>Ga0310695_10004430_pt1 | contig 25913 bp, 20 predicted proteins | sample RumenRJG_04DNA_FD_203882 | JGI IMG/M metagenome (GOLD analysis project Ga0310695, IMG submission 203882) | Bovine rumen microbial communities from Lethbridge, Alberta, Canada - RJG_04 (v2) (version 2) | ecosystem: Host-associated > Mammals > Digestive system > Stomach > Rumen | place: Canada... | reverse complement strand
TCCGTTGAAGCAACGAATGCGCCTTACTTCTTGGCCTTGAAGCTCTCCTCGACGGCCACGGCCACGGCCACGGTGGCGCCGACCATCGGGTTGTTGCCCATGCCGATGAGGCCCATCATCTCCACGTGCGCGGGCACCGAGCTGGAGCCGGCGAACTGCGCGTCGGAGTGCATGCGGCCCATCGTGTCGGTCATGCCGTAGCTGGAGGGGCCGGCGGCCATGTTGTCCGGATGGAGCGTGCGGCCCGTGCCACCGCCCGAAGCGACGGAGAAGTACTTCTTGCCGTTCTCGATGCACCACTTCTTGTAGGTGCCCGCGACGGGATGCTGGAAGCGCGTGGGGTTCGTGGAGTTGCCCGTGATGGAAACGCCCACGTTCTCAAGCTTCATGATCGCCACGCCCTCGGGGACGTTATCCGCGCCGTAGCAGTTCACTGCCGCGCGCGGGCCCTTGGAGAAGGGCTTCTTCTCGACAACGCGAACCTTCTCGGTCTTGTTGTTGAAGGCCGTCTTCACGTAGGTGAAGCCGTTGATGCGGCTGATGATGTAGGCGGCGTCCTTGCCGAGGCCGTTCAGGATCACGCGGAGGTTCGTCTTGCGCACCTTGTTGGCGTTGAGGGCGATCTTGATCGCGCCCTCGGCGGCGGCGAACGACTCGTGGCCCGCGAGGAACGCGAAGCACTCGGTGGCGTCGTCGAGGAGCATCGCGCCGAGGTTGCCGTGTCCACGGCCGACCTGGCGGTTCTCCGCCACGGAGCCGGGGATGCAGAACGCCTGGAGGCCCACGCCGATCTCGGCGGCGGCGTCCTTAGCCTTCACGCAGCCCTTCTTGATCGCCATCGCGGCGCCCACCGTGTAGGCCCACTTTGCGTTCTCGAAGCAGATCGGCTGCGTCTCCTCGACGATCTTGTAGGGGTCGAAGCCAGCCGCGAGGCAAATCTCGCGGCACTCTTCGATGGACTTGATGCCGTAGGGCTTGAGGGCGGCGAGAATCTTGGCCTCGCGGCGCTCATAGCCTTCGAACAGCTTCTCGGAGGAAGCGGCCTTCTTGGGGGTGGTCTTCTTGGTAGCCATTTGAAATTCCTCCTGTTATTCCTTGCGGGGATCGATGTACTTGGCAGCGCCCTCGAACTGGCCGTAGTGGCCCTTCGCCTTCTCCCAGGCCTCGTTCGGCGTCATGCCCTTCTTGATGAAGTCGGTCATCTTGCCGAGAGAGACGAACTCGTAGCCGATCACCTCGTTGTCCTTGTTGAGGGCCATGCGCGTGCAGTAGCCTTCGGTCATCTCGAGGTAGCGGGGACCCTTCGCCTTGGTGGCGTACATGGTGCCCACCATCGAACGGAGGCCCTTGCCGAGGTCCTCAAGGCCGGCGCCGATCACGAGGCCGCCGTCCGAGAACGCGCTCTGCGTGCGCCCGTACACGATCTGCAGGAAGAGCTCGCGCATCGCGGTATTGATCGCGTCGCACACGAGGTCGGTGTTCAGGGCCTCGAGGATCGTCTTGCCCACGAGAATCTCGCTCGCCATGGCGGCGGAATGCGTCATGCCCGAGCAGCCGATCGTCTCCACGAGCGCCTCCTCGATCACGCCGTTCTTCACATTGAGCGAAAGCTTGCACGCGCCCTGCTGCGGCGCGCACCAGCCCACGCCGTGCGTGTAGCCGCTGATGTCCTTGATCTGCTTTGCCTGGACCCACTTGCCCTCCTCGGGGATGGGCGCGGGACCATGGTTGCACCCCTTCATGAGGGGGCACTGGTGCTGTACCTCAGTCGAATAGACCATTTTTGACTCCGTTTGGTTGAAGAAAGATTTGTATAGTATATCAAATCGCCGCCCCAGATTCAATTCGCAAGAGCAAAAACCTGAAATCTGGACTACGATTCCGTACAAGCCCTGCATGCACTACCCGAAGACGACGGCGCGGGCCTTGAAGGAAAGTACGCCGCCTGCGAACGTGACGACGTGGGCGCAGCAGTTGGGCTGAGTGCCCTTCCAGAAGTCGGCGAGAGGACGGTTCATGGCAAGCCCCAGCACCGTGCGAAGGATGCCTCCATGCGCCACGGCGAGCACACGCGAGCATGTGGCGGAGAGAGGGGCGAGCTCGCGGCAGATGAAGTCGCGCACGCGTGCGGCAACCGCCTCGAACGACTCAGCGCCGCCATGCGCGACGTAACGGGGAGGATCCTGGAAGCAGGCGCGGATGTTGTCGTCTTCGAAAAGCCCGTCGCCGTAGCGCGTTCCCTCGTATTGACCGAACGAGATCTCGCACAACCTGTCGTCCGCCATCGGCTCAAGGCCGAATCCCGCGCCGATGATCTGCGCCGTGTGCATGGCGCGGCGGTAGGGACTCGAGTAGATGCGGCTGAAGGCGAGGCCGCGCGCGAGCATGCCATCTCGCGCGGCCTCCGCGAGGCGCACCCCCTCCTCCGTGAGATCGGTCCAGGCCGTGGACCCCTGTATGCGCCGCTCGCGGTTCCACGCGGTCTCGCCATGTCTAAGGAAATAAATCTCCATTTCGCCTTTTTCTCTTCTTTCGCAAGTCTGCAGCCGCAGACACCATAGCATACCATATCACGACATTTTCTTCAAGCCAACAACTGAGGCTTGATTTCTGCGCCGGTTTATGGTTTACTTTTCCCCTGCCATGGATACGCCCTGCAAACCAGGAACATTCGAAGTTCGTTCGACGGACGCGCGCTCACGCGCGCGCAGGGGCGTATTGCACACTGCGCACGGCCCCGTCGAGACGCCTGTCTTCATGCCCGTGGGCACGCAGGCGACGGTAAAGGCCCTCGAGCCGCGCGACCTAGTGGAGAACGGAGCCAGCATCATCCTCGCCAACACGTACCATCTGAATCTGCGCCCGGGCATGGACGTGATATCTAACGCAGGCGGACTCCACTCGTTCATGAACTGGAGCGGCCCGATACTCACCGACTCAGGCGGTTTTCAGGTGTTCTCTCTCGCGAAGATGCGCAAGCTCACTGAGGACGGCTGCTGGTTCAACTCGCACATCGACGGGCGACGCATCTTCCTTGGTCCACGCGAGTCGATGGAGATTCAGCGCATCCTCGCAAGCGACATCGCGATGGTGTTCGACGAGTGCCTCCCATGGCCATGCGAACACGCGCGCGCCGAGAAGAGCGTGGCAATCACGATCGACTGGGCGAAGATGTCGCTCGAGGCCCCACACGCGCCTGGCCAGATCGTGTTCGGAATCGTGCAGGGCGGAGTGTACGACGATCTCCGCCGCCGCTGCGCCGAGGCGCTCGTGGCGATGGACTTCCCAGGCTACGCCATCGGCGGCGTCTCGGTGGGCGAACCCGAGGAGGCCATGTATCAGGCCGTCGAGGCGTCGGTTCCGTTTCTGCCGGAGGCGAAGCCCCGCTACGTGATGGGACTTGGCGTGATGACACAGATGGCGGAATGCGTGGCGCGCGGCGTAGACATGTTCGACTGCGTGATCCCCACGCGCGTCGCCCGCCACGGAACTGCCCTCACTCGCCACGGCAACGTGGCCATCAAGGCCGCCAAGTGGGAGAAGGACCTCTCCCCCGTCGAGGAGGGATGCTCCTGCTACTGCTGCCGCAACTTCACCCGCAGCTACGTGCGCCATCTTCTCCACGCAGGCGAAATCCTCGGCGTGCGTCTGCTCACAATACACAACGTGCACAGGCTATGCGAATTCATGCGCGAGATGCGTGAGGCAATCTCCAGAGGAGACTTCGACGAATGGCGCCGCCAGCTGCACGCCGACCAAACGCCCCAGCCCATTTAAATCAAGCGCCATTCAACCGTACACCAGAAACCTCGAAACTTCGAAACCCAGAAACCAGAAACTAGAAACTAGAAACCAGAAACTAGAAACTAGAAACCAGAAACTAGAAACTAGAAACCAGAAACCAGAAACAAAGGAACCTACAATGAACGTTCTCTTCGCTCAGGCCGCACAGCCGGCCACCCCTGCGACTCCATCAGCAGCGCCCGCAACAGCTCCCGCGCCTGCAGCGGCACCTGCCGTCACGGCCGCTCCTGCAGGCGCCGAGACCGCCGCGGCGACCGCAGCCACCGAAGTGCAGCCCGCCGGCACCACTGCGCCGAAACCCGCGCCGCAGGGCAGCGGCTTCGGCATGATGATACCCATGGTGATTCTTTTCGCGCTCTTCTACTTCATGATGATCAAGCCTCAGCAGCGCAAGGAGAAGGAGCGCCGCAAGATGATCGAAGAGCTCCGCGCCGGCACCAAGGTCTCCTTCGCTGGCGGGCTCATCGGCACCATCGTCGAGGCGAAGGAGAAGACCTTCAACATTGAGATTGCCGACAACGTGGTGGTTGAGGTGGCACGCGCCGCCGTTATCGCCGTCGTCTCGGAAGCGCCTGCAGCAAAGTAACCGCCGCCATGAGCTACACACGAGGAAAATTCGGGGTTGAATACCACCCCGTAGAGACGGAGACGCACCGCCTTCGCGGTCTCGTCTTCGTCGTCCTCGTGCTTGTGGCCGTGGCGTTCGTGTGGTACAAGATCTCGTCGCACAAGCCGTCGGTCGACACCCCTGTCGAAGATCCTGTCACTCCCGCCACGGTGATCGGGGCCACTGGTCCGACTATCTCCGCCGTCACCAATGCGCCCGTTCTGCTGCCGCCGCCCAAGCCCACGCCCACCGTAGCGCCCGAAGTGCGGCCGCTGGTGAAGCAGCTTCTCGACACGGAATCCTCCCGTCCCCAGCAGGAGCAGGTGCTGATTCGCCGCTATGCGGAGGCCGAACGCCAGGAGAATCTCCGCAACAGCATGGACGCCATAAAGAAGCTGTACAACCGCCCTTCGATGGCCGATCTGCGCGACCCTCTCATGCGCCGCCTGGGAGACTTGAACCGGCAGATGCTGTTCTCCGGCAATCTCACTCCATGGACCCGGCGCATTACCGTGCGCCGCGGCGACAGCCGTGACCGCATCGCCCGCGAGAACCGCACCACGCCCGCCGCCGTGGCGAAGCTGAACCCACTCGTCAAATGGGAGAAGCTCCGCCCAGGCGACACTGTCACCGTGTTCAAGTTTCTCAGTCCGATCCTCGTTGTGCACAAACAGCTGGGATACGCCGACCTTTCGCTCCTCAACGGCGAATTCTTCCGCCGCTACTACCTCACCACATCGAAGTCCGCCAAGTGCGAAGTGTATCCCATCTCGCCCGAGGCGGGTCAAGGCGTCAGTGCACGCTTCCGCCAGCTCGGCATCCGCCTCGCCCCAACGGACCGCGCCGAACTGGAGATGTTCCTCTCCTCCGGCGCGCGCATCACCGTCACGGAGCAGTAACGCGTTTCGCGCCATTGAACTTGAGGCGCGCAAATACATCATCGCAGATGTGGTCGCGCACGCGCGCCGCCCATTCCTCCGCCGACACGCCCTTCGGACGAAACGCCGCATGCCACACCGGATCTGCCAGCGCATATACGCTCACCTGCGCCCATATCGTGGAGACCCACAGCGAAATCTCCTGCCGATCTTCCGTCGCCATCGCCACCAGACGTTCTAGCGCATGGGCAACGGGATCGCCGAAGTCTCGCTTGAACTCGTCGTGGAACTTCGTGGGGTGCGTCACCTCGTGACGAAAGAGCGCGGCGCAGCGGCGCTGGGGAACGGCGCGCGGCAGCGTCATGAACAACATGTCCTCCACCCATTCCCTCACGGCGGCGCGCCATGCCTCCTCGGAATCCACGTTCGCGTCCAGATTCGCTAAAGGCGCGCCGAGGTCTCCGAACAGGCGCTTCGCCACAATTCTGTACAGATTCTCCTTCGTGCCGTAGTAGCGGTTCACAAGCGCATTGTTCGCGCCTGCTCGCGCACAGATGGCGCGCGTGGACGCAGCCGCAAAGCCGCGCTCCGCGAACTCCTCCTCCGCGGCCACGAGAATCGCCTCGCGCGTGCGCACGCCGTCGCATCTCTCTTTTCTCTTGCCCTTCATCTATGCGTCCCCTTCCGTCTACTTCGCCAGTTTGAGCCACACGCGAAGTATCTCGCTCGCGCTCCACGCCTGCGCACGGCAGCCCTTCTGCGCGTGCGGAGCATCACCGTCCGCAATTTCCGAGACATGGCACACGCAGCCGGCGTTGATGTTCTCCACGCACGAGGCGAGCAGCGAAAGAGCGGTCTCCTTCGAGGCAAGGCCCGTCTTCGCGAGAGCCTCCACGTAAAACGGGAAAGGCCACGCCCACACAGTGCCGTTGTGGTATGCGGGCTTGCGGCTTGAATCCTCGTCTCCCGCATAGATTCCGCGGTAGCGGTTGTCGTCCGCCGCAAGCGATCTCACGCCGCCCGGCACCACAAGACGCGAACAGGCGCGCACCGCGGAGCGGGCGAGCTCGGCGTTCGGAAGCACGTCAAGCGTCACAGCCAGCAGCTGGTTCGGGCGAACGCCCCAGTCGGGCGCAGCCTTGGAGGCTGGCTCGCCGTTCGGCGCGTCAAGGCAGTCCGCAAGGCCATCGCGTCCGTCACACGAGAAATACTTCGCGATGGACGCCGCCGCCTCGTCGGCAAGCGCGTTCCACCTATCGCCGCCAAGATAGCGCAGCGCCGCTATCCACAGCGCCTGTATCTCGATAGGATAGCCCATGCGCGGCGTGCAGGCGGGGTAGTTGGTGTCCATCCAGGTGAAGTGCGAAGGACTCCACACGAGACCGCTCTCTCCGTCCACGCGAATGCCGTTCGGCGTGCCCTTCAAGTAGTTCTCAACTATCGATTCGGCGACCGGACGAAACTTCGCGGCCGCCCTTCCAAGCACCGCAAGCGTGCGTATGAACCAGAGCGGCGCGTCAACCGTGTCGCGGTTGCCAGCAGTCTCTCCGTAGATGATGTTCGGCAGAGTGCCGTTCTCCTCAAAGCGCGCGAACGCCTCCACGATCTGCAGCGCCTCCTTGCGGAATCCGGCGGGAATAGCTCCCTGCAGAAAGATGAACGTGTCGCGTCCCCAGTCGAGGAACCACGGGTAACCGGCTATGACGGTCTTCACGTCGTCGCGGCGCACGATGAAGAGATTCAGCGCCTCGCGCAACGCGTCCGGCACGCTCATTGATGGCATGACGTCCCGTTGGGTGTCGGGACCTGACTTAGCCGCTGAGACGAGCGGAAGGAGTCCAGACGCGTCGGCCGGCACGTATTCCGCCGTCAGCGACGCCTCGTCTTCCACCACAAAGTCACATGATATCCATCCCGGGGAAAAGAGATCACCGCAGCCGTCCTGGCCGCGTTCCGCCTCCTCCGCATGCGACACGCAGTATGTCCACTGCTCGTCGTGGTGGAACACGCCTCCCCTCACGCCGAACGACATGCGCCCGCCATCGTATGGCGCGAAATCGAATCCAGCACCACCGTCCCACGCTCGCACCGCGCGCGCGAAGGCTGTCTCCACCGCGCCCTGCGCCTTCGTGGTGGCGTGGAAGCTGCGCCACTCGACGTCTGGACGAAACACCAGGCGCACCGCCGCGTCAAGGTCTGCATCGCCCGACGAGAGGCGCCGCACAACAAGCCTCGCTCCGCCTCGTTCACCGTGCCCAAGCGAAAGCACAAACTCGAACCTCACCAGGCGCCCCATGCCGCACGGCACGGCGAAGATCCACTTCGCAGCGCGTCCTGCGGGATCTGCGCGGAACGATTCTATGCAGTCGCAGTTGACCTCGCGGGAATAGCCCTCGTGCTGAAGCCAGGCGCGGCATCGCGTCCAAAGAGCGATGCGGTCTGCAGGCACGCGCGCGTTCGGGTTCGCGGCGAATAGCGCGTCGTACTGCGAGCGCACCTCGCCCCAGGCGAGCTTCACGCGGCTCGCCGCGCCAGCGCCGTCGGAAAGCACCGTCTCGAAAAGTCCGCCGGCGCCGGGATGCGCCAGATTGCGGCGTATCTCGTCGCCGGAATACTCGATCTTCACGCGCGCCGCGTCGGGCGAAGGCAGCAGCATAATGCGCGACGAGACGCGCTCAACGCCGCCAGGCGCGTACACCACGATGTCCAGATCGCGCGCGTCCGCGCGAGTGCCATCGCCGGAATAGGACGGCATCGCGAGAACGGCGGCATTCTCTGCGCTGCGCGCCACGGCGATGGTGCGCTCGCCGTCTCTCACCCTCACGCGGAACGGATGTGGCGCCGTCACACGAAACGAGCAGCCCGCCGGCACGCATATCTCGCGACGGATGTCGACCGGGTATGAGAAGTCAACAGAGGGTTCAGCGGGGATAGTGGGGGCAATGGGCATTGCAGGAACAGTGGGTACCGCATGCATTGAAAGAACGCGTACTTCGCCCGGGGCCAGCCAAAGGCCGTCAACCACATGCACGCGGCGCGAAAGGAAAAGATCGAAGGCGTCGCATTCGCGCGGGAATGCGGCGTCGTCCCAGTGCGCCGACACGCCTTGCGCGCAGTCGAGGTTTGCGAGGATGAGAGTTGCGCCTCGCACGATTGCGAGAAAGTTGCCGTCGCCGCGTTCAACTAGAGAGATGGGGCCGTTGCCTGAAAAATCGGGATGGCGCGAGACGAGCGCGTTGAGCTGCGCGATGAAGTCCACCATGTTGCGCTGTGCGCCCCAGTTGAGATCGTTCTTGCCATGGACGTCGATCTTCTCGGTGGCGAACCACTCCACGCCGTTGGCAATGCCCCATGCGCCCTGGTGGCTCAGGAGCGCGGCAAGGGCCACGCGAAGCCGGGCCCACGTTTCGCCGCCCTTGGCAAGGCGGTCATTGTCGTGTGTTTCGGCGAAGTGGACGAGCGTGCCGCCGCTGCGTGCGCGGTCGATGGCGCCGGGGAGGTACCATTCGAAGGCCGCGCGGTCGTAGGTCTGGAATATCTCCGAGTAGGCCCAGTCGAGATCCGACTCGCGCAGAAGCCGGTCGGTCGTCTCAAGCTTGCCGCCAAGACCTTCTAGCATGAAGACAGTGTCGGGGTATTCCTCGCGCACGCGAGCCACGATGTAGGTCCAGGTCTCTGCGGGAATCATGTAGCCTGCGTCGCAGCGGAAACCGTCCACACCGTTGCGTGCCCAGAAGAGAAACACCTCGGCCATGTAGGAGCGGAGACCGGGATGGGAGTAGTCGAGCTCCACAAGGTCGGCCCATGTGACGCCCCATGCACCGGGGGAGATGAAGGTGCCGTCGGGGGCGCGGTGGAACCAGTCGGGATGGTGCGTCTGGAGGGCGGATGCCCAGCCGGTGTGGTTGGCGGGGAGATCCACGAAGAGGCGGCCGCCCTTGGCGTGGACGGCGTCCACCAGCTCGCGGAACTGGTCTAGCGGAGTGGTGCGCGTGTCGAATTCAGCCATCGCGGGATCTACGCTGAAGAAGTCGGTGGCGGCGAAAGGACAGCCGTACTCGCCCATCACTGCGTAGGTTGTGGGAACGGGGAAGACGGGGAGAGTCTGGACAATCCTGAAGCCCATGCGGTCCATGATCAGGTCCAGCCTGCGCGCGACTTCGCGGAACGAGCCGAACTGGCGCGGGAAGACGGTGTAGATCGAGTTGCCCGAGCGAGTCTCGGCGGGTTCCACCTTCACGTGGAAGTTGGCGCCTTCCGGCCATTCGCCGGGCGCGCCCTTCGCGGCGGGGAAGAAGCAGCACTTGCCTGAGAACACGCCCACTTCCGAAAGCGGCACTGTGCACTTGAACACGCCTGGCTCGGTCTCGTCCATCGGACGGTCGTTCCAGGCGCGCGCAAGCGGCGTCTCGCCGCGGTCGTTGGCGGCGATTATCTCGCGGCGGCGCACCGATGCGGCGCCGAAGTTGCTGCGCAGCACGGCGCGGCCCTTGCGCGGCGCGTCGAGCTTGAGCGTCACTTCGAGCTCATCCCCCTGCCACCGCAGGAGATAGGATTCTGTTGACGGTATCTGTTTCACTTTCCAACACCTACCTGTAGCGATAAGCCACATTTCCCCCGGCAACCGACATGCCAGGTTCGTTCACCAACTTCACAATGACAATAAACTCGGGATACTTCTTGGTGACGGTCTTCTTGCCGCTCTTTACCTTCACGGTCACCGGCGCGGCATAGATCAACACATCGCGCATATCGTCATGATATGCTAGTGGCGTTGAAAGCGACAATGCACGCCCGCTGCCCAGCTTCCCCGTCACCTTCACGACGCCGGCAGCATTCAACGCAAGCGTCAACTTCCCGCCGTCAGGCGCCGTCCAGGCATATTCGCCAACCCAATCGGCAATCAGCTCGCCCGCGCCATCGTCCTTCCAGAAATTGCGTTGCGCCTCAAACGTCATGGTATCTCCAAACGTCCCCGTTGCAATCGTCGCCCCCGGTAGGGTCACGCGTCCCGCGTGACCGTCCTCCTCGGGCATGTCGGTCGCCCCGCGACCGCCGTCCACCGCAATAACCAACGTCCACGGCTGCTTGTATGTCTTCTTGTTGGCCGTTCGCGTCGCCGTGCCGGACACGCGGAACTCGCCGTTCGTTGGTACGCTCGCCGAAGAGAAGTTCGCCGCCGAAAGCGTCCACGTCCGACCGCCCTCGTAGACCTTCCCCGAAATTTTCCCTGCCGCCGTCACGTTCAGCGTCACGCGCCCCACAGGTAGGGCGGTCACCCCGTGACCGCCGGATTCGTCCCCCGGTAGGGTGATGGCCCCGCCGCCGTTCGTCAGCGCCCCGCAGAACGTACCGACCGCCGCCGTCGGCAACGCCCGAATCTCGATCGTCACCGGTTCGCCGTCCTTCGTCGCAAGCTTGATTGTCTGCTTCTTCGTGGGAACTCCGCTCAACTTGCCGCTCTTCCACTTCAACCCCGCTGGCAGCGTCTTGTACGACTTCAGATTGTCAAGCGGCGCGCCGCTCTGCGAGAACGCAACGCCCACGTAGCCAACGATCGTGTCGTACGGCGCGACCGTGAGCGTTGTGCGCATGATCTTCGTGTCCGCGCCGCTTCCGCTCACGAGGATAAGGTCATACGCGCCGCTCAGCTTCGCGCGCCCGCTCAGCGTGCCCGTCTCCTTGTTCCACTCCATGCCGTCCGGGACGCCGAACGCATCCCATCCCGCCGCGCCGGCGATCGCTGTCTCGCCACCAGTACCGATGTTGATCCCATATCCCGCATCCGGACTCGACCCCGGCTCCGGCACATACTTCACCACGTTCGTGACGGTGGTGTAGTGGAAGATTTCGTTTGTGACGGTTGAGTAGTGGAACACCTCGTTGGTAACAGTCGAGACGACATAGTTCGTAATCATTGAATAAATATAGTTAGTGACAGTAGAGTAATGATGAACTTCGTTTGTCACTGTTGTATAGACAAAGTTTGTTATGACCGGCTGAATTGGATCGGTCTGCCCTGCCCCACTTCCGCCTGTTCCATCCGTATACATAATTGCCCGATCACACCAAGACGAAGGCAACTCTGTAGATGCTCCCCCTAACCATCCTATAGAATTTTTCTCGACATATGTGGTGAGGGTACGCGAAGTTCCAAAATAAATGGAATCACCTACATCAGGTGCATCACCAAGAAAACAGACCTTCTGTAGCCCTGTGCATCCAGAAAACGCACGGTTGCCAATCGACGTGACGGAATTGGAAAGTACGATAGTTTCCAGCGTTGAACAATTCGAAAAGGATTCCTCTGGGACTTTTACCCCCACAACAGTTATGGATTTCAGTGTTTTAGGAAGAAAAAATGTTCCTCCAGTTACCTCGTGGCCCGATGAATAATACTGTTGATTGGCAGCATAAACACCGATAGAGCCTGCCCATTCCGCCATTCCAAATATTCGCACGAAACCAGCATAACCAATCTTTGCATTCACAGACTGTCCTAAGAACGGAATTACCATGTTAGTCAAGCTGCCACAACCAGAGAATGCACCATCATCAATAATAGTCACGCAGTTTGGCACAACTATGCTAGTAAGATTATTACAATCCTTAAATGCGGGTGCATAAATACGCGTAACAACCTTACCATCAATAGTATCGGGAATGACAATATCTCCCGTAACATTAGCGATAGCAGGTTGAGGGTAATCACCTAATCCTACTTCACCACTACCCGTTGCAGTTTCTCTGTAATGCCACGTTATACCTGTTTGGGGATCAACCCACGCATCTGCCAATGCAGTTTGTATGACACTTGTCATGATCGTTAATGCGATCAGTTTTTTCATTGTTTTCACTCCTTTAGATTTCATCAACCACATGTGAAAATTCGCTTGGACTTCCATCAATAGTCGGACAGTCTGAAAAACAACGGTAAAGTGAATCGACAACTGCCAAATCATGCTCTTCATCAAATTCAAGCTTTTTATCTAATTTTTCTATGAACGCGCCCAATTCTGCCTTGTCTTCGGCAAGTTTTGCCTGCAACGCCAAAAGCGGATCTTTATCTGGGATGTCATCTATTGTAGCCCCTTTACAAAGCAGAGGTGGCAACAATTTCCCACTACCAAATGCCGCACCTACTTCAAATAAGACCCATCGTTTTAATATTGAGTCTTTTGTTAACAATAACACTAAAGCACTACACGAACGCAATGCCTTACCTATCTCAGACAACCAGAAATCGTCGCTGCCAATGCTGTCTGGTGAAGACGACACAAAAACATCTTCTTTTTGTAGTCCATATTCCTTGATAATCCACTGCCGCAAAGCATTTGCAATGTCATGATCTTCTGTGGCCGCATGGCTTATAAAGATTTTCGGGGCTGCTATATTGTTGGCTTCGCGCTTAACATCACGAATCTCTTCTTGTCGCATTCTTTCCCACGCCTCACGAACGTCTGTCAGCAATGACTCTGCTTTGTCAATTGCGTTCCGAAACTTTACACCAAGATTCATACGAACGGTATACTCTTCGTGCGCACGGCTAAAATCGATACTTGAAAATTCTTGATAGGCTTTAGAATCGCAACCCGCTTGACGCTTGATCAATTCTAAAACGTTTTTTCGCCATGAGTAAAAGTCCATATGCTCTGCCGTACCATAATCGCGGAACTCGTCAATCCGATCCATCAAGGCATTCAACCTCACAATGGCAGTATTAGTGTCAAGGCGTATCATTTCAGTGCCCCCTTTCTGCACTAAACACTCTCGCAGTCATACACAAGTTTATGATGAATCGCACCATCATATCCCCTCCATGCCTCGGCGCGACGAAATTGTACGACGCCACAAATGCCTCACGAAAGCAGACACCTCTAGAACTCATACTATTCATTTCGCTTGTCCCTCAGTCCGCTTTTCACCAGAACCTTCTGCAAGAAAATAACCGCCGGTCTTCTTGCTGCCACGGCGCTCGATCTTTCCTGTCCGTTCAAGCTCGGAAAGATTCCGAGTCATCGTCCGTTCTGAAACCCCTGTACGACAAACCAAGTCCTTGCGGTTGACGCCCGGAATCTCGGCAATCAAATTCATGACCTTGTCTTTTAACGGGCCACTTAACGGGCCATTCAACGGGCCATTTAACGGGCCATTCACAGTGTCGCTGCCGACGCTTGCCCGTTCAATGTCATTGCCTTGTGTTCCCTTTCCAACTTCCGGCGAATAGCCGTCGTTGAGAGGAATCGTGACCGAGAATGCGTCTTCTTCGTCGATGATCGGATCGGCACCGGAATAGAGGCGCGTATAGTGATAGAGATTTCGAGTGCCAGAGCCCAATTCGTCTGCGCGCCCTATCTCCTTGAAGAATGCGGCGATGATGGGGTTCTTCGAGACTGGGCGGACATTTTCCGGCGTGATGATTCCGTGCGCGGCGGCGCGATTCGCGTTGTCGGCGAACAACCTGTCGCGCTCAATTATCAGGCGGGCCGTCATTGAACTTGAGAACTCCCGATGCATGAGGCTGTTGGCGCACTCCTATGCGCGGGACTTGTTGCGGGCGGCGAGTTCGGCGCGGTAGGCGGCGAGGTCAACGTCAAGGCGGGCAACGCCGCTCTTCACGGCGGCCTCGGCTACGGCGTAGCTCACAACCTCGAAGAGGCGACGGTCGAAAGGCTTGGGGATGATGTAGCCCGTGCCGAACGCCAGCTTCTCGTTCGGATAGAGCGCCGCGACCTCGGGAGTAACGGGTTCGCGCGCAAGGGCGGCGAGCGCGTTCGCGGCGGCGACCTTCATCTCCTTGTTGATCGTCGTGGCGCGAACGTCGAGGGCGCCGCGGAAGAGGTAGGGGAAACCAAGCACGTTGTTGATCTGGTTCGGATAGTCGCTGCGACCGGTCACCATCACATACGGACGCCCACCCATCGCAGCGGCGACCTCCTCTGGACGTATCTCAGGGTCGGGATTCGCCATTGCGAATATGGCCGGGAACTCGCCCATCGTTTTCACGTCGTCGCCGGTGAGGACATTTGCCGCGGAGACGCCGATGAACACGTCGGCGCCAACAAGTGCCTCCTTGAGCGTCTTTGCGGACGTTGCGACGGCGTGGCGGGCCTTGTAGGGATTGAGGTCCGTGCGGTCGACGCTGATGACGCCCTTCGAGTCGCACATCGTGACGTCAACAACGCCTGCGGCCTTGCACATCTCGCAGATGCGGATTCCAGCCGCGCCAGCGCCGTTCATCACGATCTTGAGATCCTTGAGCTCCTTGCCGGCGAGACGCGCGAAGTTCATCACGCCGGAGAGCGAGATCACGGCGGTGCCCCACTGGTCGTCGTGGAAGACTGGAATGTCAAGCGCGGCATCGAGGCGGTCTTCGATCTCGAAGCATGCGGGCGCAGCGATGTCCTCGAGGTTTATGCCGCCGTACATCGGGGCTATGGCCATGCATGCATCTATCACGCGCTGGGGATCGGTGCGGCCCTTGTCGGCGCCGCCCGCGCGGCAGTTGGCGAGAGGAACGGGCCAGCCATCAACGTCGCCAAACGCCTTGAAGAGCACGGCCTTGCCCTCCATCACGGGAATGGATGCGCTCGCGCCTAGATCGCCCAGGCCGAGAATCGCGGTGCCGTCAGTCACCACGGCAACGAGGTTGGGCTTCGCGGTGCATTCGTATATGCTTTCGGGGCGCGCGGCTATCTCCTTCACGGCGTGGGCCACGCCGGGCGTGTAGGCGAGGCACAGGTCGTCCGCGGTCTTGAGCGGACGCGGCAGGCGCAGCCCCACCTTGCCGCCCTTGTGGAATTCAAGCACTTCTTCTTTCGTCAGCATGCCATTAGATCCTTTCGGTTTAAAATCATTGACGTGCGCCGCCTCACAGATCGCGCTCCTCGCAGCTCCAGAGCGACACCTTGACTCCTGCATCGGCAAAGACTCGCCTCGCCTGCTCAAGCCTTTCCGGCGACATCACGCACGCGATCACCACAGCGTCGGCCCGTAGCTCGCGGATCACGGCGGGGGCCCCCTCGAGTCCGCCGTGCACGCGCATGCCGCCCACATACAGTCCGCGCAGCGCCACATCGTCGTCAAGAAGGCCCACTATCACGCGGCTGTTGTTCGAGGTGGATCTCACCAGCTCGCGGCGGAACATGCCGTACCTGAGCCCCGCGCCGTACACCACCACGCGGCTCGTACCGGCGTTGTCGGCAAGACGACTGTGGTCAAGATGGTAGAAGAGGTCGCGCATCACGGGGCGCACTAGGCGCAGCCCCACGAGCGCGAACGTGGAGAGCGCGAAGAAGAGCACAGTTGTCATTATCAGATGGCTATGCGGATAGTGCAGCAGGATGATCGCCGCGCTTCCGCCGACCGAGCCGACAAAACACGCCGCCACTAGGCGCAGATGGTTGGAGATTTGAGCGCGTCCCCAGATGGTGGAATACGCCCGCAGCGCGACGAGGCAGAAGAACACGGGCACCACGCGCAGGGGAAGGGCCGTGTGGAGCGCGTAGGAGCTGATGCGGATGCCGCACGCAAGATGCACGAAAAGGAACGTGAAGACGAGCAGGAAGATGTCCATCGTGACGTAGAACGGCACCGCGACGAGGCGGCGGCGCGGACTCTTGAGGGTACGGTCGTGCGCAGTGGCGTTGAGAAGACGCCCCGCGTCCCACAGCTCCACGCGCCGCATGTCATGCACGGCAACCGCGACTGCCACGACGAACGCCATCACGAAGAGGCCCGCCGCCCGGTCGCGCAGGGCGAGTCCGCCAAGAGCCACCGCCACCAGGAATCCTGCGAGGGCGTATAGCGCGCCGGCCGCCTTCTTCTGGGAAAGGTACTTCTTCAGGAGACGGTGGTGCAGATGGTCCGTATCGGCCTGCATGACATGCGAGTTGCCCTCCTCAACGCCGCCCTTCTCGCGCCGCAGCAGCGCGCGTATGGTGCGGCGCAAGATGGCGAGGGCGGTGTCGAAGATCGGCACGCCCATCGCCAACACCGGCACGCCCACGCTCACGAATAGCGAATCCACCGACTTCATCATCAGCGGCAGCGTGGCAAGCGTGAAGCCGAGGAACATCGATCCCGTGTCGCCTAGAAACACGCTCGCCGGGTTGAAGTTGTACCTGAGGAATCCGAGGCATGCGCCCACGAAGGCCATGTAGACAAGGGTTGCCTGCGGGTAGCCTATGAAGAAGAGGGCGCCGCCCATGCCAATGGCCGCGATCACCGCAAGCCCCGTGGCGAGTCCATCGAGACCGTCGATCAGATTGAAGGCGTTGATCGCGCCCACGATCCACAACACGGTGAGGATGCCGTCCGCCCACACTGGCAGCCAATCCTCGAACTTCAGCACGACGCCAAGGCTAACGTCGCACCAGATGAAGGCGCCAAGCGCCACCATCACCTGGCCGAGCAGCTTCACAACGGGCGGCAGGCCGAACTTGTCGTCCACAAGACCAACCACCACCAGCACGGACGCGAGAATGCACATGTGGAATACGGTCTCGTTAGGGAAAAGCGGCGAAAGACGCGCGCCTGTGGCGAGCGCATATCCCACCATTGCCAGGGAGAACGACAGGAATATCGCCACGCCGCCGCCGCGGGGAACGGGAGTCTTGTTGATGCGGCGTGCGGAGGGAATGTCCACCATCCCCAGCTTCCTCGCAAGCTCCCGCACTAAAGGCGTGAGCAGAAGGCACAGCAGGAAGGACGCTATGAAAAGCCCCCACCAGGGCGCGGTGATCAAAAGAAAGCTTCCGGCGGCCTTGAAGAACGTGATCATGGCATTTTCTCCGTGATGTCGACCAGGAAGCGCCCAAGCGCAAGTCGGTCTGCCGGGAAGTCAAGCGAGAAGCCGTGCGAGCTCTGCGGGTTTGAGGCGAGCACGGTCACCATCACCCATCGGTCTATGCGGTTGAGAACGGAACGGTCCCACGTGTCGGATATGATTCTCCTGGCGTGCGACGAGGTGCGCAGACCATTCTGGTTGAAGAATGTGTACGAGAGCGTGACGGGACGCATTCCGGGACGCTCCAGGCGAATCGCCCGGAACGGACGCTTCGCCTCGCCTGCGGTTATGTTGCGCGGCGAACGCATGAGAAATCCCTGCGCGGGCATGCACAGCTCAGGACGATGTATCGAACTCTTCGACTGGCCTCCTATCACCACGGAGACGAGGAATTGATGGCCGTGCGGCGAACGGTATATGCGTTTGACGAGAACGGTGTCCGCCGGCAGTATGGTGCGCTCGCCAAGCGAGCATCCAGCAGTCTCGCCACCGCACTTAGGGCACTTCACCTCGCCTGCCGCGCCATCCAGCACGGAACACGGGAACATCGCCGAACACTGCTCGTTCTGGCAGTACGCCACTTCGTCCACAGTGTAGCCCTTGAGCTCCGCAGGCAACTCCACCTTCGGCGCCTCGGCGAGATGCGGCGTAGGGGTGGCGGCCTGGAAAACGAAGATCGGGCAGAGGATGGCCAACACGATCCACGGCACGGCACGGCGGCACAAGGACGGTGCAGTCTCGCGTTCGACAGGTGGTTCAGGTGCGGACGCCTCTTCCGCGGCAACAGGCGGCTCGCTGCCCTCGCCGCCCTTCTTCGCGCGCGCGGCGGCCATCTTGTCCGCAACATGCGCCACCAGCTCTCCGCACGCCACCATCAGCGATATCGCCACCACGAAGACGACGTATCCCGAATAGTCGTGGTAGAAGCCAAGCGCAAACTTCGGATTCGCCCACGCCGCCACCAGACAGATGGACATCACCCTCACCACGTTGCCCAGCACCGCGAGCGGCACCGAACATGCGAACAGCGCCGCACGCCGCAGCCACGTTGTCTGACTGAACCAGGCATACGCCGCCGTAAGCGTCATCAGCGCGAATATCGAGCGCAGTCCTGAACAAGGAGCCGCCACGTCAATGTTGAACGGATGCGCACCCGTGGAATAGATTGCCGTGCCGCGCTGCGCCACGTCAAACCCCAATCCCTGCAGCACCGCTATCGCCGTACTGCTCGCAAGAAGGCGCAGATGCACGGTCACGACGTCAAGATACGACGACATCGGAATCGTGAACACGAGAAAAAGCGCAGGGAACAAAAAGCACTTCGCCGTCCTTCGCCCGAAGAACGCCCATGGCACCGCGATGCACAGCCCGATGAAGCCAAGCTGCTCAAATCGTATCTGCAGACCACGCGCGCCGAGGAACGCAAGCGCGGCGCATGGGAGACATGCGAGAAGCCCGGCAAAGGAAGGCGCGCCAAGACTGGCGCGAAGCTCCTTCCGCTCGGTCCAGAGCACATAGAGGGAGAAGACGGGCACAATCCAGCCGAACGACATGTCCTCGAGATCGTCCCGGAAGACATCCGCCACGCGTACGAACATCGTGGCAAAACCCCATATTGCGCATCCAGCCACAGCCAAAAGCGCCGCTATACGGTCATACTGCATTTTTTCTCTCATGAAACAGTTGCTATTATACCATATCGCCCCGCATTGCGCAATAATATGATATAATACGCGCCATGAATAACTCCCTTTTTATCAAGATCGCCGTGGCCGCGGCAGCCATTTTCGTGGCACTACTGGTGATGATGTCGCCATCAGACGAAAAGCGCATACAGAAGCAGTTCGACCGCGTGGCAGAACTCTTCTCGAAGGGCGAGGCAGAGCATATGCTGACGGCCGCCTCGAAGGCGAAGTCCATTGGCGCCATGGTAATGCCGAAGACTTCGGTAGAGGTGCGGGAACTCGGCCTGCGCAAGACCATAGACCCAGACGAGGCGTCGGAGCTTGCCGCCGTCTTTCGAGCGCACCTGCGCACCATCTCGATCACTTTCGAACAGCTGACGATTGACGTGAAATCGGAGAAGAAGGCAGGGGTGATCGGCAACGTGACGCTGAGCGGCTCCGAATCGGAGGAGAGATCCTTCGAGGCATCGCTCGCAAAAGACCCCGAAACCGACGAGTGGAAATTCTCATCGGTGAAACTGCACCGCGTGAACTAGCGCACGGGGAGCGGACCCGGCTGAACGCGACCGCCGCTGCGCTCAACGTAGGCATGCCTCCTGTGCCGATAGCGCGGCGCCACGATGCGAACGTCGCCGTCGTGCACATAGATCGGCCCGGAAATCGAGTTGAACGAGTCTAGCGTCACGCGTCCCTTCCCGCGCTGCACGAGCGTTGGCTTCTCCACCCAGAACTGCGAGGCCTGGAATTCGCTCTCTCCTCGGTCGGAAGGAGCAAGCCAGATGCCGGCCTTCTCGACGGACGAAGCGCTGTCAAACGGAACGATCTGCGCGAGAACTGCGTTGAGGCGGCTTGACGGTGCCTGGTCCACCACCACCCCGCGCGCGCCAGTGTCGGTGCCGTGTATGAAGAGATTCGCCTTGTTCCGGCCGTAGAACGCAATGCCGTCCCGCGCCGCATACAGGAACGTGCCCACGATCGTCTCGTCCACGCAGTCGCGGAACACGAACCCCTCCAGATGCTCGCGCAGCCACCCTGCCTCCCATCCCGCGACGGGCGGTCTGCCCCACGGGCGCGGCGGATTCTTCGCCACGGGCAGTCCCGGCGGACGACGCAACGCATAGTGCGGATTGAACTGCAGATCCTGCACCCATCCGCCCTTGGCACTGCGGCCTACCTGAAGCGCGCGCCGCCAACAGCAGCCCGAAAGGTAGGAGATGTAGTGCCCGTCGGACTGATTCGACGCGAAGTCCGCACCCTGCCAGCCGTTTCCGATGTTCACGTCGCGCAGCCAGCATCCCGGCCCGAGCGAGCGCACAGTCCAGGGATACGGCACAGGCGAAATCGAAGTCTCCTCCGGATACCAGAAGGCGAGTCCGCGCAGTCCCGAGCCCCTCTCGAGCGACACGAACGGCGCACCGCCCTCCTCGCCGCGCCCCTGAAGCGGCATCAGCACCGATCCGCCGGAGCACGTGTGGTGCGGCACGCCCGACGCGCCGCGCAGCTCCACGCCGGACGGCACGCGTATGTCGCCCCTGAACCTGTAGAATCCTGCTGGCACGTACACCGTGCCGCCTGACTTCGCCGCGTCGAGCGCGCGCTGGAAGGCGCCAGCGTTGTCCTCCGCATTCGGCGACGCGCCGAACGCCGTCACGTCGAAGAAGGCGCGTCCCTTGGGACGCGGAGGCTTGCGGCTTGGCAGCGGCGACGTCGCCTTCACATCCCTCACCACGACGAATCTGTTGGTGGCCGGCGGATTGCCGAAGAAATCGCATCCGTAGAACTGCACCACCGAATTGAATTCGTTCCCGAACTTGACGGACTTGTCCCTTCCCTTCAGCGCACAGCCGTAAGCCGCAAGCCCCACCTCGTTCAGCGCCTCAAGTTCAAGCGCCGTGCCGCATTCCAGAATCATGCTGCGCGCCATCACGGCATTCGTGAGCCCCTGCCCGCCCTTGCGGTAGCGCACGCCCGTGCGGTAGTAGCTCACAGTGAGACCACGCACGAACTCCCAGTCGCTCCGGCCAAACTCAACGCCCACTGTGTCATGCCCGAGCAGCCAGTCGCAGAGCGCCTTGCGCTCGTCGCTCGTCGACTTGCGCGGGAACACGCACCAAGGCGCAGGCGACACTGCCACGTTCACAATGCGCCCGATGTCGGTGGTGCTGTCTATGAAGATGCCCGTCTTGAGCGCGCAGATGCGCACATCCCTGATCGTGTGCAGCTCGTTCCATTCGGGGCCTATCGCGATGCCGCGCCAGGCGTTTACGATCGTGCAGTTCTCGACTGTCTGGTTGTCGTTGGCGACAGTGGGATTCTTGGCGGTGCGTATGGTCCACGGATACGGCACTGGATTTGCGAGCGTCTGCTCAGGATACCAGAACACGAGCCCAACGAGCCCTGCTCCGGGGAAGACCGTGAACGCGGCGGGGCCGTCCTCGTCGCCTCGTCCGCCGGTGATGCGCAGCACCGTGGAGCGGCCATTCGGGGCAGAATCGGAATATAGCGCGTAGTCGCCGCGCAAGGTCACGCCCACAGGCACGCGTACGGGAGAAGAGATCGTGTATTCGCCCGCCGAAAGGAACACCGTGCCGCCGCCCATGCGGCCCACTTCGTCGAGCGCGGACTGAATGCGCTCGGTGGAGTCTTCCTTCACGTCGGCCGCGGGACGCAGCACGCGCTCCGCCACCACCAGGTCGTCCGTGGGATTCGTCGTGCGCACGATCTCGGCGCCGAACGCCGCTCCGCCCATGGCGATAGCGGCGCAAAGTGCACACGAAAGCAAAAGTGTACGCAAAAGCATTTGTTTCTTCATCATTTTCTCCGGCGTTTTCCAATATCTTCAAAAAGTATATCACAATCGGCAATGTGGTGCAAGCCAGGCGAGAAATGAGAAAGGCAATACGTCACTGGAGGATCAGTAACGCAAGCTCTTCTTGTATTTCAAAACTCTGGGGACTATCCCCAAGTCACCAGGAGTCCCTCTTGGTTTCGGAGTCCCCCCGTTAAAACAGAGGAATTCCTAAGAGAATACATGGAGTCCCCTCGTTTGAAAATGGTCGGAAGAATGATATCTCACATAGAGAGCGCAAATAGTCATTCAAAACTCTGTGTCTCTGTGACTCCGTGTGAGGCATTCTATTCATTGTATGCCTGCGATGTCTAAACACAAAGATGGCGTGTAAATTGCAGATACGTCTCTTTTGACTTCATTTCATTCACACGAGAAGCAAATGAAATGCTATAATGTCTTCATGCCCATCAGAGGACATATCGCAATCTTGCTCACGGCAGTCGCTGCAGTCGTACTCGCGCGCACGGCGACCGTGGGTCTGCCGCCTGCGGCGCATGTCGACACGGAGACGGTGGCGAATGTTCCGCTTGCCGCATCGCTTGACGCTGCGGGGCGCTTCGCCTTCAGCCTCACGTGCATCGCCACGCCCACGAACAATGTGGAGGTCGCATTCGGAAGGGACGCGAACGGGAACGGAACTCTTGATGTCGACGAGGTGGAGCGCGTGGTCGGCTGGGACTGCGGAGCGTGGTTCACGCGCGGCGGTGCGGACGGCGAGTACGTAACCGCAGAGACGGGCTCCGGCGAAGAGACGCGCACGATTTCGTGGGAACTGAAGACTGGTCTGCGGGGAACGCCGTCAAGGCTGTCCGTCGTCGCGGACGGGGTGACAGTGTTCTCTGAATTGTCCCTTGCCGACGGCTACAGTCCCGCATGGAACATGATGCGCCTCGCAGGACGCGGACTTGACGCTTCGCAGGAAAGCTTCTCCGTCACGGTCTCGCCTGACGGAACGACGATCTTCATGAGGTGACAGGATGAACGACGTGAACTGCTACGAGCGTCTTGTCACCGCAGCGCTTGCTTCCCTGCTTGGCGTATGCGCGTTTCTTGCGACTGCAAAGTTCGTCCGCAGTTGCGTGCAAGTGCTGTCGCTGTTGCTGAGGGCTCAGGGATCGGTGTTCGCTTTGCTGCTCGGTTCAATGGCCGCTGTCGCGGTGATTGAAGGCACGGCCAAGTTGACAAATGATCCGCCGAGTCAAGTGCAGCAGCACGGGGCGGGACTTACCGCCAATGCGCCACAGGGGCAGGACGGCGGCGCGCCATCGCGGCGGCGCGGGGACGCGCCGCCCTACCGGACGGTAGGGTCACGCGTCCCGCGTGACCGCAATGCCGGGAACTGGCCGGGGCAAATCACGGACGAGGACATCACCAATGGCTGGCGTGCGGTTGGCGGCGAAGGGAGCGTGGCGCCGGTTGAGATGCCATCCGGCGCGGTGACGAACGACCTTCTTCGCAGGAGGGGCGGCGGCGACTGGGCGTTCCGCGTGGCGCCGGAGGGAGTGAGGGTTGTAGAATATGGGACAACCCAATCGGGTGGAATATTAAGAATCGGACAACTGGTGACGCGCCTATCAAAATCATTGGTTGTCCAGACAAATTTCAAGTGCGCTTTGAACTGGATGAAGTGGGAACTATGACGATTTACAAATTCGGGCATAATGTGTCGCGCGAATTGAGTCCCAGTACGGAAACGGAATTGGGGCGTGTGTTCTTGGATGGTGTTGAACAAGACTGGCGTAACGACATCAGAAGATGGCTTCAAGAAATTGCCAATGGAGATGAACGATGGATATTGCTCTAGTAAACTTGGCAAGCGCGGCAGAGCGTATCCTGCCGATATGCGCAGTTGCTGCCATGTTATGCGGGTGCGGCGACTCCTCGGGGCGTGGAGGATGTTCCCGGGGCGACGGGTCTGATGTGCATGTAAAGGCCGCCGAGGATTGTTTTAACAGACTTTTGGAATCGGCCGTCACAAATGTAGTGTGTTATCGGCTTGCGGAGGGCAGTTCAAATCGTGTTGACCGCATAGAAGCCGACTATGACACATTGTACGATTCGGTGATGAAAATTTCCGATGCCGCAAAGCGCATAAGACTGATGGAAACCGTAGAGAGGGAATTGACAAGCGACAGCCGCACGTTTGCCAATGCCGTTCAGGAGCTGAACCATTTTAATGGTGTTCAGAAAATGGCAGATGCGCTTGTTGCGGCGATATGGGATACGTGCAGGGACGAAAAGCGAATACTCGAAATATGGAAAAGACAAGATGCTTGTTTTATGCATGCGGCAATGCGTTGTGAAGAGGAGTTTTCCCACGTGTTCGAGGAGCTGAAGCCTTTGGAGATCGAATATCTTCGGGTGCAGTTGGAAATCTCAAGAACGAAGATGAGCGACTTGTCGGAAGAGGACAGAAAAAGTCTCCGCGAGTGCCAAGAAAGGTTGCCGCAACTTAGAGACCGGGCAAAGAGCCTCATTGTTCTTTACGAAGCATATGTGCAATGGGACATAGGCGAACGAGGGCGAGCATTAAACGGAGGCAGATTGTATCGTGTATTTCGTGAGGTGCAAAAAAAGGAAGTGCCCAGGCGTCGAATACCACAACTCCCCTTGGGGTCGGTTGTAGGAGGAGTCTTGAACTCAATGGGGACAGTCCCCGTGTGCTTGTTTTGTAACCTCTGGCAGTGCCTATACCTTTTTCTCGACAACGGAGAGAACGTTCATCGACTCGTCGTGCGCCTCGAGGAGATAAATCCGGTAGGCATTGCCGCCGGGCAGGACCTTGACGACGACGTGCGCGACATCGGGCACGAGGATGTTCTTCATGTACGCTTCGTTGATTTCCTTCGCCTTGCGCTTGGCCGGCATGAGGTTCGGGAGAATCGCCGGATCGGCGTACTTGCTGATCGTCTTGAGCGTCTTCGGCGCCAGCTGTCCCGGACACCACATGCACGCCACGTACGCCTGCGCGCGCACGGCCTTGACGAACGCCTCGTCCATCGAGTCGGAACAGCCGTGGTGGTTCATCTTGCAGACGGTCACGGGCCCCACCCGTTCGCCGACGAGTCCTTCGTAGTTGACGTCGCCGCCGCCCTTGACCTTGAACCGCCGCCCGACGTCGCCGCCCGCGTAGTAGCGGAACTTGCCGTACTGGATCACGAACGCCAGTGAAAGCGGGTTCTGGGGAATTCGCCCATCTTTCGTGACGGCCACGTGTTCCGCGGCGTAGTCGCGCACGCCGTCCTTGCCATCCCACAGCACGCCGTTCGCGCAGATGTTGCGGATGGAGAACACGTCTTTGTAGCGGGCGGGGTCGCGCTGGAGCGCGATCTGGTTGAGCGCGCCGACCTTGAACGGCTCGACGACGAGCCCCTTCCCCTTCTGTTCCTCGACCCACGGCGCGAGCAGCTTCATGGACGAGTCCTGGGTGTTGTAGGTGCCGCGCGCCGGGTACTGGTGGTCGAAGTAGCGCCGGAAGGTGAACTCCTCCGCCACGCAGAGGAAGCCGTTGATCTTGCGCCCGTCCGCCGTCGTGCGGAAGCGGTAGTCGGCCCTCGGCGTCGCCTTGCGGTCGAACGTGCCGTGGCCAATGTGGTCGGCGTGCCAATGCGAGAACAGGGCGTAGTCGATCGCCTTCTCCGGGTAGACGCGGTGGATGTAGCGCGCCATCCATTCGCCGCCGAGGCGGTCGGGCGAGGGCAGAAGCGGAACCTGGTCAAGATCGCGCGGACGGAAGAAGTCGCCCGTGTCGTTCAGAATGGCCGTGCCGTCGGGGAGACGGTAGAACATGTTCTCGCCACAGCCCGTATAGACGAAATGGAGATCCATCTCTCCCGGCTTCCAGCCAGGGTATGGCTTGCCGACCTCGTCGGATGCGCCACGAGCAATGCCGGTTGCCGCAAGCGCACCAAACGCGGTTGCGTTCTTGAGAAAATCGCGTCGATTCAGTATAAGCATGATTTATTCCTCAGTAACGCCTGAGCAGTTCAAGCATCTTGCGGTCGAGCTTGTGGCCGTTGAAATCCTCGTATGCGATATCCGTGCGTCCGGAATCCATGATTCCGAAACGTCCGCGCAGGTTCCAGAGAGCCCAGCCAATGTTCTTGCTCTTCCACAGCTTCAGGCAATGCTCCATCCAGGCAAGCGCCACGGCGTGCGGTGTCCCGTTGTTGCAGCCGAACTCACCCACCATGCAGCATTCGCCGGCGTCGAGAGCCTTCTGATACTTGGAGACCGACGACTCTGGCGATGCGCACAACCCGCCCGGAGCGTACTTCGGCGCAAGCGGCCAGGTGGGCGG
>Ga0310695_10004429_pt1 | contig 25914 bp, 17 predicted proteins | sample RumenRJG_04DNA_FD_203882 | JGI IMG/M metagenome (GOLD analysis project Ga0310695, IMG submission 203882) | Bovine rumen microbial communities from Lethbridge, Alberta, Canada - RJG_04 (v2) (version 2) | ecosystem: Host-associated > Mammals > Digestive system > Stomach > Rumen | place: Canada... | reverse complement strand
GAGGTTATACTTGCTGTATTTTGCGATGATATCGGCAATCTCGGCAGAATACTTCCTACCAAAGATACTTGCAACAAAATCCTCAAGATACTTAGCCTCATCACCTGGCTTTATAGCATCAGGATTCCATGCATATCTCATGATAAAATCGATAGGAACTTCCTTTGGCTTCAGATCACCCACATTGATAATCCAGATTCTATCTATACCCGATTGATAGGCTATATTTAGTTGTTCACGTAATTTAGGTATCGTGGTGGTGTTTACCCATCGGTCATTCCACGGACCACCATTCATATCAATGTGATAGTAAAGTCCGAGACCTCCCTTGCGCTTACGCTCGAAGTCGCGCCCTTTACGACGGATATATCCCCAGTTATTATCGCAGAAAAGAAGGGTTACATCATCTGGCACACGGAAACCTGCATCATAGTATCTCTGCACCTCGGTAAAGATAGCCCAAACCTGTGGAACATCACTTGCCTTCTTACCCATCACCTTGCTTATGATACGACGCTGGTTTTTGATGACACTTTCGAGAGTATTCATATTGTCTGCATCATTGCCGCTACCCATTGCCACATCGCCATCACCACGCATACCGATCGTGATGATATTCTCGTAATTCTTGGCATGCTCAATGCCTTCGGTAAAGAATTTGTCAAGGTTGGCTGGATTCTTGGAGTAGTCCCAAGGACCTATCTCATTACGACGTGATGTGTATTCCTTATGGGCACGCATCATAGGTTCATGGTGTGAAGTTCCCATAACAATGCCCATTTCATCGGCAAGTCGTGGCGATTCAGGATCGTCTTCATTGAAAGCTGTTGCCCACATAGCAGGCCAGAAATAGTTAGCCTTCAGGCGCAACAATAGTTCAAAGATATGTTCGTATGCCTTTGCATTAACCCCTCCGAAATGATTATTGCACCATGTGCCAAACGAAGGCCATTCGTCATTGATGAATATACCGCGATATTTCACCTTTGGTGATGGCTGTATGAAGCATCCACCATCATAGTATAGCGCATCTTTATGAGCTACGGGGGCATCTGCCATCCAATACCACGGAGATACTCCTATACGTTCAGACATATCGTAGATACCATAGATAGTACCACGTTTGTCACTTCCTGCAATAACAAGATTTCCATCCACAATATCGATGATGTACGATTCCCATTGACCTTTTACCTTGCGTACATCGAGCTTCTTCTGCTTTATTATACTGTCGATGATTCTGCTTTTGCCTATTGTACCGACAATAATGCTCTTCGGCTGCTTCATCCATGGTGAGTCAGATGACTGTAGGCTTACCTGGGATGAGAATCCAGTTACCTTACGTACATCGTCACCCAGATCATGAGCGGCACGGATAACTCCCTTCCAGTCGTTTTCATCCACAATAATGCCTGCCGTTATGCCTTTGCTGGCTATACAGAAACGTTCTGTCTGCGCCTTTCCACTCAAGGATAATACTACTGCTATCAGAAGTATAAAAAACTTTGTCCTAATACTCATACATCTTTATTCTAAATGCCTTTACTTCTCCGCTGCGGATAACGGGACCACCTAATGTAGTCTCATCTCCATTAAGTCGGTGCAACATTTCGCGACCTTCATTGGTAAATGTTATCTCATCAACCGACTCATAACCTATATGTACTCCATTCTTAGCAGATAGTATGCTAACCATCAGATTGCCAATGCCACCTGCTATTAGAAACTGGTTGTCACTTTCCTGTATCACCAATACACCTGCAACATTCTTATCGGTCATCTTTACCTGCTCTCCTGCAACACCAACAAGTGCCTGTGCCTGACTTGTACTGTAAGGTGTAACGGCTACTATATAGTTTCCAATCTGAACCCTATCTGCCTTACGGTTATCTCCATCAAGCAACAAACCATTGATGCGGTGTTCACGTCTATACTTCACGATATACGGTGTAAGATGTCTGAGCAATTTATAGGCTTTGTCATAGGCATGATCTTGCGGGTCGGCACTATTCATGATACCTCCTCCGTCAATGCCGAAGGGCGAGTAACAGAGAGTCTGATAACGGCCAAAGGCATAGAAGGCTCGCGCAGCACCATCAGATGAGCAACGTGTCTCTGGCAATATTACAGGATTGTCTGCCATATCATAACGCTCCATAACCCAGTCGAACAGTTCTGTAGAATATATGTCAGGACACAATAGGTCTATATCAGGAGCTGCCGCCCGCCATATATCAGCTAAATGGGGATGTGGACCTCCTGATGGATATTTACCAGGCTCCTTGAAATCACCTTTTATCCACGCATTGACGAAAAGGGGTAACGGATAAATGGTTTTTGCCATTTTAGCAAGCGACTCCATATATGAGGCATAGTTCCATGTATTGAACAACTCCTCTGTGAAATATGGAAACTGCCATTTCCACCGTTCGTCTTCAGCAACGTTGTCGTGCTTCACCTCCAAAGGATTGTCCTTGTCGCTACATCCGAACACCTCTTCCCATGAGCCTTTGCTACGACATCCCTGCTGTTCCCAAGCCGTAAGCAATGCTGGTTGCAACTGCTTTTTGTGAGTCTTCATATAGTTGATAAGTTCTTCAGGAACCTGCCCACTAAAATGTTTATTTGCCAAAGGTGAATAATCACGCATAGCACGGTTGGGACCTCCTGCCCAACTTGATGCAGCATCAAGCGTACCTACTTCGTTTTCTATCTGAACAGCAATTACCGTATGTGCTATGCTATCCTCATGCCTTACATATTTCATTAACTCTCCAAAGGCTCGTGTATCAGCCTTCATGGCATTCTTGCCCAAAGCCGATAATGCAGCTATTGGCTCACCATCCTTGAAGTGAGCTAATGGGGAACGCTTTGTGTCGCGTTTCACCCAACCAGGTACATAACTTGACATACCATTCTTCCATGAGCCAAACCATAGTAGTACCAAGCGGAGATTAGACTCACGTGCACCACGTATCATGTCTCCAACAAGCGAGAAATCGAATTTCCCCTCTTCCGGTTCTACTAATTCCCATGATACTGCGGCAATAACCGTATTCAGGTTCTTTTTTGCCATACGTTGCCAGATGTCTGCCATATAATGACTGCTGCCTGTAGATGAGTTATGCAGTTCTCCTGCCAACATAAGATATGGATCCCCATCTACAGTCATCTGCCATGTGCCATGCTTTTTCTCCACCTTGGGCAACTGTTGTGCCATTAATGAGGATGTCGCAAATACAATCAGCGCAATATATAACGCACTTTTCCAAATGTTATAATTCCTCATATTTCCTTTATTTTTTTACTTCATATTCAAACCAGTCTATATCAACATATCCTTTATCGTTTTCACTATTACTCTGCGCAAATAATCCGAGCATCACTCCGGTGAAACCGCCATTTGTCTCCGTACTTAGGTATCGGTATTCCATCTTGGCAAGCGTAGTGTAGCTTGCGCCGTCAGTAGATACCATCATATAATAGTAGTCTTTGTCAGAGGTTATACGCAGATAGGCATAGTTACCATTCAAGGTTATCTGATTGTTTTCGCTATGACTGGTCTGACCAAGACGCACGTTTGACCTTATGATAATCTTCTCGTCTTTCCTCTCTGCCACCACATCATAGTGGCTCAGCGGAGTGGCATAGGATGTGATGCCCACTTGCATTCCTTCCGTAAGATGTGTGAGGTCTGCCTTTGCCGTTGCCCAAAAAGTCAGTTCTGTCTGCCTACGTGCAACAAAGGTTGGTGAAGCCGTTTCGCTAAGGTCGATAGTGCTGGGATAGAGACGTAGAAAACCCTTATGCGCCGTGAGTGAGTATTTTGTATAATCCGGGTTACAAAGACTCATCCAGCCCATAGGCAAGCCCAAGGAATGATAGCTGTCTTTGGGAGCATGTCGTTCCGCATAGTTAAATTCTTCCTTTACAGGATCTTGTGCCAAAGGCACTAACGGCAAAGTTTTACACTTCATATCTACCTGCAATGTGCCGTCACCATTCACTACAGGCCACTCGTTTTTCTCCCATTCCACCGGTGCAAGCATAGTCTCACGCCCCATAACGTGCAGTAAGTATCCGCTTGTCCTGTAGCCTAAGCATATCATCCACCATGAAGAGTCGGGAGCCTGAACAAGATCTGCGTGTCCGAGTCCCTGAATAGGACTGTTCTGCATCTTCATATTGAAGTGCGAGAGAATAGGATTTGAAGGGTTAGACTCATAAGGACCGAACAGGTTTTTACTACGTAGAATATTGACATGATGCCCATGCTCAGTACCACCCTCAGCAAGTAGCAGATAGTAGTAGCCGTCTTTCTTATAGATATGCGGTCCTTCCGGGTAACGTCCTCCAAGACCAACTCCCAGATGATGTATGTCGCCCAATTTCTTGCCTGTGTTCACATCAATCTCACATATCTTGATATCACCCTCTTTCCATAGGAAATAGCATTTGCCTTCATCAAAGAAAAGCGTAGGATCACAGCTTCCGATAGCAAAGTCGATTATTATCGGATCTGACCACTCCCCAGAAGGATTATCTGTCCATACATAGAAATGGCGACGTGAAGGGAATACCGTTGTCACCATATAATATCGCCCATTGTTATATCTGATAGTTGGGGCATAGATTCCTGCATTACCATCTGTGCCCTTCAAATCCACCTGAGAAGGACGTGTCAGGCAGTTGCCCACCTGCTCCCAATTCACCAGATCCTTACTATGGAATACCGGCACACCAGGGAAATACTGGAAGGTGCTGTTTACGAGATAGAAATCATCACCCACCCTACATACGCTTGGATCTGCATGGAATCCTGCAAGCACAGGATTCTTGAAGCCCGATGCACCCCTTGTTGTTAGGGGGGAGAGTATGCCTGACAATATCATAATAGCTGTCAGGAGAAGGAAATTACGTTTTTTCATATTGCATTAATAACTTTACACGTTTTAGTTTCTGCAAAGATAACATCTTCACATGCTATTTTGCAAAAAAACGCGTCTCTTATTATTGCAATAATGTCTCAGAAAAATTACAGAATAAGATAACAGCCTCTCTGATAATTATTTACTTCTCTCACGCTCTTTCCATTCATTAGGTGAAATTCCATAGAGTTCACGAAACGAATTGATGAAATATGATGTGTGCTTGAAGCCTACCTTCGTGGCTATCTCGCTTACATGAAGGTTTGTTTCGAGCAAGAGTTTCTCTGCCTGCTTCAGTCGGACATTCCTTATGAAGATGCTTGTTGACTGGTTGGTTTTCTCCTTTAGTTTTCGATGTAGGCTAGTTCGGCTTATGCCAACCTCCTCGCATAGTGTTTCTACGGAAAAGTCTGCATCTCCTATGTGGTTGTTGATAACATTCATCAGTCGCTCCATGAGCTTGTCTTCATAGTCTTCTGCTTCAATTGTTTCCAATTTGTCCTCTTGTAGTTGCTTTCCCTGATAGACATTGCGGAGCTGCTGACGAAGCTGTATGAGGTTAGATATTTTCTGGCGTAATATCTTTATGTTGAATGGCTTGGTAATATATGCGTCTGCACCTATGCCCAAACCCTGAAGCGTAGCTTCTTCATCGGCACGTGCAGTAAGCAGAATGACGGGAATATGGGCTAACTGAATGTTCTTCTTCAGTTTTCGGCATAGTGTTATACCATCCATCTGAGGCATGGTTACATCGCTTATTATTGCGTCAGGTTTTTTCTCAAATATGAGTTGCAAGGCTTGCTTGCCGTTTGTCGCCTCATGTATATGGTAGTCGGTGGAAAACTGTTCGCAAAGGTATTTCCTCACCTCGTCATCATCTTCCACGATAACGAGATGCCTTGTGGTGCGCGATTGCTGAAGGTCGGTTGAAACATTGTATTCTGATTCTATGCCAGGAACTGGTCCTATCGGTTCTTCGTCAGTTGCCTGAGCTGCAAGAAGCTGAAGTCTCTGGGCATTATGCAGCATAAGATTGTAGGTCTTTTGTCGCTGTTCGTCAGGATCATTGTCTATGAGCTGGACAAGAGGACTGATAATGAGCGACATAGGAGTACGTATCTTGTGTGATATCAAGGCAAGTGCCTTGACCTTTTCCTTGCTGCGTATCCAGAAATATATCAATGTAGCCATTGCAACGACTATAAGGCACAGCACACTCTTAGCCCATATACTTCCCCACCATGGATGACGGATTTCTATGTTTGCCTCTTTTGCTTCAGAACGCTTGCCTTTATATTCCACTGCATAACGCAGAGAATGACAGCCAGCATCAAGGTTACTGAACGAAATGATATGTCCGCCATCAGGAATGGATATCCACTCACCATTATCGAGTGAATAGCAGTATGTGCATCCTGCGGGACGGTCAATCTCTACGGTTGACAGTTCTATGCTGAATGAATTATTCTCGTAGGCTATGCTGAAATTTCGAGAATCTAATATAGAACTGTCAATAATGACCTTCCCTCCAGTAAGTGTCTTTGTATTGATAGCCTCGTTATTGATATATAGAGCGGTGATTCGCGGGTGTAAATTGAAACTTATTTGACTGACGTTTCTTGATGAAAAATACGTTATGCCCTCATTTCCGGCAAACCAAAGCGTACCATCGTCATCCCTGACGACAGCACCTTTTGAGAACTCATTGCCTTGAAGTCCGTCTCTTGCTGAATAGTTAGTGAAGACACTTTCATGCTCATCAAAGCATGAGAGACCAGTGTTTGTGGAAAACCAAATCTTTCCCTCTTCATCCTCAGAGATGGCAAAGACTGTATTTGTCCCCATTCCATCGGATGTGGTATATGTTTTCTGCTTGTTCTTGTCAATAACAGTCAAGCCTTCGGATGTACCAATCCATAATCTTCCTCTTGTATCCTCATATATAGTATATACTATTTTCTTAGGACATAGGTTCTGATGCTTGTTGATATTGTATATGCCGTTGAATGTTCCTACGAGGACATCACCGTTTGACAGTATGCAGATACAGTTTACATAGGGATTCATTCCCTTATAGTCAATATGCCTAATGCTGTGTTTGGTTAGATCATAGCAGTATAAACCATTTCCCATAGTACCAAGCCATACTCTTTGCTGCCGGTCTTCCTTGATGCAAAAGACACGGGGGAAATCGGGGAGTCCCTGAACCTTGTTTGACACGCTATTGACCCGCCTATAGCAAGGATAGCCATACGATCCTATCCAGAGTGCTCCCTCTGAGTCTTCCATCAAGGCGTTTATCATGGGAGGTACCCCTTCTGATATGTGCTGCGACTTATTACCTTCGAGATAATACAATCCATCGCCATCTGTGCCTACCCACATGCCTCCATTACGGCTCTTCACTATTGATTGTACACAATGTGAGCCTATAAGATTCTTCTGAGATGTTCTTGAACCTATATAACCGAACATTCCCTTATGGCGTGACATCATCACTATACCTTTCTGATAGAGTGCAATCCATAGGTTCCCACTTCTGTCACGCATAAGATGATGAACTTTCTGCAACTGTTGTGGAATATTCGGTATATCAAGCGGATAGTCAATATATGTGTGTTTTATTTCATCGTATAGTTTCACCCCATCGCCATCAGTACCTAAAAGCAAATGACTATCGTCATATCGCAATGTGGTGCGGATGTTTCGTTTCTCAGTAAACTCATCTGTCGTCTGACTTGAAAAGTATGGTTTTGCCATTCTTAGAACCTCTATTCTATCCTTTCCCTTTGTCCTTATCTCACACGAAACATCTCCCGTTCCATATAATCTACCATCTTTCTCCAGCATCAGTCTGTTAATGTTTACCTTCATTAAATTTCCTTCGGGAGTAGCACCCACAGGCGAGAAATCGTCTGTGTCGTGCCTGTATATCTGCAAGCCATTATATGTACTAACTATTAAATTGCCCTGCGCGTCTTCAATTAGCATACTCACATAGTTGCTTGCCAACGATGACTCATCTCCTTCCCTATGCTTGTAGGAGGTTATCTTAACGCCGTCATATTTGTTTAGTCCATCCTCTGAGGCAATCCATATCAGTCCATATCTATCTTCATAGATATAGTTCACAAGACTACTTGTCAATCCATTCTCGGTAGTAAACAGCCTATACGTCTGTGCTGAGGCTCCAGCAATCATGAGCCACAGCAAGATAAGAGTCAGGATGTGTCTTTTGTTCATATAAGTCCGCATTTTATTTGGAGTTGGGTGCAAAGGTACAGATTTTTATCCAAACGAAAGAGAAAAACGGGAAAAAACACATAAATAACGTGGGTTTGACGAATTTATTAAACACAAAAGAAAAGATTTTTTCCTGGATTTTTTTAAGATTTTATTTTGATTTGGCTTTCCCTTCGACCGCCGAGCTAAACCTTCTGAAGGAGCTTGCGACTGAAATCTCTTTGAAATTTTTCTCCTGATATTTTATTGTTGATTTTATCTTGATTTTTGTATAGATTTTAAAATCCAATCTGAAAATCATGAAAAAATCTATTCTAAAATATTGTGAGGGATAAAAAATCATTTCGCTCGTTCCTCGCTCAGAAATATAAAGAAAATCTGAGATTAAAATCTGGGTGAAAATCAGAAACGTGAGTTTCGTCGTTCTTCGTGCTTTCCGTGTTCAAAACAAAAACTCTGTGTCTCCGCTCTTGGTAGGTAGTAAATACCATATAAATCCAATAAAGATACGATATAAAAACCATTAAAATACCATATTTTATGGTAATATAATGGTATTATAATGGTAATATAATGGTATTATAATGGTAATATGATGGTATTATCAACGGAGGAAAAGCGATGTTAAGAGGGATTTTCAACGAGAGGGGAAGTTTAACGTGTATTCTTTTGAACACAGAAAACACAAAAGAAACGGATGTTTCGTCTTTTCTGTGCTTTCCGTGGTCAAAAATAAAATCTCTGTGTCTCTGCGTCTTTGCGTTTGAAAAATAAATTTTATGGATTAAATTTTCTGGTCATCGTCGCTAATTTTTGTTCCAAAACCAAGCATCGGAGATGCGTTTATAGGGTATTTTGATTCCTTCTAATCCATGTTATCCTAAATCCTGTCATTTGCATTTCTCTCTAAAAAATTGCGAAAATATTTTGCAGGTTCAGGAATTATTACTATTTTTGCAATCACATAATAACAAAATTTATAACATTGCGCATTGAGAAACAAGAAAATCTTGTAGATCTCTGCAACCTAAATCTTTTTTAAAAACGTGAAAAAAACTACCATTTTATCGCTCCTTCTATTGCTTATGGGAGTAGTTCTGCCAATGAAGGCAGACAATGTAACTGTTAACGGTACTAACCGTTCTTACAACGTGTATGCGCCAAAGGATCTTGGCGAGAACCGTCCGTTGCTCATCTTCTGCCACGGCTACAATCAGGATGCCAACTGGATGCAGAATAGTGAGTTCAAGAACGAAAATGTGAGTATGGAGGCTGTTTGTGATACAGCCAAGTTCGTCGTGGTATTCCCTAACGGCATTGACAGGGCTTGGGACACTTCTGGCGATCGTGACATCAATTTCGTCAAGGCTATCATCGAAAAGATGGTGACACAATATAAGATTGATCGCAACCGCGTATATCTTGGCGGTTTCTCAATGGGCGGTATGTTCACTTATCATGCCATGAACAAGATTCCTGACCTCATTGCTGCCTTTGCTCCTGTAAGCGGCTATCCTATGGGTGGTGCAACGGCAAATGCAAATGTGCGTCCTATACCTATCTTGCATATTCATGGAACGGACGATGGAACCTGTAGTTTTAGTGGTGCAAAGCCTGCTCTGAACGTGTGGGTAAAGCATAACGGATGCCCTGCAACGGCAAAGGTTACAAGCAATTACAACAATTTCAATGCTAAGCTCCATGTGTGGGGACCGGGTAACGATGGTGTTGAGGTGAGATTGCTCGAACTTGCCGGTAAAGGTCACTGGATTAGCAAGGAGACAAAGGTATATACAGGTAGTGAGATCTGGAATTTCTGCAAGAAATATTCGCTCAACAAGACCTCTCCAAGCGTTAGAATAACATCACCTAAGACAGCAGGCAAATATATCAGCTTTGGGGCTAACGGAGAGACTTCCTTCCCTGACCTCACCATTACTGCAACAGCCGATGATTCAAATGGTACAGTTGAGAAGGTGGAGTTCTATGACGGAACCACATTGTTAGCCACTTGCGAGAATGCTCCATATCAGGCGGTTCTTACTGGCGCTAAGGCAGGAATGCACACCTTGAAAGCCGTTGCTACTGATAATGACGGTGAGACAAGCACTTCTTCCATTGAAATCACTCTGCAGAACACTAAAGAAACCACCATTTCATCGGAGTTTACCGAGGGTGGGGTATTGCCAGCAGGTTGGACTACCTTTGACAGTAATGATAGACGTACAGGTTATAGCAATGGCTATTCACAGGGCTGTCGAGTTTTGCAGTTTACAGGTTCACCAAGAGGACTCAACTATGGTCTGTATTTTCGTAATATAGGTGGAAAAGAGCATCAGGGATGGGCAAAGTACGGACTTGCTGACGGTGGCACTACGCTCTCCCTTGCTCCAGGTCACTACACGCTGAAATACAAGATCTGCAACTGGAATATGTCTAATTTTGGATCGGTAGAACTGAACATTGAGAAACGTGATGATAACACAAGTATTGCCAGCCAGACATATACTCCTAACGTAAACATTGGTAATGTGGCTTCAAATAGCTTTTCAAACATAGACCAAGAGACTTTCGAGTTTGATGTTACTGAGCAGGGTGATTATGTTATTGCTGTCTATTCTGCGGCTTCAGAGTGGAGTGACTGCATCATAGGTCAGCTTATCCTGACAGCCGACAACGCATCTACTGGTATCAAGGAGATTGATTCTGCAAATGACAATTTAGATGCAAACGTAGTATATGACCTTCAGGGACGCAGAATGTCTGCATCTCCTAAGAGCAAGGGAATATATATAAAGAATGGAAAAAAGATTGTAGCAAAAGAGTAAGAAAATAAAAAGTAGTGATGTGAAATAGAAAATAGATATTGGGAGGCAGTTTTTTCAAAAAAAGCTGTTTCCCTTTATTTTTTTGCCCATAGATTATAGTTTTTAACCTCTTTTTCCTGTATCTTTTTCCATTTTGACGAAAAATTACAAAAAATTGATGAAAAATTACATATAAATGTGTGAGAAATACACTAATTTTGCACTCGACAAACAGAAGGACGTGCGCCAGCCTTGGGGCTGACACGCACTTTTGTCTTCGTGCGAGGTGTTTAACACGTCGCACCACAGAAAAAAGAACAAACATCTTATATAACTTAACAAAAACTGATTTATGAAGAAAAATGCATTAATCGTATGCGCTTTCATGGCTGGATTATTCGCTTCTTGTTCAAGTGAGGATATCCAGGAAGAGTCTGTTGCTGCATCTCAGCAGACAGTTGTTTCACGCGAGTTCTCTGTTGTTGATGAGAATGAGGTTTCAGAAGAGCAGTTCTTCAATGATGCCGTAATGGGTATCGAAGGTAAGGCTGACGCTTCTCAGCTTTCAGAACTCAATGCTTCTTTCAAGGAGTCTTTCTCTAAGCTCGAAGACGAGAATACAACCCGTGGTTTTGTGCCTGCTATCTACAAGACCATTCATGTGACCTATCAGACTCTCGATGAGGCTAACAAGCCTGTTACGGCTTCTGCGCTCATCGTCTATCCTCTTTTCAAGAAGATCAAGAATGTGATGCTTATCAATCATGGTACTCAGATTGGTGCAATGATGATTCCTTCTAACTATACTTCTGTTGAGGCTGTTATGGCTGCTACAGGTTCTCTCTGTATTCTTCCTGATTACATCGGACTTGGCTCTTCATCTTCCCATCCTGACCTCTATCTTAATTCTGAGGTTCACGGTCGTACAAGTGTGGATGCTCTTCTCACTCTTCTCGACTATGCTCAGCAGAAGAAGCTCTCTCTCGATAGCAACTACAAGACCTACATCCTCGGTTACTCTCAGGGTGGTGCCGTTTCATTGGCTTCTCTTAGAAGAGTTCAGCAGCTTGATGCTTATACCCAGAGTCGTCTGCACTTGCAGAAGGTTTATTGCGGTGATGGTCCTTACGACCTCCGTCTTACCTTCGAGACCTATCTTCAGGATCTTGAGAATGGTAAGGATATGGCTCTCGGAACAGTTATCCCAACAGTTATCAACAGTATGTTCAACAGCTATCCAGCAGAGATGGCAGGTATCAATTATGAGGATTACTTCACATCATGGGCATTGAAGACTGGTGTGCCACAGGCTATTCGTCAGAATAAGGAGAATATCGCTGATATGATTATCAAGTGGAATGGTGCTTCTCTTGACAAGATTCTCAATTTTGACTATCTCAACGCACATCCAGAGCATCTTGATCGTCTGCTTATGGTTATGGATCGTCAGAATCTCTGCAAGGGTTGGATGCCTAAGTATCGTCTGAAGCTCATCCACTCTAATCCTGATGGTGTCGTTCCATTCGCTAACTTTGAGGAGGCTTACGCTAACCTCAAGAACAGCTACGTTGAAGAGCCTACAATCATCACTCCTAAGACAAACAATGCTCTTCTCCAGCATATCAATGGTATGCTCGTGATGATTGAGGAGGTGTTTAAGGAGATTTAAGAGACCCCTTTCCCCGACCCTTTCCCCATGAAGGGGCAAGGGGGAGTAGTTACCATTGTTCGCTTAAAAAGACGTGATTGGAAATACTATCTCCCTGCCCCTTCATGGGGAAGGGATGCCCGTAGGGCAGGGAAGGGGTTGCTACTGAAAGTCTATATAAGGTATCAACCTCTCAACCTCTTCATCAGTAAACGAAGGCAGGTGGCGCAAGTCATCTGCTTTTTTTATTGGCCCGCGTAAACGACGGAAGTTCATAATCTCTTTCGCCTGAACGTATCTGATATAAGGGTGACGGGATAGGGCATTGAGGTCAAGATGATTAATGCGGATTTTAGTTATAGAAGGTATGTTGTGGCTGTTGGTAGATTCCCCTACACTCATATACTTCAGCGAAGATTCTGGGAAGCCTTGCATTTCCAATAGTTGATGCACGTTGGCAATGCCGCCTAAACGTTGTCTGAAAGAAACAATCCGTTTAGCATAATAAGAGCCAATGCCCGGTATTCGCTTTAGTTCATTTGTGTCTGCTAAGTTGATGTCAATGCGTTCTCCTTCCTTTATCTTGATAGGGTAGGCGATAAGGGCTGTATCTTTCTTTATCGGCTTTTCATCATCCGATTTCTTATACACATCAGCCGCCATTACCTCCTTTTCAATCTTTATATAAGGCTCTAATCGTTTGTATTGCTTTAGGGTAAGCCCATACAGACGTGCGAGGTCAGTAGGCTTGTTGTATCTGCCGCCTGCCGCGCGATATTTGTAGATGTTACGCACCTGCCAAGGTTGTAAGCCGAGGCGTAATAATTGGGTACTATCGGCGGTGTTTGGGTCAAAATCGAATAGTTCGTATTGTTTCTCTGGTACATTGTAGTATTGAGGCTTCTTCCGTGAGTTCCGACCTTGTTTCTCCGCATATTCCGTCTTATTCGGAGATTCCTTTTCGTCCTCCGAACCTCTCAGCAGCGGAAATACCACCAAGCCAATGATGATAACGATAAGCAATATGATAATTGCATCTTTATCGGATTTACGGAAATGTTTCATATATGGATATTGTTTAAGTGAAAAGGGTAATGTTGATTGCTTTTGGTAGCGGAGCCTCGTAGAGGCGGCATCTAATAGGGCGGTACGCAAGTGCCGTTATTATAGAGTTGTAGTTTATGGAGCGCTGTAAGTGCGACACTTAGTATAATAGGTGTCGGTCTTTCAGACCTCTATAAACAAAACATCTATTAATATCCAGGGCTTGCGCCCTTCGCTATTAGGTGTCGCATCTTCGATGCTTTCGTTTGTTGGGAGCCGTACCTTCTATGCTAATCCCAAACATATTTTTCATCCCATTCAATATCATAGGCTTTTAGAAATTCTCGAAACTCATCCTTGAATCCTTTCTTCCTATGATGTTCTATTTGGTTCTGAATATATTTCCTTACAACATCTATTTTTGATTGACTCACACTAAAAGCGCCATAATCTTCTTGCCAAGAGAATGGTTTGTTGTAACGTTGGTGTAACCATCTGCTTGTATTCGATTTTATCTTTCTTACTATTTCGGAAATGGATAACGTCTTGTTGAGCGCCAATAGGATATGAATATGGTTTTCTGTGCCTCCTAATTCCTGTAGATAACAATGCTCTTCTGATAATAGCCCGATAAGATATGCTCGAAGATAAGGATAATCCTCGATGCGTAGATTGTTCTCTCTTGCTCTTGTGGAGAAGACAAGATGGATGTTGTTTTTTACTAATGATTGCGGCATACGATTATGGTTTAAAGTTAGTGGTTTTGGCAATGGAGCCTCGTAGAGGCTGCATCTGATAGGGCGGTACGCAAGTGCCGTTAATATAGGGTTGTGGTTTATGGAGCGCTGTATAATCTCCTCCATTCCAGGGCTTGCGCCCTTCGCTGTTAAGTGTCGCATCTTCGATGCTTGGGTTGTTAAATCACTCCAAATTGATTCAAGAAAATGATCGCGATTCCTACTGGGCAAACTACTCGGATGGTCCAGATGAAGAGGGTGAAGAGATTGGTGCAGACGGTGCCGTAATTCGTGAATTCATCGCGGATGATTTTCACGGGAACTATCCAACCGACGATCATTGCGGTGAGGAAACCACCGATAGGTAACATTATCTGACCTGTGAGGAAATCAAAACAATCGAAGAGACTCTTTCCGGCAACCGCAATCTCTGGCATTGCACCAAGTGACCAAGAGCAGAGAACTCCGAAGATGCTGCATAATACCGTGATCGCTATTGAGCTTTGCTTGCGTGTCAGGTTCACCTCTTCTGAGAGGAATGCCGTACCTATTTCGTGCATAGAAATAGTGGAGGTAAGGGCGGCAAGGGCAAGGAGTGCGTAGAAGAGTATTCCTATCACATAACCCACCACAGGCATGCTTCCGAAAGCCTGTTGGAATACGTTTGGCAATGTGATGAAAATGAGCGAAGGACCACTATCAGGATTGACACCTACTGAGAATGCGGCTGGGAATATCATCAAGCCTGAGAGTACGGCTATGAATACGTCAATAAGTGCTATCTGGGCAGCAGAGGTAACGAGGTTTGTCTGGCGTGTGAAATAGCTTGCGTAGGTGCAGAGGCAAGCCGTTCCGAGACTTAGGGAGAAGAATGCCTGTCCCATTGCATCGAGCACCACTCTGCTTGTAACCTTCGAGAAATCGGGCTTCAGAAGGAACTCCACGCCCTTCATTGCCCCTGGTAATGTGCAGCTTGCAACGACGAGAATGATAAGCAAGATGAAGAGCAACGGCATGAGTATGTTGGCTGCTTTCTCTATTCCGCCCTTCACTCCGCGTACCACCACAAGATGCGTGAGAACGATGAATACAACCGACATAATTGCCGGTTTCATCGGATCAGAGCATAGGTTTGTGAAGAAATCGCTAACGTATTGGGCATCGCCAAGCACTTGGCCTGCCATACTTGCAAAGAGGTAATAGACGCACCATCCTGCCACTACGGAATAGAAGCCGAGAATCATGGAAGAGCACAGTACGCCCATTGCTCCTACGAAGCCCCACCACTTCTTGCCTGTAATATGCGAGTAGGCACGAAGGGCATTGGATGCTCCGTGACGACCAACGATGAACTCTGCAATCATGCCTGGAATGCCGAGCATCAATGTGCATACGAGATACAGGATTATGAAGGCAGAACCGCCATCCTGTCCTGCCATAGTTGGGAATCGCCAGATATTACCTAAACCTACGGCTGATCCTGCCGTTGCGAGAATGATTCCAATCTTACTACCGAAGCTGACTCTGTTTTGCATAAAAATTATTTAAGTTTCCACTACCCGGATAATTGGCTCTTGTGGAGCGTACGCTCTTTGGGCTCGCTCTTTGGAGGACATATCTGTGTAGATACTGTTCGATTTGTTTGCAAAAGTAAGTATTTTTTCTTAATTTTGCACCGAATTTCGGTAAAAGATTATGTTCATAGCAAAAAAAATAAAGAATTATCCATTGTCATCACTATTGGTGGTGGCTATTTGGATCGTGTGTCTCATCCCTGTGCCAGAAACTCCGCTCAATGATGTGTGCTTCATTGATAAGTGGACGCATTTCGTTATGTACGGGTCACTCACCATTGTAATTTGCTTTGAGTATTTGAGAAGAAAGAAAAAAGAAAAGACCTTCCAATGGAAGGCCTTACTTATTGGTGGAATGTTGTGTCCTGTCATTATGGGCGGTCTCATCGAGCTTGCACAGGCTTATCTCACAACTTGCCGCTCTGGTGATTTCTTTGATTTCGTGTGCAACTCCCTCGGAGTATTGTTAGGCTGCCTTGTAGGACTTATCTTGAAAGCCATACTTCGGGGTTAAGCTTGTTACGCTCCCTACGCAACTGGAACTGAAGGATATTATCTCGTCCTACCACGCCAAGTGTCTGACGGGTTGATACCTTCTGTCCCTTTGACACGCTTACGCTCTTCAGATTACAATAAACCGAAATATAAGCACCGTGGCGCACAAGTACGCCCATCGTGCCTCCTGCATCAAATACCGCTGAAACCTCACCATCGTATATTGCGCGAGCGGCACAACCCTGTGAGCCGAGTATGTTGATACCCTTATTGTCAAGTACTACGCCCGGAAGTCCCTCTACGCCGTGTTGTCCGAAGTGGCTCACAATCCTACCACCTGCAACTGGTGAAGGCAGACGACCCTTGTTTGCCTCAAAGCCGCCGCTTACGAGTCGGTCGGCGCTACTCAGGCGAACAGCCTCTTCTGACTCCTTCTTAGCCTTTGCAACCTCCCTATTGGCACGTTCCTTATCCACTTCTGCCTTACGCTCGGCGGCAATACGTGCTGCCTCTGCCTCGCGTGCTCTCTGCTCAGCCACTTCCCTTGCCCTTGCGTTGCGAGCCGCAGTTGCATCAGCCTTAGCTTTCTGTTCGGCAGCCTTAGCCTCCTCAATCCTGCGCTGGTTCTCGCGCTCCGCAGCCTCTGCCTCGGCCTTCTTACGTGCAAGAGCCTCTGCCTTTTTGCGTGCTGCCTCTTCTTCCTCCGCTTTCTTCTTAGCCTCGGCAATGGCACGCTGACGCGCACGTTCTACTTCCTCAGCAACCAACTGGTCAATCTTCGCATTGAGGGCAGCGTCTTTCTTTTTCTGCTCGTCAATGATGCTCTGTATGGTCTTCTGCTGCTTCTGAAGAGAGTTTACCATCTTCTGCTGCTCTTCCTTCTGACCTTCAAGGGCGGCATGTTCCTTCTTACCCTTCCAGAGAAGGTTTGACTTCACGCCACGCGCAGCCTTCAACTGCTCATTCTTCTCGTTCACGCGCTGCTGCTGTTCCTGAACCGCCTTACCCTGAGTGCGCTGATAGGCAGCATACTCACGCATGAAGCGCATACGGCGGTAAATCTGACGGAAGTCGTTGCCAGAGAATACGAACATCATCTGACTCTGTATGCCACGACGCTTCGCCATGTAGCGCATTGACTTGACATACTGCGCCTTACGTGCTTCGAGCTGGGTATTGAGCGTATTGAGCTGTGAATTGAGAATGCCGATGTCACCGTCAAGCAAGTGGATGTCGTGATTGATAGAGTCGATGCTCTGGCGACGGCGATCCATCTCGCCATTAATCACCATGAGATCCTTGAGTTTCTTCTCCACCTGAGCCTTATTGGCACGAAGGGCCTTCTCCTGTTTTGCGATGTTTTTCTTGATTTCATCGCGTTGCTTCTTCAGGCTATTGATGCTGTTACTCTCCGTGTTATTCTTCTTTGTAGAAGTCTTTTTGGCAGTAGTAGCCTTGCCTGTATTTTTTCTGGAAGCAGCCTTTCCAGAAGCCGCTTTTGCCGATGATTTCTTTGTCGTAGTAGCCGTTGTCTTCTGCGTTGATTTCTTCTGCTTTGACTGAGAGAAAGCAGAGGGGGAGAAGAGGAGGAGGGAGAGGAGGAGGAAGAGACCCACCCCCCAGCCCCTCCCATAAAGGGAGGGGAGTAGATACCATTTCTCGCTGTTGAGAGAAATCATATTATTTGAAAAATATTTGCGCAATGTTATGTTTCTTTTTTGTTGTTTAAAATTAACCCCCTTACAGGGTTCCGTTACTAACTACTCCCCTCCCTTTATAGGAGGGGTAAGGGGGGGGGTCTGGTAGATGGGTCTTTAAAACTGCATAATCTTCTTCAGCGCCTCTTCCGCACTCACCTTTGCGTATTTGTCTGACACGGTAGAGCGTGTTTCCCAGTTAGAGTCGGTGGTGAGTTTCTTCATCCTGATGTTCACCTTCATCGTGGAGTTCGACTTAACAGCCTTGCTCGCGAATGAAATGGTCTGATTGGCAGGGAACATCTTTGGACCCAATGCAGAGAAAGTCTCGTATTTCCAAGAGGCATTTGAGGCGTTGGCAGTACCAATGCCGTAGCTCACGTTAGCAGCGTCAATGCGACCATTGGCAGACGTGGTGTCCCATTCAAAGTTGAGACCGCCCGATTTCACCGTCACCTTACGCTTTGCACCTGACGACATTTCCGCGTCAAACCTATCCAGTTGCTTGTCCGTCAGCTTGTCTGTGCCAGGAAGGAAAAGCTCATTCCAGAAAAGAGCCTGGAGTGAGTAGAAGTTAAGTCCGTTGTTCTTCAGGAATGAGAGGTCGTTGTAGGTAGCCTTCACATACTGCTTGTGCATACGATCGACCACGAGCACATACTCAGGCGTGAACTCTACACGTCCCACCTCCATAATGCCGAAAGGAGCGAGAACCACGCGGATCACCTCATCCTTGCGCATATAAAGCTTTCCGTCAACGGAAATATTCTTACCCATTGCGTCAATGGTGAAGTCAATCTTTGTCACGATGTTCTTAGCGTATGTGGCATTGTCATACACCTTGCGCACATAATCCAGTTTCTTGAGGGTTGATGTGTCCACGCTCTTCACCGAACTCGGTGACTCGATGGTTTTCTTGGTGCCGCAGGCACTCAATAATAAAGAAAGGATGAGAAAGAGACCCACCCCCTTGCCCCTCCCATAAAGGGAGGGGAGTAGATACCATTTCTCGCTTTTGAGAGAGGTCATATTATTTGATAGATATTTGCGCAATGCTATGTTTTATTTTTATATGTTCAATATTAATTGCCTTTATAAGGTGCTATTACTAACTACTCCCCTCCCTTTATGGGAGGGGCTGGGGGGAGGGTCTATTTCTTTGTCCTCGCTATCTTCTTTCTAATTTCCGTTGCGTTATCCGCTCCTGAATCAATTGCTTTCTGCCAGTAGATGCTGGCATCCGATTTCTTTCCCAGACGAATGTAGATGTCGCCCGCATGATCGAGAATCACGCTTGAGTTCTGCGCAGAGTCGTTCTTCAGAGCCTGATCAATGTAGATACGAGCCTCCTCATAGCGCTTCTGCATATAGAGAATCCATGCGTAGGTGTCGAGATACGACACGTTCTCCGGCTCTGCCTTGATGGTCTTGTAGCTCATCTGCTCGGCACGCTTCAGGTCGCGGTTCTCTTCTGAAAGATAATACGCATAGTTGTTGAGACATGAAATCTCGTCAGGATTGATATTTAGGCAACTATCGTATGCGGCGTATGCCTCTTCCGACTTCTTCATCGAATGCAGTATGTCGCCCGAAATCATGTAGATCCTTGATGAAATCTCGGCTGGGGTGTCCTCCTTGATGGTCGTAGCACCCTTGCGCAATGCCTTCAGCGCACCTGCATCGTCCTTGTTCAGATACTTGGCAAGTCCGAGATAGTAGTAGAGCGAAGGCTCTTCCGGAGTATAGTCTATTGCCTTCTCACATTCAGCGATCACCTTCTCGTCTATTGTGTCGCGCCACATTATGTCGAGTCGCTGCAAGCGTGCCCCGATGTTCTCCGGATTGATGGCAAGCACCCTGTTAAGGCCTGCAAGGATAGAATCCTGTGGCATGTGCTTGTAGTTCATGTATGCCACCTGCATCTCAGCCATCTCGCTCGTATTCTGAGGAAGAGACAGTATGCGTGAGAAGATGTTGAGAATGCGTGTAGAGTCGCCGCCGCTCTGCTCATTGTCTGACACCACCTGTCGCATCAGCGTAATGCGTGTCTGAGCCTCCGTGTTAGGGTTCTCCAGAATCTTGTAGAGCAGCGTGTCAGCCTCGGTTGAGTTGCCCACGGTGCGGTAGAAGTCCATCAGCGACATCTGCGCCTGTGCGTTGTCAGGCTCATCCTTCAGCACAGCCTTGTAAGCCTTCAGAGCCTCCTCCTTCTTACCGTTGGCAAGAAGCCAGTTGCCCATCATCACCTTGTAGTTGAGGTCGTTAGGATGGCTTTTCACCAGTCGCAGAAGCTCTCCGTAAGCCCCTTTCTCATCACCCATGTTAGAATACACCTGCATCTTGCTCAGCGTCAGGTTCTCGCTCTGTCCCTCAGCCACCTCAAGGCGGTTGAGCGTCTCAAGCATCTTGGGGTAGTCCTTCCTGTATTGATAGATGCGAATGAGGATGTCAAGGAACTCAGAGCGGTCACGGCACATGTCCGCAAGTTGCTCATACACGGCAGTTCCCTCTTCAATCTTGTTCTGGGAAAGGTAATACTGCCCCAGTCGCTCTGCAAACTCGTCATTCTTTGGGTCAAGGTTGCAAGCCTTCTTCAGGTGGCTGAGAGCGAGATCATCCTTGTTGAGTGAAGCGTAGAATCCAGAGAGAGCGAAGTGTGTCTCAGAAGCCAGCGAATCAATTTCGAGGCAATGGCGGTACAGGTCGAATGCCTCTGGGTAGTTTCCCAGCCCTTCCTGTCTTATGGCCTCCAGATAGAAATACTGGTATCTGCGCATATCATTATCATTCAGACGCTGCTCCTGTTTCGGAGGCAATGCCTGAACCTTTTTCGTCTTCTTCTTCGCGTATGCGGGAGAGAGGGCGCAAATTATGAGTGATATTATGAGTAGTCTTTTCATCCTATTAGGGCGCAAAAATAATAAAAAAAAGCGGAAAAGCCAAAAAATTTTACAATTAACAATTAATAATTAACAATTTGCATGTCTTTCGCTATTATTAAAACGCAAAAACGCAAAGGCACAGAGACACAGGGTAATGATATCTGCGCTTGTCCGCCTTCGCGTTTTCTAATAATTTTCAATTATCAATTGTCAATTTTCAATTGTATCACATGCAGCTTTCCACGCCGAGGGTAGTCGCAATAGCGGTCAGTATTGCCGCCAGCGTCTGAAGAATGAATTTCCAAGTTTCCTTTTTCATAAGTAGCCTAACCAAGCCTTCCCAAAGGGAAGGATGTTTTATTGTATTTATCCTTCCCAATGGCCGCGCCTGGCATTTCGGATTTTAATTGTTAATAATGAGTTGCTTTCGCTTTTTAACTGACAATAATTACCAATCTTCGCAATCTTTATCCATCAGTTAAAAATCTTATCAAAAAAATCTTATTGGAAAAAGATTGGTAAGATTGGTAATTATTGTCAGTTCAAGCACCGGAGGTGCGCTTAGAGCGAGTCGTTGCCTCCTCCTGATGGATTAGGGTTAGAACCGCCTCCTGATGCTCCTGTGCTCTCCCCATCTGGGATCAGGAAGCTCTCGATGCTTGCGCCATAGCTGCTCTTTGAGAGCGTATAAGCGGCGTCGCCCTGATGCTCCGCAAGGAGCGCGTCATTTACCGCTACGAGGCTCTGCGAACTGACAAGCGTCTTACCGTCAGTCTTGCGAGAGTGAACCCATCCGAATGCTCCAACGAAAGCAGCGCCATAGTGCCCCAGCATCGCATCCTGAGCATAGAAGCCTGCACGACCAGCCACATCCCAGAGGACAGAGGTGTCAGTCGCATCAAGCACCACCTTTGCAGCTGAGAACTGACAGTAAGGAATGCCCGTCTCCGCATTGGTCTTCTGAGTGACCTCGAAGAACGAAATCTGATCACCGTACTTGTAGTCGGGATTGTTCTGAACCACCGCCTGGGAGAACTCGCCCACCGTGGTAGAAGCGCCCAGAGAGAGGCTACCGAGGTAGATGTCAGTTGCAGAGCTATTGCCCGTGCCGGAGATCACGATGGAAGGAAGCGAGCCCTGAGTGATCTGATAGCCACAAGCCACACAAGCGCCGCCTGCCACCTGCTGTTTGGTGAGATACACCGCTGGGCGCTGCATGTTCAGCTTCACGAACATATTGTAGTCCGAGAGGTTCTTAGGCTTGTTCTCAAAGCCGTAGTTGAGGAGCGGACGGATGCCCTTATACATTGCGATGATGTTGCCCCACTTTGTGCGAGTCTGCATCTGTGCGTTAGTGCGAGGGTTGCGAACCTGAGTCACCTTCTCGCTCACGATGGTTTCGCCATTGCGAACCTTGAAAGTTACGTTTCCGGCAGAGCCAGAAATCTTACTGATAATACCTGAAAGTTTTCCCATAAGAATAAAATTTTGAAGTTAATAAATCATAAGTTTGAATCTATCTCGTGTCCCTCTATATCTTTGATATAGAATTGGGCTTAGAAGCGAATTAGAAGCGGAAGAGAAGCGGAGCTGGAGCTGCATTCCTTTCGTGGCCTTTGATTGGAAAGCGTGACCTACATTGACTTACCCTTCGGTCGTCGAGCTAAACCTTCTTAACTCTTCACTCTTCGTTCTTCACTTATCTGGGTGCAAAGTTACAACAAAAATTTCGAATGTAGAAATAACCATCGGAAAAAAAAATGTTAGATTCGAAAAATCTGCACTTCGACTTTGTAACCCATTGATACACAGAGAGAAATTTTCGGAAGCCATTTCGCATACACCCCAATCTAACATATATCCGTTAGATTCATAAGGGAGGGGGTATGTGTGTCATTTATATTCAAAATAATAATATAATATATATAATTATTATATTATTATTTTGAGGAAAGGAAGAGTGTGTCCTACCCTCCCTGTTTAATCTAACAGTTATATGTTAGAAACCCCATTCTGAGCCTCCTGTTGGGGGTGGTAACTAACACACCTCATTTTCCATCGTCAAAAAACGAATTGTAATATTTGGTAATTTCAGCAATAATGCGTATCTTTGCCAGCGTAATCACGTATTTCCACTATGCAAAATGAGTTGTCTTCATATCGTCCGCATGATCCGGGGCACGACTACTACGCTCCGGGCGTGTATCTCATCACTCTCGTGGTGAGGAATAGGGAGCGCAATCACGAGCTGCTTGGCAGGCTTAATAATGACCTCAAAGCGCCTGGGGTGACGCTCACGGAGATAGGCAGGGCGGTGGAAGAGGAATGGGGGAAGATACCAGCCTTTGAGCAAACCAAGGGAAGGAAGGTGAAGGTGCATGGGGCTGTATGTATGCCCGACCATTTTCATGGTGTCATTGAGGTGCTTGAAACGATGGACAAGAGCGTGGGGCAAGTGATCTGGGGCTTCAAGGTGGCTTGCACCAAGCACTGGAGGGCGCTTCTATCTCAGCCAATGACGGCTGAGAGCGGGCAGCCGTCATTGGCTGCCATGCATACCCCCGACCTGCACCGCCTCTCCCACCGCCAGCGTGCCGAGTACTACGCCGCCCACCCCGAGGCGTGCCAGCCTCTCTGGGATGATAACTACGACGACACCATCTGCCTTACCGATGCCTTGGGTAACATCGACACGCGCCATTTTGCCGCCATGCTTCGCTATGTGGCCGATAACCCGCGCCGCGCCATCATCCGCCGCGCTCGCCCAGAGTTCATGCGCCGTTGCCTGCACGTGCGCATTGGCGACAGGGAGTACGCCGCCTTCGGCAATCTCTTCCTCCTTCGCTGGGCAAGGAAGGTGCAGGTGTTCTGCCACAGGAAGGCTGCTGACGGTCGCACCCCCTACGAGCGCACGGATGCCTACCGCCGCGAGTGCATGGAGTGGAAGCGCATGGTGATGCAAGGTGCTACGGCTATCGTCACGCCAGGCATAAGCATGGGAGAGCGTATCATAAAGGATCGGTGCATAGAGCGCGGCTATCCGCTTATCCACCTTCAGAAAGAGGCGATAGGACGCTACTGGAAACCTGAGCTGAAACGATTCGAGGCGTGCGCAAAGGGAGCGCTGCTGATACTCGCCCCGTGGAAGCCTGAGACGATAGGCGAGGTGAATGGCGTGCCAGCCGATACCGATTACTCCATCTTCCACAATCTCAACCATCTGGCAGAGGAAATCTGCGCCTTCGATGGCGAGGCAAGGGTGATAGGGTGAAAGGGGGGTACGCGCAAAAAAGAATTTTCAAAAAAAATGAAGTTTGCAATGTATTGAGGGAGAAGGGAATGCAAGTTTCAAGGGTAGGGGGCGCGCCCCCAAGCGCCCCCATTTATTTCAAGGAAAGATTGTACCTTTGCACTCAGAAATCAGAAATGGTTTCTGGGTGCTTTTTCGTTTATGGGCCCAGAGCGAAGGCATCCTTCGAATTGATAATTGATAATTAATAATTGATAATTTAGAATGAATATGGAGATTCAGATTTTCAAGCATGAGAAGTTCGGGAATATACGAACTATCAACAAGGACGGTGAGCCTTGGTTCGTGGGTAAGGATGTGGCAGAGGTGCTCGGGTATAAAAGTCCTTCAGTTGCAATCTGTGAAAACGTGGATAGCGAGGACAAAACCACATTCGTGATTTCCGAATCTGGTTCTAAGTATAAAAGCAAGACAACCTTCATCAATGAGTCTGGTCTTTACTCTCTCATCCTTTCCTCTAAGCTTCCACAGGCGAGGGAGTTCAAGCGTTGGGTGACGAGCGAGGTGTTGCCACAGATTCGGAAGACGGGAGCGTATCTCACGCAGGACTTCTGTATGCGTGTGCTGAATGCGGAGGGTACGGTGACGACCACGCAGATTGCGCAGGACTATGGCATGACGGCGCACGACCTGAACCAGATTCTCGTGGATATGAAGCTGGTATATCCGTGTGGCGGGCAGTTGGTACTCTATGCGAGATATAAGCGTCGTGGGTATGCCAAGAGCGAGACGGAGCTGTATGCCCGTTACGACGGCAAGGCGGGCGCAAGGATGGTGACACGGTGGACGCAGACGGGCAGGATGTGGCTGTATGAGACGCTGAAGAAGAAGGGAGTGAAGCCTGTTGGCAATTGAAAATTGAAAATTGATAATTGAAAATTTTATCAAGAATTAGAGAATTCGAGATATTTGAATTAATGCGAAAGAGAGAAGATTGCTACTTGCGTAGCATTTGGAATGGGCGTGATTGGCAGTAGCGTAAGCTACTCTTCTCAAATTTCTTCCCTATGGTCAGAGGGTCTTCGACAAATCTCTTCAAAATTCAAAAAAAAATTCTCAAATTCTCTAATTCTTGATAAAAAAGAAAGGAAAAGGAATGACTGTTAATAGAATACGTTACAGGGATGGCAGAAAGATTTGCATCCCTATCACAAAGAAATCGGAGTATATGGCTCTGAGGGATGCGAAATTCAATAAGGAATACGTGGAAATGGCGCGTAAGGGTGACAAGAAGGCAAAGACTATGCTTGAGCAGTTCAACTACTCATGCTATCCGAATGAGGACGGAACGCTGAAAGGCACTACAAAGCCGGCTGATAGCGTGGGCATGGATATTGACCTTCACGTTCCGGAACAGTTGCCAGAAGGTGTAACCCAAGAAAAATGGATTCAAGATGAGATACTCAACATTAGTAAAAATATCCTCGATAAAAAGGAAGAGATTGGATTGCTTATGTGCGAGCGTTCAGCGACTAAAGGCTTGCATATTGTGTTCAGACGTGACGTTTCCCTTGACCAGGAAGGAAACCTCAGACGAGTGTCTGAT
>Ga0310695_10004428_pt1 | contig 25922 bp, 20 predicted proteins | sample RumenRJG_04DNA_FD_203882 | JGI IMG/M metagenome (GOLD analysis project Ga0310695, IMG submission 203882) | Bovine rumen microbial communities from Lethbridge, Alberta, Canada - RJG_04 (v2) (version 2) | ecosystem: Host-associated > Mammals > Digestive system > Stomach > Rumen | place: Canada... | reverse complement strand
CCGATGTAGCTCACCCGCCTGCCTATAACTATGCTTTCCAATGAGGAACATCCTTGAAAGGTATAGTTCCCTGTGGTCTGTACACTATCAGGAATAGTAATGGACTTCAGACGAGAACAGTCCTTGAAAGCCTTGCTCTCAATGAATCTGACGTTTTTCAGGTTGATGCTGTATATGGCAGTCCCCTCGAAGGAACTCGTCCCAAGCCGAACGATGGATGACGGTAAGATAACTGTGCTTAGACTACTGCACCCGGCGAAGGTCAGGTGTTGGATGCTACGATAACTGCCGAGGGTGCTCATACCTGTGAAGAATTGGAATTCCGGGAACACTGTGATTGTGGTATTCCCTTGGAAGGGGTTGACCGCATCCGATGCTGATTGCGCTTGCGCGGGCGTGACTTCATTATGGTATCCTCGAACAGATTGGGAATTGATAGAACCTCCCCATGCAGTCACACATAGTGACTTGACTGCCGGGTCAGAGAAGGAGATGACTCCCTTGATGGGGTGAATTGCTGAAGATGATGGGCTACCTGAACAAATGCCGTTCTCGAACGCCACAATCCTGTTGGATGACACCGTAGCGGGTGTTTTGCCTGAATGGAAAGCTTTGATGGTTTTGACGGGCATAATACTTGAGTACAGTTGTCCATTTGCCAAATATTTATAAAAGATTGAGCATTCTTCGGGTGTATCACAAATAATCTGTAACTTTGCAGAATACAAACTTGCAAGGCATATGATTATTGAGAATGTTTTAGGGACCTTTGAAATCAACGAGAAGAAGATGACAATAAAGGCCGTCTCGTTTGAAAAGGACTTCGAACAAGTCCTCGCTGACATTGGGCAAAATAGGTACAACTCAACTGACCTCCCTTTGCTATTTGGAGGTCTAATGAATGCTGATGAAATCGGAATGCTTAAATGTCTTGTAGGTGAGTTTAGAACAGGACGAGAGTTCAATTACACTAAAGTCAAATCTCGTTTTTTGATAGATTTGAGTTGGCTACTTGATACAGGAACTACTGTTGACAAATCAGGTTATTGCCACGTTATTAACTATGGTCCACTGCGTCATAAGAAATATCGTATAGGTTATATAATGCCACGTGATGCAGTTGGTCTGTATGATGCTATTAAGTTTAACAGGTTGACATCCTTAGATTGCCTTGATATATTCAATTACGCACAATGCATATCAGTTAACGGCTCTGAGAACTCAGAGTTCAAACATATGATACAGAGCGTAAATGTGAAAGTGGAGGTTAATACTAAGAATTTGGAGAGTATCTCCAAGAGTTTAACTACCCTTTTGGAACTTAGTGCGAAACTTGAAGAGATGACAAGTATGAGCGAATTGAACAAGAGTGACTTAAAACGTTTAAAGGATACAATTAAAGAAAGTACACAAGAACACCAAAAAGCGTTAAACCCATTGCTTCTATTCCTGCATACGAAGGTCAGAAAGAATAATCGCAAAAATTCCCTTGACCATCTACCTCCTCTTACATTTTGGAATGAAAGAAAACTTAAGCATCTGCATCATGAACTTATTGATGAGAAGTTCATTTCTTCAGATACATCGGAAGATGATTTCCAATATACGTTTGGATTTACTGCAGGAAGAGTTAAGAATAATGAAATATGGTGGATAAAGACAACTAACAATAAGATATCCAAAATATCATTATTTGACTTGTTACAGCAGATGGGATATAGGACGCCAAAGCATTTTAAGCCATCTCTTCTCAACGCAAATTTTAGATTTCCTCGATTAGAAAATGCAAGCAAAGACCCGGGACCCATTGTTGGACAAGATTGGGGAAACAAAAAGAGATTTGAGTCCGACATTATTGAAGAGCATCATGAGGCTTTACGGAGTATCGTACAAAGGTGCCGCGAAAAATAATTTTCCTCTGTAACAATCTGATTTTCAGGAATACTTATATAGAAAATCCTGTATTTTTATAAGTTTATATTTGGGCATGTTTCCAAATATAAGTATAAAACTTGTATTTCATTTTTATCTACCTTCGCATCGGAAATGGGTCATATCCTGTTTTCGATGAATATGAAGAATCGTAATAAAAAAGGAAAAGCATCAGTCAAGGCTACTGATGCAGTGAGAAACAAGAAAGAGACTTTGGGCAAGGTTCCCGAGGTAGTGACTAACCAACCTACCACCTCGGTCGATGAGATGGAAAAAAGAATCTCGGAGAAGGCGGACGAGTGGGCATGGACTATTGCAAAAAACCTTTTGAGGGTCTTCATGGTTTTTGCTGAGAAAAGCCGACTTGCCAAGGTTCCCGATCTTGACATCAATGAACTGCGGAGCAGGTATAGCGGCAAAGGCTATGATAGGTTCGTTGAAGACCTTGCCTACGAAATTATGTACGATGCGGAGGATGGCTGTCCTTATGACATCGGAAGTTGCTGTCTGAACCTGAACAAATGTTTTGAGGCATTACAGAAAGAATGTGGGTCCCACGTCAACTTTGACTTGGAAGGTTACAACCTGAAGCTCTATTCTGTTGAAGAAGCAATCAAAGCCAAGTATCCAAAAGAAGAACTCCTGAAAGACTGTAATATTGCTTTTCTCGAGGAGCAGTTGAACAGCCAAAATTCATGGAGTTCCACACAGGTGGCTCTTCAGTTCTGTGATTCTCTTTGTGAGCAGGCTCGGGAGATAATCAACAACATTCCTGAAGATGTTATCGGTACTTCCATCAGAAACGCCCTTTCCTATTTTAACGCCCTGAATTCAGACGGACAGCTTGACGGAGATGCGCTTATCAATGGAATCTGGGAGCAACATGAAGAAAAGGACGTGGATAGCTTTCTCTCTGTCCGCATCGGTTCCACATGTTGCAGCGATATTGCATGGAGAGCTCATAAAAACAGCATCTTGCATGAAAGTGGGTTAAGCACGCTCTTCGAGGTTATCAACAGATGGCTCATGGCACATGGTAACAATCTATCCTGTTATGATGATTCTGCTACGGTCATCTATGCAAAGTTAGCTGATATAAAAGCAGATTTGCACGATAGAATTGAAAATCGCTTTGAAGAAATGTATCCCGATTTCTTGTCAAGGTACGAGAATATCACTTTCAAGGAATATTTTGAGCAGGCTCAGGCGACTTGTACTATGAAAAAGATTGGTTGTTAGTAGCTTTTTGAGTTAGACAAAAGAATAAGAATTATAAAACTGTATACAATATGAATACGAACTTACAAAAGAAGGCATCGGTTAATGTGGTTGCCAACAATGGTCAACAGAAAGATAACCTTCCTGGACCTAAAAAGGTGCGACTTGTTACTTTTGTGATACCCACAGCCAATCTTCTTGGCATAAAAAGAAGTGTTTTGGATAGAAATGAAATCACAGTTCAAGTATCTGAGGATAGCGAGCATAACATAAAGAAAAGTATAAAATGGATTCTCTGCGATAATAATTCCAACTTCAGCACATGTCCTATTTCAGATTCGGATATTAATGCGATTAATTCCAAACACAAGTTAATTCGCAAAAAGAAGTCAATAAATGAAAAGGTTTTGGGGGAGACATTTCCACGTGTATTAATTGGGAAATACCTTGGAGACCCAACGGAGATTTCATGTACGAATCAAGTCTTTTTTAAAAAAAATATTGTCAGATGGGAATATAGAAAGGATTGTTTGACAATAACAACAAAAGGGACAATAAAGAAAAAGCATACCTTCACTTCTTCAATAAAGGGCTATCATCCTGATGATATTAAACGAGTATGTCGTATATATCATGACGAGTTGATAGTCAGGCGAGACCAATTAATCAGAAGTAAGCAGTTGGTTGAAGAGTGCAAAAAAGTATTGAAAAAGGAAAGGAAAGCAATATTGGCGACGCATCCTATGATTTATCATGAAAGTAGCAATGAGTATATCGTTTATTGCCCTATTTGTGGCTACTTCTTTGAAGGGTCTCCCTATCTCTACTCAATTTTCAAGGATGACAAGAAAGTATTGTGGCTTGCAAACATGGTCACCCATTACAGGCATGAGCATATCACTTCATGGAACAAGTATTGGGGATGGGGCGGATATTATTATCGTAAAGCAGCTCATTTTGGTGACTATGATACAGAAAAGTCAATTTATAATGAAAGAGCCAAAAGACAGATAGCCCGGAAAGCAACCTCATATATGTTGGAGAATGGTGTTAGTATCGATTCCTACGCCCGACTCCAAGGCACCACAACAGAAACAATAGAAACAGTGAAGAACGTTTTTGCCAATCACATGAATGGCAAACAAAAAAGGAAGGAGGTGAAGAAAGAAAAAGAAGTTGCGTGAACAATTCAGTTTTATTTGAGTTTGACAGGTGCCGATATTAGCATCTGCTATATCGGCACTTTTAATAATTTTAAAGACAACAAATTAAAAGATATATTATGGTTGTAGACAGCATGACATATGAGGAAATCGGCAATGAGCTTCTTACCGATTGGTTCAAGCACGGGAAGAAAATGTTGGACTTCAAACTGAAGGACAAGAGTATCCGTCGAGCAGCTATGAGGAATGGCAATTCGCAGGTCCCTCAATATTTCATGGACATCGAGATTTCAACGAAGGCAGGAAATGTTTTTGTTGTTGTTCCCTATACCAATGGGAAGAAGATGTATGTAAAGCAAGGACTTCAGATTATTGTATTTAGTATGTTCTACTATAATGGCCGCTTAATGGTAGGACGACTGATGAATGACTGTACATTTGTGATTCTTTACGAAATCCACCTGTTCAAGAGATATTGCGAACGCTATCTAAAGCAGGAGTGTGAAATTACGAAGAATTTCGTGATTAAGTTCTTTAAAAATAATTTGATTATCCATGCAAATACTCTGAACAGTCCCAAAAGAGATGAATACGATTTCGCTCGAATCAGGGATGGTATTATGCTTGGTGAAAAAATATCTCCTTACATCGTGTTATACAAGACCTTCATCACAGCATCAATGGCAAAGGGCAATCAATGGGACATTATGGAGAAACTTACATGCCGGGGAGAAGTCCGATGTCATGAGTTGACAGGTCGCAATATCAAGTATTCCTCTCACGAAGGTAACAATATGGATGGCCCCAAGCATCCACATGTAGGCCTCAATAAAGTACCGGGAATCCGTACAAAACAATTTGGATTAAAATAAGTATTATACAATTTATTATTAACAAATTAAAAAATAAAAATTATGAAAAAGAAATTTCACAAATCAAGCGACACGTCTGACTTTAGGATGGACAGACTAATTAACAGAATGATTGCTCAAGTTTTTGCTCAAGTAACATCATTTATTTGTCTCGAAGCACTTGAGAAAGGAAAAGGCTTTTGCGGCTTTCCTTACTATATGAATTACATCGAAGAGGGTCACGACCTTGAGGGTTATATGGTTTATAATCCCAAGAGCAACCAAATAAATGATGTAGTCAACGTTGATGGAAATGATAAAAACCGTTCCAAAGATAGCACACCAATATATCAGGGTAGATTTGTAAGAACCGATGATGACAGGGTGGATAGTATGAGACTCTATGACCATATTGAGTGCCTGAAAGAAGCTTTTACTGTATGTGAAGAAAAGGTTTCAGAAGCACTAAATTTGTACGAAGATGGAATAATTGCTATTTCATTTGTTCAAAATTTCGAATACGTTTGGGTATATGCTTGGATTAGAAGAGATGCAGAAAGTGCAAAGAAAATAAGAGAGAGTTCCAATGAAAGTGACTTGCCATTCTGAGACGTATTAGGACACACGATTAGCTAATCAACCCGGCGCAGGAGAACACTTGTGCCGGGCTGATTGCTCAATTAGAATATAGGCTCTTCTATGAGCCCTGCTGATTCTTCTATGGCCTTGGGCATCACCCTTTTCTTGGCATATTGCCGTTGGTTATATAACACTTTACTAAGGTTAAGAGCCCTTGGCCAACGGCTTTCGTTTTGGTCCGTAACCATGGTTCCGTTTTCCCGATCCCAATACTCGAGATGAACGAGGAAGCCTTTCCATCCCAACTTTTTCGCACTCTCACATAGCATTTTGTAATACTTCCGCTCTTCCCGCACAGGGAAACCAATCGAGTCGTGTAACATGTATACGTGCCCGGACGAGTCTTGCCTGAGGACTTCTTTGAAAAGTGTAGTTTCAAGATGCTCAAGAAGGTAAAACATCGCATGCGGGTGCCGTGATTCTTTTCCGTCATAGTCACCTTCGGCCTGTAACCGCTTTTCATCATCATCAGTCCATTGGGTATCAATATACTTTCTGAGCAATTCCTTTACCTCAGGGAAAAAGTCACTTAGGATTTCCCTCTTCTCTAAGTGCTTTTCTAATTCCTTGGCATTTCTCTCAATCTGAGTATGTCCGACTTTTCGGGGGAAACGGAACCATTTCACGAAGTCATGTACCTGCCTAAAGCGTTTGCAGAAGACCTTATCTAAGTCCTTGTCTCCATGGTAGCCATATAAGTAAGTACCGAATTTCCTCTTTATCTCTTTACGGGTGTAGGTTCTGGGCGGACATATCTCATTGGGGGTGTCAGAAATATCCTTGGTCATACCTTCCTCGTTCATGATTTCGATGAGCCTGTCATAGAAGTCGTGTTCTCTGTCGGTTGTGAGAGCAAGGAAATCTTTCGAGCTCTTGCTGCACGGGTAGTACATATTCACCAACCGGGCTAATAGCGAAGGATACGTTGATACTCCGTCAATCCATCTCAGTTCCTTGATACCACCACAGTTGAGTCCGAAGAGGACACGGGCACCTGTAGGAAGTGACGTGAACGGTGTATAGATACGCTTATCTTTGCCAAACTCTCTGATATACTTCTTCTGAAAGACAAAGTCTCGGACAGCGACAAAGACGTAATAGAACTCGAGCCACTTGTTCTTATGAACGCTCGGGTCCTTAATGAAGGACAGGTTAAGCATGAAGTTATACATCTTCTTGCCTTCTTCGCTCATCTCGTAATCAGTCCCTGAGGATGTTACATCACAAAGCAGGTCCTCATCAATATCATTCTGTTTTATCATTCTCTTGACTTCCCTGTTATTGAGGAGTTGTTCCTTCCTGATGACGGTGTCAATAAAGGTCTCCATGAACTCAGGCGTTAGGGCATACTCGCCTGCCTTGCCGTTTGTCTTTTTCGATATATGCTCAAATATCATATTAGTATAGAGAGATTTCGTCAAGGCATCCCACCCGTCTTTCTGTCCTTCCCTACCCATAAGGAAGTAATAGGGCTTTGTACTATACAGCTTGTTCATTCCGAAGGTTAACCGGGGCTCTTCGACACCGACCTTATCCTTATTCTTCTCAAATAGGCCAACTGCGTAGCATACCTTATCATGCACAAATTCTGCATAATGCTCAAGATAGAGCCTGTCATCCAATTTGTACTCACGGGTGATTGCGAGATTCCGTTTTTTGTTCAAGAGAGATATGTGCCGAACTATGACCAATTTCATGAGTTCCACCATGTGCTCTCGTACTCTGTTTACTTCTGTTTCTTTATTCTTTTTCATTTTATTATTATTTTTTGTTCTTTAAGGTTGTAGCCTACTCTCGTGACGGAGTTTGTGAAAAACATGGTGTTTTTGCATAAATTAACATCAAACAACGTGGTAATGCACAAAAGCACAACACCATTCCCAAAAAGTGCGGTTTTTTGTACGTTTTTACACCTTGTAAATTATTAGTCAGAAAAGAGGCTTGAAATGCCTGTTTTTATGCGGTTTTTTGTAGGAAAACACATCCATTTTCTTGGAAATGTAAGAAATTGCAAAAAACCAATGCTCAACGCCCATTTTATGGGCATTTTGGTAGTGGTCTTATATTATGGTATGGTGACGGGTGTTGGATGATGGGTCGGTTTTTATTATAAAAGTACAGAAATAGTCAGAGTTAGTCGGAAATAGACAGTATTTGCTGCCATGTCCCTTGAAACTTGAAACCTCACAACCCTTGAAGTGACAATCAAGATTTGAAATTGGTGATTCCCGAGTAGGTTATCCTCTGAACTTGGACTATGTTCAACCAACAGGTAGTCGGAAACAGACTGTTACCTGAGACTGTCCTCAGGAAAGACAGTTACGTCTCAGCTGTCAGCTGAGTTCCGACTAATGAATTCCTGTTGACAGCTAAGTTCCGACGAGCATATAAATACCCCTGTATGATAACACGAGAAAACTGTGCCAAGGCTGCCATCAAGTACATGAACGAGACTCCCTACCGGGAGCATGCTGTTCTCAGGCTGATAGGTGAGGCATTCATGGCAGGATGCGATTGGATGGCCGAACAGAAACAAAAGGAGGATGAAGCCAAGATTGACATCATCCTCCGCGAAATGAGAACTTTGAAGAACTACCTGTGACAGGTCAGTCGAAGAGGGGCACCTGATTAGGTTGGTAGGTCTGCTGCTTGCGGAGTCTCTTCATCTTCTTGTCATAAGCCTTGCGTTCACGGTGGTACTCGGGAAAGGCGTGACGGAAGTCTCGGAGAGCATCGCCCCTTTCCATTCCACGGTGGGAACTCCAAAACAAAGCACACTGAGATTTGAACTCAGGATGTACAGCACAATAGGTCTTGAAAAACGAACTTTCTGACATAACATTTCTTTATTGCCCTTGTGGGGACTTTGATGGGGGGCATAATGCCCCCTTTTCCTTATATATTCGCCATAAATTGAGGTGCAAAAAGTCAGGAAATTGAAGCCGATTCCTGCTCTTGCGTACCTTTTATTATAAAAAAATACTAATTTTCCACGACCATTCGACATATTCTCCATCTTTTTGACTATCTTTGTAGGTTAAAAGATAGTGAGATATGAAAGATATAAAGAGTCCGTACTCAGCAGCGTTCACGGCAGCATCCATGATGTATAGGGAGATGACAGCCATCCTTCCCCTTTTCCGTGACGAGCGGGCGACGGAGCTACTCAATAGAGAAATCGAGGAGAACAACCTCCTCCACATCAACAGCCTGAACAGCCGTAAGCGTGTGGTCGTGGAACTGCAACGCCGATACAGGGCTGTTCCTGACGACTTTTGGGATTACTACTCTCAGTTGGACGAGAAAGGTCAGCGTGTGGCTTTGTTCTATGTCCTCCTGAAAGCCTACTACCTCCTGTTCGAAATCCATCTCAACGTTGCTGTCCCCATGTACCGTGCCATGAACTTGGAATTGTCCACGGGTGATGTTGCCATGTACCTGAACGAGGTGGCTGCACAGGACAGTTTCGTTGACAGTTGGTCTGAGGCTACCCGCAAGAAGGTCATCAGCGTCTATATTCTGATGCTCCATCAGGCAGGACTCTTGGAGAACGGCTCATCCAACCTCTGCAAGCCTGATTTGGAGGACAGTGCTTGGATGTACTACATCCGTCTTGGCGAGGCATGGTTTCTCGAAGCTTGTTTCCTGCCAACCTATGAGATTAACGACATTAAAGAACGTGCGATATGAAGAGTATGACAGTTGAACAGTTGTATGATAAGCTGTGCAGCAAGGCTTTCCAAGACCCGAGGAACGGCGACTTGCACTACAACTACTTCATGTTTCAGTATCAGGCGACCAAGGAGTACGAGATGCTCCGTCAGATTGACGACATCCGCGAGAAAATCAGCCGTCCTAACAACAATGTGGATGTGCTGTTACTCGACCTCTTCGAGGAGTTCTGTGCCTTCCTTGACAGTCAGAGGTTCGGCAGGAAATGGGACAGCTACAAGGATTACCTCCTCGACAAGGACAAGACCATGCCTGATGCCGTGACCACGAGCCTGAGAAGTAAGGCCAACAGTGATGAGTTCGTCTCGTTCCTCCATGACCGTATCATGGCCCATGTCAGCAAGGTGGATGACGGTTTCATCCGTCCCTACGTCTTTGTATACGGTGTCGGCAACATGTACCCCTACCTCAGGGCTAACAGTCTGTTGGTTCGCTACGAGGCGAGCAACAAGTCCTCCAAGTACAAGCTCATTATCTTCTATCCGGGCGAGCAGACATCCAACAGCTATAAGCTCTTCGGCAAGTTGGAGGATGAGCACACCTATCGTGCGAGCCTGCTCTTGAACGAATAATCCCCGAATTTGTAAACGAAAACCTAAATGATATGAAACTGCAAAGCATTTACAAGAGAGACATTGAGAAGGAACTCAATCCTGTTGTTTCTGTTTCCGATTATACAGCTGAGACCGTTGAAACCGAAATCAGCGAGTACGTCTTCACCGACGAGATTATCCATTACTTGTACACTGTCCTGAATGCCATCCGTGAGGGCAACTACCATCAGAATGGTATTTGGATTAACGGTTACTTCGGTTCGGGTAAATCTCACTTTACGAAGTACCTGAACTACTGTTTGCAGACAGCCTACCGTGAGAAGGCTCTCGCACGGCTTGAGGATGCAGTCATAGAGCGTGACCCGCTCGTGCATCCTGATAGTAACAGCGGTGTCGAACCGTCTGAGATTCGGTCCCTGATGGATTGGCTGAAGAAGAATACCATTGAGACGGTGCTCTTCAACATCGGCGACAAGGTGACAGGTGATGAGCGCGACGACAACAACTCCTTCACCCGTGCCATATGGCAGGAGTTCAACCGTTTCCGTGGCTACAACCGGGAGAACATCGCTCTCGCACAGTACCTCGAAAAGCCCCTTGCCGAGAAAGGCAAGTTCGAGACCTTCAAACAGCTCATGGACGAGGAAGGATTCGATTGGGAGAAGGAGAGCCAACAGCTCGCCACCACTGAGCTCGACTACGTGATGGAGATTGCTGCTCAGGCAGAGCCAAGTCTCAGTTACGACATTATCCGTGACAATATCGCCAAGAACAACATCTCCCTCAGTGTGGAGAACCTGACGAAGGAACTCAATGCTTACGTGCAAACCCGTGGCGAGGACTATCGCCTGCTGTTCTTCATTGATGAGGTCAGCATGTTCGTCGGTGGCAAGCGACAGCTACTGCTCCAACTCCAACAGATAGTCGTCCGTATTCAGGAAGACTGTAACGGTCGCGTTTGGGTAGGCTGTTCGGCACAGCAAGACCTTTCGGAACTGCTCACCAACATGCAGGTGAACGAGACCTCCGACGACTATGGTCAGATTAAAGGACGTTTCCCGATCAAGGTCGCCCTGAAGGGTACCAACACCGAGTTCGTGACCAAGAAGCGTGTCCTCGACAAGAAGGAACAGTACCTGTCTGACATTCAGAAACTGTATGATGACAATAAGAATGCCATCTCTGCACAGTTCATCCTGCCGACATCCTACAATGGCTATGCCGACAAGGACAGCTTTGTCAGTTACTATCCCTTCGTGCCCTATCAGTTCCAACTCATCATTCAGGTGTTTGATGCCTTCGTTGAGAAACAGTTCGTGGACAAGGAGGTGAAGGGTAATGAACGAAGCGTGTTGAAGATAACCCATAACACCGCCTACCGCACCCGTGACGAGGAGTTGGGCAAGTTCATAGCCTTCGACCAATTCTACTCAGCCATGTTCGAGGCAGGATTACAGCCTGCAGGACAGCGAGCCATCCGTAATGCCGAGCGTACAGCGACTCATTACTCCCAGGACCCGGATTTTGCCGCACGTGTTGTTAAGGTTCTCTTCATGATTTGTAACATCAAGGAAACTGACCGACTTGTGTTCCCGGCTACTGTGGACAATGTAGTGACCCTCCTGATGACTGATATTGACCAAAACCGCTTGGAACTGAAACAGAAGGTTGAGCGGGTGCTCGACTTCCTGAAGAAGGAAAACATCATCCGCCTGCAACTTGGCAAGGACGGGGCTCCTGATGTCTATGCCTTCTACTCTGAGGAGGAGAGTGACGTTGCACGTATCATTGCCACCAAGCGACCCGACAGCAGTTTCATGGGCGAGCAGTTCTCCAAGCTCTTTCAAAAGTTCATCTCATTCAGTAACAAGGAAGGCTATTGCGGCAACAACTTCTCCGTGGGTCTGAGCATTCTTGGCAGAAACATCTTCGGCAACAATCCTGATGTTCAGGTGGAGTTCGTCCTCTATGCCGACACCTTGGATGCCAATCAGTACGCCTTCACTTATAACAAGGACCAACGCCGTCTTGTATTCTTCCTTGCAGCCGACTACAAGGAGAGCCGTGTCGATACAGACTTCTATTGGTACTGTCAGGTTCAGGACTACCTTCGCACGGCATCCAACGACAGCCCTCAGCGACAGAAGGCCAACCGTGCCTTTGCAGAGCAGGCTCAGGAGGTCATGAAGACCCGCATTGAACGTCAGATTCGTGAAATCTTTGACCGTTCACCTGTTATGAGCGGACAAAATATCCTTTCGTCTGCCGAACTCGGTATGAAGAAGGGCAACGAACGCTATAAGGCAGCTGTTCAGGCACACTTGGGTGAGATTTACACCTATGCCAAGGCTGTCTATACTCCCGACTATCCCACCAACTCCAACGAGTTGAAGGCTAAGATTCTCAATCCACAATTGGAAGCCGATATGACACCTCCTGAACAATGGGTAGAGAACTACTTGGTAGGTCTCCATCATGACGTTTCCCTCACTGAGGTGGTACAGAAGTTCACACAAGCTCCCTACGGATGGAACGAGGTGAGCACCCTGTTCGTGGTGAGCAAGCTCGTTACCCGTCACAAGAGAGCCTTCCTGTACAACAACAATCCCGCTGTTGACCGCCGTACTGTGGCTGAGAATATTCAGAAGAACAAGAACCTCTTCACCATCACCACGGCTCAGGATATTCCACAGGAGACTGTCAACAACTTCATCACGGCTTGGAAGAGCATCTTCAACCGGGTTGAGTCCATGCCTTCTGACCCGACAGAACTGTTCGAGCATTGCCGTAAGTCGGAGAAGTCGCCTATCGTCAATAATGACTACGACAACCGTGCTCGTAAGCTCATAAGCGCAGGTGCCAACACTATGGCTCAGGTTCTCTACGATGCTATCGAGAAGATGAAGGAATGGCGTGAGGTACGTGACCCGAAGGCTTTCTTCCAACTGTTCATCGACAATGAACAGGAAATGAAGGTCATGATAGACAACTGTAAGCGGGTTATCGGTTTCTGTGAAGACCAACTCGGCAAGTTCTCCGAGATTACGGCCTTCATACAGCATAACCATGACAACTTCGACTTCCTTGAAGGCGATGCCCATGAGATGGCTGAGGAATTGAAGAAGCTGACCACCGAGGCATGGCCCATCGACAAGATGCCTAAGTACAACAAGCTGAAGCGTAACGTCGAGGGGGCCATCGGTGAGGTTCGTGCCAAAATGGTTGCCGATGTGACGGCAGCCTATGAGGATTGCTTTGCTCAGTTGCAGGCACTCATCGAGAGCCTTGGCATTCCTGAGTTCCGCCTTCCCAATAAGGAGACGACCATTTACAGCCGTACCCACACGGAGAGTCTGCATGCCATGAAGAACTATGCCGACACGACCGAGTTCTTCAACGCTCAGGTTCAGGCAATCAACAAGTACGCCGAGGAGAAGAACAAACCCAAGGTTCATAACGTCTCGCTCCGTACCAAGTCAAAGACGATGCGTACCGAAAGTGATGTGGATGCCTATCTTGCTCAGTTGAAGCAGCAGATTATGTCCCACATCAACGGCAAGGACGATGTCATTATTCAGTAATCAGTAAACAGACAGCACGATGGATACAGGTCGAATCAAACAGTTTGCGACAGAGTCAAGACGAATCCTGAAGGAAGGTGTGATGCAGCGCATCCGCGCCCTCGGTTTCGACAGTGAAGGCAATACTCCTGACATGCCTGAGCGGGTTCAGGGCGGTACACGGTACCAAGGACGACTGATTGAGAACGAGCGGTTCTACGACTGTTGGGTAGCTTTGAACAAGCGCATCCATGAGTTGGGTAAGAACGGCGTTCAGCAGGTCTATGAGGAAGCTGCCTACACATGGTTCAACCGTCTTGTGGCCATCCGCATCATGCAGAAGAACGACTTCATCGAGTCTGTCCTCAGCTATGACGTTGCCGACATTCGGGTTCCGCATATTGTCAGTGAAGCACGGAAGGGTCGCCTGATGGTCAGCCTGACCGATGAGGAGGACCGCCGACTGCGCATGCTCCTGATGGACGACACAAAGACACAGGAACAGTTCGCCCTGCTCATCACAGCCTACTGCCGTGAGACTCCCTTCATCAGCAAGTGCTTTGGCGGTATCGACCTTTATCTCGAACTGTTGTTGCCCGATGACATCCTGTCTGCTAATCGTTTCATCGACCTCTTGAACCATACCGACGAATATATCACTGACGAGCAGTTCCGCTCTGCTGAGCTTATCGGATGGCTGTATCAGTTCTACATCTCCGAGCGCAAGGACGAGGTCTTTGCATCGTTCAAGAAGGGCAAGAAGGCAGAGGCTGAGGACATTCCCGCTGCCACTCAGATATTCACTCCTAATTGGATTGTGAAGTACATGGTACAGAATACCGTGGGACGCATCTATCTCGACAACAACCCATACTGTCCGTTGAAGAAGGATTGGCGGTACCTTGTCGAGCCGACAGAGCCTACGCCGAAGGATGCCATCCTGAGAATAGACGACCTCGAAGAGCTGACTCTCGCCGACCTTGCGTGTGGATCGGGTCACATCCTTGTGGAAGGCTTTGACCTGTTCTATGGCCTGTACATCGACGAAGGATACAGCCGTCACGATGCTGTGGTAAAGATTCTCACCAAGAACCTGACAGGTGTTGACCTCGACACCCGCGCCAAGCAGCTTGCCACCTTTGCCCTTCTATTGAAGGCTGCACAGATTGACAAGTCCTTCCTCGATGGTAAGGTGATGCCGAGAGTACTTGACATGCCGAATGTTGACCGATATACATGGCGAGACCTGAATGGGCACATGTGTTGTGCTTTACAGATTCAGTGTGCTGATGAGAAGGTCTTCAAGGAACTCGATGAATGCTTTGACCTCATGAAGGATGCCCACAATCTCGGTAGCATTATGAAGTTCAATGTCAGCGAGGGGACCCGTGATTTCGTTAAGAAGTGTATTGATGAGCAAAATAGACAGCATCAGTTTGAAGAAGCCTTTACCGAACTATTCCGTGGATTCGACCTAATCCTTGCATTATCTAATAAGTATTCTGCTGTTGTGATGAACCCACCATACATGGGAAGCGGCAATATGAATACAGAACTCTCTGAATACGTTAAGAACAACTTTGAAAAAGGTAAAGCCGACCTTTGTACTACATGTATGTTAATGCAGGAAGAACGAACCCAAGAAAACGGTTTATATGCTAATATCATACCACCGTCATGGATGTTCCTTTCCGCATTCGAGAGTTTGCGGAGATATGTTGTTGAAACAAAAAGCATTCTGTCACTTCTACATTTAAGCCGTGGCGTGTTTGGGGCGGACTTTGGTAGCGTATCCACGATTCTTAAAAATCGCAATAACTCAGAAGCAAGAGGAACTTATTTTCGGCTTATAGAACGAACATTCCAAGAATTTGACCAAAATCATTTAAAACAATTGTTTGAGAAAACAATTAGCAATCATGATTTTCGTTTTTGTTTTGCAAACTATTCGAAAGATATTGAAGAAATTTCATACTGTGAGAATGGTTCAAAAATATATTACCCTAATGTATTGCAGAGGGGATTTGAAGAAATACCCGGCTACACTATCGGTTATTGGGCAACAGAAAAGTTATTATCCGCTTTTGCAGAGGATAAAGTTTCTGATTATTTTGATGTAAAGGCAGGATTACAAACGGGCGACAATAATCGTTTCGTTCGCTTTTGGACTGAACCATCTTACATTAAAATCGAATTCGGTCATAAATCAGAATCCACCATATTCCCACGCAAATGGGTGTCATACAGTAAAGGCGGGGGCGTAAGAAAATGGTATGGTAATAATGAATTAGTTGTAAATTGGGGAAATAATGCCCATGAAATGAGAGAAACAGGAATGGCTATTTTTCGTAATGAATCTTATTATTTTAAGAATGGCATTACATGGAGTGGAATGTCCTCATCATTTACAAGTTTCCGACTAATTCCAGAAGGTTTTGTTTTTGATTCAAACAAGGGTCCCATGATTTTTGAAAGGGAGATAGGAACTTCGTTATTATATGCTTTGTCATTACTTAATTCAATTATAAGCTCCACCGTTACGAAGGTTATAAATCCAACCGTTTCAACTCAAATTGGTGACGTTGTTCGAATTCCATATATTATTGGTAATAGCAATGCCATCGAAGATTTAGGCGGAAAATGTGTGGCAATCTCTAAACAGGATTGGGATGCCCATGAAACCTCATGGGACTTCGCCCAGAACGAACTATTAAGCATTGATGATAACACCTTCCTCGACATCATTGATGACTATGCCGACTTCTATGGTCTGTGTATCGACCCTGCCGCTCCTCAGCCTGAGAGTCTCGAATGGCGGTACGACATGTACAAGACTAAATGGAATACCAAGTTCATGCGCCTTCATCAGAACGAGGAAGAACTGAACAGACAGTTTATCAGCATCTATGACTTGGAGGACGAGCTGACCCCTGACGTGCCACTTGACGAGATAACCATCCTGCAACAGGGCGAAGTCAGCATAGAGAACGACGAGGTAACTTTCCATGCCGACGTGGTGATGAAGCAACTCATCTCCTACGCCATCGGCTGTATGATGGGTCGTTACCGCCTTGATAAGCCGGGCTTACACATCGCCTATCCGAATCCGACAGACGAAGACATCGCTCCCTACGAGTACAACGGAACCGAGTTCCATATTGACGAGGATGCCATCATCCCACTGATGCCGAAGGATACACGCTTTGACGACAATGCCGTGAACCGCCTTGTGGACTTCATCAAGCAGGTGCTTGGTGCAGAGAAACTGACCGACAACCTGAACTTCATCGAGAAGCAGCTTGGCAAGTCACTCGAACAGTATCTCGTTAAAGACTATTGGAAGGACCACAAGAAGATGTATCAGAACCGCCCCATTTATTGGCTGTTCTCATCAAAGAAGGGTGCCTTCCAAGTAATCGCCTACATGCATCGCATGGACAAGTACACTGTGGAGAACATCCGCAACAAGTACCTGCTGCCGCACATTGAGTTCCTTCGTCAGGAGATTGCCGAACTCGACAGCAGAGCATCAACTCTCAACCCACAGGAGCGCAAAACCTACGTCCGCCTACAGAAGGAACTTGAGGAGTGTCAGGAGTATCATGACCGCTTGCATACCGTAGCAGACCAACAGATAGCCTTCGACCTCGACGACGGTGTTGTGGTCAACTACGCCAAGTTCGGTGATGTGGTGGCAAAACTGAAATAACAAAGAGACATGAATATACAAGAAAAGATATACCATTACTTCGAGCAGTATCCTGACTTGCACGTGCTCTTCATCTTCGACCCGAGCGGGTACAACCAAATTGGGCTTGATGGTGCTGAATGGCGACAGGGCTATGAGTATCAGGTGTTCGATGGCTCATGGTTCACGGTGAAGTATAAGATACACCACGAATGGCGTGGCAAGAAGGCGGTATTGCTGTTCCCCGGTTTGCAAGAACCGAAAAACCAAGAGACACGCCTTGCCTTCCCTCTGCTTGGTGAGATGATGGCTAACGTGGTCTATCAGGAGCAGGGCTATCAGGAGTTCATGCAGCAGTATGACCTTGACGAGCGCATGGCTACCTACGTCGAGAAGCATATTGATGAACTGAACACGGGCAAGGTGAAGACAGCACTGTTGCCATACCTGACCCGAGACCTGTTCAATAAGGATGTGGCTCGCCGGGCAATACTGTCTGTTTACCTTGGTAGCGACACCGCGCTAACATGGGAGGATATTATCATTAAGCTCATTATCCTTTGCGGTGGTGATAACAGTAAAAAGGTGACCGACTTCTTTGTCCGTCTGCGCAAGAACCAAGATGTTGCTCAGGAACTGTGGGAAAAGCTGATGTCGCTGTTCGGAGTAACATACGATGACAACACCGAGGAGAAGTTAAAGAAGGTGGCAGAGTCCTTGAAGTACAATGCCATCACTCAGTCGCTCGCCCCCATTAGTGCTGATGACTACAAGGGTTACAAGATAACCAATGGTGTGACCTTGGAGAAACTGAACCACCTGATGGAAAGTGTATCCCAGGTTCCCAAGACAGAGAAACTGTTTACTGAGGCCCTGATGAAGTTGGGACGTGACATCCGGGAGGACCAAATCATCAAGTGGTACGGATGGGATGCCAACTATTACTATGTCAATGATGCCCTATGTTGGCCCATCTTGAAGAATCTGTTGGACGACCAATTCGAGGCTGCTCCTACCGATGCTAACGACTACTTGCGCAGTCTCATACAGAAGAAGGCTGAGAGCAGTCCCGTGGTACCCGTCATCGACTTCATCAGCAATATCGCCTTCTTCTATGAGAAGCTGAAGACCATCAGCAGCCTGAAACTGAACACGCCTGATGACTATATTGCTCTGTACAAAGACAGGTTCTATCTGATTGACCAATTCTATCGTCTCTCCATAGAGGCTTACTATCAGTTGAAGTTATCCGAGATACCCATTCACACAGAACTCGCCAAGGTGAAGAGCCGCTTGGACGAGAACTACTCGAAGATATGCAACATCCTGAATCTCGAATGGGTGACCTGTCTGAAGGAACGCGGTGATGGTTTCAAGTCTGTGAAGTCTCTCAGACGACAGCAGGACTTCTACAAGGACAACCTTGCAGAGAAAGACAACAAAGTGACTGTTATCATCAGCGATGCCTTACGTTATGAGGTAGCGAAGGAACTGATGGAGGAGATGGGTAAGGAGAAACACTCCGAGACCTTGGATGTGGCATTGGCTATGTTGCCTACAGAAACCAAGTACTGCAAACTGTCTCTCTTCCCTCATGAGACTTTAAACATTGACGAAGACGAACTCCTGATAGATGGAGCTAAGGCACCCGTCACGATGGAGCAGCGTACAGCGTTCCTGAAAAAGTACAATGATGATGCCATTTGCGTTGACTTCAATGAGGTCTTCGGCTCAACCAAGGAGAACCGTGATGTCTTCAAGAAGGACTTAGTTGTGGTATTCCATAATGCCATTGATGAGAGCGGACACATAGGGGACCCGGCTGCTGTTGTGGATGCTTGCCGTTCGAGCATCAACAAGCTCCGCGAGTTCATTCAGCGACTGCATGCCACCTACAACGTGACCGATGTTATCCTGACCGCCGACCATGGTTTCCTGTTCGAGGATAAAGTCTTTGAAGATAAGGACAAGCATCCTGTGAAGGAAGACTGTGTGGAGAAGAAGACCCGCTACTACCTGACACGACGTGATGACGAGATGGAAGGTATCACTAAGTTCAAACTTACTGAGGTTTCGGGCATGACTGACTATACAATGAGGGTGGCTGTGCCGACGGGAACTAACCGATTGGCTGCCCCCGGTGGCTATCAGTTCGCCCATGGCGGTGCATCTTTGCAAGAGGTGCTCATCCCTGTGATGTACAGCACACGCAAGAAGGGCCCCGGCAAGGAGAAGGTGAATGTGACCCTGCTTGAAGCCAACCTGAAGATGACATCGAGCCGACTGAGGTTCACCATCATTCAGTCTGAGGCTGTGTCGGAGAACATCAATGGCCGAACAGTCAAGTGCGCTGTCTTTGCAGGTGACGAACAGGTGACCGCTTGGAAGGAGGTAGTCCTTGACAGCGGTGATGCTGCCAACGTGAACAACCGCTTGTTCAGCGTTGAGCTGACTCTGAATCGTCAGACGGATGCCAATATCCTCGAACTGCGTCTCTTCGATGCCAAGGAGGATAATCCGAATCCGCTACTGAAAAAGACTGTTATTAATAAAACTCTAATCGAACAAGATTTCTAAGATATGGAGACATTGGAGAACAAAATAATAGAAGCGTTTGAAGGGAAGGTTGTCCGCAAGGACCTTGCCTTTGAGGTGAAGGGTGGTCTGCCTGTGCCGACCTATGTGCTTGAATACCTTCTCGGGCAGTACTGCGCAAGCAACGACGAGCAGATTATCCGCGAGGGTGTGGAGAAGGTTAAGGACATTATCCGTAACAACTATATCAATCGTGCCGAGGCAGAAGAGGTCAAAGGAAAGATTCGTGAGAACGGACGATTCCGCATCATCGACAAGATATCGGCTGTGCTCAACGAGAAGAAGGACTGTTACGAGGCAGAGTTCGCCAACCTTGGCTTACGCGGTGTTCCCCTCGCTACGGAGTTCGTTACCAAGAACCCAAAACTGCTCTCAGGCAACGGCGTTTGGAGTATCATCACCATTGGCTACATTCCGGGCGATGACGTACCCACACGATGGGACGTTCAGACTTTAAAACCAATACAGATATCAAATATCGACCTGAAGGAGTTTATCGATCAACGACAGAAGTTCACCACTGAGGAGTGGATTGACTTCATGATACAGACTGTCGGATTGAACCCTGAACGGTTGAACCGCCGAGAGAAGATGATTGTCTTGGCTCGTCTTCTGCCCTATGTGGAGAACAACTATAACTTCATGGAACTCGGTCCCAAGGGCACAGGTAAGTCCCATGTCTATCAGGAGTTCTCACCATACGGTGTCCTTGTGAGCGGTGGCGATGTGACCTCTGCCCGTCTGTTCGTCAAGATGTCGGGCAACAAGGAAATTCTCGGCCTTGTGGGCTATTGGGACCTTGTTGCTTGGGACGAATATGAACAGCAGAAGGGCAAGTCGGTTGACCCTGTGCTCATCGACACCATGCAGAACTATCTTGCCAACAAGTCCTTCAACCGTGGTAAGGGAAGCCATGAGGCATCGGCATCCATGTGCTTTGTCGGTAATACCAAACACACTGTCCCCTACATGCTGAAGAACAGCCACCTGTTTGAAAGCATACCGACAGCCTTCGTCAAGGGTGCCTTCCTCGACCGTATCCATCTGTACAATGCAGGTTGGGAGATGAAGATGCTGAAGAAGGACAGTTTCACTAAGGGCTTTGGTTTGATTACAGACTATATCTCAGCTGTCCTTCATGAACTCCGTAACCGTGACCTGTCGGCAGAGATGAACAAGTTCGTTAAATTCAGCGGGTCACTGTCCGAGCGCGACCATCTTGCCATCCGCAAGACCTTCTCGGGAATGATAAAGCTGCTCTATCCTGACGGCAAGTACACCGATGAAGAAGCATTGGAGATTATTGACTTTGCAGCTGAGGGCAGAAAGCGCGTGAAGGACCAACTCTACATCATCGATGAGACCTTCAGGGCAGAACCTGCCAAGTTCGAGTATGAGTTGTTGTCAACAGGCGACAAGGTTCAGGTGAAGACCTTGGAAGAGATAGAGAACCCTGTCGTTCAGGCTGAGACTGCTGTCAGCGAAGAAGATGCTGTTCCGTTCGAGGAAGTACAGGACGAGACACCTGCAGAAGGTGAAACGCCCAAACGCCGACCTCGTATCGTTCCTTTGAAGGAAGGCCACATCAATATCCGCATCAATCAGAAGGGCGTTACCTACAAGTCCCTGTTCGGTGACTATCTCAGGTCTGCCCATAAGATAGACATCGTTGACCCCTATATTCGGGCACCGTTCCAAATTGACAACCTGTTGGAACTGATACAGACCATCCGAGAGGTCAGCAGTAATCCCGAGGAACTCGAGATACATGTCTCCACCCAGAACGAGGAAGAAAAGAAACAGGAGATAAGGGAAATCTTCGATGCCTTGGAGCAGGAACTTCAAGGCTACGGCATCACCTTCTCTTATGACTTCAAGGCTGACCATGATAGATGGATAGCCCTCGACAACGGTTGGAAGATAGTGCTTTCTCGTGGATTGGATGTCTTCGAGAAGTTCGACCGCTTCTCTCTTGGTAACGTCAGACAAAGTGAGCGGAGGTGCAGAGCTTTCAGCATCACCTATACGAAGGAATAATAATTTGACAGTTGATATGGATAATCCTAAGCCACAAGACACTCAGTTAAGAGTGCATATAAAAAACTCTAAGCCAATCGAGATAAGTCAATTGGCGGCATCGATGAATTCCCTCGGGAATCTTTATTCTTCATATGTCCATAATAATGCCGAAAGCGTTGATATGGCTCAAGCAAAATTGTACGTAGAGAAAATAAGTGAAGGAAGTATTGACATCTATCTTCAGGAATTGTTTTCTGCTTCAGTTTTGCCGTTCATGGAGAATGCCAATACTATAATAGATTTTGCAGGATATATTAAAACTGCTTTGAGCTTCTTTATTCATGGTCAAGGAGAAAAACCTGATTTGTCTATACAAGATTGTCAAGATTTTAATAACGTGTTATCTATACCTGCTGCCGATGTGAACGGTTCGATGGAAATAGGTGCTGTTGTTAGAGGTGACAACAACTCTGTTTTTAATCATTGTACATTCAATTTTACAGAAGGTAACAGTGGACAAAATCAATTAAGACAGGCTATTCAGGAAATGAAGTCTTTAGAACCTGCAAACAATACTTATCGAAGTCAGTTGATGCGAATATATCAAATGAGAAGTGATATGAAGGAGGATAAAGGCAACAAAGCAATTATTGAGGAAATCTCAAAAAACAAAATTCCTGTTGTATTTGATACTGACGAACTTAAGAATAGGATTTTGAATTCTGATAGCAATCCTGTAAAAAGAGCCTTTTTCGTAGATGTTGAAGTGAAAACAATTAACAGCAGAATAGTCGCATATAATGTTCTTGCTTTACATGACGTAATTGACTTAGACGAATAACCAAAAACACAAATTGTTATCCCGTGCTTGGCAGACCAAATGCACGGGATAACAATTAGAACTTACAGTACAATTCTGTCAGCGGGTCATGACCCTCGGCGTACAAGGTAAACAAAAATTTACCACCGTAATCCTCAATCATGTCATACATCTGCTCTAACGGAGCCTGTATCTCATTGGGGAGTTTCCGAGCATAATAGAGCGCACCGCTGAGGAAATCCATGGGAGTGCTATTCTTGCAAATAAAGTTCACATCGGTTCTATGCTCCAACAGCCATCTGACCTTGGAACAGCACCACTTCAAGTCATCGATATACATGCCCGGCGCAGGTCCCCAATAATCGTTTCGAAAGTTGGAGTAAACGGCATTGCATAAACACCATAGCGTAGGCTTTGTTGAGTAGCCACGGCTTAACAGGTACTCGTACTTCCGCTTTTCCTCCTCCCAAACCTGTTGGCTCGTCTCGTTACCGGGGACAACACGTTCTTCCCACAAGTCGTGTCTGAGCCATTCCTTCTGCTCTTGGGTATAGCTATCGTCAGCCCAAACTTTCCGTATCAGTTGTCCCAAAGCTATTCTCGACTTTTTGAAGTCTTCCAAGTTGCCATCATGTAGTGAAAAACTGTAACTGCCTTCCTCACGGGTTGGCCACCTGTCTGTGAAAAATAACAACTGAAACATCCTTACCTCGTCCTTGGCTAAGGTATCGTCGTAGCCGATGCCTACATTCCTGAGGTCATGAGGGTAAACTTGGTCACGTTGAATTGCGAAGACCCTCCAAACCTTTCTGAGTTCCGCCATTGGGACTGTTGTATTGGGATGCACCCACACCTTCGTCAGGTATTGCCATGTTGCTTGATAACATCCGAGTTCGGACAGTTGGCGGAAACAGTCGCGGATGGGGTTACTTGCCTTCGAACGAACGCACCGCGCAGAATAGATGTAAGTGTCGGGCGAATAGAATTCATAGCAGACATCATCAGGGACAGGCTGAATCTCACAGTGAGAATACATGATGTTCCTGACCTCCGACTTGTGGATGCGGTCGAGGCGTACCCATCGTTTATACGCCCAACAGCATTGGTTGTCTATTGGCTTGGAGACAGGCTCGGTCAGGATGAGATACGGTAACCGCTGCCGCTCTGAACGGAAGTAAGGCTCGTCATCATCCTTGACATCATCGATCTTTCGCCATTTGGTGAGTATAGGCTCCCACTTGTGGTTGAAATATCGAGGAACGCCTTCGCGGACAGTGTAGACAACATCACTGTCCTCACCCCAATCACAAACATAGTCGTACTCAGCAGGTGACAGGTGCTCGCCTGTTTTGGGGTTACGCAAGCCTAACAGTCCATCGGCGACAAAGTATTCCCGGTTCTCGTCCTTCCTGTCAGGCGAACAGCACCCGTGAGACACTGTGGTATAGTGGTTGCCGTGGTGAAGGAAGAGGAAATGCTTACACAGTTCAACTTGGTCAAACCACGCTGGGGCGACTAACGTACCATCCGTCATCCTCCAACCAATAAGGTTGCCGTCCTTGAAGGTCACAACATCCTTGGCTGCATCCAATAACTTGCTGTAATTCCATCTGTCGATGCCAATACTCCCATCGGCATCACGGCTAAACACTGCCCAACAGGTAGTCACCTTCTCATCCTTTCCTTGGAAGTCTGACAGTTCGGGCAGTTTGTTATAAAACACCTTTTTCATATTTGTACCATTCTCTGATTTCGATGCAAAGGTAGGCAAAGGAGTTGACATCGATTCTGTATTTCTCACGTGTAATGCCTAAAAAAGAAGCTCCATCATTGAAGCTCCTCCTTGAATTCTCTCACGCATCGTTCCACCGTACTTAGGCTTACGTTACTCAGCCGGGCGACAATGCGTTGCGAGTAGCCCTTCTTCAGATAGGCGAGCATCTCCTTATACTGCTCGCGCTTTTCTTCATGAGTCTTTCCACTTCCCTTTGGTCGGCCAATTACGCCACCGCGTTCGATGTACCGTTTGAGACCTGAGTTTAGTCGGAATTGGATATTGTCACGTTCGAGTTGAGCGCAGGTAGACAGTACACTAATAATAATAGGTGCAAGCATGCTCGGCTTACCCTCGTCATCAAGCAAAGTGAACTTCTCTTTTTGAAGGTAGAGGTTAATCTTATGGTCTATCAGGTCCTTCACAGTCGCTAAGACTTCGAAGGAAGAACGACCAACTCGGGACAGTTCGCTACAAAGGAGCATGTCAACACCGTTCTCCTTACAGAAATCGATGGCTTGTGTCAGCACAGGTCGCTCCTGATTCTTCTTAGCACCACTGATGTGCTCTTCGAAGGTATTCACCAAATCTAACTTGGCGGACTTGGCATACTCCTGAAGGTCCAACACTTGTCGGTCTGTTGACTGTCTGTCACCGACTGAACTAACTCTCGCATAAATTACAGCTTGTCTCATATTTTACATTTTTAAACTTTAATTTTCTCTTTGACTTTTATGAGTACTTGGTCAGATTCAAATCTTGGGTCCCTCATTATTCGGAATGTCAGACTTTTGTGAATAATTTGACTACAAGTATTCAAATAATAGTTTTCTGAATACATCGAATCAGAATTCAACCGTTAGAAGGAACTCTTTCACCCGCTCATCATAATCATCCGTCCGCTCAACCTCTCTATCAATGACATCGACGAGTTGGTCAATGTAGACATTCTCAAACCGAGCATGAGGGTTCAGGTATTCATCGAGCAAAACCACGATGAAAGTGTCGTCACCTTCATCGTATAGGATTTGAACATAGCCTTGATGCTTAAAGCCATCCACATGGAAGAGAATGCCGCCGGGGAAGGGAACAGGTTCATCGAAACCCCAGGCCGACATGATAGTCGGCTTTGCTGACAGAATCTGCTTGATGTAATCGAACATATTATCCATTGTCATAGGTAATTGGTTTGTACCTGCAAAAGTAATCGATATCATTGTAGTTTTCTAAATACAAAGGCCAATAATAGCTTATAAATGCGGGCCGATGTTAAAATGCTGCAAATATTAACATTTCCTATTTTTCTGAGTGAATTTGAACAAAGTTGGAAGAAAATATGTATCTTTGCAAACAGATTGGAATGGTAGTGGCCTGAAC
>Ga0310695_10004427_pt1 | contig 25924 bp, 23 predicted proteins | sample RumenRJG_04DNA_FD_203882 | JGI IMG/M metagenome (GOLD analysis project Ga0310695, IMG submission 203882) | Bovine rumen microbial communities from Lethbridge, Alberta, Canada - RJG_04 (v2) (version 2) | ecosystem: Host-associated > Mammals > Digestive system > Stomach > Rumen | place: Canada... | reverse complement strand
ACCGCGCCACAAGATGACCTTCGTGCCAAAGAGGTCGGTGGTTACAGGAGGTACACCACGCCAGGTACACTCGCGCTCAAAGGCGGCGATGGCACGCGGATGCGCCACGAAGAAAGCGGGCTCCTTCCAGACAAGACTCAACAGCTCGTCGAGGTCATCGGGTGTAGGTGCACCATAACGTGTCGTGATGCGGTAAGCAGGGTTGGCTGCAGCCAGTAAACCAAATTGTTTGTTGTTGATAAGTTCCCACTCCTGGCGCTCCTTGATGCTCTCGATTGAGAGGCGTAACTGCTCCTCAAGTTGGTTGTAGGGGTTGTTATAGAGATCGCTCACGCGGGTATGTACGCGAACGACGGTCTGCAGTGTGTTCAATGAGTATTCCGTAGGATTCTCCTCATAGTCGATATAGGTCTCGGGGATGATGTTGTCTTCCTCATGACCACTTACCAGGTCGATGTGCTTCTCACCATTGTCGTTTACTGATGCCTTCAAGCGTAATTGCTTGTCAACGGCCTTGTTGAAAGTCTCGCGGAAATCGGGTACTTCTTTGATAAACTTAATCAGTTCTTTCAGTTTCAGACCAAGAAAGACGGTGGGTGTGATGGCTCGTACAGAGACCGTCGATTCCTGTTCGTCGAGCAAATCGGCTTCTCCGAAATATTCACCATCTCCCAACAAGGCTATCCGCAGGTCTTCGCCATGAGGTCCCTTGCTGATGACCTCGGCCTGACCGCTGGCTACGATGAAGAAACGCTGCTTGTCTTTTCCCTCTTCGACGAACAGTTTGTCAACATCCACCTCCTTCGCCTCGAATGAGCTTACCAGACGGTGTAATATCTCGTCGTCGAACTCTGAGAATAGCGGTATAGCCTTCAGATTCTTGGCCGTAAACGATGGTACACCATTTACATACTGGATAGGTAGCCGATCGTTCTTGCGGAGCTCCACCTTTGTGCGGTTAACACGGAAGGTGCCGCCGCTGACTTGTACCCAGGGGAGCAACTTGAGGAGTAATCTCGGAGTGATACTGCCCATCTGCGGGGCGGTCTTGGTGGTGGTAGCCAGTCTTCTGGCGGTAGCAGTAGTCACACTGCGCTGTAAATTTGAATCTGCCATAATCGTTTGAGTTTTTAATGTTTTTACTATTTTACCTTTTTACTTTTTAATCGTTACTTTATGGGTGGTACCTTCTACATGCTCTACCGAAAGCACATTATAGCCCTGCTCCCTCGCATTGCGAGGCACGTTGTCGAGTGGTTCGCCCTCAGCGAGTAGCACTTCGAGAATATCGCCCGGCTGTAGTTTGGCCAGTTCAATCTTTGTTTTCACAAAGGTCATTGGGCAGTGCTCCTTTGTGATGTCTAATACTTTTGTTGCCATATCCTTACCTTTTTACTATTAAATAAACAATGTCTGTCCACCTTCTGAGAGGTTCAGGAATGAGGCTACGCCGAGCACATCCTTCACCTCAGGAATAAAGTCCTCCTTCTTCAGCCCGAGCACGTGCATAGCCATCTCGCAGGCATAGAGATTGATTCCCAGCACTTTGGCTGCCTCGACAAGTTCTTCGAGGGTTGCCACATTGTTCTTACGCATCAGGTAACGGAAAATCTTAGGACCTGCTCCCAGGAAGTTAAAACGGCTTGTGGGAGTAACATGAAGTCCGCCCATCATGAAGCCGAAGATCTTCGTCAGCCAGTTGCCGCCAGTAAACGAGCGTCCCTGTTTCTGCTTGATGGCGTCGAGCCCCCAGAAGGTAAAGAAGATGTTTACCTCATACCCCACTGCTGCCGCACCCGTACCTAATGTAAATACTGCCGTCAGTTTGTCGAAATCACCGCTGAAGGCGATGATACTTAGTTTCTTTTGTTCTGCCATAATTTTACACGTTTGAGTCTGGGTGCAAAGTTACGGCAGTTTTGGCGCTCCCACAATCCCCCATACGTGGCATTTCGCATACCCTTGATGTGGTATGCGATTTACCCTCCCTGTGGGATTGTCGCTATGGAGAAATCGCCGTACCTTTGCAGTCGAATTCAAACTCAAATGATTATGGCAAAAATTTATGTAAATGGAGATGTGCAGGATGTGAACCTGCCACTCAATGTAAGTGAACTGATTAAGCAGTTACTGGTAGAGAATCCAGAGATGGTCAGCGTGCAGGTAAACGAGGAGTTTGCTGAGCGCGAGGATTGGGAGAGTATTCAAGTAAAGGAAGGTGATAAGGTCGATTTCCTCTATTTCATGGGAGGAGGGAGCCTGTGATTGTATATTGAACATTATGATTGAATTGACAGAAGAACAGATACAGCGCTATTCACGTCACATCTTGTTGCAGGATGTAGGTGTGGAAGGACAAGAAAAGATAATGAACGCGCGCGTGCTGGTAGTGGGTGCTGGCGGCTTGGGTGCTCCTGTATCGCTCTACCTCGCTGCGGCTGGTGTGGGAACGATAGGTATTGTGGATGCCGATGTCGTGGATCTCTCGAACCTACAGCGTCAGGTGATTCACTTTACGAAGGATGTGGGTGTACCGAAGGTGAAGAGTGCTGAGGAGAAGATCAAGGCGATAAATCCCGACGTAAAGGTGGATACCTACTATGAGTTCCTTGATTCGTCGAATGCGCTCGACATCATCAAGAATTACGATTTCATCGTCGATGGTACAGACAATTTCCCAGTGAAGTTTCTCATCAATGATGCGTGTGTGATGGCAGGTAAGCCCTTCTCGCATGGTGGCATCCTCAGATTCAATGGGCAGACGTTCACCCATCTGCCTGGCACAGCCTGCTACCGTTGTATGTTTAAGGAGCCTCCTCCAGTGGGTGCAGTCCCGACTTGTTCCCAGGCAGGAGTCCTCGGTGCCATTGCGGGTATGCTCGGCACGATCCAAGCTGCTGAGACACTGAAGTACTTTACGGGCATCGGTGAACTGCTGACGAACCGTCTGCTCACCTTCGATGCCAAGACCATGCTGTTCCGTACGGTGCCAGTAAAGCATCGTGACTCGTGTGCCATCTGCGGCTCAAATCCTACTATCGACCATCTGATAGATTACGAACAGGCCGCTTGCGACTTAAAGCATTGAATATAGAGCATTGAATATTATAAGATGAAGATAACACAAGAAATCATTGAAAAATTAATCAGCCAGGCCCAGCAGGACGCACCCAACGAGACGTGCGGCTACCTGTTGGGCACCAGTGGCCCAGAAGGCGATGTGGTGACAGAGCACTACTGGATGGAAAATATCGACCACTCGCCAGAGCATTTCTCGTTTGCGCCAAAGGACCAGTTTACTGCGTTGCGATATGCTCGGAGTAAGGGTTTGAAGATTCTCGCCAACTGGCATAGTCATCCGGCTTCGCCCTCGCGCCCTTCGCAAGAAGATCTGCGACTGGCTAATGACCCTACCATCCGTTATGCTATTCTCTCTCTTCATGAGGGCATCCATCTGAACTCCTTCAAGATTCAGAATGGTGAAGTCGTCAACAAAGAGGTACATCTGTAATCAAGAAAGAAATGGGAAAAAGAGGCAAAAAGGCAGCAGAAATGTTGCCTTTTTATTGTTTTGAGGGCCTTATACCATGGATGTGGTATATAGAATGCCACGAAATCGGGATTGTGGGTATGCGGAAATCGCCGTACCTTTGCACCCAGAAAGTTTAATCAATTTAAAATAACAGTGATTATGAAACGAATGTGTAATATGCAGATGCATGGGTGTTGTTACCAGATGATGACAACACAGGAAAGGAGAATATATATAATAGGTACAGAACAAACAATAAAAAAGAAGCAATATGAAAAAGTTAGCATTAACAATAGCAGTATTACTGAGTATCAACGTCAGCAATATTTGGGCTGAGCAGAATTCTACCAATGCGAGCAGCGTGCGTTATGTGAAGGCACCGCGATTCGCTCGTCCGCTGGTAGAGAAGTGGATAACCGAATATGCAAACACACAACCCGGTGTAGAGTTCCAGATTGCCAAGGGTAATCAGAATCAGGGGAACATAGATCTGAATGTCGTATTCGACAATCAAGATACAAAATCAGAAGACCTTAGCCATACTGTTGTTTATTTTGGAGAGTTCGCCGTGCTGCCTATCACAGCCAGCGGCAGTGAGGCTGCGAAAGTGCTGGGAGGCAAGCACCTGAACTCGAAGAAGTTGAAACAGCTTTATTTCCTCAATGATGACTTCGATGAGGATGTCAAGAAAAACAAGCAATTTGAAAAACTCATCATTTATAGTGGTAGCAATGCTACATCGGTAGCCGCATCGTTCGCCCACAACTTTGGTGAGGAGAGTAGCAACTTCCGCGGTAAGCGTATCTCTGGCGATGACCTCTTCCTGAATACGGCTCTTTCGAAGGATCCGTTAGGCGTATCGTTCAATGCCTTGCCCAATATCTTCGATCTGCAGAGCCGTCATATTAAAGACGATCTTACTATTATCGGAATCGATGTCAAGAAGAGTATCGAAGAGAACTTCTCCGACAAGGCCACCCTCGATGAACTTATCGCGGTCTTGGAGAATGGTAAGATATCAGAAGTGGCTGTCGAGAAGATTGGCGTAAGCTATAACCAGGGTGACGATGCCATCAACCATTTCCTGCAGTGGGTGCTCGAGAATGGCACGAAGTATAATCACGAATATGGATTGTTGAATCTGGATAACAAACTGACACAGGAACAGATCGATAAGGTGAAGACCACCCTTACCGCACAAAAGTAAACAAACAAGGAACTAGACTTATGGTAAAAAGATTGTTAATTGCAACGATTGTTGCAATAAGCCCCCTGTTGGCTATTGCACAAAACATCATAACAGGTCATATCACGGATGTGCGCACTGGCGAACCCCTGATAGGCGCCTCCGTGATTGTTAAATCCGAAAAAGGTCAAGGCGTAGTTACCGACATAGATGGTAACTTCAGCCTTCAGACCAAGGTTGAAGCTCCTCTCACCTTGCGTGTAGAGTATGTAGGTTATCGTCCCCTCGATGTTGACGTGTACGATTTTGAAGAGCCCGTAGAGATTGCGCTGGCCGACAATGCCAATAAACTGGAGGAAGTGGTGGTATTAGGTTACCAAACCCTGAAACGCAAGAGCGTTACCGGTGCCGTGTCATCGGTTGAAGGTAGCAATCTTGAGTCGATAGCAGGCGCCAGCTTCACAGAAAAGCTGCAAGGTCAGGCACCTGGTATGCTGGTATCAAATTCCTCAGGTACTCCAGGTACATCAGTCTTTGTGCGTCTGCGTGGTACTACATCTATTAATGCTGGTAACGATCCTCTTTATATCGTCGATGGCATTCCCTTTAATGGCAACAGTATTCAGTCATTAGGCCAAGGTGCACTCGTGGCTAATCCTCTGGCTGATATCAGTCCCGACGACATCAAGGATGTTCAGGTACTGAAAGATGCAAGTGCTACAGCTATCTATGGTGCACGAGGAGCCAATGGTGTTATTCTGATTACCACCAAGCGTGGTTCAAAGAACAAGAAAACTCAGGTCAATGTAAAAGCTGAGATTGGATGGGGAAAGGCAGCAAAACTGTGGGATGTGCTCGATGGCCCTAATACGGCAATCTTGCTGAATGAGATTGCTGTAAACGATGGCAAAGTTCCTGCTTATGATCCCAATACTGCTGACAACTACGTGCTGCGCGACAAGGCTTTCCGTACCGCAAAGCAACAATCGGTGGGTGCCAGTATCACTGGCGGAAACGATCGCACCACCTTTTTTATAGGTGTCGATTATACCGATCAGGAAGCTATACTCGAAACACAAGGTTTCAGAAGAATTGGACTGCGCGTGAATCTGGATCATGACATTAACAAGAAGTTGACACTCTCGTCGAGTAATCAACTCACCTTTACCCGTAGAACACTTTCACCAACAGGTGATGGTCCAACAAGCTTACTGCAGACATCCGTACAGCACAATCCACTTGTTAATCCTTATAAAGCCGATGGTAGCTACAACTATTCCGGTACATTCGAGAATATCTATGCTATCCTTGACAATAATGACAACAAATCGTACGGACTTCGTAACTTGAACAATCTGACGCTGACCTGGAAAATTTTGCCAGAGTTAAGATTCAAGTCGTCATTGAGCTATGATAACAATCAGTTCAGAGAGCGCCGCTATTACAACTCACAGCTTAAAAACGGTTCTCCCAGTGGAAATGCCCAAGAAGTGAGCACAAACGTTTATACACTCACAGCAGAGCAGTTGTTGAACTACAACAAGACATTCAAGAAGATACACGAACTGGCTGCATTTGTAGGAAACTCTGTTCAGTACACCGGTCGTCATGCAACATCTGTGAGTGGTTCCGACTTCCCAAGTGACGCATTCTCTGAGATAGGATCGGCTGCGGTAACAGAAGGTTCTACTAGTGGTTCGTCGAGTTCGCTCGTATCGTGGTTTGGAGGTATTAACTATGGCTTGTTAGACAGATACAATCTGGATTTTAACATTCGTGCCGATGCTTCATCGCGATTTGGTTCAGATAACCGCTGGGGGTATTTCCCCTCGTTCGGTGCCTCATGGCTGGTGAGCAAGGAGAATTTCCTGAAAGGTGTAAAATGGCTTTCTAACTTCCGTATCAAGGGTAGTCTGGGATGGACTGGAAATCAGAGCATCAGCGACTTTGCCAGCCTTGGATTGTGGTCGGGAGGTGGCGTGTATAACAATCAGTCGGGAGTGATACAATCGCAGTTGGCCAACCCTGATCTGAAGTGGGAGACCACCCGCCAGTTCGACCTGGGATTCGAAGCCTCGTTCTTTAATGACCGCTTGTCAATTAGCTTTGATTATTACAACAAGTACACATACGATCTGCTTCTTCAGGCTCCGATACCTGGAAAGACCGGTTTCTCAAGCATATTCAAGAACATTGGTGAGATGAGTAATAAAGGTATTGAGTTCAGCATCACCTCGCATAATATTCAGAAAAAGGACTTCAACTGGACCACACGATTTAATATATCTCACAATGGCAACAAAATCGAAAAGTTGGAGAGTCCCATCACCCAATATACCAGAGATTGGGTAAGACTGGAAGAAGGCAAGCCCATGTACTCTTTCTGGCTCTACAAGGAATTGGGTGTCGATCCGGAAACAGGAAATGCCATCTACGAGGATGTTGACAAAGACGGCAAGATCACAACAGCCGATCGTCATATCTGCGGTGATAACTGGCCCGACTTTAACGGTAGTCTGATTAATGACTTTAGATATAAGAATTTTGATGTATCAGTAAACTTGTATTATTCAGTAGGAAACGATGTATTCAACATGATGCGTTTCTTCATGGAGGCTGGTGGTACCTATGGTAATAAACGTGCACTGCTCACATCGCAGCTCGACCGCTGGCAGAAGCCTGGAGATCAAGCTACACTGCCACGTCTGACCTCGACAACCAATCCTGACGGCAGTCTGAACTATGGCTTCCAGTCGAGCAGATATCTGGAAGATGGTTCGTTCTTAAGACTAAAGAATCTGTCGATAGGTTATACGTTGCCCAAGAAACCACTTCGTACGATAGGTGTTGAGAAAGCTCGGGTTTATCTGAACATTACAAATGTGTTCACCATTACAAAGTATTCTGGTCCTGATCCAGAGACCAATGTAGGTACAACTTATACGGCCATTCAGGGACTTGACTTCGGTTTGGCTCCTCAACCCCGACAGTTTATCTTTGGTACTAACATCACATTTTAAATAATAGATTGCAATGAAGACTAAAAATAGTATTATAATATTGGCCATTGCGCTGCTTTCATCGTGCGATGTGCTGGATCAAAAGCCGACGAACAATGTTTCTGATTCAGAGGTAGGCTCTAGTGCTTCGGCTGCTGCCACATTGCTCAATGGTGCCTATCATCGTCTGGCAGCCAACAATTATTATGGCGGAGGCTATTTTACAACCACTGTTGCACTCGCATCAGACAATACAGAGTGGGTTGGCTCATACCAGTTCCTTGGCAATTTCGATCAGCATAACTATCAGGCAGATAATTCTGCCAACCTCTCGGCATGGTATGCTATCTATTCGGCTATTAATGCTGCAAACCAAACCATCAAGTTGACATCCGACGTGTCGGGCATTTCAGAGGCCGAAAAGAACCGTATTATAGCCGAGGCAACCATTATTCGTTCGCTTGGCCTATTCGATCTGGCTCGCACTTGGGGTAATATTCCTGTTATTAAGGAGGCAACCACATCGCCCACACAGTTTAATGGCGTCAAACAGTCGGATGCCAAAACTGTGTACCAGACGGTTATCAATGACATCCTGTCTGTAAGAAATAACTTGGCGCTGCCCAAAAACCGCAGCAACGCCTATATCAGCCAACCTGTGGCTGATGCATTTCTGGCACGTGTTTACTTATATCTTGAGGATTGGGCTAACGCTGAGAAGTATGCGTCGCAGGTAATAAGTCAAACAGACTTTTATGAACTGGTGCCGATCAGCGATTGGCTGGCAAACAAGCAGACTAAAGAAAGTATCTTTGAACTGGCTTATTCATCATCGTTCTCAAATGAGTATTATTACTACTGGCAGCGTGCTGGTGGTGGCCGTCAAGAGATTGGACTTTCGCCAGAGCTCTTCGACCTTATTACCAGTCCTAAGACGGGTGGCGACCGTGCAATCTTGGTGAGTGATGACTCTACACCGACAGAGCGTTTGCTGACTGCAAAACTCTACTGGCGCGATGCCAACGATGACGATCCGGCTTATGTATTCCGTTTGGCAGAGCAATATCTCATTCGCTCAGAGGCCCGTGCTAAGCTTGGTAATGTCAATGGGGCCATCGATGACTTGAATACTATTCGCCAACGTTCACATGTTGCAGAGTATGATGGTAGCGTTGCTCAGACCGATGTTATTAGCGCAATCGATCAGGAGCGCCGTATAGAATTGGCTTTCGAACCACACCGCTGGTTTGATTTAGTGAGAACCAATCGCGCCGTAGAAGTATTGGGAATTGATAGTCACTACACACTATTCCCCATCCCTAACACCGATGTATTGGTTGATAAGGATCTTGAACAGAACAAAGGTTATTAATTAAAAAACTAAATTGATTGGATTATGAAAAGGTTATTTGTTTTTGCATTTGTTTTTTCTTTCATATCCCTTGGCACTAACGCCCAGAAAAAAGGCAAGACTGCCAAGCAGACAGTGAAATCATCAGTGGTTATCGATTATATCAATGATAACTTCGAGACATACGATAAGTTACAAAAGGAGATATGGAACAACTCAGAGGTGGGATTCCAAGAGGTGAAGAGTTCAAAAGCACTCAAGGATCATCTGGCAGCCAATGGCTTCAGACTGACTGAGGGTATTGCCGGCGAACCCACAGCGTTTATCGCTGAATATGGTAGCGGCAAACCTGTGATTGGCATCGTCGCAGAGTTTGATGCCCTGCCAGGTCTGTCACAGGATACAGTGCCCTATCGCAAGGAGAGATTTGAAAACAAACCTGGTCATGGCTGTGGACACAACCTTTTCGGTGTGGCTTCTTCGGCTGCAGGCATTGCCATCGCTAAGTGGCTTAAGGAAACTGGTACCCAGGGTACAATCCGCGTTTACGGATCACCTGCAGAAGAGGGTGGTTCGGGTAAGACCTACATCGTGCGCGACGGCTTTTATAAGGATGTTGACCTTGTGCTCGACTGGCACCCTTCAGGCGTGAATGCCGTACGCTCCAGTCCCGGTTTGGCAAAAGTGGGTATCGACTATATCTTCCATGGTAAATCGGCTCATGCTGCTGGACAGCCTTGGGCAGGACGCTCTGCACTCGATGGACTGCTGCTGTTTGCACATGCTGTTGACATGATGCGTGAACACATCAAGCCTCATAATCGTCTGCACTATGTAATACATAATGGTGGTGAGGCTCCTAACGTGGTGCCCGACTATGCCCGAGCTGAGTTCTATGCCCGAAGTCCAAACACTAAGGAACTGCGCGAGATCGTAGAGTGGTATGATTCGGCTGCCATCGGTGCCGCTAAAGCTACTCAGACCACTGTAGAGAAACGCTTCATCGGCGGACAGTATGAGTACTTCATCAATGAGACTATTGCCCGACAGTTGCAGAAGAACCTGGAGTTTGTGGGCGGTGTAAAGTGGAACGAGCGAGAATATGCTTTTGCCAAGGCTCTCAACAAGGTGAATGGTAATCCCGACAGCATACTGAACTCTGTAGGTAAGGTCCAGCCCTTGGGCAAAATCCTGCGTCAGAGTGAAGGTGGTGGTTCTACCGACGTAGCCGACATCTCGTGGAATGTGCCTACTGCTGGCTTTGGCGTGGTAACTACCGTTCCTGGCAATCCTGGACATAGCTGGCAGAACGTTGCTACCGTAGGTACTACAATTGGCACCAAGGGACTTATCAATGCAGCCAAAGTGCTCGCGCTGACAGGTATCGACTTTTTTGCTTCACCAAAATTGGTGAAGGAGGCTCAGGATGAATTCAACCGCGAACGTCCGGCTGACTTCAAATACGAGCATCTGGGTGGTGACGTTCCACCAGCTTTGGATTATCGTAAAGGATTAAACTAATTATCATTTTTAAAAGGAAGTTATGAAAAAGTTATTGATTACCATATTATCCGTTCTTACGCTATCAACAGCTTGGGCGCAGCATGTAGAGCTGAGTTACTACCTGCCCAATCATGCACAGTATAATCAGAATATTCCTACACCCGAATCTGTGTTGGGATATCAAGTGGGTGACTTCTATGTGCAGCACCCGCAGCTGGTGAATTACCTCAAAGCCATCGAGGCGGCATCAGAACGAGTGAAACTGGTGAACTACGGTTATACTAATGAGCGCAAGCCGCTCTATCTGGCCATCTTCAGTTCGCCTGAGAATATCAAGAACCTGGACAAGATCAAGTCTGAACACCTGAAACTGACCATCCCCTCGGAGAGTGGAAGTGTGGACATCGACAAACAGCCAGTATTTACATGGCTGGGACACTCCATTCACGGTAATGAGGCGAGTGGAGCGAACGCCTCGTTGCTGCTCATCTATCATCTGGCAGCAGCCAACGATGACGAGACACTGAGCTGGCTGGAGAACGAAATCATCATCGTAGATCCATCTAACAACCCTGATGGTTTGGACAGATTTGCAGAGTGGGCCAACCAGCATAAGAGTTTTGTACCCAGCGAGGATCAGGTGAACATAGACCATACAGAGGCATGGCCGGGTGGTCGCTTCAACCACTACTGGTTCGACCTGAATCGCGACTGGCTGAACCTGCAGCAAGTGGAGAGTCAGCAGCGCCAGAAGCAGATTCTGGCTTGGCAGCCTAATATCTACACCTGTGCCCATGAGCAAGGCGCTGACGCCAACTACCACTTCTCGCCAGGTGAACCCACACGTGTTCACCCGCTGATTCCAGAGGAGAACCAGACGCTCATCAAGCGATTGGCTGCCGAATACTATGTGCCCGCCTACGACAAACGTGGCGTTCTGTATTTCTCAGGCGAGTCGTTTGACGACTACTATCTAGGTCGCGGACGTGAGTACTTCGATTTCCATGGTGGTATCGCGCTGCTGTGGGAGGAACAGAGTGCACGCGGTTTCCAACAGAAGACTGCCAACGGACTGCTCACATTCCCCTTTGCTATTCAGAATCAGCTCACCACCGAGCTGGCTACCATCCGTGGTGCTTTGAATCTGCGCAAAGATCTGCTTGACTATCAGCGTCGCTATTTCAAGAGTGCCTCATCTGAGGCTGCCAAGAATCCGGTAAAGACATATGTGTTCGGATCTGAGAGCGACCCTGCATCGGCTTATCGTCTGGCAGAACTTGTGGCTCGCAATGGTGTGGAGGTGTATAGCCTCGACAAGGAAGTGAAGGCTAATGGCAAAACCTATAAGCCTGGCTACAGCTATGCTGTGCCTGTAAACCAGCCACGCTACCGACTGGTAGAGGGCTTGTTTGAGATTCGTGAGAAATATGCCGATAGTCTGTCGTACGACATCACTGGTTGGACATCGCCATTCCTCTTCAATGTAAACTACAGCAAGCAGGCTTCGACTGTTTCACTGGGCGAGAAGGTACAGATAGATGCGCTTCCTAAGGGCGAATTCAAGGGTAGCAAGGATGCTTATGCCTACCTGTTTGAGTGGAGTGGCTATTATGCCCCTCGTGCACTTTATCGCCTGCTTAAGAATGGTGTTTATGCCAAGGTATCGCAGTCGGTTGTAAAGTATGGCGACAAGGAGTTCCAGCGTGGATCTATCCTGATTCCGCTTGGCGATGTATATCAGCAGAAGTCGAAGGATGAGATCTATAGCATAGCCAAGCAGATAACTGATGAGGACGCTATTGATGTATGGTCGGTGCCCACTGGCTATCTGGAGGGACACAACCTGGGTAGTTCAACGTTCTCGCCAGTACGCAAGCCCAAGGTGGCTATCGTTGGCGGCAATGGTGCCTCTGCTACAGGTGTTGGTGAAATCTGGCATCTCTTTGATACGCGTTACGAGATCCCTTTGACTATCATCTCGTCGGAACGCTTTACACAGGCTGATCTGAGCAGCTATAATGTTCTGATTCTGAGTGGTTATGGCCTCGACTTGTCAAAAGCTGCCATACAGCGTATTAAGAGTTGGGTGGAACAAGGCGGCACGCTGATAGCTTATGAGAATACCTTACCCTGGTTGGTCCGCAACGAACTGGCTAAGATCGAATTCGAGATACCTGCCAGTGTGAAAGACGGCAGCTACGAAAACTTTGCCATTTCATCGCGTGCCAACAATATCCCTGGTGTCATCTTCGGCGCAAAACTCGATATTACGCATCCATTGGGTTGGGGTTATACTGATGAGAGTATCGCTGTGTTCAAGAATAATGGCGTGAACATCAAGCCAACAGAGAATAAATTGCGTACCCCACTGGTTTATACCAAGCATCCGCTTGTATCGGGCAATGTCCTGCCTCGTGTAGCTGCCGCCTACGAGGACCATCCTGTGGCTATCGTGAGCCGTTTGGGCCGCGGAAAGGTGATTGGATTCTCTGTGGACACCAACTTCCGTTCGGTATGGTATGGCACTAACAAACTAACGGCTAACGCCATTTTCTGGGGTCACCTGATTAGCGCCAGAACTTTGGAATAGCAGATGTTAAACAGAACTTATGAGGAAAATACTCAGTAACAATGTCATTATCTTAGTACTTGCCGTAGCAGTAGGAATATTGCTCGGCAAGTACGCAGATAATTCTGCAGTGTTGGCTGCTGCTCAAACTATAAAGTCTGTCAGCAGTCAGCTCATTTTCTTTCTCGTGCCATTGATTGTGCTGGCATTTGTAGCATCAGCCGTTACTAGTCTAAAAAGTAATGCCACACGCTTATTCTTGTTTGCTTTCCTGATAGCCTATCTTTCAAGTGAGGCTTCGGCGATGTTTTCGCTATTACTTAGTTATACGTTAGTCCCCTTGCTGCACTGCAGCCAGTTGGGAGCCGTACGCACACTGCCCGAGGCCGTGTTCACCTTCGCCATACCTCCCGTCATGAACGTCATCTCGGCCTTGTTCCTGGCCATATTCATAGGCCTGGGAGTGGTATGGACCAAGGCTACAGCCATCATTGCTGTGCTGAGTGAGTTCCGCGAGCTGATGCTGGTGGTGGTAAAGCGCGTCTTGCTACCGGTTCTTCCTTTCTATATCGCTGCAAACTTTTATATGATGGCCTGGCAAGGAAGTATCGATTCGCTGATAGTATTTCTGCCAGTAATAGCCATTATCGTGATGGCTCACTTTGTTTGGATAGTAATATTATACACGGTAGCAACGATCTATTCACGCAAGAATGCGTTCGACATTTTGCGCCATTATGCTCCAGCTTATTTCACAGCTTTAGGCACGATGTCGTCTGCAGCCACTTTAGGTGTGGCACTCCACTGCGCACGTAAAAGTAAGGTGCTACGTGCTGACGTATCGGAGTTTAGCATCCCGTTGTTTGCCAATATCCATTTGTGTGGTGCTACACTCACAGAGACGTTCTTTCTGGCAGTAGTCTCACAGTTGCTCTATGGTCATCTGCCTGCTCCAGGAGTGTTCCTATTGTTCATCCTTTTTCTTGGTGTGTTTGCTGTTGGCGCACCAGGTGTTCCTGGTGGAACGGCATTTGCCTCGGTGGGCATCGTTACCTCTGTGTTAGGGTTCGATGATAATGGTGTGGCTCTATTCTTGGCGCTCTTTGCACTGCAAGACTGTTTTGGTACCAGCTGTAACATCTTGGGCGATGGCGCATTATCACTCATCTTGCAGACCTATAATGACAGAAACAACAAAGAAACGAAACAACTAAACAATTAAAAATATAATGTAATATGGCAACAACAAAAACATTTGTATCACATCTCTATTGCCCCAAGTGCGGCAAGAAGTATTCGGTAGATGAAGTTAACCATCTGTGTGAGTGTGGATCCCCCCTGCTAGTGGCCTATGATCTGGATGCAGCCCGCAAGGAGATAAACCGCGACACGTTTAAGAACCGTACAGCCAGTCTGTGGCGCTATCAGGAGTTGCTCCCCGTGAAAGACGATGAGAACATCGTGACCCTGGGTGAGGGATTCACCCCACTGCTCGAACTCAAGAAAGCAGGCAAGAAGTCGGACATCAAGCATCTCTATATCAAGGACGAGGGCATCATCCCCACCGGCACTTTCAAGGCCCGTGGCGCCGCTGTAGGCGTATCAAAGGCCAAGGAGCTGGGAGTGGATACCATCACCATGCCTACCAATGGTAATGCCGGCGCTGCCTGGTCTATCTATGGTGCGAAGGCTGGCATCAAGTCGGTGATCGTGATGCCCGAGGACGCTCCATCCATCACCCGCAATGAGTGTGCGGCTGCCGGAGCCGACTTATACCTGGTGAAAGGCCTCATCAGCGACTGTGGCAAGATAGTAGGTGCCCGTGTCAAGGAGTATGGCTGGTATGACGCCTCGACGCTGAAAGAGCCATACCGCATCGAGGGCAAGAAGACCATGGGACTGGAGATAGCCGAGCAGCTGGGCTGGAATCTGCCCGACGTCATCCTCTACCCCACTGGTGGCGGTGTAGGCATCATCGGCATCTACAAGGCACTGAACGAACTGAAGGAACTGGGTATTGTCTCTGGTCCACTGCCTCGTCTGGTGGCTGTTCAGGCAGAGGGATGCGCACCTATCGTGAAGGCTTTCCAGGAGAAGCGTGCCGACTCTGAGTTCTTCGCCGACTCGCAGACCATTGCCTTCGGTATCAACGTACCTAAGGCACTGGGTGACTTCCTGGTGCTCGACGCAATCTATAAGACCAACGGTACGGCAAAGGCTGTCAGCGATGATGCCATACTCGATGCACTCAAGGAACTGGCATCACTCGAAGGCAACTTTGTATGCCCAGAGGGTGCAGCCATCTATGCTGCTGCCAAGCAACTGCGACAGGAAGGCTGGATCAAGGCCGACGACAAGGTGGTGCTCCTGAATACAGGTGCCGGCATTAAATACCCCGACACACTGCAGATTGAAGTACCCTATCTTGAGAAGATTTGATACATGCATTAATGGGAAGTGGCTTTTCGTCATGTGAAAAGTTACTTCCCATCAAGTGAAAAGCTACTTTTCGACAAGTGAAAAGTAGCTTTCCTTTTTTTCTGATACTAATGTTTCTGATGTAATCCACATTCACGATGATCGGGCGACTCCCACCACCAGCGTCCGGCACGCACATCCTCACCAGGCTGAATGGCGCGTGTACAGGGTTCGCAACCGATACTGGGGTAGCCTCGATCATGCAGCTTGTTATAAGGGACATGATGCTGCTTGATATAGTCCCACACCTGCTGTTCCGTCCACGAGATGAGTGGATTGACCTTGATGAGCTGATGCATCTCGTCCCACTCGACCACCTGCATGTCCTGGCGCGTCACACTCTGCTCTCTGCGCAGACCGCATATCCAGGCATCAAGGCCCTGAAAGGCACGAGCCAGAGGCTCCAGCTTGCGTATCTGACAGCAACGATGGCGACTCTCTATGGAGTTGTAGAAGAGATTGATGCCCTCTTCTCTTACCATGCGCTGCACTTCGTTATAGTCTAGGAAAAACACTTCCAACTGGATTCCATACGTCAGGTTCGTCTTGTCGATGAGCTGGTACGTTTCCGGGAAGAGTCGCCCCGTATCGAGTGTGAAGATACGCGTTCCACCCTGACGAACTATTATATCCGTCAGCGTCTGGTCTTCGATGCTGAGCGATGAAGAAAGTGCGATGCGCCCTTTATATGCCTGGAGGAAAAAGCCGACTACCTCTTCAGCAGGCGCATCGCGGAATCGCTCGTTCAAATCACGTATGAGTTGTGTTTGTTCCATATCGTCTCTGTTTTTATCATACCAGCTCCGACAGTCTCATTCGTATCCGGGTCAATGAAGATGACACTACCGGTAATACGATTCAGCCTGTAATCGTCAAACGCCAAGGGTTGGGCAGTATGGATGGTGATTTCGGCAATGTCGTTCATCTTTATCTCTGCTACACCGGGTTCTTTCTCGAGTATCGCCGATGGTACGGCAACGGACTTGTTTGGTGACGACCTGCTCGGTGGGTTTCAGTTTGATGCACGGTTCGGCTGCGAGCCACTGTCCGAACTCGTCGCGATGACTGAAGAAGCGCTCTTTGGCGCGTGCCTTCTCTTCGTCACGGCGTGCTCCGCCTATGGCAGCGTCGAAGTGGTACTGCTCGAGGGTGTCCAGGAGGGTGGTGGTCTGCAACTTATTACGCGAAGCGTAGTAGCCGGTTTCTTCCTTGACGCGTCCCTTGTCTATTGACTCCTGCACGGACCCGACGATGAGGTCTGCTCCGAACTTCCTGACGAGTGCATCGCGGTAGGCGATGGTCTCGGGGAAGTTGTGGCCTGTGTCTATGTGTAACAGGGGGAATGGAATCTTGGCGGGGAGAACGCCTTTTAGGCGAGGTGGACGATGACGATGGAGTCTTTGCCACCAGAGAAGAGGATGACGGGGCGCTCAAACTGTGCCGCTACCTCGCGGAGTACGTAGATGCTCTCCGACTCCAGTTCTTTTAAATGGGTGATGTTGCTCATGCTATACTTTCTTTAATTGATTTCAATACATATTCTAAGATTTCGTCGGTATGACACTCGGAGATGAAGTTGCCCTCAAACTGCGACGGCGAGACGTAGATGCCATGTGCCAACATGCGTTGGAAGTAGCGGGTGAAGCGTTCCTGGTTGCTGCGTCGCGCATCGGTGAAGTTACGGACGGGGTCGGGGTTGAAGAACAAGGTGAACATGGAACCGCAATGATTCAACTGGATATCCTTGTCGCGAATGATCTGCTGCAGTTCTGCGATAAACTGACTGCTTCGCGCCTCGAGCCGATCGTAGAATCCTGAGATGGCGAGTTGGTGGAGCGTCGCCAGCCCAGCTGCCATTGCCACGGGATTACCGCTGAGGGTGCCAGCCTGGTAGACGGGACCGTCGGGTGCCAGAAGAGCCATAATGTCAGCACGTCCGCCAAAGGCTGCTGCCGGGTAGCCGCCACCAACGATCTTACCGACGGTCGTCATGTCGGGTGTGATGCCGAAGCGCTGTTGGGCACCGCCATAGGCCAGTCGGAAACCCGTTATCACCTCGTCAAAGATGAGCACTGCACCATACTGGCTGGTCAGTAGGCGGACAGCATTCAGGAACTCCTCAGTAGGTACGACGACGCCCATGTTACAAGCCACGGGTTCGAGGATGACAGCGGCGACGTGGTTGCCGTGCTCACTGAAATATCGTTGGAGTGCTGCCACATCGTTGTACGGCAGACAAACGGTATGTCTGGTGAAGTCGTCGGGAACCCCGGCACTGGATGCCGTACTGATGTTAGCCACCGCCGAACCGGCACTGACCAGCAGGTGGTCGGCATGTCCGTGATAGTTGCCCTCAAACTTGACGAGCGTGTCGCGACCGGTAAAGCCACGAGCCACACGAATGGCCGACATGGTAGCCTCTGTACCGCTATTGACAAAGCGCAGGCGTTCCATCGACGGGAACGCATCGCGGACACGCTCAGCCAAGAGAGTCTCGTTCTCAGTGGGTATGCCATAGCTGGAACCGCGCTGTATGGCCTCGATGGCCCGTCGACTGACAGCCGGGTTGTTATGTCCGAGGATGAAGACGCCCCATGACATGCAGAAGTCGATAAACGTGTTGCCGTCGATGTCGGTGACATAGGCACGATTGGCCCGTTCGATGAAGAGTGGTGTGGTACCCACACTGCGCAGTGCGCGGACGGGACTGTTTACACCACCGGGAATAACCTGCTGAGCCCGCTTAAAGGCAGCAGCGGATAAAGGTCGGTTGTTTATGCCCATCGTTGCTGATATTCTTTAGCGTAATACGTAATGATATAATTTGCTCCTGCGCGCTTGATGGCGATCAGACTCTCGTAGACGACACGCTGTTCGTCGAGGTAGCCAGCCCGTGCAGCAGCCTTCAGCATGGCATACTCTCCGCTGACCTGGTAAGCGACCATGGGTACACGGGGAAAACGCTCCACGGCACGAGCTATGACATCCAGATAGGGCAGGGCAGGCTTGACCATCGTCCAGTCGGCACCCTCCTCAAGGTCTGCCGCAATCTCTTCCAGTCCCTGGTCGTGGGTACGATAGTCCATCTGGTAAGTCTTGCGGTCGCCAAAGGATGGTGCGGAGTCGGCAGCATCGCGGAAGGGACCATAGAAAGCGGAGGCATACTTGGCAGAGTAGGCCAGTACGCGGGTGGAGAGTCCTGCCACGCTGAGTCGGCGCTTGATGGCCTCTACCTGTCCGTCCATCATGGCAGAAGGTGCCACGAAGTCAGCACCAGCTTTTGCGTGCTGATACGCCATTTCGGCCAAGAGCGGCAGGGTGGTGTCATTGTCCACATCGTGATGGTGCAAGAGTCCGCAGTGTCCGTGACTGGTGTATTCGCAGAGGCATACATCCGTGAAGACAATCGTCTCGGGCGAAGCCTTCTTGATGGCTCTTACTGTTCGCGAGATGAGGTTGTCCTCAGCATAGGCGGCAGTGCCTCGCTCATCTTTCACCTCATCACTGACGACCCCGAAGAGCAGCACTTTGTCAATGCCCAAGGCCTTGACCTGCAGCACGTCGTCAACGAGCGTGTCAATGCTGTAGCGGTTAATACCCGGCATCGTGGCAATCGGCTCCACAATGCCCTCTCCTTCCACCACGAAATACGGGTAGATGAAGTCTTGAACGTTCAAGCTCACATCGGCATACCTATCCCGTGTGGCTTGGTCTGTTCTGAATGTTCTGAATCTTTTCATTTTGTCGGCTTTTTAAATGTTGGGCGGTAATCCTGCCTCGCGTCACATAATCGATATGCGAGGGCAGACTACCATATGTCTTGATAAAATTGTCAATCGTTGAGGGTGACGTGAATACCACGCGCTGGATGTTCGTGAGGTTAACACGACGAACATGGTGGGGGTACACATTGTTATATATAGTAAGGGTGATGACCTCAAACCCTAATTTCTGCAGTCCGTCGGGGATGATGTCAAGAGCCAGATTGGAACGGGGTATCAGTACCCGTCCGCGCGGTTGACTGCTGAAGTAGTCGATGACCCCATAGCTGTCAGCTATTTCAACCTGTTCTATGTCAACGGCACCAGCCTCCTTCAAGGCTTGCGTTGTTGTGGAACCAATAGACACGATATGGTGCTGGAAACCGCCTCTCCAGTACTTCACGGCATAGCGGCTGGTGAAGAGCAGGTAGTCGTAGTCCTGAGTGGGAACAGCATAGCTGATAGGCTCAATAGCAATCAGCGGCGTATGGATATAGCTGGCATTAGGACATTCGGAACCCGTGTAGAGTGTCCGCTTCACGTCGGCAGCAGTCTGATGGCGCAGTCGGGCAACGTCACCTACCAAAGCAATGACGGGTGTAGGATAGGATGCGCTGCCCAACTGTCCGACTGTTGTCTCGAAAGTCTGTTCGTCGGGCAGTGATACGTTGTTAACCAGGAGAACGGGTGTCGTGTCAGCCCATCCGGCAGCCTTCAGCGATGCCTTGATGTGGGAAAGACGACTACCACCCATATAGTAGATGATCGTATCCGTATCAGGAACGATGGGACTGTCGGCATGACCATTGACCAGCGACACACTGGAGCTGATGCCTCTCTGTGTCAGGCTGACCTTGGTGGTGGCAGCCAGTGCAGACGCCGTCGTGATGCCTGGAATAACCGATACGCTGACGAGGTTGCTCTGCAGATATTCTATTTCTTCGCCGGCATGACCGAACACCATCGGGTCGCCACCCTTCAGACGAACAACTTCCTTACCCTCACGAGCAGCCTTCAGTAACAGTCTGTTGATGTCTGACTGTTCGGCGTGATGCTTTCCACTACGTTTGCCGACATAGATTTTCTCAGCGGTCAGCGTTTCCAGATAGTCCTTGCCTATCAGGTCATCATAGAATATGACATCAGCCTGCTGAAGCGCCTTGACAGCTTTGACGGTGAGTAGTTCCGGGTCGCCAGGACCGAAACCCACCAAGGTGACATGACCCTGACGATGTAACACGTCAACACGCTCGAAAAGCGCCTTTATATCTGTACGTCCACGACGGGCAGTAATGGCCAGATAACCCTGCAACGGATGTGTCTCGAAGGGCAGCACCTCGCTGATATCGTCCTCCATGCCCAGACGTTTCAGGGCGCAAGTGGCGACAATAGCAGCATCAATCTCGCCTTCGCGCACCTGACGGACACGTTCCTCTATGCAACCACGGATACCCACAATCTTCAGATCAGGACGCAGGGCAAGCAATTCACGACGACGCATGGGGGAACTGGTTCCTACGCTGCTGCCTGCAGGCAACTGCGCCAGCGTCAGGTGTTCTCTGCTTACCAGCGAATCGCTCTGGTCAAAAGGCGGGAACAGGGCTATCACCTCCAAACGGTCATCCAGCGGATAGGGCAGGTCCTTGGCAGAGTGGATGGCAATATCGGCACGTCCATTAATGAGTGCCTCATCCAATTCACGTGTAAACATATCAGCAGGAGCCTCGCCATTGAGAAGTGATATCTGCTGGTGCTCGTCGCCATACGACGACAGTGTCTCCAGCAGATAGTCTGTCTCTGGAAAACGTGCCATTGCCTCTTGCACTTGCAGTTGCGAGAGACGGCTCTGTCGTGCGATGACTCGTATACTCATATTGCTTGTCTCAAATATTGTTTGCGTCTGCGCAGGATATCCTGCAACTCTGTTATCTCTTCTTCAATGATAGCCTCTGCGCGCACCACCTCACTCTGACGGACAGAGATGTTCTGACGGACACGCTGTTCCACGTCACGAATATTGTATAGCTTGACGTTAGGCAGTGTACCCACAAGGGCATCAATGTCACGTGGGAAGGCCAGATCAATAGCCAGCAACGGTTTGCCTGCTGGAATATCCTCAGCATGAATCAGGGCATGAGGAGCTGAGGTAGCACTGATGAGAATATCGGTATCTGCCAAGAATTGCTTCTTGTCACGCAGCTCATAGACGCTGATGCCCAACGGATCAGCCAACTGATGTGCTTTGATCTGACTGCGGTTAGCCAGGAAAACCAGCTGAGCACCTTTGTTCTTCAGGAACTTCAAGATGTCAGATGTCAGCTTGTTGACACCGATGATAGTGATGCGACTACTACTCAGGTCTACCTGTTCCTGCTCCATAATCTCGATGGCAGCCAGCGAGTGACTGACGGCGCCCTGCGAAATCTCCGTTTCCGTACGGACACGCTTGCCAACCTGCAAAGCGCACGTGAACAGCTTATGAATCTCTGCTGGCAGATGGTATTGGCGCTGGGCCTCCTGATAGCTGTCCTTCACCTGACCTTGCACGGCACGTTCACCAATCAGTGCTGACTCCAGACCAGCCGTCACGCGGAACAGGTGACGTGCCACGTCGTCAGGCACATCGCCCTCGCCGTAGTAAAGCTCCACACGGTTGCAGGTCTGGAGCAACACTGCCCCCTCCTGCTTCTTCAAACTATGAAAGTAAGCCTCACGCTCCTCCAGGGAGAAGTTCTGCTGATTAATCGATTTGTAAGCTATCATGTTCTATTAATTCTTTTATGCTGTCACGTACTCTGATACTTCGTTTCACATCTTTACTATCAGAGGCAACACTGATGGTCAGGTCACCATTGCGATAAATGGCTGGTGAGGTAAAGTCACACTCGGCAGGCGAATCGCAGACACTGGTCAGGATGCCTCGCTCACGGGCCAGTTGGTGTATCTCGTGGTTCAACGAATGATTGCCTGTACATACAAACAGCAGTGTGACACCTTCCAAATCAGTCACGCTAAATGGACGTTCCTCCCAATGAAAGGGCAACGCTTTGATGCCATCGCTCACTTCGGGGGCTATCACCGTAGCCATGTCAGTAAAGCGGCTCAGTATGGTGGCCTTATGAGTAGCCACCTTACCGCCGCCAATAATCAAAATTTTGGCATCACTAATACGTATATTGATAGGAAGGAAATTCATCTGCTTATTTCTTTCTGATTAGGACTTTCCAATAGTTGTCTACTTTCTCAGTCGAAAGTACCTCATGTCCTTCCTGACGCACACTGCCAGGCACGTTGTTGATGGGTTGCCCGTCGTCTAACAGAATCTCGAGGAGTTGTCCACTCTGCATGGTAGACAGTTGTATCTTGGTCTTCACGAAATTCATGGGGCAAGCCACGCCTCTGAAGTCTTTCTTTACATCGGCATCGGCACCCGCATTCTTTGCTTCAGCCTTCTCTACCTGCTGTGGCTCCTGTGCTGCCACGGTCTTAAACTGCAACGAATCGTCCATGTTGGCATAGAGTTCGATGACCTTGGCAGCCAGTGCATCCACCTGCTCTCTGACGCCGATGAGCGACTCGCCATGACGGGCTTTCTCTACCACCGGTTTGAAGTCGGCAGATACGATGCCGGCATCGATAAAAAGAGATTCAAAGTTGGCATACACCTCATCGTCGGTTCTCGGATCGGCACCACGGGTTACGAGCAACATGCGCGAAGCAGAGAATACGATATCACGCAGCAACTTGTCCTTGTCTGCTCCAGGCAGAGCCAGAGCATCTTGCTTCTCCTTGATGGTAGCCTGGTCCAATTCGATAATATCGAAGAGTCCTGCAGAACACTCTGCCTGCCCGTGGCTGGTCAGTGAGAAGATTTCATCGGCACCCCAATCGAAATAGTAGTTCTTATCCTCATCGAATGCAGGCACATCTTGATAACGTGCAATAGCCGATTTTATCACCTCTGCCCCCTTATCACGTACAAAAGCATCGTAACTTTCATACTGATCTTTCACCTGCAAATAGCCACCCAGATAGTCAACAACAAACGATGGAATGTCTTTGGCTGCCAGATAGCCCAGTGCCTCGGCCAGTTCTGTCTTGCCATTCACACGCGCCCATACCGTGTAGGCAGGATAGGGATGATCCTCCACTCTTCCGATGCGTCCACTGAATCCCAAATCGCTCCAGGCGTTTTGAGCACACGAGTTTGAACAGCCATTAATATTGATCTTTAAATCGGGTAACTGATCCAAATCCAGATTGCTTTTCTCCAGACTACGACGGATACCTTTTACCAGTCCTTTAGGCAGACAGATGCCTAATCGGCATGTGTCGGCACCTGTACATGAGGTGAGGTTATTGAGTATCACAGGGGTATCAAGTGATAAACCTAAACCTTTAAAGAATTGGTACACGTTAGGCAGGTAGGCTTCAGGAATATTACGCACTTGCATGTTCTGGCGTGGCGTAAAGCGAATAACGTTGTTGCCAAACTCCTCCAAGAAGTCTGCTATCTTGGCAAACACTTCGGGCGAGGTGTTACCATGCAGGAAGGGGATGACAGCATAATAACCACTGCCCACACTCTGCTTTTGTGCATAGCGGCACTTCCATGTCTTGAATGCTTCGCTTTCGTCATTGATAGGTGCAAATGTCGGTACCTTATATTCAAATGGCAGAACTGCCGGTTCAAAGTCAAGCGATGAATCATCTATCAGTTTGTTATACTCTTCAAAGTAGAGTCGCTTTGTTTCCTCCTCGCCATTCTTATAGAATATGTAGCGAATGCGCGCCTTATGACGGTTCTTTCGATTTCCATTCAGATTAAAGAAGTTCTTGGCAGCCTTAGCGGCACGAAACAAATCTTTTTCTGGTAAGAAATCAAATACCTGCCAGCCTTTATGAGGCTGACTGGCCACACTACCTCCCAACAATACACGGAAGCCACGCTGTCCATCCTTGATTAGTGGAATGAGTCCTAAATCGGCCACCAAAGAGAAATTGGCATCATCCTCGTTCATATCAAAAGCAATCTTCAACTTACGAGGCATTGACCACGAGTCTTTTTCTGCTATTAGGCGTGTAGTGAGGCCGATAGCATAGGGATAAGGATCGAAGGTCTGGCGGTTACTGATACCTCCCAACTCATTTACCAACATGTTGCGAATGGTATTACCACCGCCGCCTTGCGTGGCCAGGCCCTCTTCCTGAAGCGACAAGAGTGCAGGTGTTGCTTGGTCAATACTCACATTGTGAATCTGTACCTCCTGACGAGTGGTGATGTGAATGTGTGAGCACTCAACCTGTTGTGCCACCTCGGCCACACGACGCAGTTGGCGTGGTGTGATGAGACCACCTGTGCAACGTATGCGTAGCATGAAGTGTCCGTCCTGGCGCTGTTCGTAGATACCCATCGGCACGCGGTTCGATTTGAGCTGTGCACCACTGATTTCTCCTTGCTTAAACTGTTCTATGAGTCTCTGATTATACTGAATGTCAGCTATCAGACTTTTGGGAATAATATACATAAGTTTTTGTGTTGGTTTGAGTATTTTCCTTATTTATAAGCTACAACCTCAATCTCTATCAGTGCCCCTTTAGGGAGTGATTTGACGGCTACTGCAGAACGTGCCGGATAGGGTGCGGTGAAAAACTCTGCATAGATGCTGTTTACCTCTGCAAAATCGTTCATGTCTGCCAAGAAAACGGTTGTCTTTACTACATCATTCATATTGAGCCCTGCTTCCTCCAATATCGCGCGAATATTGTTTAATGACTGACGTGCTTGAGCCTGGATGCCCCCCTCGGGAAAAGCACCTGTGGCAGGATCGATGGGAATCTGTCCTGATGTGTAAACGAAATTACCTACTTGGATGGCCTGACTATATGGGCCAATGGCGCTCGGTGCGCTTGTCGTGCTAATTACTTTCATATCGCAGATAAATTTATATTTCAGGCACAAAGGTACAGCCTTTTCCCGATAAACGTATATGTTTTTTGATGCAATTTCAAAATATACCATGCGTATGGTATTGTTGCATAACATATACGAGGGATTGTGGGAGAAGAAAAATAGAGTTGTAAAAAACAAATCGAATTCTAATCAGATTTTGTGCTGTCTTGAATGACTAATCCAGCCAGCATAAAACCGAAAATGGCGGTAATGTGAGCCAGGGTGCCGTTAATTTGGGCTTTCGAAGAGCACCATTCGTGATTCAGCAAGGTAGGATCGCCTGGCCCGATCTTTGCCTTTGGACACATACACTGCTCAGTGCCACAGGTGGCATTGTGACCTTTGTTCTCTAACAGTTCATCGGAATATACGCACAAGAACTTGCGCTTGGGATATTGTCCGTCGCGCTTGAAACGTTTACGAAGGGCACGTGCCAGCGGGTCACCTTGAACCTTCCAGAACTCAGCAGTCTTGATCCTTGTGGGGTCGAGCTTCAGTGCTGCTCCCATTGAGGAATAGAACTTTGCCTGTGTCTGTGTCGCCATCAGAATCAGCAGCGTCTTGTCTTTCAGCGAGTCGATGGCATCGATGA
>Ga0310695_10004426_pt1 | contig 25935 bp, 16 predicted proteins | sample RumenRJG_04DNA_FD_203882 | JGI IMG/M metagenome (GOLD analysis project Ga0310695, IMG submission 203882) | Bovine rumen microbial communities from Lethbridge, Alberta, Canada - RJG_04 (v2) (version 2) | ecosystem: Host-associated > Mammals > Digestive system > Stomach > Rumen | place: Canada... | reverse complement strand
ACTATCTCTGACCGCGTCAGAGACCATCAACGACGACATCAGAGACCATCAACGACGACATCAGAGACAATCAACGGCAGGTACACAGACACTCAATTATTTTTTTACACGCGCTCGGCTATGCCTATCGACGTGAGGAAAAGCTTCAGGATAGCGGGATTGGGAAAATAATTGCTCGCACGTTGAGAATTTTGATAAAAGATTTGGTCAATACAAACAAAAGCATTACTTTTGCACGTGCTTAAAAAAGAGGTTTCCTGTCACCTACATAGAATATGAGTTTTACGAGCAGAATAGATTCAGACCAGCATCAAACAGCCCCTCAGAATACGGGAGAGACCACCATCCCCCGTACGAAGGCATGGCTGCTGGCAGCCCGTCCGAAGACGCTGTCGGGAGCTGCTGTGCCCGTGATGATAGCGCTGGCTCTGGCTTACAGCGACTGTCAGACATCGGGACTTCCTTTCGCTTGGCTTCCCGCTGTGCTGTGTCTGTTGTTTGCATTCGTGATGCAGATTGACGCCAACTTTGTCAACGACTATTTCGACTTCGTCCGCGGCAACGACGACGAGACCCGCCTCGGTCCGAAGCGAGCCTGTGCGATGGGGTGGGTGAGTGCTGCCAGCATGCGTCGTGCCATCCTGTTGACGACAGCCGTCGCCTGTCTGATAGGTTTGCCGCTGGTGTGGTATGGCGGATGGGAGATGATCGTTGTCGGTCTGCTGTGCGTTGTCTTCTGTTTCCTCTACACCACCCATCTGAGCTATCACGGCCTTGGCGATGTGCTGGTGCTGGTGTTTTTCGGAATCGTGCCTGTCTGCATACCTTACTATATTATCGTGCATGCGTTGACCGTCGAGGTGTTTGTCGCTTCCATTGCCTGCGGTCTGGTCATCGACGGACTGCTCGTGGTGAACAACTATCGCGACATCGACAACGACCGCCGTGCAGGCAAGATGACGCTCTGTGTGAGGCTTGGCAAACAGAAGAGCCGGGGCTTCTATCTGGCTTTGGGCTTTGCGGCTTGTCTGTTGGGCATCGTGTTCGCCTTCAGCGGTCATCTATATGCTGCCATACTCCCCCTCGTCTATCTGGCGCAGCATGTCAAAGCCTACCGCCACATGGTGGCCATCGACCACGGGGCGGAGCTCAACGCTGTGCTTGGCGAGACAGCCCGCAACATGTTCGTGTATGGTCTATGCGTCAGTCTCGGCGTGTTGATAGGGTAGTATCGCTCATCCATAAAAACAGAAAATAGTACAACAAAATAGTAAATAAAACATCATGCGTTCAAGAACAGCCGAATGGTTTGAAACCAAGATCAAGTATGAAAAGACCATGGAAGATGGTCAGCAGAAGAAAGTGTCAGAACAATATGTGGTCGACGCCCTGAGCTTCACCGAAGCCGAGCGGCGCATCACTGAAGAGATGTCGGCCTATATCAGCGGCGAGTTTGACGTTGCCGACATCAAGAAGGCCACCTACAAGGAGATATTCTTCAGCGACGCTGAGAGCGCCGACCGTTGGTATAAGGCAAAGCTGCAGTTTATCACCATCGACGAAAAGACCGAGAAAGAGAAGCGCTCCAATGTCTACTACCTCGTTCAGGCTGGTACCCTTCCCGCAGCCGTGAAGAACATCGGCGAGGTGATGGGCGGTACGATGATCGACTACGTCATCGCATCCATTGCCGAGACGCAGCTGATGGACGTCTTCGAATACGAGAAGAGCGTGAAGAAGAACATCGACGACAAGCCCGAATTCGAGCAGCAACCGGAGGAAGAAGCATGACAGACGTAAAGAAGAACCTTCATGAGGTGCTTGCCAACCTGCCCGACGGTGTACAGCTTGTCGCCATCAGCAAGTATCATCCCAACGAGAAGATCCTTGCCGCCTACGAAGAGGGGCAGCGCATCTTCGGCGAGAGCCACGAACAGGAACTCAAGCGGAAGCATACTGAATTGCCTGCCGACATCGAGTGGCACTTTATCGGACACCTGCAGACCAACAAGGTGAAGTATATCGTGCCCTATATCTCTATGATTGAGGCCGTCGACTCGTTGAAACTGCTGCGCGAGATTAACAAGCAGTCGCTCAGATTCGGTCGCACAACCGATGTCCTCCTGGAGCTGCATATCGCTGCCGAGGAGACGAAATACGGACTCTCGCTCGACGACTGCCGACAACTGCTTGAAGGCGGCGAATGGCGCGAGATGACGGGCGTGCGCATCTGCGGACTGATGATGATGGCCTCCAACGTCGACGACGCTGAGCAGATCCGTCGTGAGATGCTCACGGCAGCCGACTTCTTCGACGAGGTGAAGGCACGCTATTTTGCCGATGCCGACTATTTCCGCCATCGCAGTTGGGGCATGAGCCACGACTACCGGATAGCCGTGGAGTGCCGTTCGACGATGGTCCGTGTGGGAACCACCATCTTTGGCGAACGCGAATATTGACAAGCCTATGCAACGACGCTACACGAAACTTCTCTTGTCGGCAACAGGAGCCTTGCTGCTGTTGCTGATGATGGTTTCGTGTGCCGCTGACAAGACGTTGGCCGACGACGAACTTCTGCTGCATCGCGTCAGGGTGATGGCCGACACAAAGGATCTCGATGCTTCTCGCCTGCAGCCGTATGTCAAGCAGCAGGCTCACGGCAGTCTGTTCAGCCGTAAGAAGGTGGTCTACGACTCGCTGCTCACCCAGCGCACTTGCTCTGATATGGCCAGCGCTATGCAGAACATGGGCTATCTCGATGCCACCGTTGAAAGCCAGACACACCAGAAAGGACGCAAGATGGACGTCAGCTATCTGTTGCATCCAGGCGAACCCTACTTCATCCGCGATATCGAATATGATATTCATGACCAGCGCATTGCGCAACTGCTGCGGCTCGACCAGCCCGACAACCAGGTGCTGAAGGAAGGGGTGCGATTCTCTGTCGACCAGCTCGACCAGGAGCGCAAGCGTATCACGAAACTTCTGAACGACCAAGGCTACTACAAGTTTCACAAGGACTATATCACCTTCTCCGTAGACAGCATGCACGGTTCGCGCCTTCTCGACGTGACGATGCACCTGCATCCTTATTTCGTCCACAAGGATTCGGCCGCTTCGCCCCATCCGTTGTATATGATACGCCATGTCAACTTCGTCAGCGGCGATGGCGGGAAGATACACCTCAGAGAGAAGGTGCTGCGCGAGAATACACGCATTGAAGAGGGTAAGCCCTACAGCAGCAGCGACTTACAGAAGACCTACAACCTCTTTGGGCGGCTGGCAGCCGTCAGATATACTGGCGTGAAATTCACCGAAGTGACCGACTCTTCGCTCCTCACTCCTGTTGGAGGGGATTTGCAATCCCCGTACCTCTCTCCTCACTCCTCTCTCCTCGACTGTCAGGTACAGGTGTCGACGGGCAAGCCCAACAGCCTCAGTTTCCAGCCTGAAGGAACCAACACGGCGGGCAACCTCGGAGCGGCAGCCTCGCTGACGTACGAAAACCGCAACCTCTTCCGTGGGGCAGAGACCTTCAGCGTACAGCTGCGTGGAGCTTTCGAAGCCATCACGGGCTTGGAAGGCTATCAGAACGAAGACTACGAAGAGTACAGCTTAGAGTCGAAACTCGTCTTCCCGCGATTCATCCTGCCCTTCGTCTCGAAGAACTATCGCCGTCGCAGCACGGCAACCTCCGAGCTCAGCGTGAGCTACAACCTGCAGAATCGACCGGAGTTCCAGCGTCGGTTGTTCAACGCTGCCTGGCGATACCGATGGACCGACACACCGAAACACACCAACTATCGTGTCGACGTCATCGACCTGAACTACATCAACATGCCTTGGATTTCGGCCACGTTCAAGCACGACTACCTCGACAGCGTGTCCAACCGGAATGCCATCCTGCGCTACAACTACGAAGATTTGTTCATCATGAAGATAGGCTTCTCGATGTCGCACGTACATGGGAGCAATGCCTACAAGCTGAACGTTGAGACGGCTGGTAACTTGCTGAAAGCCACCAGTCTAATCTTAAACAAAAAAGAAAATGATCATGGGCAATACACACTCTTCGGCATTGCCTATGCTCAATATGCGAAGGCCGATTTCGACTTCACCCACGTCCACCGGTTCAGCCCTGTCAACGAGTTGGTGGTGCATGCAGGCTTCGGCATCGCCTATCCCTATGGCAACAGTCGCGTGTTGCCCTTCGAGAAGCGTTACTTCTCGGGTGGTGCCAATTCCGTTCGTGGATGGAATGTCAGAGGATTGGGACCAGGAAAGTTTCGCGGCACCAATGGAGCCATCGACTTCATCAACCAGACGGGCGACATGAAGCTCGACCTCAATGCCGAATATCGCACCGACCTGTTCTGGAAGCTGCGCGGAGCGTTCTTCATCGATGCCGGCAACATCTGGACACTCCGCGCCTATGACGAACAGCCTGGCGGACAATTCCGATGGAACGAGTTCTACAAGCAGATAGCCGTGGCCTACGGAATGGGAGTACGTCTGAACTTTGACTATTTCGTCTTGCGATTCGACATGGGCATGAAGGCCATCAATCCTGCCTACGAGACAAAAGAAGAGCATTATGCCATCATCCACCCAAGGCTCTCACGCGACTTCGTGTTCCACTTTGCCGTAGGCTTGCCCTTCTGATTGATGAAGCGCTTCTAATTGTTGTACTCCTGCCACGACTTGATGCTCAGTTCTTCGAGCGACTTTTCACAGAAAGCTTCGATGAAGGCCGATGCAAGGCGGGCATTGGTGATAAGCGGAATGTTGTGGTCGATGGCTCCGCAGCGAATCCTGTAGCCGTTGGTCAGCTCGCGCTTGGTGTGGTTCTTCGGGATATTCACGATGAGGTCGAAGCGATGGTCGGCAATCATCTTCATGACGTTGGGCTTGTCGTTCTCCTCGTCGGGCCATGCCACAGCGGTAGCCTTGACGCCGTTCTCGTTGAAGAAGCGCGCCGTTCCCTCCGTGCCATAGATGGAGTATCCCTTGCTCACCAGCGAGCGGGCAGCATCCAGCATGGCTACCTTCTCCTTCGTGCCGCCAGAAGAAATCATCACGGCCTTCGTCGGTATCTTGTAGCCCGTGGCTATCATCGCGTTCAGCAGGGCTTCCTCGTAGGTGTCGCCCAGACAGCCCACCTCTCCCGTGCTGCTCATATCAACGCCCAGCACAGGGTCGGCATGCTGCAGACGAGCAAAGGAGAACAGGCTTGCCTTCACACCGATGCGGTCGATGTCAAACTCGCTCTTGTCGGGCGTGGAGTAGGGGGCTCCCAGCATGATTCTCGTTGCCGTATCAATGAAGTTGTGCTTGAGCACCTTGCTGACAAATGGGAACGAACGCGAAGCACGAAGGTTGCACTCGATGACCTTCACATCGCGTCCCTTGGCGAGATACTGGATATTGAACGGTCCTGATATCTTCAGCTCCCTGGCTATGGCGCGGCTCATCTTCTTGATCTGTCGGACGGTGGCATAGTTGATTTGCTGAGCGGGAAACACCATCGTGGCATCGCCCGAATGGACACCTGCATATTCGATATGCTCAGAGATGGCATATTCCACCACCTCACCGTCGCGGGCTACTGCATCAAACTCCACCTCGTTCGTCTCTTGCATGAACTGAGAGACCACGACGGGATAGTCTTTGCTCACCTCGCTGGCCTTGTGGAGAAACTCTTCGAGCTCGTCGTAGTCGTAGCATACGTTCATGGCGGCACCCGACAGCACATACGAGGGCCTTACCAACACGGGGAAGCCGACACGATCGACGAAAGTCCTCACTTCCTCCATACTCGTCAGCGCATTCCATTCCGGCTGGTCGATGCCCAGAGAGTCGAGCATCTCGGAGAACTTGTTCCTGTCTTCTGCTCGGTCGATGCTCACCGGACTTGTACCGAGGATAGGTATGTGCTGGCGGTGCAGCTTCATGGCAAGGTTGTTCGGAATCTGTCCGCCAACGGAAACAATCACACCGAAGGGATTTTCCAGGTCTATCACATCAAGTACGCGTTCCAGCGACAGTTCGTCGAAATAGAGCCTGTCGCACATGTCGTAGTCGGTCGAGACGGTCTCCGGGTTGTAGTTGATCATGATACTCTTGTGTCCAAGTTTCCTTGCTGTGGCGATGGCGTTCACCGAGCACCAGTCAAACTCTACACTCGATCCGATGCGATAGGCTCCCGATCCGAGTACGATGACGGGATTCTCGTCGGCGAAAGCTACATCATGGCACGTAGCGTCGTAGGTGACGTAGAGGTAGTTCGTCTCTTCCTTGCTCGCTATCGTCGGAATGCGCTTCACGAAAGGCAGCACGCCGGCATCCTTTCGCAGCTTCCTGACGGCAAGGTTCTCCTTCTCCATCTTTCCTTTCGCCTTCAAGACGAAACGGGCTATCTGGAAGTCGCTGAATCCGAGTATTTTAGCCTGTTGCAGAACATCCGTCGGTATATCTTCCAGTCGATGGTAGCCTTCCAGCGAATGTTTGAAGTCGACGATATTCTTCAGGCGTTCGATAAACCACGGGGCTATCTTTGTCAGCGAGCATATCCGCTCCACCGTGTAGCCTTCTTCCAAAGCCTGAGCGATGGCAAAGATGCGCAGGTCGGTGGGATTCGCTAACTCCTCGTCCAGGTTGTCGAAGCTGATACGGTTGCCCACAAAGCCGTGCATACCCTGTCCGATCATCCTTAATCCTTTCTGTATCAGCTCCTCGAAAGAACGACCGATGGACATAATCTCGCCCACCGACTTCATGCTCGACCCTATCTTCCTGCTCACACCAGAGAACTTCGTCAAGTCCCACCGAGGTATCTTGCAGATCAGATAGTCGAGCTGCGGAGCATCGTAGGCAGAATTGGGTGTACCCCGTTCGCCTATCTGGTCAAGCGTGTAGCCTAAAGCAATCTTCGCGGCTACGAAGGCAAGCGGATAGCCTGTCGCCTTCGATGCCAAGGCCGACGAACGGCTCAGACGGGCGTTGATTTCTATGATGCGATAATCGTTTGTCTCGGCGTTGAAGGCAAACTGTATGTTGCACTCGCCGACGATATCGAGATGTCTCACACACTTGATGGTGATGTCTTGCAGCATCTTCACCTGCTCCTCGCTCAGCGAACAAATCGGGGCGACAACGATACTCTCGCCCGTATGGATGCCTAACGGGTCGAAATTCTCCATCGAGGCAACGGTGAAGCATCGGTCGCTTCGGTCTCTGATACACTCAAACTCTATCTCCTTCCAACCCTTCAGACTCTCCTCGACCAATATCTGCCGGGCAAACGTAAAGGCCGACTCGGCTGTCAGCCGGAAGCTTTCTTCGTCTGAGCAATGGCCGCTTCCTAAACCTCCCAGGGCGTAGGCCGAACGTATCATCACGGGGAAACCAATTCGGCGCGCTGTCACGAGAGCCTCCTCCATCGTTTCGCAAGCCTGCGAGACGGGCACCTTCAGCCCCACCTTGTTCAGCTCTTTTACAAAGAGGTCGCGGTCTTCGGTGTTCATGATGGCCGCCACACTCGTGCCGAGAACCTCCACACCGTATGCTTTCAACATACCGCTCTGGTACAGCTCCGTACCGCAGTTCAGTGCCGTCTGTCCGCCAAAAGCCAACAGTATGCCGTCGGGACGCTCCTTCTTGATAATCTCGGTTACAAAAAAGGTATTGACGGGCAAGAAATAAACCTTGTCGGCAATACCTTCACTGGTTTGGATGGTGGCTACATTCGGATTGACCAACACGCTCCGGATGCCTTCCTCCCTCAACGCTTTCAACGCCTGCGAGCCGGAGTAGTCGAACTCGCCTGCCTGACCGATCTTTAGGGCTCCTGACCCTAAGACGAGTACTTTGTTTAGTTTTTTCATTATCCTGAATATTTTTGCGTAACGACGGCAAAGGTACGAATATTTATGTAATCTCACAAGCCGAAGCCGATTTTTCTGACAATTTTCTTTGACGGTTCAAAAAAAATACCTACCTTTGCGGCAATTCTATTTAATTAAAAACTTAATATCTATGTTTGAAGGACAACCGAAAGGTCTATTCGCGCTTGCACTGGCCAATACCGGTGAGCGTTTCGGCTATTACACGATGATAGCCGTGTTTGCATTGTTCTTGCGTGCCAACTTCGGCTTGACGCCTGGCACGGCAGGTGTTATCTACAGCTCGTTCTTGATGCTGGTCTATTTCTTGCCTCTCATCGGCGGCGTACTTGCCGACAAGTTTGGCTTCGGTAAGATGGTCACCGCGGGCATCATCATCATGTTCTTTGGCTATCTCTTCTTGTCTATCCCCCTGGGTGGCGGTGTGATGGCGCTCTGCTGCATGATAGCGGCCCTCTTCTTCATCAGCTTCGGCACCGGACTGTTCAAGGGCAACCTCCAGGTGATGGTGGGCAATCTCTACGACGACCCGAAGTATGCTGATAAGCGTGACGCTGGTTTCTCCATCTTCTACATGGCCATCAACATCGGTGCCCTGTTTGCTCCGACGGCAGCCATCAAGATTTCCGAGTGGGCCAAGACTTCGCTCGGCTACACACAGGATGGCGAGGCCTACCACTTTGCTTTCGCTGTGGCCTGCGCATCGCTTATCCTCTCTATCGCCATCTACTATGCTTTCCGCTCTACCTTCCGTCACACCGAGGGTGGTAAGAAAGACGCTCAGAAGGCCAATGCTGCAGCAACGAACGAGCCCGAGCTGACAAAGGCTGAGACGAAGGAGCGCATCGTCGCCCTCTGTCTGGTGTTCGCCGTGGTGGTGTTCTTCTGGATGGCCTTCCACCAGAACGGTCTGTCGCTCACCTACTTCGCCAACGAGTTCACCGAGAAGTCGGCCGAAGGCGTGCACACCATGCCCTTCGACGTCATCAACCTGGTGATGATCATCTTCATCGTCTATGCCCTCTTCTCGCTCTTCCAGAGCAAGACAGCCAAGGCCAAAGGCATCTCGGCACTGGTCATCCTGGCTGCCCTGGGCATCCTCGTCTTCAAGTATTATCGTGCTACGGGCAGCGTAGACATCTCTGCTCCTATCTTCCAGCAGTTCAACCCCTTCTATGTGGTTGCCCTCACTCCTGTTTCGATGGCCATCTTCGGTTCGCTGGCAGCTAAGGGTAAGGAGCCCTCTGCACCGCGAAAGATTGCCTACGGTATGATTGTTGCCGCTGCCGCCTTCTGCCTGATGATGTACGGCTCGCGCAACCTGCCGTCGCCTGACGAGCAGAAAGCTCTCGGCGAGGCTGGCATGTTCGTCTCGCCCTACTGGCTCATCGTCACCTACCTTGTCCTCACATTCGGCGAACTGCTCCTCTCTCCGATGGGCATCTCCTTCGTCTCGAAGGTGGCTCCCCCGAAGTATAAGGGCATGATGATGGGTGGATGGTTCGTCGCAACAGCCATCGGCAACCAGCTCGTCATGGTCGGCGGTCTGCTCTGGGGCGGTCTGAAGCTCTGGATCGTATGGGCCGTCTTCGCTGTGCTCTGCATCCTCTCAGCTCTCTTCATGTTTGCCATGATGAAGCGCCTGGAGAAGGTAGCATAAGCCACGGCTCTTACTATAGCTATCGCATCTATAGCTTCTATAGTTTCTATAGCTTCTATAAAAAAAACCAACAAGCAACCATCGAAAACACGTTACAGCCTTGGCGGCGAATGCGTCTTCGATGGTTGCTTCTTTTTTATCTGACTACAAAACTAAATACAATGATGATATGAAACAAAACATTCTACTCTTATCATGCCTGATGGCATCTGCCACCCTATGTGCACAGGAAATCAGCATCACTCCATCACTCGGAGAAAACCAACAAATTCAGTTTCAGTTCTCACCCGACGAGAGCTACTTCCTCATCCAGCTCAGCGACGAGGTGCAGCCCTTGCTGAAAGAACAGTTCGGTCTCACCGACGACAACTTCGTATGGATGGGTGCCGACCCCGATAACGGGCGCAACATCTGGTCGTGGGAAGAAACGGTAGTATGGGCTGATGCCAACGGTTCCAACTGGTATGGCCAGACAGGCGGCTATCAGTCATGGCGCGTAGGCTCCTCTAAAGGATGGTCGGGCCTCGGCTACAACGTCGCAGCCAACGGTGCACCCATGGACCTCCACTGGATCAGCTCCGACTACTCCTTCCACATGGCCCTGCGCAGCTTTACCTCACAGTCAGTAGACATCTACCTCACCGATGGCAACGGCACCGTAGCACATCTCGTCTTCGGACAGTCGCCCTACGACGGCATCGACCCTGTAGCCGACTTCCCGCGTGATGGCAATTGGTACGACATCGAGATACCCATGACCTATCTCGAAGACCAGTACGAGTTCACCTTCGATGGAGCGACAGCCTATGTCGACAAAAACTATCTCTGCGCTCTTGTCGGTAAGTCGCCTGGACTCAGCCTCGACTTCGATGCCTGTTTCTTCCACGGTCCGAAGGCCCCCGTCACCTCCGTCATCGAGGTTGAACAGCCCTCTGAACCAACAGCCATCCAGCCTGTTCAGTACGGCAAGACTCAGTCTTGCCAACGAGTCTACGACCTCCAAGGACGCCAAACCCCATCACCCAACACCCATCAAATCATCATCTCTACCAACCGCAAGACTATCCAATGAAACATCTAACACTATCTACACTGCTTCTCGCACTTTTCGCCGTTAATGCTTTTGCCGACGGCTTGTCGAGAAGCAACAAGCGTGGTTTCGGTGAAAACTCGCTGAGCTACGCCGAAGACGTCACCGCACTCTCCAAAGGCTGCTCCTGGTGGTACAACTGGGGGGCAACACCCCCACAAGCATTGGCTTCTATGATGGGAGCCGACAAAGATCTCGAGTATGTCCCCATGGCCTGGAACGGTGGTTTCAACGTCGAGACGCTTCGTTCTTACTATCAAACCCACCCGCAAGACAAGTATCTCCTCGGCTTCAACGAGCCCAACTTCCATTCTCAGGCCAATATGACACCCTCACAGGCAGCCGAGAAGTGGCCACAGCTCGAACAGCTTGCCGACGAACTCGACCTCTACCTCGTCGCACCAGCTCTCAACTATCCCGACGGAGCCATCAACGACGGACAGACCTACCAACCCGAAGCGTGGATGGACGGCTTCATAGCTGCCTACAAACAACGTTATAACAAGGAACCGCGCATCGACTATCTCGCCCTCCACTGCTATATGGATGCTCCGGCGGCGATGCTCTCGTTCGTAGAGAACTTCGCCAAGAAATACGGCAAGCAGGTGTGGCTCACCGAATTCTGCTCGTGGGAGAGCGACGGCATCACCGCCGAGCAGCAGCAGCAACAAATGATTCAGAAGGTGGCCTCGTTAGAGAAGAGCGAGTATGTCTTCCGCTATGCTTGGTTCAAGGCTCGCGGAAGCAATGCCTATCCCTTCTACAACCTCCTCGAATACGTCAACCGCGCCAAGGGCATTCCTGCCGGAACGCTCTCCCCGCTCGGCTTCGCCTATGTCAACATGTCGCCCTTCGACACTAACCGATATTATCAGGTCGGAGAGGTGATTCCCGTCAACAGTTTTGTTGATGTCAACGCACTGCCTTCCATCCGGAAAGGCATCGACCCCCTGACGCGCGATAGCGTGGAGCTCTACCTTCAGGGCAACGCCGTCAGCATGACTTATCAGGTGGAGGTAGCGGAGGCTGGACAGTATCAGCTACTTCTGCGAGGCGTACGTCCTGAGGGCACCAACCTCGTTCCCCGTGTCAACATCCTCGACAGCGAAGGCAATACCCTGGCTTCAAAGATAGAGCTGACTCCCACCGACAATGCCAACACCTATACGGGCTATGCCATCGACGTGACGCTGCCCGCAGGCAAGCAGACGCTCACCATCAAGAAAGACAACGCTCGCGCCTTCTGTCTCTCGCTCATCAAACTGGTGCGTTCTGCCGACGGCGATGCTGATATGGCTACTGTTGAGGGTACACCCATCAGTACCGGTGGCACAGAACCCGATCCGGGCGATGTCGGTGAGAACTCCACGACCGACGAAGGCATCACCGTCACCGACATACCGACACCGAAGGAGAACCCCTTCGAGTTCAGCGACGACTATCGCTATTATGGCATCTACGTCGACGGAACGACACGCGAAGCCAATATGCCCGACGAACGCTACCTGAACTGCGGCGACAACGGAGGCTCGCAGAACAGCTGGAACTGGGAAGGAACGTTTATCTACGACGATGCCGACGGTGAGAACTCCTTCGGCGTGGCGGGCGGATATATCGCCCTGACCGTGGGCAGCAAAGGCTGGAGCGGACTGGGCTATAATGTGAACAGCGAAGCAGGCGACCTCGATCTGTCGTGCCTGAACAAAGACTTTAAGCTCCACTTGGCCGTGAAATCATATTCGAAGGCATCGCTCGACTTCATCGTCAACGACGGTTCGGGTCATGCTGCCCACATCGTCTTGGGCGAGACACCTTTCGAAAGCGATGGTGCCTTCCATCAGCCCGTGGCCAACTTCAAGCGCGACGGACAGTGGCACAGCATCGACGTGACGATGGAGTATCTGCAGCGCAACTTCGGACTCGACTTCCGCAACGATACCGACTACGAGGGCAACTTCTTCGTCATCCTCGGCGGTGGCGACCCGACGACATCGTTCGGCTATGACGCTGTCTTCTTCTACGGTCCGAAGGATGCACAGCCCGACACCGACGAGACCAATTTCGACGTCCGTGTGACGAAGATTGACAATCCGAAGCAGAACCCCTTTGAGTTCCAGGCCGACCATCGTTACTACACCATCTTCATGGACAGCGAGACGCTCAACCATGCCAGCATCGGCGAAGTGCGCGAGATAGGGCCTAACGGCACGACGCGCAACCTCTATTCGTGGGAGAACACCATCAGCTTCCCCACCACGACGGGTCCCAACTCGTTTGGTGTCGACGGCGCTTACATCACCGCTCAGGTGGGTTCGGTTGGCTGGAGTGGCATGGGCTACAACGTGGCTGCCAGCAGCGAGCCGCTCAATCTTACAGGCATCGCCAACAGCTATACGCTCCATCTGGCCGTGAAGTCGACCTATGCAGGACCGATAGAGTTTGCGCTTATCGACGGACGAGGCACGGAGGCACAGATCGTACTCGGACAGGATGCCTACGACGGACATGCCCCGATAGCCGACTTCGACCGCGACGGCACTTGGAGCAGCATCGACATCCCGCTGGCTTTGCTGCGTGCCAACTACGGTCTGGACTTCTCGACATCGAGCAACTTCACCGGCAACGTGCTGAACATCCTGCTTGGTGGCGTAGCTGGTACGCAGGTGAGCTACGATGCCATCTTCCTTTATGGTCCGGCTTCAGCCTACGAGCTGCCGGCTGAAGAGAGCATCGACGAGCGTACCATCACGATAACATCAGCAAGCGAAGAGCCATTTGCCTTCCCCAAGGGCGACTACTACGTCATCTATCTCGACGACGAGACGCAGGGGAAGTATCTGAACGACTCCTTCGTGACGAACATCGGTCCCAACGGAACGACGCAGAACCTCTATGCGTGGGAGAACACCTTCTCGTTCCTGACGCCGACCGACAACAACTCGTTTGGCGTCGAGGGTAAGTATATGCTGGCCGAAGTGGGCACAAGCGGCTGGAGCGGACTTGGCTACAACATCGGCGGCAGCGGTGTCAACCTCTCTGCCATCGACAGCCACTATACGCTACACTTCGCCGTGAAGACCACCTACACGGGCAACATCGAGTTCTATGTGGTCGACGGCAACGGTAAGACGGCCTTCCTCCCCCTCGGAACGGGCGACTACGAGGGTCATCCCTGCATCGGCGACATCCCTCGCGACGGCACATGGAGCAACATCGACGTGCCCGTCTCCTATCTCGTGCGCCAAGGTCTCGACTATCGTACGGCACGCGCCTTCACGGGCAACATCTTCGTCCTGCTTGCCGGTGGTGTCAGTGGCACACAGGTGGGCTACGATGCCGTCTTCTTCTATGGCGAGAAGCAAGAGCCAGTCGTGCCTACAGAGATCAGCGATGTAGCTGCACAACAGCAGCTTGCTGGTCGGCAGGGCATCTTCGACCTGCAGGGGCATCGCCTTGGCTCATCGTCGATGGTCAGCCATCTGCCTGCAGGCATCTACATTGTCCGCACGGCCGACGGTGTCCGCAAGGTAGTCATCCGATAAGACTATTTACCAATCTATTATATTCACTAAAAAACTAACAAAGATGAAAAAAACTGTATTATTGTTGTTCGCCTTTATGGCGACCATCACTGCCTTCGGCCAGAACTTGGCCCTCAACAAGGATGCTATTGCCACCAGCGGCAACGCTGCAGCTGCCGTCGATGGCAACACAACAGGTACACGCTGGGAATCCGCTCAAAGTGACCCTCAGACGTGGCAAGTGGATTTTGGTTCTGAACAAACGTTCAATCGCCTTGTCATCGTATGGGAAGCTGCATACGGTAAGTCGTTTGTGATTAAGGCTGGCAATACTGTTGGTGACGACGGCTATCTGACTGATGGCTCCACAATCGTAACGGTTGAAGGACAAGAACTGACAGATCCCTTCACACAGTCCTTCAATCTCGAAACACCTGTCACAGCTCGTTACGTGCAGTTCTACGGAACAGAACGTGCTACTCAATGGGCCTATAGCTTCTGGGAGTTTGAGGTGTACAACATTACTTCCCAAACCTTGACTTCATTCTCACTTGTTCCGGCTGATGCCGATAAGGCTGATGCTTCGAAGAGTGCATGCAAAGTAGGGGCCTCCATCAAGTTGACACCTAAGGCACTCGATCAGAACAATGTTGACTATCCTCTGGATGGTATTGTCTATTCTGCATCCAACGGAACGGTAGATGCCAATGGTAACTACACTCCGACTGTGGCTGGTGAAGGAACTGTCACCGCAACACTCGACGGAAAGACGGCCACCGCCACTGTCCTTGCCTACGAGGGTGACAATCTCCTTCAGGGAAAGACCTGCGTAGCCAACCCTGAGGCAACCAATGTAGACCTCTTCTTCAATGGAAACTGGGGCGACCGTGGTGGTCTCGGAAAGCCTGCCGACAACCACACCTGGGTGTATGTCGACCTGGAAGCTTACTATACCATCAACCTGGTCGACCTCAAGCAAGAGCAGGCTGTAGGTAAAGACTATACCATCCAGTTCTCTGCCGATGGCGAAACATGGAACACCGCTTATACAATAACCGACGAGGCTGGCATGCAGGGCGACGTGCGTCATTATTTCTATGGGGCTGCCAACAACACCAACGTCCGCTTTGTGAAGTTCGACTGCACGGCTCCTGCAACAGAGTGGGGCGTATCTATCTACGAGATGGCTGCCTACGGTGTGAAGACAGGCGATTTGGAAGATGCCGTCGCTCCCGTGTTGAACACTGTTGAAGTGGCTGAAACATCACCTGCAAGCGTAGTGCTTCGCCTGAAGGCTACTGATGAGACGGCCAGTACCATTCACTATGTCATCACTAATGTGGCCAATAGTCAGGAGTATACCACAACGGGTAACTCTGGCGAGGAAATCACCTTCGAGATTTCAGGCCTAGAACAAGGCACGACCTACACCTTCTCTGTCGTTGCTCAGGACAGCAAGAATTCGTCGGCAGCTCAGACCGTAGAGGCAACCACCAAGACGATGGCCGACATACCCGTACCCACTGCTACCAATGTGAAGTCTATTTATAGTGCAGCTCTCGGCAATACATCTGGCTATGGTTTCTACGACTGGGGTGGCGGTACTGGTTCCGCTGTTACTATCAATGGCAAGGAGGCTTACAGCATTAGCAACTTCCGTTGGTTTGGTTCGCAATTCAACGAGATAGATGCCTCTTCGATGACAACATTGCATCTGGATGTCTATCCGTTTAAGACAGCCACTCTGGCTATTGTGCCTATCAACGCCAATGTAGAAGGAGAAGGCAATCAGCCGGAAAAGGGCTATCAGTTTGACGTCACTGGCGGCGAATGGAACGCTCTCGAGATTCCTGTGGCAGATATCGTTGCCGATGGTGTTACGATGTCCAAGTTCTATCAGATCAAGTATGTCAGCAAGGTGAGCAACAAGGCTGCACCTGGCGCAACTGATGGATTTGAGAATGGAGACGGAACGCTGACGTTCTACGTGGGCAATGTTTACCTTATTGGTGATGAAGGTCAGGAGCCTGAGTTTACGCTGACGGCAGCCCCCGTGCCTGATAAGGCTGCAGAAAATGTCCTTTCTCTGTACAGCAATGCTTATACCCCGGCTACTACCTATAATATTGGTAGTTGGGGACAGTCGACAGTTGTTGGCACACAGACTGTTGGTAGCGATGAAATCATGATGCTCTCCAACTATAATTACTTGGGCTTTGAGTTTGCAACCAATCTCAACCTCGCTGAAATGGAGTACATTCACATCGATGTTCTTCCAATGCAAACAATGAACCTTGGGATAACTCCTATCTTACCGGGACCGACAGAGAACTCGCAGAGCGTAGGTACACTCAATGTGAAGAAGTGGAACAGCATCGATATTCCGCTGTCTCAGTTCGGAATCGACTTTGCTTCTGGTGAAGCTTTCCAGCTGAAGCTTGACAAGGGTACAGGCAGCGAGGTTGTCTATATTGACAATATCTACTTCTGGAAGGCGGATGGTTCTGGTCCTGTTGACCCGTCAGACGGAACAACGTTAACTGCCGATGGCCATTCGATAACCCTCTTCCCCTACCACTACACCGGAACGGAGAACTACGAGCTCATCATCACTTCTGAGGAGACGATGACCGGACTGGGCGGTTCGTTCTGGAACATCAACGGTGTTGGTGGAACGCGTGTCGATGCCAACATGACCGTTAGTGCCGACGGCAAGACGCTCACCATTACGGCCACATCCAACCAGGAGCCGCAGCTCTATACCCCGCTGTATGTGATGATGCCAGGCGAAGTGAACTTCGGTCAGCCCACACTCAACTGGATTGAGAAGGGTGGCTCCACAGCTGAGATTACAGCCATCACCGTGGAGGCAGCTGTCGCTGAGGTGCAGGCAGGCAAGACGGTTCAGCTCACCGTCAAGGACCAGGACAACAACGCAGTGGCTGCCTCGAAGGTGACGTTCGAAAGCAGCGCCGAAGCTATAGCTACTGTTGATGAGAATGGTGTGGTAACAGGTGTTGCCGAGGGTGAAGTCACCATCACGGCCAAGCTGAAGGACAATACCGAAATCAGCAACACCGTCAGCATCAACGTGACGGCAGCAGCAAGCGATGCCCTGGTGGCTGGCGAGGCTGATGCCAACGGACTCGTCAAGCTGACAGGTACTTGGGATGCTGATGAGTTTGCCGCCATCGATGCCGAGAAGCAGGCCAACTCTTACGACATGACGGAGGTGGCTCACGAAGGAACTATCGATGTCATCGGCAAGACGGCCAACCCCTACTGTATCTTTGTCACTCCTGTTGCAGGAACCGTTAATCGCAACGAGGCAGTAGCTACCAACGGAGGCTATAATGGTTACGCCATGTTCTTCCAGGAAGGTGTCAATGCCGAAGCTCCGTTCGACATCAATACGGCCATCGCGCCTATCAGCGTCGGCAATCCCTTCTTCCAGCGTCTGTTCGACCGTGCTGGCTACTACGTGACGATGACCGTTCCGTTCGACTACGATAAGATTCCTGAGGCTTCGAACGGTACCAAGTTCTACGAGCTGAATGCTTCCACCAATGGTGAGACCGTCACGCTGAACTTCACTGAGGTGAGCTCTATCGTGGCCAACAAGCCTTACCTGGTCTATAGCGGCACGGGTGGCATCACCATTCCCGATCCGGGCACCGTTACCATCGACTGGAACGCACAGACAGAGACAGCCGACGGCGCTTCGTTCGTTGCCAACTATAAGGCTCTGCAGCCGCTGTCTTCAGAGAATGTCTATGTTGTTCCGGCAGGTATCAGGGAAGAGGCCAAAGTATCGTTCGTGAAGTCGGCCAATGCCACCATCCGTCCGTTCCGCGCCTATCTCACCCTTTCGTCGGCAACGAAGATCAACATCACCTTCGGCGACGAAGAGGCTACAGCCATCCGCGGCATCTCTGACGATGTGCTCAACGCCCTGTTCGATGTCTACAGCATCGACGGCAAGAAGGTGAAGTCGGCCGGACAGAAGATGTTCGACCTGCCTGCAGGCCTCTATATTATCAATGGAAAGAAAGTGGTCATGAAATAACGGAAAGAAAGGAACCGACGTATGAAAAAGACATATCAGCGTCCGCTCATCGAGCGCATCACGACCATTACGTCCGAACACATGTTGGAAGGTGGATCGGTAACCGTTGTTGTACACACCGACGAGGAGTACAGCGGAACGGCAGCATCCAACCAGACGAGCCACTATTCTGTATGGAATGACGAGGAAGATAACGAAGACTTCTAATCGGTCTTCCTCATCATCATGACAAATGCCGCATTTGCACCTCGCAAATGCGGCATTTACGTTGTCGAAACATGGTGATTACATTGATGATACGGATGGCTGGCTGTTTTGCAAAAAGCTGAGCAGCTGTGGCAACAGCTCTTGAGCGGTCTGCCGTCCAATATCGTAGACGTGCTGCATCTCGTCGGGATTGTGGCTGGTATGTCCGATCGGTAAAGGTAGGGGAGGACGGATGACGAAGGTGTTGCCCGCCTTCTCTTGCTCTTTGACAAAGGCTGTCTGCGCGTTGTACATCTCGTGTCGGCGGGCCATCGCCTCGACAATGGCGGGGTAGCGGCGCAGGGCTATCCGCACGATGGGCATCAGCGGGTTGGGCTTCTTGACATAGCCCTCGGGCTGCGTCAGGACGACAACGTTACGCTTATAGCCTTCAAGCTGCATGAAGGCCAGAGGGATGCTGTCGGTCATGCCTCCGTCGAGCAGCTTCATGCCGTCCAGCTCCACGATACGCGAGCAGACAGGCATCGAAGCCGAGGCTCGAATCCAGTCGAACGTGTGGTGTCCGCCCTTCATGCACAGATGGTAGACGGGACGGCCCGTCACGACATCGCTGCAGACGACGTAGTATTTGGTGGGGTCCTTCTCAAACGTTTCGTTATCGAAAATGTCATATTGCGTCGGAACGATATGATAGGCAAAGTCGGCACCGAAGAGGTCGCCCGTCATGATGAGCGAACGCAGACTGCAATAGCGCCATTCGCGCGCGAACCTTTTATTATATCTGATGGCGCGACCCGCCTGGTGCGATTTGTAGTTGCAACCGAAGGCAGCACCAGCCGAGACGCCCACGATGCCGTCGAACCGCACATCGTGTTCCATCATCACGTCAATCACGCCAGCAGAGAACAGTCCGCGCAAGGCTCCACCCTCCAGTACCAATCCCCTCTTCATCAATGCTTAATGCTTAATTCTTCATTTTTCATTCTTAAAACCAATAGCCTACGGAGAATTCGAGACTACGGTTCTTCCCTCCCTCGAAGCCTTTCCACGACTTGGTCAGGCCGAGGTAGTAACGAAGGTCTACCGTCAGATGCTCCGTAGCATCCACTCCGATACCTCCCACAAAGCCGAAGTCCAGCTTGTTGGTGTTGTCGTCGATATTGGTGTCCTCGTCGTAGTCTTTTATTTCGTTCTTGCTATCTATCAGATAGCCCACTTGCGGTCCCACCTCAGCATAGACAATGCTGCCCAAAGGACGATACTTCAGCATGATGGGCATGTCGATGTAGTGGAGGTCGAAATACCAGTCTTTAGGCTTGGCTTCCTCGCTCAGTTCCACATAGATGTCTGTCTTGAATCCACGCTTGGCATAGTACAGTTCGCCCTGAAGGGCGAAGTCGCGACTCAGTTGGTACGATGCCATACCGCCGATGAGCATGCCCCACCGATGATGGGCATCGATGACTTCTTCCAAAGGTTTGCTCACTGTGCTGCTGTTGATGCCAGCCTTCACACCGAAACTCCATTGCGCCATACTGCTGGTGCTGATGGCGCAGAGTGCTAATGCAATCAAAATCTTTTTCATGTCGTATTGCTGTTTGTTTATATTATTCGATTACGGTTAAGTACGTACAACTATATAAACGCACGACGCCCCCTTTTTATTATATCTGGCCTGCTTATTTTTAGTTTTTTTGTACTTTCAGGACAACAAAAAAGCGTCAACCCTATCATTGGGGGTGACGCTTCTCTGCGTGTCAATCCGTGTTAGTCCGCTGCTTTGCGTGTCAATCCGTGTTAGTCCGCTGCTTTGCGTGTCAATCCGTGTTTGTCCGCTGCTCAGTTCGGGTGATTCTGCCGTTCTATAATTGCGGCTGAACACCGGATGTGCTATACGGGAATCTTCTCTACGCGGCGCTGGTGGCGACCGCCTTCGAAGTCGGTCTGGAAGAACTCATCCATGATGGCCCTGGCCATATCGTTGTCGATGAAGCGTCCGGGCATCACCAGCACGTTGGCATCGTTGTGTTGACGGATAAGGTGGGCTATCTCGGGCTGCCATGCCAGTCCGGCTCGAATCTGCTGGTGCTTGTTGAGCGTCATGCTGATACCTTCGCCGCTGCCGCAGATGGCGATACCGGGAAATACTTCGCCTTGTTCGATACCACGAGCCAAGGCGTGACCGAAGTCGGGATAGTCGCACGACTCTTCGTTCAGCGTGCCGTAGTCCTTGTACGGCAGCCCTTTCTCTTCGAGATACTGCTTGACGAATTGCTTGAGGGCGTAGCCAGCATGGTCGCTGGCCAGGCCGATGGTCTTTGTTGTTATCATTGTTTTTCTTTTTTTGGGGTAAGGGGACGCTGCAGAGCAGCGTCTTACTGAACCTTGGGGAATGAACTATGAATTATGAATTATGAACTATGAACTAAATGTGATTATGCCAGCATGTCGAGCACTTGGCGGCAAACATTCTCGCCATTGTAGCCGAGCTTCTCGTCGAGCACCTTGTAGGGAGCCGAGAAACCGAAGCTCTCCATGCCCCAGATGCGACCCTGACGGCCTACGAGACCCTCGAGGGTGCAGGGCAGTCCGGCGGTCATACCGAAGATCTTTGCCGTCGGCGGCAGCACGCTGTCTTGATATTCCTGCGGCTGCAGGCGGAACAATCCCTCTGAAGGAGCACTTACGACACGCACCTTCTTGCCCTGCTCGCGCAGCAGCTTGGCACCAGCCTCGAGGGTGGACACCTCCGAACCGCTGGCCAGCAGGATGACGTCATACTGATCGTCACTACCTGCAACCACATAGGCACCGCGGCGAGCCTGCTCGTAATCGTTGCCTTCGGGCAGGTTGTCGATGTTCTGTCGCGAGAAGATGAGCGCTGTCGGTGTGTCGGTGTTCTCCATGGCCATACGCCAGCAGACCGTTGTCTCCTCGACGTCAGCCGGACGAAGCACGAGCATCGAGTTGCGGCCGCTGTGATTCTTCAGCTTCTCCAAGAGGCGTATCTGTGCCTCCTGCTCAACAGGCTCGTGGGTCGGTCCGTCTTCGCCTACACGGAAGGCATCGTGAGTCCAGATGAACTTCACGGGCAGCTCCATCAGGGCAGCCATACGTACGGCAGGCTTCATATAGTCGGAGAAGACGAAGAAGGTGCCGCAGGCGGGTATAACACCTCCATGCAGCGCCATACCGATGCAGCAGCAAGCCATTGTCAGCTCGGCCACACCAGCCTGGAAGAAGGCTCCCGAGAAGTCGCCACGACAGAGCTCGTGTGTCTTCTTGAGGAATCCGTCGGTCTTGTCCGAATTGGAAAGGTCGGCACTGGCCACGATCATGTTGGGCACCTGCTCGGCCAGCACACCCAGTACGGTTGCCGAAGCACCACGTGTGGCGGCACCAGCCTTCTGCTGCACCTTGCTCCAGTCAATCTGTGGAACCTTACCGCTGAACCATTCATCCATCAGGCGAGCCTGCTCGGGATGGCCCTTTGCCCATTCTTCTTTTTCGGCATAACGCTGAGCGACGATCTGCTTCAGCTCTTCAGCACGGCGTGCATACATCTCCTGCACTTCGGGGAAGACGACGAAGGCATTCTCCGGATCGCCACCCAGGTTCTTTACCGTATTAATATATGCATCGCCTCCCAGTGGCGCACCATGTGTGGCGCAGTTGCACTCGTAGCTCGTGCCATCAGCCTTTCGGGCACCCTTGCCCATGATGCAATGACCGATGATGAGGCTGGGACGTTCCTTCTCGGCTTGTGCCTTGCTGATGGCGGCACGGATTTGGTCGACATCGTTGCCGTCAATCTTCTGTACGAACCATCCCCAAGCTTCATACTTGCGGGCCGTGTCTTCGCAGGTCACCACATCGGTGCGGGTGGAGAGCTGAATGTCGTTGGCGTCGTAGAACATGATGAGGTTGTCCAGACCCAGGTTGCCTGCTATGCGTCCTGCTCCTTGCGAGATTTCCTCCTGCACGCCACCATCCGAGATGTAGGCATAGATGGTCTGGTTCATGACGTTGCCTAAGCGAGCCTTGAGGAATTTGGCTGCGATGGCAGCACCCACAGCATAGCAGTGTCCCTGTCCTAAGGGGCCGCTGGTGTTCTCTATGCCGCGCATGATGTTGCGCTCGGGATGTCCCGGCGTCACCGACTGCCACTGGCGCAGGTTCTTCAGGTCGTCCATCTGGTACTTGCCTATCAGGGCCAGCTGGGCATAGAGCATCGGAGCCATGTGGCCCGGGTCGAGGAAGAAGCGGTCGCGACCTTCCCATTCGGGATGTTCCGGGTCGTAGACGAGGAATTCGGAGTAGAGCACGTTGATGAAGTCGGCACCGCCCATGGCACCTCCGGGATGTCCCGACTTGGCCTTTTCGACCATCGCTGCAGCCAGGATGCGGATGTTGTCGGCTGCGCGGTTCATAAGTTTGTTGTCGTTCATAGGTTTGGTTTATTATTGTACAGTAATCTCGCACCTCGTACCTCGTACCTCGTACCTCGAGAAAGTAATCTCGTACCTCGTACCTCGTACCTCGTACCTCGAGATAAAATCTTCGTGCAAAAGTAGCAATTCTTTTCTGAAACGCCAAATCATTCGGCAACTTTCATGCAAAATAATGTGCGATTGGTTAATTCATCAAAAAAAACAGACAGAATATATTGTACTATGGAAGATATTTTTTAACTTTGCAGGTTAGAATCATCTATTATTAACTAAAATACAATCAAAATGAGTACACAGACAGAAATGAAGCCGTATGTGATCGGCTTAGACTTAGGAGGAACCAATTCAGTGTTTGGCATCGTAGACGCACGTGGCGAAATCAAGGCTACGACAGCCATCAAGACGCAGGGCTACGATCGCGTAGAAGACTATGTCGACGCTTGTGTCGAGGCGCTCAACGTCATCATCGAGCAAGTGGGCGGCCTGGACAAGATCAAGGCAATGGGCATCGGTGCTCCCAACGGCAACTTCTACAATGGCACCATCGAGTTTGCACCCAATCTGGAGTGGGCCCACAACGGTGTGGTACCTCTTGCAAAGCTCTTCAGCGAGCGCCTTAACAACCTGCCTGTAGGTCTGACCAACGATGCCAATGCAGCTGCTATCGGCGAGATGACCTACGGTGTGGCCCGCGGTATGAAGAACTTCATCGTCATCACCCTTGGTACGGGTGTGGGTTCGGGTATCGTCGTCAACGGACAGCTGGTCTATGGCTGCGATGGCTTTGCTGGCGAGCTGGGTCATGTCATCATGCGCCACGAGGGTGGTCGTTCGTGCGGATGTGGCCGTAACGGTTGCTTGGAGGCTTACTGCTCGGCTACGGGTGTGGCCCGTACGGCTCGCGAACTGCTCTCTACGACACAGGAGCCCTCATTGCTCCGCGAGCTCGATCCGGAGAAGATCACATCGCTCGATGTGTCGATTGCTGCCGGAAAGGGAGACGCTATGGCTAAGCGCATCTATGAGTTCACGGGCGAGATGCTCGGTGAGGCCTGTGCCAACTTTGCTGCTTTCTCTTCGCCCGAGGCATTCATCTTCTTCGGCGGTATGACAAAGGCTGGCGACCTGATCATGGATCCCATCAAGCGCAGCTATGATGAGCACGTGCTGAAGATCTTCAAAGGCCACGCTCAGTTCCTCGTCAGCGGACTGGACGGTGCCAGTGCAGCTGTCTTAGGTGCTTCGGCTATCGGCTGGGAGATGTAGTCTTTCAGGAGGTGCGAGGTGCGAGGTACGAGGTACGAGATTACCATCAGGCGCTGATGCCTGCCCTTCATTACTATTCTCGTACCTCGTACCTCGTACCTCGTATCTCGTTTCTCTATTTTCGTACTTTAGATAATGTATTGAAAAGTAATGAAATGAAGAGTTATACAATCCCGGCCTTAACTGTTGTGTTGATGGTGCTTGCTGGCTGTGGGACAAGTCGTATGACGGAACAGCAACGTTTTGAGAGGAGCATCCTGAAGGATATCCCTTTTTCTGTTGATTCTGTCAGTTGGCTATTCACTCCCCTCTCTTTTGGAGAGGGGTTGGGGGTGAGGTCTGGCGACTTCCCGACATTCAGGTTTGCCAATGCTGAATACACCGATGCACGACCTGATGCCGAAATCCGTCCGAACGGTGATTATTGGGTGTGTAACACGTTTGATGCTGAACAACCCAAGCCCCAGAGCGAAGAGAACATCTGGCGCAATGTGTTGGTTTCGCACAGCAACCAGCGCGTTGTGTGCATCGATCGCTACCTGCGCGGTGGTCGAACGGTGGGATACTGCTATGTGTTTCAGAGCGAAAGGAAAGAATATCCTACTTACGGCACATTACACTGGGACGTGAGCGATGCTCGCAACATCGAGATGGTGGGTGAGATGCTCAACGACTTGAAAGGGTTAGCCTTGAAGCGTCATCAAATGAACAACGCAGAGTTGTCTTGCCCTGCCTCGCAGGATGATTATTGGAAATTGATTTTCCACGCTGACTCGCTTTTTGATGGACGACTCTACGATGAGGCACGTCAGGTGTACGACCTTGCTTTCTCTGATGACCGCTACATACTGCCAAGTCAACTTTCACGGGTGGCCGACAAGATGGCCACCATTGGCAACCATCAAGCGGCACTGGCATATTTGTGCCACCGCATTGCAATGGAAAAAGACTTTTACGAAGCCCCGTCTGTTACTTCTCACATCGAATTGAAAGACACTTTTGAGGTGCGGAGTCGCCAGTGGAATTATGATTTGGCGCTTAAAGAGACGCTGGAAAACATCTTTGAACGCGATCAGTACGACCGTTTGTTATGGTCTCAAGCCGTTAAGAACAATCCTGGCGATGCCGAGCGGAATGAACAGCTTGCACAGCGAGCGCTCACGACCGACAGTCTGAATCTCGTTCTTGTTGATGAGATTCTATCGCAGCATGGTTTCCCACGGAAGGAGCAGGTAGGCGATTTTGCCAATCAGGCTGTTTGGCTTGTGTTCCAACATGCTGATTTGAAATACCAAAAGAGGTTTCTGCCACAATTAGAGGCTGCCGTGTCAGCCCGTGAAAAGCCCGCTGCTGTATTTCTTGCATTGCTTCGCGACCGCATTGATGTTCGGGAAGGAAGGCCCCAGCGGTATGGCACTCAAATCGATGGAAAGGGGAATATCGCCCCGCTGTTGGATGCCTCACGTGTGAATCAATGGCGCCAAGAAGTCGGACTGCCGCCCATCGAACAGTATGAAAACAGAAACAAGTAGATTGCTATTTTTCAACAACAAATAGAAACATCTATCTATGAAGAAAGTAAAGGATTGAATATACAACAATAGACAGATAAATCGGAATTTACATGAATCGTAATTCTCAAATCATTCGGACTAGTTGGATAGGCATAGTTGCCAATGTCTTTCTGGCAGGTTTCAAGGCGGCAGTAGGCCTTCTTGCAAATTCTGTCGCTATTGTGATGGATGCGGTTAATAATCTCAGCGATGCGTTGTC
>Ga0310695_10004425_pt1 | contig 25940 bp, 17 predicted proteins | sample RumenRJG_04DNA_FD_203882 | JGI IMG/M metagenome (GOLD analysis project Ga0310695, IMG submission 203882) | Bovine rumen microbial communities from Lethbridge, Alberta, Canada - RJG_04 (v2) (version 2) | ecosystem: Host-associated > Mammals > Digestive system > Stomach > Rumen | place: Canada... | reverse complement strand
CGGAAATCAGGGATCAGGAATTACTGGAAACTGAGGATCAGGAAGTGAAGAAACGGGGGATCAGAATCGCTTTAAAAGGTGGTCACGAATTTTATCAAAAGGGGTATAGTAAAGAAGAAAATTTCCACCGTCGCCATAAACCCTTTGGTTATACTGGCTTCTGGCAAATATTTCCAGTTCGTTTACCAGCGTCTCCGAGGTTGCTGAATTCACGCAGGTATGCAGTACTGAGTGGTACTGACAGCACTTCAAAAAGTCATCACGCTCTTTACCGGTAAACGTGGGCTCTGCCTCCCAAAGGAATGTTCCATCATTAGTGTTGTAACAGGATTTCAGATTGGCAACCATGGTATTGACCTTATAATACTGGCTATTATATACAGTATATCCCATATTATAAGGAATAGCAAGCATTTTACATAATTTGTTAATTAATACTGATTAATTAATGTTTGTAAAGTACCATTAATGATTCTGATTTGTCTGTCAGGAACTGACTTTTTGCACCGCACTCATTCATAAAACACTTGGCGTATTGCAATCTGATTATGATAATTATTATGTGACAATTTCTATGTATGATGACTTCATCAATGATTGTCATAGCGGCAGATATTTACGAATCATGCTTGGTGATGACAAGAGACGAGCAGCAATAATCAAATTTTCTCTTAAAGGATTTGCCAAAACATATAATCGTGTATCTTCCCTCATACATAGCCTAAAAAATCACGGAATTTTAATATAGTTTATATAACTAGGAGGCGTCATGAAAGCAAAAAATTTTATCCAAAAATTTTTAATGTCCACATTACCTCTGGCTTTATTGCTTTTTTTGTTTTCATTTGACGTAGCATATGCGGGCATGACCCACACAAAATGGCATAAACAATGGGTTTCATTCTTGCTTACCAACAATGGCAACACTACTCCTCGTATGTGCACGAATTCTAATTACTACGGGTTAGATATAACATTTTGTATTGATTACATTGGAGAGCAGTATTTACCACTGCTAATATTAACAAAGAATTCCAAACATAAAAACGATAGCGATACTAAAAATTATAAAATTAGAGTTCAAGCAAGAGTTGACTCAAATCCAATTTTCTACAGTGAAGGAATGATTGACGATTCTAATGGAACTCGTTTTATATATTTGGGTAATGCATTTGGAGCAAGATTCATAGAAGAAGCTATCAAAGGTTATAATTTTAGAATAAAGATCGATATGGGACAAGGAGATGATCTTCCCGTGATAAAATATTCGTTGTTAGGATTTACTGCCGCCTATAATAGAGTTGTCAACAACCTTCAATGGCAGAACAGCGGAGATGAATCATATTTTCGGACTAGTCCACCAAAATCTGATGCAGACTATTTTGATTAATAAGTTTTGTACAATTATCGATTCGATGTAATAAGGCAAAAGAAGCAAATCTTTTAAAAAGATGAATTTTTAGATTTTAGCACATTTCTCATATTTCCCATCCAAAATATTCTATTTTTTGGCATGTCCCAAAACACGGTAGAAAATTACCACCCCGAAAAAAACGGGTTCTGACTATGAGCAAACCCGTTCCGAAGCAAATATTCTACAGGCCGGAGCCACCTCTGGCCTTCATACGTCAATACCTGAAAGAAGAACGCCATCATGAGAATGTTCGGGCAACGCCCTTACACGACATCAGAACCGGACTTTGTGAAGCATGCGGACGGGAACTGCCCCGGTCCGACTCCGGAAAGGAGGCAACTCGATGATCACGATCGGGAATAACCAGAACAGGGGGATACCGTATGAAAAAACGGATTCCCGAACATCCCGCTACCGCACAGGGAGACAAGCAGGCGTTAGTCTGACATCGGTTTCCGGACCGACATGCCCGGAACATTACAGAAAACCTTCACCCCGAATTTCAGGGGTGAGGGTTAGGGCTGTCGGGGTACGCGATAAGGTGTGAACAGTACCGGGAATCGGTTTGTCAGTTTTGACTATTTCAAACTGTTAATATATCATACCCCCTGACTTCTGCCGGGAAACAGCGGTTTTGGGCACAGAGGGTTATCGCCCCCCGTAAAGACAACGTTTAAAGCCTTTTTGGACGTTGGAACCTCAGACTGATGAAGGATCAGCCATATCCTGCATCAGAGCGATTCGTTTAGATAAAGCGTCTGTTTATGTTAAATGCCTTTTTTGACCATATTGCTGTATTGCAATCCTGGTGTCATTCTTCCGGTAAAGCCGTTTTTTCTGAGATATTTCCGGAGTTCCGCTGAATGCTGGTGTCAGTTGTAGTACCTGTCTACAACAGGGAAAAATTTATTTCCGTGGCTGTTGCATGTCTGAAGAACCAGATTTGCAGAGATGGGCAGCACCTTGAATTTATACTGATTAATGACGGTTCGACCGATCGCACATTGGAAATAATCCTCAGTCTCGGTCTTGAATCGGACAGCAGGTTCAAAATAGTTAACATCGAAAACCAGGGCTACGGCCATGCCTGTAACCTGGGCTTTGAACTTTCCTCCGGAGACTACGTATCGGTTTTTGAACCTGATGATCAGATTGATAACGATTTCTACTCCACTCTTATGGATTACGCAAAAAAGTTTCCTGATGCTGACGTTCTGCGCTACCGCGGGCTTTTGCAAATCTCCGGTAATACCAAAAAAACTCTGTATGCCTGGAAAAGTAAAATAACCAACAAACTGCTTGATGTTCTGTCCGCCCCTCGTATATGGAAATCTCATACCTCTGTTTTTAACGGAATGTACAGCAGAAAGTTCATAATGGATAACGGTATTAAATTCTGCGAAACCCCGCTGGCTTCCTATCAGGATGTAACCTTTATGGTATCACTGTATTATATGAACCCCAGAATCCTGATAATAGATGACATAAAGTATACGTATGTCTGCCATGATGGCCAGTCGGTAAAATGCGCATCAGACAGACTCCAGTATGTTTTTAAGAACTGGCTGGAGGAGAAAAAATGGCTTTCCGAAAGGGGTATTGCTGATTTTTCCTTTTTCAACTATCGCATGGTCAGGCAGTATCGGGGAATTCTCAAAGGAAACCCCGATATAGATCGGGATACGGTTATGCGTTCGGTGAGGCGTCTTCTGAGAAACCGCTGCATCAGAAAATTTCCTCCTGTTGCAACTTTGAGGGAACGTGTTTTATGGTATTATTTCTCATTAAAGGCCCGGCGCTTTCGAAAAACTCCGAGAAAAAATCGTTCCAAATGAATTCTGCCTGATATTTCAATGTACCCGTAAGCCGTCCGATAATGAGACGGATTTTCTTTTTTTAAGGGTGTTTTTTTCAGGAATGCATCGTTTTGTGCCGGTATTGTCAGGCAACAGAGTTTTTTCTGAAGTGCTGTTTTTTTCCTTTGTGCACGGGACGTTTTGATCACGGGATACGGAGGTTGTTCATGATATGAGCTGTTTTCGGATTTCTCTGGCGCATCTGAAACGGGGGGAAGTCCGGATCCTTCCGGACAATGAACTTTTTGTCTCCTCCGTTTCCCTTTTCAGGAAAATATATCCTTCCGGCACCACCCTTGATTTCTCCTTTCTCGGCAGTGCTGATATCAGGATCAGCATCATCTCCGCTGACGGATCTCTTCAGCCTCTGGTACAAAGATCATGCCGTCCGGAGCATCCCGGAGCAGGAATTTATGATGTCAGTATTAATCTTGACCTGTCTGGTATTCGGGATGGCAGGATCAAAACTGAATTCACAGCTCTTTCTGAAGCTGAAATTTTTCTGAAGGTCCCCCGGCTCGGAATCCGGGAAAAAATTCCTGACAGAAGTTCTGTTCTTTATGACTTTATTTTTCCTGATCCGTCTCTCTGCTCCGAGGAGCAGTTGTACTTCAGACTGCATGGAAAATCCGGAGTTTTTCTGTCCGAACAGCGATATGTGCGTCTCGGTATCGGTGCCGAAGCTGATTTTATGACTTATTTTAATTCCTTCAGTACCATGAAGTGGAGCAAGTATACCAATGTCAAAACTCCGGCTGTTTACCTTGATCTTGCCGGTAGCTGCGAAATTTGCCTGATCTGTCAGTATATGGCTGAAAGGTTTACTGCCGGAAGATACCTGGTATCAGCCGAGGAACGAAGCATCTGCGTAATTCCCGTTCCTGAAAACTGTAATTTTGCGGTAACGGGCGTAACTGTGAGAAATATCTCCGCGGAAGCTTCGTCAGAAGCAGATCCCGTCTGTCATCAGTATGGCAATTCTGCTGCTTCCTGTTCCGGCTGCCACGACGATAATGGTGACGAAAACGGCAATGACAGGGGAGATGAATCAGAAAGTACCGGCAATGATAAAAATACCGTAACCATATTCGGTGGAGGATGGCTTTCCTCCGAACCTGCTGTCAGAGATATTAATCTTGGTATAGTCATTACCACCTTCAGACGTGAAAAGGCTGTTACCGCCACAGTGGCAAGGATGATCCGTGCTGTATCCCGGCATCCTGAATACTGTAATTGTATTAATCTTGCCGTGGTTGACAACGGCTCCACCCTGCGGGCCGAGGATCTGCCGGGTGCCCTGCTTATTTCCAGTACCAATCTCGGCGGTACAGGAGGGTTTACCCGCGGGCTTATTCATTTTCAGGAGACCGGACGTCATACTCACTGTCTTTTTATGGATGACGATGCCCGCTGCGAGGCCGGATCGGTTTTCAGATCCATGTCATTTCTGCGTCATGCCCGTGATCCTGCTCTGGCAATCAGCGGAGCCATGCTGTACGAAAACAGGAAATATCTGCAGTGGGAAAATGGTGCCTGGTTTGACGGAGGATGTCATTCTCTGAACAGAAATTCTGATTTGAGGGACCCGGAAAAAATTTTTGAAAATGAAACTGAAACAGATTGCAGAATATACGGTGCATGGTGGTTCTTCTTTTTTCCGGTGAAGTATGCGATAAACTATTCTCTTCCGTTTTTCATCAGGGGAGATGACATCGATTTTTCATATTCCAATGACTTCAAAATCATCACTCTGAACGGTGTATCCTCATGGCAGGAAGACTTTAAAACAAAGGAAAGTGCCATGACCTTCTACATGTTTGTGAGAAGCCATTTGGTTCATCATCTGACGCTGCCGTTTCTGAAGTCTGCATACCTCACTCTTCTGAAAATTCTATGGCGAAGATTCAGAAAATACAACGATTCCTGTTATTACGGCACGGCTGCCTGTATTAATCTGGCTTTTTGTCATTTTATGAAAGGACCGGATTTTTTTGAGGAAAATATACATCCTGTTGCAATACTGAATAAAATTGCCGAACTGAGTTCCTGTGAAAAATCAGTTTCCTGTACCAAAGAACAACTTCAGAGCATGGCACTCAAACCGGCGGAGAATCTGATAAAAAGCGTCATTCTGTCATTCATTATCCGCAGGCTGTCCTTTAACGGTCATCTGCTGCCTGATTTTCTGATCAGAAAAACCCCGGAGGCCATGATTTTTAAGAGCCAAGCTCCCGGCGAGGTGAAAGCATTCCTTCGAAGTCAGATCACGGTCGTCGCTGATTCGGGGGCTTCAGTACAGGTGCTGAGACGTTCCAGGGTGGCTTATTTTCGCAACCTCTCGATTTTTTTATATCATGCAGCCAGACTTGCTTTTCTTCTTCCTTCTCTGAGACGCAGGTACAGGCGTGCGGCAGTGAAAATGAGAGGTATTAATTTCTGGAAGAAGCAATTTGTGAGTTCCGATGCAATCGTTAATGAGAAGGAGAATGCCGTAAACGGAGCAGAAACCGATAAACAGTAAGTTTCCCGGATATCCGTCCCCATGCCGGGCCATAATAATCATCGGATAAATTATCAGGGAAATTCCGACGGGAAGTTCACCAAATAAGCCACAGGTCAGAAAGTACGCCAGAGCTTTAAACTTCACTGCCGGTAATCATAATTTCAGAAGGAGCCGCCTCCGCAGTGAACCCTGCCCGCTCCTCCCCTCTCTCCTGTTCCTGACCTCCTGTTCCTGACCTCCTCCTGGCCTTCTCCGTCTGTCAGCAAAATTCCCGCACTTAATTATTCCATCGGGTTTTCCGCATCCCCGTACAATTATCCCTGTTTTGGAAAAGCCGAGTGCCCCCTGCCGAGGGCACCCGCTGCTCCCGCAAACAATTTCATCATAATCCCAATGACTGCAAGGAATTTCAAATGCTGCTGAATCTGAGAACTGAATACGCTTCGGGATGTAAACTGACTGAGGCCATGAAACACTATTCGGAAAGCGATGTGTTACAGTTTTTTTTCAAATGAAGACGAATACAGGACAGCCGTGAAGAAATACAGAACGGAAGGCAATGTCCAGGAATTAACGGTTCTCAAAAACGAAATTGACAGGGTCTGCGATCTTATCACCGCGGAAACATCCCGAAATCTGAAAGAGATCCGAAAAAATCAGGACCTCCTCGAAAAAAGCCATGGCCATCTGGAGATGTACTACTTTTGCGAAATCTATCCCCTTGAGAGAAATATTGCCTGGGACTCCTTCCGCCAGGCCGTGCTGCTGCGGGAATCGTTAAAACTCCGAAAAATTATTGACCGCCTGAACAAACACCCGAAAATACATGAATACCAAAAACTTTCCGCCGAAATTGATCTATTGGAATCGGAAGCCACGTCATATGAGCTCCTGGGAACCCTGAACGAGCTAAGATACAAAACCGGCTGCTTCATTATATAGTGCCGGAAAAAACTGCCGAAAGCAAAGCGCGGAGCGGATCTTACAGTATCCTCCGCTCTCAGATAATCCCCGAACCCGCCCTCGTCCGAACGCCGGTAAATGGTAGTAACGGTAAAAAATACAGATTACGCATGTATCAGTACTGGGCGTACGCTGTAAATAAAGAGGATTCGAACCTCCTGTACCTGCCCAAAGTACGCCATGGTGCGATTCACTCTCAATCGCAGAGATTTTACCCGCCCGTTCGGACTACCGTCATTTTTAAAGAAGCTCCGTCAGCCAGTTAAGCTCCTGAATCTTCTCATCCAATGCCCGTAACTCTCCCGAAAAGGAATCAACCTTCTTCTGGAGTTCCGCCACGGACACCGTACTGTGAACTTTGATCTCCGTCTTGGAATACCGGGACACTCTGTCACTGGAAACGTTAAGGAAATCCCTGAGAACTCTGATGCGCTCCCGGAGACAGTCTCTCTTTGCAATCAAATCGGTAATCGTGTTTTCTCCGGATTTCGTCGCATTGTTGGTTCTGTTGATTCTGGAGATCAGTTCCTCAAGCCTGACCAGACAGTTGTCCAGCTCCGTCATGAGTTCCTGAGGATCCTCTGCCGGCTTTTCACCCTCCTGGACCTTGGCATTGTTATTCAGCCGGGTACTCAGTTCTGTTATCTTTTTCTGAATGGATGCTCTTTCAGACAGGGCTGTTGCAAGTTTCATGTCTCTTCCCCAAAATGATTGTTAAACTGTTCTTTTTGAGTTCATTATACGCCCCGGGATCTTACTTTATAAAAGCCGACCTGGATTTTGATCATAAACTTGCATTTTTTGAGAATGTTACGTTGCTTCAAATGCCGTTTTTCAGCAGTCCCGAAAAATCATGCGACAGAGAAACTGCCCCTGTTATTCTATTGCAGCTTCCTGATTTTCATCCGGAATAACTGAAGCTTTTGTGGCATCCCCCGAAATGCCGGAAATCCCGGGATCCCTGCCGCCCTTTTCGAATGTCCCGGAGCGGGTACCGGAACTGCCCCGGTTCCGGCTTCCGTCTGTCCCGCAAAACCGATCCGGGTTCACTCTCCGTTCAGACAGAATCCCCGGGATCCGAAATTCTGACGAGATAACATGGCGGCACACTCCTGATCAGCCATACCCCGTTTACCGAACAGCGGAAATCATAACCGTCCTCATGCATTCTCCTGCTGTCAACCCGGTAGATAACCGGATTCCCGTGACGCGCTCCCACCGCTCTGGCAGTATCCGCGTCCCCGGAAAGATGCACATACAGCCTTGATTTCGGGAGAAGTCCCTCTTCGTCGATCGCCGCCGCATACTTAAGGCCCGTGCCGTGATACAGAATATCCGGGGGAACTGCCCTCCTGAGATCCGCATCCACCGGTATCGAATGTCCCTGGTTTGCCCGGATCCGCGTCCGGTCTTCATTGAAGGAATAGCGCTGCTTGTTATCGGTTCTGACTATTTCCTCCAGCATGCTCATATCAAAGGGCCGAACTCTGGCTATCCCCGCCACCAGCTTCTCCGTATCGGCCCATCCGTGTTCATCCAGCGTTATGCCTATCGTCTCCGGCCGGTGTCTGAGGATCAGTGCCAGAAATTTTCCCGTGTCGTCATGATTCACAGTTCACCTCGCCTCTGTCACCAAAGCCACATTACACAAAAACTGCTGAATTCAGAAAAAATCCCGAAGCCGGAAACAACCCCGGGAACATACGTTTTTCATAACCGGAGTCATCCCGGAAAATTATAATTCCGGACGGTTCGGCTCCTCAGTTTTCTGCCTTTCCGGTACGTTTCAGTCTGGTAACGGCCTTTGGATCATCCTTTCGGATCTCGTTCAGCCCCTGAGGAATTATTTCATACACGAGAGGTGAGGCATCCTCGTACTTTTTGGTCACGTTCTCAGTTCCGGTTTCGGAATCGATTTCGATATCGAGACAGGCCTTCGGGGTAACAAGAACAAGCCGCTCCCCCTCCATCCGGGCCGAAGCCGTGCATCTCGTGATATTAAAAGCCCCCTGGGAATCTCCGTAGCTCATGCTGAAGGTATCATCCTCATTTCCGGATATTTCCACCGAGTAGTGGTAGCCGTTACTGTAAAATCCCTCAAAGCTTCCGGACTTTTCGGTGTTTCCGGCGGCAAATCCGTCTGAAAACCCCGCCGATGCGGATGAGAAAGCCAGCATGGCCACGGCGGAGACCGCAAATTTTACCGATTTCATTGTTTACTCCTTCGGAAAAATGATCTGAACATCCGCCTATGATAGCACAGGTTCTCCGAAACACGTTTCCGGGATCCGTCTTCCTCATTCTTCCTCATTCTTCCTCATTCTTCCTCATTCCCCCTCATTCTCCCTCGTTTCCGCCTCATTCCTTTCAGGCAGAATCTCCATCTTCTCATCGATAAAGCTGTTCAGCAGAATTCCCGTGCCGTAAAGATCTCCGTGCATCCCGTGCGGAACGTTCGAGGTGGAAAGCCGAATCACCCGGCCTTCGACTGAAAGATACTTGCAGACATACTCCCCGCCGGCCATCGGAAAACCCTCATGCCCGGAAAAGCGTTCCAGATCCTTCTCCGAAATATGGCTCATGACCGCATCCAGGGCTTTTTTGTCCGTTTTAAAGCCCCGGTGCCGTTCCTTCGAAGATCCCGGAATCGAGACATAGGTGTGAATCTGGTACTCTCCGGTCCTTTCGTCAAGATACAGCACTGTTTCCTCATGGCTGTCTCCGGCTCCGGTGGCAATGGTTTTCCGGCAGCAGTCCACGAGAAGCTTAAGTCCGCGGTCATCCGGACCCGGCGGAAAATCCGCTTCCGGAAAACCGTCAGTTCCCCCGGCAATTCCGATAACGCCGTTCGGAAAACATGAAGGACCGGCAACGGAACCGGGAAATCCGGAACCGATCTCCGGCATTACTGATCCCGGGTGCCGATCTAGTACGGCACCGCATTCGCTGCAATATTCGGATCCTGCTGTCTGCACAGCGCCGCATGTCTGGCATCTTACTGTCATCTGGTCATTCTCCATGGTCATTCCCCCGGGATTCCCCGCAGCATCCGGTACTGCGCAGAAGGCCTCCGTGCCGGCAATCATCAGACATGCCGCCGCAAAAGCTCCTGTCCCTGAAAAACAAAATCCGCCCGCTGCCGCTTTTTTCATCATTTCCGACTCCCTGAAATTTAAGTACCTTCCGGTCTTTCAGCTCCTTTACGGCCGGTCCTGCAGATCCTTCCCGTCCTTCCGGCATTTTTCAAAACACGGGGCAGAGAAGCCCGTGCCGTGTCTGAAACCGCATGTCCCGGGATCCCGCAAAATTCATAATAACCGAGAGCTCCCGGAAAGGATCTTCCGGTATGGTATACCGAACGGAAATGATCCGTAATTACCCTTCTCCGTTCCCGCTTCCCCGTGCAGCGTTCCTCCTGCCCCTTTCCGGCAAAGTCCGGCTCCCGCTTCGGACGGCCCCTGCCGGATTACGGCAATTATGCACAGTATCCGGTCATTCTTTGCAGAAAAACCGTGATAACGTTCACTGATTTTGCAGTCCGTTTTCGGGATTAGTGATTTTTTCAGGGGCGGTGCAGTAGGATAAAGTGCGTTACGGATATTTTCAGGTAACGCACAGAAATCTTTAATTAAATCCAGTTTGATTCAGACAGTATTTAAACAGCATGACCGGAAGGAAACTGTTCCTCCCCGCCGTATTTTTCGACGTGGCCGGGGACCTGCCGCGGCATACTGCGAATCTTATGACAGACCGGCTGTAACGGCTGCCTTTAAGTCTGTTTTCCCTTAATCAGGCAAATTACCTTTTATCCATATCACAGTCGGAAAATCACGTTATTACAGCACTGCTGACACCGAAGGAGCAACCAATGAGAATTCTTCTTATCACCCGGGGTCTGCCGGGGTCCGGCAAATCCACCTGGATCCGCGAACACGGTCTTGAGCCCTACACCATTTCCACTGACAAACTCCGGCTTATGTTCTCCGCTCCGGTCATGAGCACCGGGGGCGAAACCGGCATCTCCCAGAAGGTTAACAGACTGGTGTTCGAATGCCTTGACGAAATGCTGGAAAACCGTATCTCCCGGGGCGACTTCACCGTGATTGATGCCTGTCATGTAAAAACCATGGACTACACCAAATATCGCCATATCGCAAAGGAGCGGCGGTACCGCGTGATCATGACGGACTTTTCGGATGTACCCCTGGAGGAATGCCTGCGCCGCAACCGGGAACGGGACGCCCTTTTAAGAGTTGCGGAACGGGATATTCTGAAAATGCACCGGAGTCTTCTGAAATGCGAGGTGCCGAACTGTATCCGGATCTTCAGCCACAACGAAGACATTATCATCTGAGAGGAGGACTTCACATGAGCGCCGCACCGGCAATCACCCTGAGACCCGCGGACTATTCCTGCTGGAAAAAAATTCATATCGTGGGCGACATTCACGGCTGCTTCACCGTGCTCCGGGAGGCTCTTCCCGAAATCCGCGATGACGAGCTCTATATCTTTGTCGGCGATTATCTGGATCGCGGTCTCGAAAACGCCGCCGTCCTGAATTTCATACTCGGTATCCGGGACCGCAAAAACTGCCACTTCATCGAGGGCAACCACGAGGAAACACTCCGAAGCCACGCCGAGGATGCGAAGGTTACCAGCTCTGAATTTCTCAGTCGTACCCGGGGAGAGATCGACGGAATCGACAGAAAGGAGATCCGCATGTTCTGCCGCCGGCTCAGACAGTGCGACTACTTCACCTGTTTCGGCAAAACCTTCCTGGTATGCCACGGCGGCATTCCGAATCTCCCGCCCCTGGGGCTTCCGGGAGTTGCGGCCCGGGATCTTGTTTACGGCGTAGGTTCCTATGATGATTCAGACAGGATTGCAGACTCCTGGACCCGCACGCAGCCGGCAGACTTTATTCAGGTGTTCGGACACCGGAGCAGCAAGAATGCCCCCGTACGGCTTTCTGACAACGTATACTGTCTGGAGGGCAAGGTGGAATACGGCGGGAATCTCCGGCTTCTGGAGATCTCCGAAGACGGCATCATTCCCCGGGAGTTTAAAAACGAAGTCTTTGATCCCGCCCGCAGCATGGATGTTCCGGAGCTGGTAGAGGAGCTCCGCAAAAACCGTTACATTATCGAAAAGAACTTCGGCAGCGTATCCTCCTTCAATTTCACATCCCAGGCCTTTGAGCGGAAAATCTGGAACGAACAGACCATTACCGCCCGGGGACTTTATGTCGACGTCGGCACCGGTGCCGTGGTGGCCCGGGGCTACCGCAAGTTCTTCAATATCGAGGAACGTCCGGAAACCGGGTTTGACGTCCTGAAGGGATCCCTGAAGTTTCCGCTGCGGGCGTACCGGAAGGAAAACGGCTTCCTGGGACTGATATCCCTGTATAACGGGGAGCTTTTCATCACCACCAAGTCCAACCCGGAGGCGGAATATGCCGGCTTCTTCAGGGAGCTTCTTTTCGAGAAGTGCCGGGATCCGGAGGCTCTCCGGGAATACCTTTCGAAAAACCCGGTAACCCTGGTAACGGAATGCATCGATATCGTCAGGGATCCCCACATTATCCGCTATCCCGAAAGCCGGGTGGTGCTTTTGGACATTGTGGAGAACACCCTGGAATTCTCTCACCGGAGCTACGAGGAACTCACGGCTGTCGGAGAACGCATCGGTCTTCCGGTAAAAAAGCTCTCCTTCGTTATCGGTTCCCCGGAGGAATTCGGGGACTGGTATAACAGGGAACGGCAGGAAACCATGGATCCCCTGGCCGAACACACGGAAGGATATGTAATCGAGGACGCTGCGGGATACATGGTTAAAATCAAGCTTCCCTTCTACACTTTCTGGAAAAAAATGCGCGCCGCCGCCGGCGTGGTTCTACGTCAGGAAAAACTTCCCGGAAGGCTTAACAAAAAGGGCGAACGTTTTATAAAGTGGGTATCCGAAAAGATCCGGGGCGGGCTTAATCACATCAGTATCATCGAACTCCGGGAGGAGTACGTGAAGGAGACCGGAGACCGCATGACCGACTGACCGGAAAGGAATCCGGGGGGAATCCGTCCCGTAATGCGGTTCCCACCCCGCAGCAAACTGCCGGAAGGGATGCCTCCCGGCTTCCCCCAAAGGCGCCGTTCCGGATTCCGGCGCCTTTTCGCTACGGGGTCTCCGTCCCGGCGGAAGACTCCGGCATCTTTCTGGTCACCCCGTCTCCGTAAATGGTTTTCCAGTCGTTCTTCATGGAAATGGGGATCCAGTCAAACTGGTGACAGATGTCGTACATCTTTTCGGCCTTGGTCATGCTGCCGTTTTCCCGAACCAGATCATCCGCCGCCAGCATAAACGCCATACTGGGATACCTGTTTCCGGATGTTACAAACATGGCCATGCTGCTGTCCCCGGTGCTGTTTCCGAAAGCCAGAACCGGCTTCTGACCGATTTCCTGCATAATAACGGACACCTTGTTCATTTTGAGGTTCTTGACCAGGAATTCCCCGCCCAGCACCAGAGAATCATCCCTGCCCATGGTATAGTCAAGTCCGGCAGCAGTTCCCTGTCCGGACGCGGTCAGAGATTCATCCGACCCGATAATCCGGCGATCCGGGATCGCAAGCGGGGAATTATGAAGCAGTCCCCGGACAATAAAACGGTCGGTGCCGCTGACCACATAAACAGTAAAGCCGGAATCCCGAAGCAGATTCACAATCTCCAGCATGGGGAGATAGAAGCCCTGCCCCCGGAGCATGCCCTCATATCCGGGCATGGGCTTCTTCTTAAACTCCTGAATATAGGCGTCAAACTCCTCCACAGTCATGCCGCGAAAGGCGGAAGCCACGGCCCGTCCGTGATCCGTCTCAAGCCCGGGGAAGGATTTTCCGGTTTCATTCTGCTCCCGGATCTTTTCGGCCACCTCCCGCTCGAAGGGAGATGCCCGATCCCGATAGTCCGGATCCTCCAGCACCCGATACATGAGCAGCATGTAGTCAAAGTAGTTCGGATCGGTTTCGCAGAACAGCGTGCCGTCCAGATCAAAAACCGCAATGCGATCCTGTTCCGGAATATAGTGAGCTCCTGATTTTCCGGTAATGTCTGCAAGATAGTCAAGAAGGGCTTTTTTGGCAGGAGCGTCATTGTTCCAAAGACTCAGCGCCTCCTTTCTGATTGCCGGAGCCACGGAACCGGAAGTTCCGCCGCTCTCGGATGACACCAGCGTTCCCGAACAGGAAACAGCGTCCGGAGTCCGGACAGCATGCATGAGCAGCGCCCCAAGCCCGATTCCCAGAACCGTTCCGGTCACCGCCAGCATTTTGTTAACTTTATTCATTGATTTCAACCTTGTTATTTTGCCTGATAAAAGGACCCGCCACACACCGGAATGCGAGGGTAATTATAACCTGAACTTCTGCCCGGTTTAGGACAGTACGCTTCAGAAATGACCGGATCATGACAGATCCCGCAAAATGCAGCCGAACGTAAAGCTCCGGTCATCAAAAAAGCGGCCCGAAAGCCGCCTTATAAATCAGTGACCGTTACATCACTCAGTCATTCGTAATGCTGCCAAGCTCGTTAAGGCCTCTGGCCAGCTCGTCGGAAGCAATCTCGGCTGCAGTGGGAGCCGGGCTTTCGATTCCGTCGTGCATCTGAAGAGCCCGCTGCTCGGCGGAACGGCGACGTCTCTCATGATAGCTGAAGCCGGTGCCTGCAGGAATGAGCCGTCCCACAATGACGTTTTCCTTAAGACCGCGCAGCTCGTCCACCTTGCCGGCCACTGCGGCCTCGGTGAGAACTCGGGTGGTCTCCTGGAAGGAAGCAGCACTGATAAAGGACTCATTGTTAAGAGAGGCCTTGGTGATGCCCATGAGGATCCGGTTGAAGATCACCGGTCTCTTGTGCAGTCTGTTAAGCTCCTCGTTAACGCTCTTGACATAGGAGTACTCGGCCTGCTCGCCCTTGATAAACTCCTTGGAGTCACCGGGGTCGACGATCTCGCACTTTCTCAGCATCTGACGGGCAATCATTTCGATATGCTTGTCGTTGATCTTTACGCCCTGGAGACGGTATACCTGCTGCACCTCGGAAACGATGTAGTTGGCCACCGCCTCAACGCCGCGAAGCCGCAGAATGTCATGAGGAGATTCCGGACCGTCGGCGATGGGCTCGCCCTTCTTGACTTCGTCACCCTCGATAACATTAACGTCACGGGAAGAGGAAACGGCAATCTCGAACGGCTCCAGAGGCTTTCCGTCAGGGCCGAGCTCGGTCGGAGTGATCACCAGCTTCTTCTTGATGCGGGTTTCCTTGCCGAACGATACCACGCCGGAGTACTCGGCCAGAATAGCCGGTTCCTTCGGATTTCTGGCTTCGAACAGATCGGCCACTCTCGGAAGACCGCCGGTGATGTCCTTGGTTCCGGCAGCCTTCTGGGGAATGGAAGCGATAACGTCGCCCGGATAGATTTCCTGGTCTTCCTCGATACGCACAATGGACTTGGCGTGAAGCATATAGGAAACTTCCTTGCCGTTGGCGTCAAGCACCGGAGCTCCGTTCTCGTCCGCCAGGTAAATGGTAGGACGCATGTCGATTACGGCCTTGTAGGCGTTCATCTGGGACACATAGTTGCGGTAGTTCTTTTCCTGAGCGTCGTAGAGCTTCTTGTCGGCCTTCCACTGGGCAAGACGGAGTTCAAACTCTCTGACCTTCTCGCTGTCCTTGAGTTCCTCGTCAGACAGTGCAGGCATCTCGCCGGGATTGAACTTGGGCTTGCCGGGGTTCACCGGAGCTACCTTGCGGTTTGCGGATTCGCGAACCTCGATATAGGAGTTGCCGGTGCCTTCGTCTTCCTTGCGGTCGATGGTAACACCGATTTCCATATCGCGGAACTTCACAAAGCCGTGGTATTCCGAAACCGTCGGGTGCGCATGAGCATCCCATTCGGCCACGGTGGTGTTGCTGACCACCTTCTCGCCGTTCTTGACATAAAGCACGGCGCCGTAAGGAAGCTTATGGCTCTCGAACTTCTCGTCATCGACATAGAGATGAGCGGAACGGGACACCACTACCAGCTTGCCGTCCTCGCGGGTGATGGTGCGGGCGTTGATAATCACCTTGCCGGCACGCTTGACCACCACGGTGTTGTCGGCTGCGGCAGCGGAAGCCGCACCGCCGATGTGGAAGGTACGCATGGTAAGCTGGGTACCCGGTTCACCGATGGACTGAGCCGCCATGACGCCCACGGCCTCGCCGCGGTTCACCAGAATGCCGCGGGCCAGGTCACGGCCGTAGCAGCGGGCACAGATACCGTATCTGGCGTTGCAGGTAATGGCGGAACGCACCTTGATGCGGTCAATGCCGTTGGCTTCCAGGAGATCGCAGAGCTTTTCGTCAAGGAGAGTGTTATAGGGAATAACCACCTCGTCCTTGGTGCCCGGCTTAATCACATCCTCGGCCAGGACTCTTCCGAGAGCGCGGTCGCGGAGACTTTCCACGGCGCTGTTTCCGGAGGAAAGCGGAGTAATCCAGAGACCGTCGGTGCTGCCGCAGTCATCCTCGGTGATCACCAGATCCTGAGCCACGTCCACAAGACGGCGGGTCAGGTAACCTGAGTTTGCGGTCTTGAGCGCGGTATCGGAAAGACCCTTGCGGGCGCCGTGAGTCGAAATAAAGTACTGGAGCACGTCCAGACCTTCCAGGAAGTTTGAGGTAATAGGGGTCTCGATGATGGCACCGTCAGGCTTGGACATAAGTCCGCGCATGGCAGCCAGCTGGGAGATCTGCTTTTCGGAACCGCGGGCGCCGGAATCGGCATACATGTAAATGGTATTGAAGGAGGCCTGCTTCTCGGTCTCGCCCAGAACATTGACGGCTTCCTCGGTACGGAGGTTTTCCATCATCACGCGGGAGAGGTTCTTGGAAGCACGGTCCCAGATGTCCACCACCTTGTTGTAGCGTTCGCCCACGGTGATTTCACCGCCTTCGTACTGGCTCTGAATCTCGTTAACCGCCTTCTCGGCCTCGGACAGCAGGGTTGCCTTGCTCTTCGGGATGAGAATGTCGTCGGTGCAGATGGAGCAGCCGGAAAGAGCCGCAAATCTGAAGCCGGTGTACATGATACGGTCGGCGAACATTACGGTGTCCTTGAGGCCGAGAGCACGATAGCAGGCATTCAGGAGCGCACCGATCTTCTTCTTGCCGAGAGGTTCGTTGGAAACATACTTGAACCAGCTTTCCGGATGCTGCTTCAGGGATTCCTGCTCTTCGGCGGTAAGCTTTCTCGGAGGATCGATGAGATCGTAGCTGAGTCCCTTGGGCAGGATCAGCACCGAAAGAATGGCACGGCCGATGGTGGTGGTGCGGACGGAGGAATTCTCCTCGAAGGTGCCGTCAGGCAGCTTTCTGTAGTCCACAATGCGGCACTTGATACGGGCCTGAAGATCAGCCATTCCGGTACGGTAAAGACGCTCGGCCTCCTCGGCATCGGCCACAATCATGCCCTCGCCCCTGGCTCCCACGCGCATTCTGGTCATGTAGTAGAGACCCAGCACCACGTCCTGGGAAGGAACGATAATCGGTTCGCCGGATGCCGGGGACAGCAGATTGTTGGTGGACAGCATGAGCGCACGGGCTTCCAGCTGCGCCTCCAGGGTCAGCGGGAGATGCACCGCCATCTGGTCGCCGTCGAAGTCGGCGTTAAAGCCGGTACATACCAGAGGATGCAGTCTGATGGCCTTGCCTTCAATAAGCACGGGCTCAAACGCCTGAATACCAAGACGGTGCAGGGTCGGGGCGCGGTTCAGCATCACGGGATGCTCGCGAACCACCTCGTCCAGGATATCCCATACCTCGGGATCCTCGCGTTCAACCATGCGCTTGGCAGCCTTGATGGTGGTGGCCAGGCCGGAAGCTTCCAGACGGCCGTAGATAAACGGCTTGTAAAGCTCCAGGGCCATCTTCTTGGGAAGACCGCACTGATGCATTCTCAGGAAAGGACCTACGGTGATTACGGAACGTCCGGAATAGTCAACACGCTTGCCGAGCAGATTCTGACGGAAGCGGCCCTGCTTGCCCTTAATCATGTCGGCCAGAGACTTGAGTGCTCTCTTGTTGGAGCCGGTAACCAGTCTGCCGCGGCGCCCGTTATCCATCAGAGCGTCCACAGACTCCTGAAGCATGCGCTTTTCGTTTCTGACGATAATGTCCGGCGCATTGAGCTCGAGAAGTCTCTTGAGACGATTGTTTCTGTTGATAACGCGTCTGTACAGCTCGTTAAGATCGGAGGTGGCAAAACGCCCTCCCTCCAGCGGCACCAGCGGACGAAGATCCGGAGGCAGTACCGGAAGCACGGTCAGGATCATCCATTCCGGGCGGTTTCCGGAGGCCACAAAATCCTCCATGAGCTTGAGGCGGCGGGTCAGATTCTTTCTGACAGTTTCGGAGGTGGTGCTGTCCAGCTCCTCGCGCACCTTGGTGATCTCAAGGCTGAGATCCACGTTCTTCAGAAGCTCCAGAAGAGCTTCGGCTCCCATTCTGGCCTCAAAGTACTCGTCGTTGCTGACTCTTTCGTAGTATTCATCCTCTGACAGAATCTGACCGGTTTCCAGGTCGGTTTCGGCAGGATCGGTAACCACATAACTCTCGAAGTAGAGCACACTTTCGATATCCTTGAGCTTCATGTCAAGAATAAGACCAATACGGGAAGGCAGAGACTTCAGGAACCAGATATGAGCCACCGGAGCAGCCAGATCAATATGTCCCATGCGTTCGCGGCGTACCTTGGACAGAGTTACCTCAACGCCACACTTGTCGCAGACGGTGCCGCGGTGCTTAAGGCGCTTGTACTTGCCGCAGAGACACTCGTAATCCTTCACGGGTCCGAAAATCTTGGCGCAGAAGAGACCGTCGCGTTCCGGCTTGAAGGTACGGTAGTTGATGGTCTCGGGCTTCTTCACCTCACCCCAGGACCAGGCGCGGATCTTCTCCGGAGAGGCCAGACTGATCTTGATGGCGTCAAAATCGGCACTGTCCTTCTGACGCTGAGCCTCACGGCCAAGCTCTGACATCCTGCGGGTTATACCGGCATCGCCCAGTACGGAAGCGCCCGCTCCAAAAATGTTTTGGATTTCGTTATCGCTCACAATAATATACCTCTGTAAGCCTCCGGCCGTGACAGCCGGAGACGGTGATTAAAATGTTAGGCCTGATTCTTGTTTTCCAGGGAAATGTCGATACCGAGGGAACGGATTTCCTTGAGGAGAACGTTGAAGGATTCAGGTATGCCTGCTTCCATGGTGTAGTCACCGGCAACAATGTTCTTGTACATCTTGGTACGGCCGTTGACGTCATCCGACTTGACAGTAAGCATTTCTCTCAGGGTGTAGGCAGCGCCATAGGCTTCCAGCGCCCACACTTCCATTTCGCCGAAACGCTGACCGCCGAACTGGGCCTTGCCGCCGAGAGGCTGCTGGGTAACCAGAGAGTAGGAGCCGGTGGAACGGGCATGCATCTTGTCATCAACCAGGTGGTTAAGCTTGAGCATGTACATGATGCCCACGGTTACCTTGCGATCAAAAGGAATGCCGGTACGTCCGTCATACAGGGTAATCTGCCCGGACTCCGGAAGCTCGGCCAGACGGAGCATTTCCTTGATGGTCTTTTCGCTGGCACCGTCGAATACCGGAGTGGCCACCGGCAGACCGCTTCTGAGGTTTTCGGCCAAAACCATCACCTCACTGTCGGTAAGCTCGGAGATCTGGACATTCTGTGCGGAATTGCCGATATCGTAAACCTTCTGCAGGAACTCGCGAAGATCCTGAACCTTCCGCTTCTGCTCCAGCATGGCGTTGATCTTGTCGCCGATGCCTTTGGCAGCCATGCCGAGATGAACCTCCAGCACCTGACCGATGTTCATTCGGGAAGGCACGCCCAGAGGGTTCAGCACGATATCCACCGGCACACCGTTCTCATCGTAAGGCATATCCTCGATGGCGGTAATGCGGGAAATAACGCCCTTGTTACCGTGACGGCCGGAAAGCTTGTCGCCGGGCTGGATGTGACGCTTGACGGCCACATAAACCTTGACCATCTTGAGAACTCCCGGAGGCAGATCGTCGCCCTTCTGGATCTTCTTCTTCTGAAGCTCCAGCTTGCGGTCGTACTCGGCACGGAGCTGTACCAGTTTATTCTGCATTTCCTCCAGCTGTCTCTGAACCTTTTCGTCGGAAAGCTTCTGCTGGAAAACCTCCTGATCGGGCAGATCCCGGGCATTCTTCACACCGTTCCGGGAAAGGAGATGGCGTGCATTGCGGTAGATACCGGAAGACAGGAAATTGAGCTCCTCGGAAAGGTCCTTCTTGGCCTGGGCAATCTGCTGGGACTCAATGGCCTTGGCGCGGTCATCCTTTTCCATGCCGTCGCGGGTAAACACCTGCACGTCCACCACGGTGGCGTTGGTGCCTGCCGGAAGCCGGAGGGAGGTATCCTTCACGTCGGAAGCCTTCTCGCCGAAAATGGCGCGGAGGAGCTTCTCCTCGGGAGTAAGCTGGGTTTCACCCTTCGGGGTTACCTTGCCCACCAGGATGTCTCCGCCCTTTACCTCGGCGCCCACGTAGACGATGCCGGATTTGTCCAGCTTGTTGAGAGCGGACTCGCCGACGTTCGGAATGTCGCAGGTGATATCCTCGGGACCGAGCTTGGTGTCGCGGGCCACGCAGGTGAAGTCAAGAATATGAATGGTAGTCAGACGATCGTTGTTGGCAACTCTCTCGGACACCATGATGGAGTCTTCGAAGTTGAAGCCGTTCCAGGGCATGAACGCAATCCGGAGGTTCTGTCCCAGAGCCAGCTCGCCCATGTCGGTGGAGGAACCGTCAGCAATAACGTCACCCACCTTGACCTTTTCGCCGAGAGCCACGCAGGGACGCTTGTTCAGGCAGGTGTTCTGGTTGGAACGGGTGTACTTGGACAGGTTGTAAATGTCGATGCCGGGATCTCCGGGAACAACCTCCTCCAGATTGACCTTCACAACGATACGGGAACCGTCAACATAGATGACCTCGCCGCCATGTCTGGCCATGGTGGTTACACCGGAATCCTCGGCCACGGCGCGCTCAATGCCGGTGCCCACGAAGGGCTTTTCGGAAATGATTGTCGGAACTGCCTGACGCTGCATGTTACAGCCCATGAGGGCACGGTTGGCGTCATCGTGCTCCAGGAACGGAATCAGGGAAGCGGATACCGAAATGATCTGCTGCGGAGACACGTCCATGTAGCGGATTTCGCTGGCGCGCTTGAAGGTGGAATCCCCCTGGAAGCGGCACGGAATGATTTCATTCTTGAAGTAGTTGTTCTCGTCGAGGTCGGCGTTGGCCTGGGCAATAACGTAGTTACCCTCGTCCACGGCTGACAGATAATCGAAGTCATCGGTTACCTGACCGTCCACCACCCGGCGGTACGGGGTCTCGAGGAAGCCGTAGTCGTTGCAGCGGGAATATACGGACAGGGAGTTGATAAGACCGATGTTCGGACCTTCCGGGGTCTCAATGGGGCAGAGACGGCCGTAGTGGGTCGGATGCACGTCACGGACTTCGAAGCCGGCACGTTCGCGGGTAAGACCGCCCGGGCCCAGGGCGCTGATACGGCGCTTGTGGGAAACCTCGGAAAGCGGGTTGTTCTGATCCATGAACTGCGAAAGCTGAGAAGATGAGAAGAATTCCTTTACCGCAGCGGATACCGGCTTGGCATTAATCAGATCCTCGGGAGTGATGGCATCAAGCTCGCCCTTGTTGAAGCGCTCCTTGACCGCCTTTTCAATACGGAGAAGACCGATACGGAAGTGATTGCCGGTCTGCTCGCCCACACTTCTGATACGGCGGTTGCCCAGATGGTCGATATCATCAACGCTGGTCTTGCCGTTTCTGATCTTGATAAGGTAGCGCATTACCCTGATGATGTCGTTGGTAGAGAGAACTCTCTCCGGCTCGGGGAATACGTAATCGGCAACGGCACTGATCTTCGAACTGTCCTCGATGGTGCCTGCAAAATTCTCGCAGTTCATATCCAGAGGCACGTCAGAGAGCCTGATGGCAAACATCTTCTTTGCAACGCCGTCAACGGTAACATCACGGATGTAGCGCTTCTCGTTGGTGGCATTTTCATCAGCCACGGCCGGAATCACGGAACGGCTGACGTTGTCAAAGAACTTGAAATAACCGCGGTCCGGAATCCGGGAAGGGATAAGTTCGGCGGTCTTGTCCTTGGTGGTGGCCACAGCCTTCAGGAAGGCAGGGAATTCCATGTATACCACGCCGTCCTTGATAAAGAGAGTGGAATCCTCCTTGTTGTATTCGCCGGCGGAAACGAAGTACTTGACGCCGTTGGCCAGGGCCTCGTTTTCCTTGAAGTGCTCGTCAAACTTCATGCGGCCCACTTCGGAAAGGTCGTAGTGATCGAAATTGAAGAACATCCGATCCACGAAATCGCTGGCGGTCTCCTCGTCAAGACGGTCACCGGGACGCATGGTGGCATAGATGCTGTAAAGAGCGTCTTTTCTGGAAACGGTAGGGTCAATGGTGAGGGTGGAGGAAATGAAAGGACCGTCATCAACATTGCTGGTGTAGATAACTTCGAACTTCTTAATCTTGTTCTCGGCCAGGGACAGCAGCACGTCGGCGGTAACGTTGGTGTTCACCTCGGCAATGAGGTTGCCCTGCTTGTCATAGTAGTTGCGGGCCAGAAGCTTGTCAAAAAGGTATTCCTCGGGAATTTCCACAGCCTTGACCTTAACCCCCTTTGACACCTCGATGGTGGTGGTAATGTCGGCCTTGGCCAGCTGTCTGATATGGCGCTTGGAGATCTTCTTGTTCTTCTCAACAATTACCTTGTCGCCTACCCTGATATCGAAGTTAAGTGTCTGACCGTCGAGTCTTTCAGGAATAACTTCCATCCAGATCTTGCCGTTCTTGACTTCAAAGAAGGTGGTGTCAAAGAAGGTGTTGATAATCTGTTCGTTGTCAAAACCGTAGGCCCGCAGCAGCTGAGTGGCCGGAAGCTTTCTCTTGCGGTCGATACGGACGAACAGGTTGTCCTTGTGATCGAACTCGAAGTCCAGCCAGGATCCGCGGGCCGGAATGACACGGGCGCCGAAAATGGTACGGCCCGGATAGTTCTTGCCCTTGTCGCTGTCAAAGAAAACGCCGGGAGATCTGTGAAGCTGGGAAACCACAACGCGTTCGGTGCCGTTGATAACGAAGGTGCCGTTTTCGGTCATGAGCGGAATCTCGCCCATGTACACTTCCTGCTCCTTGACGTTTACTACCTTGCCGTCCTTTTCCTTCTGCACATAGCGCAGCTTAACCCGGAGAGAGGACTGGTACGAGGCGCCGCGGATGAGACACTCGCGCACGTTGAACTCGGGCTCGTCAAGCCGGAAGGAATCATATTCCAGAATGGCCTGGCCGTTGGCACTGACAATCGGGAACACGCTCTTGATGGCGTTTGAAAGTCCGCAGTCACCGTTATGGTCCGGGGTAATGAAACGGTCATATGAATCGACCTGAATGGAAAGCAGATAAGGCACGTCAATAAACTGAGGTCTCTGACCAAAGCTCTTGCGGATGCGCTTCTTTTCGGTGTTGGATATCTTCATTGAAGCAGATTACTCCTAACGTTTAACAAATAGTTCATACCGGAAGCGGGGCTTCCGGGCGGTCTGTGACACCGGCCGCACTGAACTGTCGATATCTTTAACAGACAAATAAAATCTGACTATTTTATTTCAAAAAATGAGACTTGTGTAGAATATCTGCCTTTTTTACCCTCAATTTTTTGACTTTGTTTACAAAGTGTGAACTAGCTCACGCTTTTAAAAATTTTTACAGGTTATTAACATCCTGTCAAAAGGTGTGATTTTATGCCGCAGAACAGCTTTTTTTCAAAAATTTGACGAGCAATTATGAACAATTCTGAAAGAGATATGCGTGCCCCGGTAAAAGCAGCCCCCGTTACAAAAATTCCGGGGCACTGCACTGAGACCGTTCAGGCGCAAACAAAGTCATCCTGCTGAAAACCAAAAACGGCAGCCGGGTTTTCAGTATAATTCAGTACCTGAAGGTGACACTTATTCAAATTCCGGAACCGGGACTTCCCGAAAAACGTCCGGAAGGACCGGAATTGCTGATTATCGGCAACAGGCTGCAAGGAGCACTGATGCATAATCCCTCAGGGGGCTTAACCGAAAATGAGGCTTGAAATGGCAATTTCGCACGGGTTCCGGGCCTCAGCAACGGACAGGAAAGCACACCTGAAGCAGGCTGCAAGAATCAGGAACGGCCAGGCAAAATCCGGCCTGAGACCTCCATTGCCGGATATCGGTCCTGTTGTCTTGCATCATCGAAAATACAAATCCGAATTCCCGGGGTAATACCATGATTTTCGCACTGACCCATGAGTACCTTGACAGCCTTATCGACGAATGCTGCCGGCAGAGAAGCATTGCCGCATACCACGAGCTTCAGGCTGCGGCTTCAGAATTTTCTTACCTCACTCCCCTGAAATCCTTTGTCGGATATCACCGGGGATTATGGGAACAGGTTTTGCGGAAAAAATACGGCATTACCGAAAAGAAAACCCTGAGAGCCTCATGTAAAAATTATCTCAGACTCACCAGGGACGAAACCGGCAGAATAGCCGAAATTGCGACCTTCCGGAACGGCAGGCCGGAATGCATTCACCAGTGCCGCGAGGCAGACGGAAAACTTTTTTACCTGCCTTTTCTGCCGGGTGGCGGCTTTTACCCGACATGCAGCTATGTGACATCCCCCGGGAAGGATTCCGGGTTCACAGCGGAAGAATATCAGGCCGAAGGGAATCACATCATTTATTACGGCTATCGGAAGAACCCGGATGACAACTCCGTAAATTTCATCAGTGTCAGCTATGTCAGAGGCGGCACTCCCGATATTCTGGAGGAAACCCGCGGCGTCATCAGTTCCGACACTCTCCGGTATACCGAAGAATATTACGGCTCATGGCTGAACCGCAACCGGAAGGGAGCAGTCCCGGGAAATGACGCGAGACCATGCACCGATTAATACCCGGACGCCGCTTCGTTTCGGAACGGCACAGGATCTCAGCGGTTGCTGCTTCCGGTGCGGTTCCCGTATTTATCACGGTATACGGTATTGCCCCGGGAATCAGTCTGCGAGGATCCGGTACGGTTGCCGTAGCGATCCCGGTACACCGTATTGCCCCGGGAGTCGGTTTCCGAGGTACCGGTGCGGTTTCCGTAGCGATCCCGGTACACCGTGTTGCCCCGGGAGTCGGTTTCCGCCGTGCCGGTGCGGTTCCCGTAACGATCCCGATACACCGTCCTGCCGCTGGAATCGGTTTCCGCCGTGCCGGTACGGTTTCCATAGCGATCCCGGTACACCGTATGCCCGCGGGAATCGGTTTCCGCCGTGCCGGTACGGTTTCCGTAGGAATCACGAAGCACTTCTGTAGCAGCCAGAACATCGGACGAAAAAAGGACAGAACACGTCAGAACGGCCGCAGCCATTAACAGTTTTTTCATATCGCACCTCCGTAACAACCCCGGGGATCCGCCATCCGGGCCTGCAAAAATCGAAAAAAACGAGGATGGAAAGAAGCATGTTTCCTGTTCGGAAATTTTATCACACCACCTGAAAAACAGCCTCAAAAGTGTCACAATTAATAATTTTCGCTCTGTTCCACTCTATAGTTGATCTGAAACATTTCATAGGGAATAACTCTCCGTAAAACAGCTAGAAAGTTATTATATGCGGTCTAGCGAATAGACCTCTACTGACTATCCCTTTTACAAAGGACTCATCGGCTACTTTTAATTTGGCTAAGTACTTCCGGACTATATTTAAAGCACCGTTTATATCAGCATTTAAAACTTTGCCTGTAGATGACTTAAATAAGCCTCTGAAAATCCTTTTGCCTTTATATTCCTCGTGCTTTTCAACGGGTTCAAATGCCAGTGAATCGCACTTGGAGGTATAGGACTCCTCTTGCTCCGCAAGATTTATCCCTGCCATTTTGCACTTGTACCTAAGCATATTTATAAACTTAAAGAACGGAACTGATACAAAGTTCTGGTTGGTTTGTTTACCTAATGCAATGGAGTCTTTCCATTGCTTGTTTCTTCCAATAACTACTGTACCGATTTTGTGTTCCA
>Ga0310695_10004422_pt1 | contig 25959 bp, 17 predicted proteins | sample RumenRJG_04DNA_FD_203882 | JGI IMG/M metagenome (GOLD analysis project Ga0310695, IMG submission 203882) | Bovine rumen microbial communities from Lethbridge, Alberta, Canada - RJG_04 (v2) (version 2) | ecosystem: Host-associated > Mammals > Digestive system > Stomach > Rumen | place: Canada... | reverse complement strand
TTAAAAATAAAAGACCAACTTGGTTTAGCCAAATTGGGTAATTTATTCCTTAAGAAAAGAGATATTGATTTACTTTTAAAAACCGAGTTTTAACACCCCAAAATATGGTTATCGCCTAAAGTCAGGTTCTATAAGAAATAGAATTATATAGTCAATAGTGGATTTATTTTTTGTTATTAACAACTTCGTGAAGGAGTTTTTTGAATTCTTCTTTACTAACAGTTGTTTGTTCTTTTTCACCGTACTTACGGTATGTGACAGTACCGTTTTCTTTTTCAGAATCACCTATAACAATAGAATATGGAATCTTATTGACTTGGGCATTTCTTAAACGGTAACCAAGTTTATCATTTGAATCATCTAAGTGGACTCTAAATCCTTCAGCTTTAAGTTCATCAAATAAAGCTTTTGCGGTTTCTAAATGGAATTCATTATTAACAGGAAGTAGGGTAACTTGTGTAGGTGCTAACCATGCTGGGAAAGCTCCTCCATAGTTTTCAATAATGATACCGATAAATCTTTCAATTGAACCTAAACAAGCTCTATGGAGCATGATTGGTCTAACCTTTTCTCCATTGCTGTCAATATAGAAACAATCAAATCTTTCAGGAAGATTCATATCTAATTGAATAGTGCCGCATTGCCAGACTCTACCCATACTATCTTTGAGTTTGAAGTCGAGTTTAGGACCATAGAAAGCTCCGTCTCCTGGATTGATCTTGAATTCTTTTCCACTTGCTCTACAAGCTTCTTCAAGAATCTTTTCGCTTTCATTCCAAATCTCAATATCACCAATTGTATCTTTTTCTGGTCTAGTTGAAAGAACAATGTAGTAATCAAGATTAAATGTTGTATAAATTTCATCAAATAATTTTAATAAAGTGGAAATTTCACTAACGAGTTGATCTCTACGACAGAAAATGTGAGCATCATCTTGAGTGAATGCACGGACTCTAAAGAGTCCATTGAGCGCGCCACTAGCTTCATGACGATGAACATGACCAAGTTCTGCCATTCTTAAAGGTAAATCTTTGTAAGAATGAAGCACGTTTTTATAAACAAGCATACTTCCTGGGCAGTTCATTGGTTTAATAGCGAATTCTTTTTCATCAATAGTGGATGTATACATGTTTTCGCGGTAATGGAACCAGTGACCTGAGATTTCCCATAATTCTTTATTAAGCATGATTGGAGTAGAGATTTCTACATAGTTATATTTGTTATGAACTTCATGCCAATAATTGAGTAAGTTTTGTTTTAAAACCATTCCTTTTGGTAACCAGAATGGGAAACCTGGACCGTATTCAGAAAGCATAAATAAACCAAGTTGTTTACCTAGGATTCTGTGGTCTCTTTTCTTTCTATCTTCTAGAGTTTTTAAATGGTTTTCAAGTTCAGCAGCGCTAAACCAGCTTGTACCATAAATTCTAGTTAATTGTTTATTATCACTATTTCCTCTCCAATAAGCGCCTGCTAAAGAAAGTAGTTTAAAATATTTGATTTGAGCGGTACTCAAAAGATGTGGTCCTCTACAAAGATCTGTAAAGTTACCTTGAGTGAAGATTGTAATATTTTCATTAATACCTTCAATTAATTCTAATTTATAAGGATTATCTTTGAAGATTTCTAAAGCTTCCTCTTTAGTTACTTCCCTTCTAACAATTCTTTCGTCCTTACTAGCTAACTCATGCATTTTCTTTTCAATTTTAGAAAAATCTGCATCAGTGATAGGTTCTTTAAAATCAATGTCGTAATAGAAACCTTCTTCAATTGCTGGACCAAATCCAAATTTAGCTTCTGGATATAATTCAGTAATAGCTTGCGCTAATAAGTGAGATGTTGAGTGGTTTAATACTTCAAATGCCTCTTGTGAGGACTTTTCGATTTCAAGGATCTCTCCTTCATGGTTTTGTATCTTCATTTTTTGTCCCTCCACAATACAAAAGTGGGCTTCTTAATAAATGAATATTATGAAGCTTATGATTTAAAACTTAATCTTATTTATTAATAAAAGCAACAGATTTGCTTAAATTATTGAAGCATATCGATTAAGTCTCTTAATCCGTGAGTATGTCTATGTTTTTGTTGGATTGCTTCCTCGATTGGAGTAGCAATGACTTCATTATTTCTAATACCGACACATTTATTAGCGTCATCGTTAACTAATAAGTCGATAGCTTTAGCACCAAGTCTAGCTGCTAAGATTCTGTCGTGAGCGGATGGAGAACCACCTCTTTGTAATCTACCAAGAACTTCAGTTCTTGTATCGAATCCTGTAGCATCGCTAATCTTCTTAGCTAAATCTGTAATGTTGTATAGGTTTTCTGAAACGATGATAATAGCGTGACTTTTATTTTGAGCTTTCATCATTCTTAATTTTCTAAATAAGATGTCTTCATGAAGTGGATGTTCGACACAGATAACGCCTTCAGCACCTTCAGCTAAAGCTGCATACATTGCTAAATCTCCGCAATCTCTACCCATAACTTCAATTAAGGAACATCTTTGGTGGCTACCTGAAGTATCTTTAAGTTTATCGACACATTCACAGATAGTATTTAAAGCAGTAGTGAAACCGATTGTTTCATCAGTGCTTCCAACGTCATTATCAATAGTGCCTGGGATACCAATAACTGGGAAACCTTGGCTAGCTAATGCATTAAGTCCTTTATATGTACCATCGCCACCGATACCAATTAATGCATCGATTCCATAGTCTTCAAGTCTTTGTTTTGCTTTTGCTACAACGTCTGGATCTCTAAATTCAGGAAGTCTAGCACTTCTAATGATGGTGCCGCCTCTATTAATAATATCACTGGTAAATTCTTTACCAACTTGTTTGATATCGCCTTCAACGAGACCTCTATAACCATCATAGACAACGTACATTTCCTTGCCATAATATAAACCTGCTCTAATACAAACTCTAAGAGCAGCATTCATTCCTGGAGCGTCACCTCCACTTGTTAAAATAGCAATTCTTCTAATCATAATTTTTCTCCACCTTAAAGCTAAATTTTTAGCTCAAAATAAATTTACATGTCTATATTTTAGTAAAATATATTTTGCTTGTTAATTATTTTTATAAGAAGAGATAAATAATTTTCCACAAAATTGAGTGTGGATAAGTTCTAAATATCAATAAATTTTAAAATTGATTTACAAAGTAAATCTATGTACTAACAAATGTGGAAAAATATCATTATAAAAATGTGAGTAAAATTAGGTTTGGAAGTTAAAAGATTACCTATGTAATAATATATCTCACATAGGAGGGAATGATGGTTATTTTAAATAGCAATGATGTATTTACTGTCCGCGTTTCAACGTTGATAGCAGATTACGATAGGGAAACTATTACAAATTTATATCAACCTCTTATAGGCTACGCATCTATAGCTTTATATTTCTCTTTATGGAGTGAAGCTTCAAAAAACCAGAACCAAGCTTTTAATCACGAAACTTTATTAGCAAAAATGCAAATAAGTGTTGGTGAATTTCTAAAAGCTAGAAAAAGACTTGAAGCAGTGGGATTGCTAAAAACATATTCTGAAAATAATATGGGTTTAAAGAGTTACCACTATGAACTATTTGCTCCAAAAAGTCCTGATGAATTTTTTAATGATACATTACTTTATGGATTATTAATTAATTATTTAGGAGAAGAAGACGCTAAAAAACTAAACCATTATTATTCAGTTAAATCTAGCCCTAAAGGCGAAGATATTAGTGCTTCTTTTAAAGAAGTATTCCACCCTGATTTTGAGTCAAAAGCATTTATAAAAGCTTTAAACAATAATCCAGGAATTGGAAGAAATAGAGCAAAGATGAAGTTAGATTTCAATTTAGAAACATTTTTTAATTCTTTAAATGAAGTAAGTCAAATAAGTTCCGATGCTTTTAGTAAAACTGAACTAAAAGAAATTATGAGACTTGCTTCTCTTAACGGCGTAGATGAAGCTAACGCCGCTAGTGTTGTGGCAGATTCTTTTATTCCAACAAACGCAAAAGGTAAAAGAGTTGATTTTGAAAAAGTCACAAAAGTATTCCAAGAAGAGACGAATTATTCATACCTTTCCTCTTTCAATGTGAATAAAAATTCATCCTCCTCTAAAGTGAATTACGTCTCTTCTAACGGAATGCTTGCTCAAAAAGTAAACATGATGGAGTCAGTTACTCCAGTGGAATATTTAACAATTTTACAAGGTGGTATATCACCTGCTTCAGCAGATCTTAATGTTATTGACAATTTAAGTAAAAAATTCAAACTGCCTAATTCTGTTATTAATGTCATTATCGAGTATTCATTGATGAAAAATAACAATATTTTAAGTAAGAATTACACAGAAAAAATTGCAGCAAGTCTTGTTAGAAGTGGAATTACAACTGCGTTAGACGCAATGAATTACCTAAGACAAACTTCTAAAAAGAAAAAAGATATTGAGGAAGGCAATTATAAAGGAAAAGACGATACAAGTATCAAGATTAAAAGCAAAGAAGATACGAATGATATAAGTGATGAGGAATGGAATAACCTTATCTCAGAATTAATGGAACAAGGAGATGGATCTGATGGAAAGGCTTAATAGAAAATCAATTTACAAAGTAGACGAAACAATTCATGACAAAATGAAAAGTATTTATCTTGGTTGCCCACAAGCAATCAGATACTGTAAATCTTTAGGCATTCCTGAAGAAGTAATCGATAAAAATATTGATATCATTTACGACTTTGCTATGGATATAAATCATTGTAATAAATGTCCTGGTATTGATAACTGCGTAAAAGAAAACCCTTTATTATGTACACGAATCACTTATGAAGATGGCTTTTTAGAAAGACAACTTACTCCATGTAAGAGACTTCTAGAAAAAATGAAAGTTAGAAATCAATTCATAGTTATGGATTTTGATGAAGACTGGTTAAATAGTGATTTCACTAAATTAGATAAATTAAAAGGTAGAGAAAAAGCTATAAAACAATATCTTCAATTCTGTAAAAGTGGAGATTCTAAGTGGATGTATTTAATTGGTGAACAAAATACGGGAAGAAGCTATGTAGCTGCTAACTTTGTTATTGATATAGCTAAGAAAGAAAAAGGGCCAATTGCTTTCATTAATTGCCCATTAAGACTAAGACAAATTAACCAAACAAATTATAAGAATCCGGAATTATATCAAAAAATAGTGGATCAATACTCTACTGTTCCAGTATTAGTGTTAGATGATTTTGGAAACGAAACCATTAATGATAACGCTAGAGATACGATATACGAGATATTGAATCGTAGAGCGGGATCTAGATTATTCACTATATTCACAAGTAACCTAACAATTGAAGAGATAGTAAATCAATATAGCACTAACAAATCAACATCAGTTAGAGCTAAGCAATTAGGTAGAATATTAGAAAATAATATTAAAGAAGAGATTAACCTAGGCGAGGTTGGAGTGTATAAATAATACCTTCAATCTCTTTTTTTAGCTTTTCTTTATTATCATTGTTTTCAATAATAAATTCGGCTTTATTAATATTTTCTTTAACCATATTTCCTTTATTTATTTCTTGCATTAATATAGCGGCATCTTTGTTGCGGTGTTTTAGTCTATTTAATTGAGTTTCTTCGTTTACATCTACAACAATTAAAGTGTCAAATAGATCTTCAAAGTGGGCTTTAAATAATAAAGGTACTTCTACAATTCTTATTTCAGATTTTGACGAGGATAAAAAATTGATAATGTCTTTTTTAACAAGTGGATGAATGATGTTTTCCAAACGTTTCTTATCCTTAGGATGAGTTAATAAATAGTCTCTTAAAATTTTATGGTCTACTTCGTGTTCAAAAGAAAGATTAAATGATTTATTAATTTTGTGAATCACTTCATCTTTTTTATATAAATTATTAACGATTTCATCACTCGAAATAGTCTCATATCCGTGAGTCTTAAATAGTTCTAAAACTGTAGATTTTCCACTTGCAATTACGCCAGTTAAACCAACATTAATTGGTGTACCTTTTTTCTTTTGACAGCCTGGACAGAATGTAGTTCCTCTTCCGTTAGTTTTACAAAATAAGTAAGTTTTACCGCATTTTTCACAAGAATTACCGCTTTTTCCATAAATCTTAATTTCAGTCTGGAAGTTTCCATCGATATCTTTTCCTGGATGATAACTTTTAATAGTGCTACCACCTAACTCAATTGCTCTTGATAATACTTTGCATGAATTATCTACGATAGTTTTCCATTCTTCTAGAGTAATTAAGTAAGTTTTAGTATGTGGATGGATATGACTTCGATATAAAGTCTCATCAACATAGATATTTCCTAATCCGGTCATCAAAGTTTGATCTAGTAAAGCAGTTTTAATTTTGTTTTTGTTTTTGCGTGTTTGATTATAAATGATTTGAGGGTTTGCATTAAATGGTTCAGGCCCTAATTTTCTTAATTCTGGCAATAATAAATATTCATCTTCATTTGATAATTTAAGGATTCCAAAACAACGAGAATCATCATAGCAAAGTTTATGATTATTATCTAAATGGAAGACAACTTTACAGTATTTACTATTCTCTTCATTTTCGAGATATTCAAAATATTTACCTTCCATTCTTAAGTGCGAGATAATTACTAAATTATTAGTTAAGTGGAAAATAAGGTATTTGCCAATACGAGAAAGTGAAATAAATGTGTTACCTTCTAAAGTGTTTTTAAAAGTAGTGGCATCGCCATCAATTTGTTGAGGGCGAAAGATTTCAATAGAAAGAATCTTATGACCAATCACAATTTTAGATAATACATTTTTAACTGTTTCTACTTCAGGCAATTCAGGCATATTATTTAGCGGAATACCAATCCTTTCCAAATCCTCCATCAACTTCTAGAGGGATATCCATAGTTAAAGCGTTTTCCATTATTTCTTTAACTAAATTGTATATTTGTTCTTTTTCATCTTTATAGACTTTGAATATTAATTCATCGTGGATTTGCAAAACCATCTTACTTCTATAATTATGATCTTTTAATGCTTTCTCAACTTTGATCATTGCCACTTTAATTAAGTCTGCTGCTGTACCTTGAATTGGAGCATTCATTGCCGCACGTTTAGCGAATTCTCTTGTTTGATAATTTGAATCATTAATTTCTCTTAAATATCTTCTTCTACCTAATAAAGTGGAGACATACCCGTTCTTTTTAGCTTCTTCTACAATGTTAATGAAGAAATCTTTAATTTCAGGGAATGATTCATAGAAATTTTCGATAATTTGATGGGCTTCTTTAGGTGAAATATCAATTTGTTCTGCTAAACCCCAATCACTAATTCCATAAATAATTCCAAAGTTAACCGCTTTAGCCTTTCTTCTTTGAGCACTAGTAGGTTCACCCTCTAGTTTAAATACACTTTTAGCGGTAGCAGCATGGATGTCTTCTCCAGATTTAAAGATATTTTTAAGCGTTTCGCAATTAGATAAATAAGCTAGTATTCTTAATTCAATTTGGGAATAATCTAAAGATAAAATTTCAATATCTTCTTTTGGATAATAGAACGCTTGTCTAATTTGCTTTCCTTCTTCATCTCTTACAGATATGTTTTGTAAGTTAGGGTTAGAACTTGAAAGCCTTCCAGTAGTAGTTAATGCTTGGTTAAAATGAGCGTGTATTTTGCCATCACTAAATATATGAGGTTTTAACCCATCTATGTATGTTGTGATAAGCTTATAATATTTACGATATTCAAGGATTTTTTCAATTATTGGATGTTCATCAATAAGTTCTTTTAAATTGTCGACAGAAGTGGACATCTTTTTATTAGAATTTAATCCTAATTTGTTATATAAAATGTCACCTAATTGTTTAGGAGAAGCGATATTAAATTCTTCGCCTGCAAGAGCGTATATTTCTTTTCGTAATTCAACTTCTTTTTTCTTAAATACATCCCCAAATTCATCAAGCTTATTTTTATCTAAAGGGAAACCTTCAATCTCCATATTAGCAAGAGTTTCACTAAGTGGTATTTCTACCTCGTTTAAGAGTTTATATGCCTCAAGTTTTTGAAGTTCTTCAACACATTTATCTTGTAGATTAAAAGAAAAATAACTGATTTTGGAAGTCTTTTTTGGATTATTTGCAGAGAAAAGATTTAACTCTTGTTCGTCGCTTGATAAATCTATTCCATAAATTTGTAGTACTTGAGAAGCTTCAGATTTAAGGGAAGAATCAATTAAATAAGAAGCTAATAAAAGATCAAATGAAAGGCCGTTTATTTCGATATTATATCTAGCTAGAGCAACCTTAATGGCTTTATAATCAAAACATCTTTTTTTGATGTTAGAATCCTTTAAAACATTTAATAATTTTTTGTCATTTATAGCATCAGAAATCTTGATGTAATAGTTTTCGTCGTTATTAGTGATAGAAATACCTAGTACTTCATCTCTTGAATAGTCACCTTCAAGGTCAATAGCGATACCAATTTCGTTGGAGAATTCTACTGCCTCAAAACTATCTACATTTTTAACCTCTATTACAATTTCTGTAAGGTCACTAATTTTCCATTTTGGAGTGACTTTATTCATGAATTGCTTGAGTTCATATTTTTGGCAGAAATCACTAATCTTATTAAATTCATAACCTTTATAGATTGTGGCGTTTAAATCAAAAGGAAGATCGATATTAGTTTGAATAATAGCTAAGTCCCTACTGATTGTTCCGATTTGAACATTGTTTTTAATATTTTCTCCAAGCTTTCCTTTAATCTCATCGACGTGTTCAATGATATTATCAAAAGAGCCATAATCTTGAATCAACTTAACAGCGGTCTTCTCTCCAACTCCTGGAATACCAGGAAGATTATCGCTTGAGTCACCTCTTAAGCCTTTATAATCAATGATTTGTTTAGGTTCAAAACCATATGTATCGTAAACGACTTGAGGGGTCATTTTTACAATATCCGACAATCCTTTTTTAATGATATTAACGCTGATTTTATCGGTTACTAATTGTAAAAAGTCTCTATCAGAAGTGTAGATAGTGACTTCCATTCCATTTTTTTCTGCTAGTTTTGCTACAGTACCAGCAATATCATCACCTTCAAATCCTATTTCTTCAAATTGGAAGATGCCAAAAGCTCTTAAAAATTCTCTTGCGATAGGGAATTGAGCGACCAATTCTTCTGGAGCAGGTTTTCTATTCGCTTTATACGTTTCTAAAGCGTCATGCCTAAAATTATGTTTACCAGCATCAAAAGCAACAAATATTCTTTCCCCTTCTTTTAAAGAGGAAACAATTTTATTCATCATATTAGAAAAAGCAAATACTGCATTAGTAGGTACTCCGTCTTTATTGTGCATAATTTCTACACCTGGATAGGCAGTAGCGTAGTACGCTCTAAAGAGAAGTGAATTTCCATCAATAATCGTGATTTTATCCATGTTAACCCTCCAAAAGTTCAATATTTTGCGCAATAAACGATTTTTCTCCACGCGAAATTCTGTTAGAACCAGTTACTAATACAATAGTGTTAGGATCTAAATATTTCATTGTGTTTGTAAATAAATCAGAGAAGATAGTTACTTCAATCTCACTAGTTTCATCAAATAATTTAATAAAGGCCATTGGGACACCTTTCTTAGTGCTAATTACTTTTCTAGCTTTTATGATGCCTCCAAATGTAACGATTTTATTTGATTCAAGTGCTTCGCTAATAGTAATTGCGTTTCTTTCTTTTAAGATATCTTTTTTGAAACGTAAAGGATTATTGCTGAGCATAATTCCTATCGTGTCATATTCTAAATTCAAGTTAATCAAAGGATTATCTTCTTTAATTATTAAGCTAGGAGATTGGATGAAATTATTAGATAAATTCATTTGTCCGTCTTCGTTATAATTTAGTTCAGCGTATTGTAATCCTCTATTAACAGAGGCTCTAAGAGTCTCTCTACTTGGGGTTAAGCTATCAAAAGCACCTGAATTAATCAAAGACTCAATATTCTTTTCTGAAATTTTATATGGATAAAGTCTAGTAACAAAGTTAAAGAAATCTAAAAATGGTCCTCTAGCTTTTCTTTCACTTATGATGTTGTTCACCATCATGTAAGGAACGCCACTTATTTCAGATAATGGGTATATTAGTTTACCTTCTTTAATTGAGAACATGATTTCACTGTTATTAATGTCTGGTAATGACATTTCTATATTTAAAGATTTCATTTCAGAAACGATTTCATTAAATTTCACGTCGTTAGTGGAAGCACTAGTCTGCAAGATAGAAGCATAGAATTCAAGTGGGAATTTAGCTTTTAAGAATGCCATTTGACATGCTAAAACAGCATATCCAACTGCGTGAGATTTATTAAAACCATAGTTAGCGAATTTTTCGATACGATTATACATTTCTGTAGCGTTACGTAAGCTATAACCATTCTTGATAGACCCTTTTATGAATTTCTCTTGGAGACTTTTAAGAACTTTACTATCTTTTTTAGATACACCTCTACGGAATAAATCTGCTTCACTAAGGGTGAATCCTGCCATCACTTGAGCTAAAGAGTTAATTTGTTCTTGGTAAACAAGAACTCCATAAGTAGGGCCTAGTACTTTCTTAACATCTTCGCTTATATATGTTGGTTTTTCTTTGCCTTCTTTTCTTTTTCCGTAAGTAGGAATCGAATCCATAGGTCCAGGTCTAAATAATGAAATCAACGCTACAATATCATCAAAGCACGTTGGTTTAAGTATTTTAGCAGCTCTTTTCATACCTGTACTTTCAAGTTGGAATAAACCCATAACTTTACCGTTACGGATAATGTCATAAGTTTCAGGTATATCGTAAGGAAGACTATAGAATGAGAAGTGGATATTCTCGTATTTCTCAATTAAGCGTAGGCATGTATCTACTATTGTTAAGTTTCTTAATGCTAAGAAGTCCATTTTTAAGAAACCTTGTTCCTCTAAATAGTGCATCTCATATTGAGAAATATAGTTATCAGATAAATCGAAAGCCACGGGCATAGATAATTCAATTGGATTGTTATTTAAAATAACTCCAGCAGCGTGTAAACCACTTTGACGAGGTAAACCTTCAATTTTGCTTGCTAAAGATACTATTTCTAAGTAGTAGTTATCAGAATCCACAAGTGCTTTAAAAGCAGGCAACTTCTTGTAGCATTCTCTTAAAGATAAATCTGGGTCAGTGATAGCTTTGCTTAAGTTATCTATTAGCCATCCATGGTACTCGTATACTCTTCCGATATCTCTTAAAGATTGCTTAGCTCCAATAGTTTGAAAAGTAACAATATTAGCCACTCGATTATGGCCATATTTCTTTCTCATGTATTGAACCATTTCGTCTCTTCTTGTATCCATGAAGTCGATATCAATATCTGGCATTGTTTTTCTTCCTTCGTTCAAAAATCTTTCAAATTGAAGTTCATGAACAATAGGATCAACGTTAGTAATATCTAAGGCATAGGAAACTAAACTTCCTGCAGCGCTTCCTCTTCCAGAACCTACTAAAATCCCATTATTTTTTGCAAAACTAACATAATCCTGAACAATTAAAAAGTAATCTGCATAGCCCATTTTCACGATAACTTCGATTTCGTGATTTGCTCTATTAAGATAATTTACATTTTGAGAAAGACCTTTTTTAACTAACCCTTGAGCCACTAATTGACGCAATGTTGCTTCGCTATTTTCTCCAGGATAGTGGAGCATTTCTCCTCTTTTATGATGGAAGTTGAAAGTTGATAGTTTAATCAATTCAACTGTTAAAGATAATTCTTTAGGTGTATATATTTTCTGATAATCAGTTTCCTTCATGAAGTAGTGTTGACCACTCTCTTCTTTGATATCGATTTTGTTATTATCTTTGATTGTTTTAACAATCTTTAGAATGATAGCATCATCTTTTTTCTCGTATTGGATTTTAGGAAAAGCGATTGTTTGATAAGAATATTTAGAAGCAAATTCTCTTACTTTTTTAGCGTATTTGATTTCTTCTCTACTAGTGATTTCAATTCCTAAATAGAAAGAAGAAAAACATTTAGCGAAAGAAGCATATTTCTTTGCAAAAGTAGTATTTACTTCATCTAAAGAAGAAAACACTTCTTTGAATTTACCATAATTAGTTTCTATGATTCCAACTAGCCCTTCATTATTTGAGGATAAAGTTTGTAAAGTAATAGGGTTTTGTTGAGCTAAAGTTGATAAATAACATAAGTTAAGGTATCCCTGTTCATTAATAGCGTATAAACATAAAGATTCTTCTTCGACTTCTATTGACAAACCGACAAGATATTTTTTATCAATCTTCTCCATCGAATTTATAAAACTAGGTACCCCATACATTACTTTTTCATCACATATAGCGCATCCGAAATAATCGTTTTTCTTTACGCCAGAAATGATACGTTCGATAGTTAAACCTGAACGTAGAAATGTGTAGCAGCTAATTACGTTTAAAGGAGCAAATAACATATTCACCTTATTATATAATAAAGTAATCTATTATAAAGAAAAAAGGTAACATTTATGCTACCTTTTTATCTGAATAAATTATCTAGCTCTCTCAGTAAGTCATCTAAGAGTTCTATTTTAGTTAATTTTGCTCCTGAAGCATTAGGATGACCGCCTCCGTTATAATGAGAACATACGTCATTAATTGGAACGGTATTGCTCCTAACTGAAATTCTCCATCTATTTCTAGGATCAGTTACATCTTCAGTAGCACTTAACCAGCAATTAATACCTTCAACATTTTGGAATAAAGCAAGACACTCTTTACCTTGTTCTGTTTCAATTTTTAATTCTTTTTGAATTTCATCGGTAAGAATGTAATAGGCCACTCCATGTTCGGTAACTTTATAATTGTTTAAAGCATATTTTTTAAGTTCTAATTCGTTTTGCTTTTTAAAGAACATGTTTTGGTTAATTGAAGTAACATCAAGTCCTTTTGCTACAAGTTCCGCTGCTGCTTTAAATGTATGAGGAGAAGTGTATTGATATTTAAAACCACCAGAATCTCCAATAATACCTTTTAATAAATATTCTGCAGTTTCTTTAGAAATAACATAATTCTTTTGGTTTAGCATGAAGTTAGCGATTAATTCACACGCTGCAACAAAAGAGGTATCGACGAGAACTACTTTTCCCCATTTTTCGACTTGAGGATGATGGTCGATTCTAATCTTGTATTTTGCCTTTTTATAGCGAGGATCACTAATTCTAGGAGTGTTAGCAACATCGCATATAATGGCTAAGAAGGGTTCATCAAACCATGAAGAATTTACCTTCATCATGTTAGGGAAAACACGAGGATTATATGATACATGGTTATCCCCAACGTAGATAACTTCTTTGTTTTCAAAGTTATCTTTTATCCATGAATACATTGCTAATTGACTGCCAAGAGCATCGAAGTCAGGAGTGGTATGACGAAAGATAGCAATCCTGTCATATTTCTTAATTGCTCTAATGATTGAGGCATATTCTTTTTTATGAGCTAAGCCTCTTTCTTTGATGATTGGGTCAACTACAAATTTCATTATTTTCCTAAAATGCACATATCATATGCATCACGTGCTATCATAACCTCTTCGTCTGTTGGAATAACAACAACTTTAATTTTTGAGTTAGGAGTGGAGATGACAGCTTCTTTAGCTCTAACGTTTGCATTTAATTCTTTATCAATTTCAACTCCAAAAGCTTCGTGTAATAAATCTCCAACAGCTGCTCTAGTTCTCGGTTCATTTTCACCAATACCAGCAGAGAAGATAATTAAATCACAGCCACCTAATCTAACATAGTATTGACCAATGTAGTCTGCAATTCTTCTATTAAATAATTTGTTTGCTAAGATAGCATGTTTATCACCCTTTTCAACAGCAGCTAAGACGTCTCTAGAGTCATTAGAAATACCACTAACTCCTAAGAATCCTGATTTTTTGTTGAACATTTGATAAACTTCTTCGGCGGATTTACCAGTGACGCTGACAACATAGTTGAATACTGAAGGATCCATATCACCAGTACGTGTACCCATCATGATTCCTCCAAGTGGAGTAAGTCCCATTGATGTAGCAACACATTTACCATCTTTAATAGCGGTAATTGAAGAACCGCTACCGATATGACAAGAAATAATTTTGTTTTGTCCTTCTTTTAAGTATTTTTTACCTTCTTGAGCGAGGTATTTATGGCTTGTACCATGTGCACCATATCTTCTAATATCATATTTTTCTGTTAATTCATGTGGAATTGGGAATGTGTAATCCTCTTCTTCCATTGTTTGGTGATAAGCTGTATCGAAAGTTGCGATTGATGGGCAATCAGGTAAAACTTTCTTGAAAGCTCTAAAACATGTTAAGTGAGCAGCATTATGTAGTGGAGCAAGTGGAATTAATGATTCAATTTTTGCTTCTGTATCTGCATCAAACATAGCGGATTTTGAGAAGTATTTACCACCTTGAACGATACGGTGACCAATTGCTTTAATCTCATCAAATGATTTAATAATTCCTTTGCTAACTAAAGCATCTAATAAACATTGTGCAGCTGCTGCGTGATCTGGGAAAATAGGATAGCTTACATCCTTTTTATCTCCATATTTAATTGTGAAAATACCATCAGCATTTCCAATTCTTTCAGCGTTACCGCTACAAATAACTTTTTCTTCAGGCATTTCATATAATTTGAACTTTAAACTTGAACTACCAGAATTGATTGTCATGACTTTTGCCATTTTAAATTTCCTCCGAATTACTATTCAACATTATACATAAAATAAAATATTTTTTGTATCTTTAATATAGAGGTTGAAAAATCCCTTAACTTTATGAATGGATAAAAGAACATAAAATGATAAATCACAATTTGACAATAATAATAAAAAATTTTTAAGGATATCTAAAAGAAGTGTTTTATTATTTGAATGAATTAACACCATAAAAACTTTGTAAATCTAAACAATTTTCTTTTAAATCTAGGTTATTTTTTGATTCTATGTTAACTGTGATTATAACTGTGTTACAAAATTTTAAATTTCTTAAAAAAGACATACATAAGGTTTTAAAATTGTTATTTTTAACATAAAATGAAGTCTATTTAGATCTATTTTCTATAACTTATTAAAAGTTTCCATCCTACGAAATATGTTGTTTTTGAGACCTTAAGTTATATTTTTCTTATTATTTCGTTTTCTTCTTTTAGAAGAGAACAAAATATAGTATTATTTATGTATATCGGAGGTTTTCATAATGGCATACGGATTACTTTATGACTATTTAACTGGTCAGTGTATTGATGCTTATAACTACTTTGGTGCGCACTTTGTAGAAACTAAGGTAGGTCGCAAAAAAGAAAAAGGTGTTGTCTTTAGATTATATGCACCTTTAGCAGACGATGTTTCAGTTATTGGAGAATGGAATTACTGGGACGTTGGTGCTCACAAAATGAACAAAATTGATGATTCTGGTGTTTGGGAAATTTATATCCCTAACTTAGAAAATTATCAAAAATACAAATTCCATTTTAGAAACTGTAAAGGAAGATATGTAGATAAGATTGACCCATTTGCATTCTTTGCTGAAATGGCTCCAGGCACTTGTTCAAGATTATTCGATACTCGCAACTTTGCTTGGCACGATGATGATTGGCTACATAATAGAACCAGAAACTTTGACAAACCAATGTCAATCTATGAATGTCATATCGGAAGCTGGATGGGTAGAGCTGAAGATGGACATAGAAGAAGCTATGAAGAAGTAGCAGACATTATTATTCCTTATTTAAAAGGTATGGGATATACACACCTTGAAATCATGCCTATCACTCAATATCCATTCGATGGTTCTTGGGGCTATCAAGGTACTGGATTCTTCTCTGTAGATTCTAGATTTGGAAATCCATTCCAATTAATGTCTTTAATTGATAGATTACACCAAGCTGGTATAGGTATTATTCTTGACTTTGCCCCTGTTCACTTCGCAACAGATAAATGGGCATTAGAAAAATATGATGGTAGTTGCTTATACGAATATAACAACAAATGGAGAGTATCTCCTTGGGGTAGTTACCAATTCGATTTAGGTAAAGATCCAGTTCGTTCCTTCTTAATGAGCGCTATTAACTATTTTGTAGACTACTTCCACTTCGATGGTATTAGAGTTGACGCTGTTAGTAACATTATTTACTACAATGGTGATTGCTCAATTGGTGAAAATACCGGTGCTATTGAATTTATTAAGAGATTAAATGGTAAATTACATTACGCTCACAACTCATTAATGATGATTGCAGAAGACTCAACAGCTTATAGTGGAACTACACGTCCTGTTGAATATGGTGGACTTGGCTTCGACTATAAATGGGACTTAGGTTGGATGAATGATACTCTTAAATACTATGGTAAAGACCCAATTTACAAGAAGTATGAATATCACAAAATCACCTTCTCAATGCATTATTTCTACTCCGATAACTTTATGCTCCCTCTCTCACACGACGAAGTCGTTCATGGAAAAGGAACAATTATTAACAAAATGTGGGGCGACTATGATACTAAGTTTGCTTTAATTCGTAACTTATATGCATATCAATTCGCTCACCCAGGTAAAAAACTCAACTTCATGGGCAATGAATTAGCAAGTTTTGATGAATGGAATGAACAAAAATCATTACCATGGGAATTAAAACGTTTCCCTAAACATGACTCTATTTCTAGAATGTTCCATGATCTTAACTTAATATATGCAGGGCACAAAGCACTTTACTTTGAAGAACATAACCCTGCTCACTTCCAATGGTTAATTGCTGATGACTGCGATCACGCTATATATGCTTTCCAAAGAAAAGTAGACGATGATGTAGTTATCGCTGTATTTAACATGACACCAAACTACTATGAATATATTAATATCCCTTTATTTGAAGAAGGCGAATATGAAGAAATCTTCAACTCAGATAAAGATGTCTATGGTGGTTGGAATCAATACAATGGCTTACCATGCAAATCATTCCAATGTGATTGCTGGGGCAAACCATTTGCAATGAGTATCAAACTTGCTAGCTTTGGTGCTTGTTATTTCAAAAAGAAAAAATAAATTAACAATAAAAGGAGATTCATACAATGTTTCAATCAAAAGAAGCTTTTAAGACTGAATACACTCGTAGAATGCTTGAAAGATTCGGCGTCACAGTCGCAGAATCCCATGTTACTGAACAATACACCATTTTAGGAGAAATGGTTAGAGACTACACAAACATGGACTGGAAGCACTCTCACGAAGCTTCAGTAAGAAAAAACAAGAGAACTTTAATCTATTTCTCAATGGAATTCTTAATTGGTAGATTACTCGTTAACAACATGCAAAATAGAGGTATCTATCAAGTTGCTAAAGAAGGATTAAATGAATTAGGACTTGATATCCACACTCTTGAAGAACAAGAAAGTGATGCAGGTTTAGGTAATGGTGGTTTAGGCCGTCTTGCTGCTTGCTTCTTAGACTCTATTGCTTCATTAGGCTATGTCGGACATGGTAACTGTATCCGTTATGAATATGGTTTCTTCCGTCAAAAATTAGTTAATGGAAAACAAATTGAATTACCAGACCAATGGTTAAATAACGGTAACGTTTGGGAAGTAAGAAGATGCAAATACGCTGTAGAAGTTAAGTTCTACGGTAATCCAGAAACTTATTTAAAACCAAATGGTACTTATGGAATTAGAACCGCTAATGCAATATGTATTAGAGCAGTACCATATGATGTTCCAGTTGTTGGTTATAGAAATAAAGTTACTAATACATTAAGACTTTGGAGTGCTGAACCAAGTAGTGAAAATCTTCCAAAGAATACATCTTTTGAAGAATATTTAACCGCTTTAAAAGAACTCTGCCATGGTTTATATCCAGATGATAGTACAGAACATGGTCGTATCTTAAGACTCAGACAACAATATTTCTTAGTTAGTAGTGGTCTTCAATCTACTTTAAGAAGTTATTACAACCATAACGGAACTCTAAAAGATATCCACAAACAATATGTCTTCCAACTCAATGATACTCACCCAATTTTAGCAATTCCTGAAATGATGAGAATCATGTTAGATGAATACAATATGGAATGGGATGAAGCATGGGAAGAAGTTACAAAATCCATGGCTTACACCAACCATACAGTTATGCCTGAGGCTCTTGAAAGATGGCCAGTCAATTATGTTCAAACTTTAATTCCTCGTTGCTTTATGATTATTGAAGAAATCAACCGTAGATTCGGTAAAGAAATGGAAGAAAAGAACATTCCTCAAGATCATAGATACGCAATGAGCATTATTAAAGATGGTCAAATCCATATGACTAACTTAGCTATTTATACTTGTTTCTCGGTTAACGGTGTTGCTGCATTACATACAGAAATTCTTAAGAAGATGACTTTCAAAGAATTCTATCAATACATGCCAGAAAAATTTAATAACAAGACCAATGGTGTCACTCATCGTAGATGGTTACTTAATGCTAACCCAGAATTAGCTAAATTAATCTCTAGTAAGATTGGTGAAGATTGGATCTTAAATATGGATAAGATTAAAGACTTTGAAAAATACGCTGATAACAAAGCTGTTCAAGAAGCTTTAATTAAGATTAAATTAGAAAACAAGAAGAAACTTGCTGCTTATGTCAAAGAACATAACGGTATTGATGTTGATGTAAATTCTATCTTTGATGTTCAAATCAAACGTTTACACGCATATAAACGTCAGTTAATGAATATCTTCCATATTATTTACTTATATCAAAGAATGAAGAGTGATCCTAGCTTCAGAATCTATCCTCATACATTCTTCTTTGGTGCGAAAGCAGCCCCTAGCTACACTTACGCTAAGACAATTATTGAATTAATTTTAGCGGTCGCTAAAGTTGTTAATAACGATGAAGAAACCAACCCATTCTTAAAGGTTGTCTTTATTGAAAACTATGGTGTTAGCTTAGCTGAACTTATTATTCCTGCTGCTGATATCAGTGAACAAATTTCAACTGCTGGTAAAGAAGCTAGTGGTACAAGTAATATGAAGTTCATGATGAATGGTGCTATTACATTAGGTACATTAGACGGTGCTAACATTGAAATTGCTGATAGAGCAGGTATAGAAAACTGTGTCATTTTCGGCATGAATGAACAAGAAGTCGAAGCTCATAATAGAGCAGGCGACTACTCTCCATGGGATATCTATAATTCTGATTCAAGAATCAAAAATATCATGGACAGCTTATTCAATGGACCATGGGTTGACCAATACAAACCAGATCGTTTCAGAATGATTTTCGAAGAAATCATGAATAGAAGAGATGAATACTATATTCTCCTTGATCTTGATAGCTACATTAAAGCACATGAAAAAGCTGAAGAAGACTATCAAAAACCACTCGAATGGCAAAGAAAATGTATCTATAACATCGCTAACAGTGGATTCTTCTCAAGCGATAGAACTATCGAAGAATACGCTACTGAAATCTGGAAATTACAAAAAGTTGCTTAATATATATGGAAGTTGCTAATTTAAAAGAAATGTTTGTAGCTCAAGGCCAGCTTGACGCAACCATTGCTATAAATCATAACATTACCTATAAAACTACTAGAAGTAGAAGAACTTTAGCTTTAATTGTTGAAATTGGTGAACTCGCTAACGCAACAAGATGTTTTAAATACTGGTCAAATAAACCTAGTGAAGCAAAAGAAGTAGTGTTAGATGAATACGCAGATGGATTACATTTTTTCCTATCTTTAGGTATTGATATTGGTTCAAGTAAAAATGAATATGAAATTAGCAAACCAGATGATGATTTAACTCAACAATTTCTTAATGTCTATTCTTTAATAAGTTTATTTGCAGAAGAGGCTACTGAAGATAATTATGAAGTAGCATTCAGTGCTTTCTTAAACATTCTTCCTCTATTAGGATTTACCTGGAAAGAGCTTGAAGAAGCATATTATAAGAAGCTTGGAACTAATTACGTTAGGCAAGAAACAAATTATTAAAAATCCTGCAAATTGCATGAAAAAAGTGGTAAATCTACCACTTTTTTTGTTTTTTCTATTAATAATTAGCTATGAATTCTTCGATACTTTTTTCGTTGATTACCATGATACCTTTGCTTTTAAGATACTTAGTGGTAATGCCTTCTCCGTTAACTAATTTACCAGAGAAATTACCATCATGTATTAAGCTAGATCCACAGCTAGGTGAATGATCTTTAAGGATTGCGTATTTAATTCCAAAATATAAGCAGATGTTGTAAGCAAGTTCTGCTCCTTTTTCGAATTGGAAAGTTACGTCTCTACCAGATTTTGTAATTACTTTATCACCTTTTATTTCTGAAGGTTCTCTAGGAACAGATAGACCACCTTCAACTTCAGGACAAAAAGGAATAAGTTCAAACTTTTCTAATAGTTTTTGAATAGAAGGAGAAAGATTATCACTTCCATCATATTTGGTCTTGTCACCAACTAAACACGCACTGATTAAAATCTTTTCCATAAAACTTAAATATTATATATTTCGTATCAATATGTTTCAAGGTATAATCATAACGATGAAACAATTCGAAGAATATAAATATGATAATAAAGTATATAAAGTAGAGATTACTAGGAAGCGAATGAAGAATATCCGCTATAGATTAGTAGAGGATACTTTTAAAATAAGTGCACCTAATTTAGCTAGTAAAAGAAGTATTTATTCCGGCCTTGATAAATTTGCAGGAAAACTAATTTCCAAGAAAAAACCTTTATCTAGAGGTGATGACTTTATCTATTTATTTGGCTATAGATATATGTTTCCTGAGGCTGGAGAATTACATTTAGTCAATGGACAAAAATTCAAATTTTCTTCACGTGACGACTTTGATAAAAAGATTAGAAAAGTGTTCTTAAGCATTGTTACAAGTAGAGTGAGATATTTTGAGAATTTAATGCAGTTAAAACCTCATAATGTAAGAGTTAGAATTATGAATACAAGATATGGTTCGAATTCTAAGGCTACAAGAACTGTTACTTTTGCCTTAAAACTTTATTCTTATTCATTAGATATTTTAGATGCAATAGTGGTCCATGAACTTGCTCATTCTATTCATTTTGATCACTCTCCTGCTTTCTATTCAGTGGTTTATAAATATTGTCCAAATTATGTAGTTTTGCATAAAAAACTTCAGAAAGGAGTATTTTTATGATTAAAAAAATTTCATCAAAAACTAACGCTAGAGTTAAATATGCAGTTAGCTTAAAAGATAGAAAAAACCAAGAGGTTAATCACCAGTTTTTAGGAGAATCTAAGAAGGCTTTAGAGTTAGCTTTACAAAATAATCTTGTTAGTGAAGTTTTTACATTAGAAAAATTAGATTTACCAGATGAGATAATCCAATATCTAGTAAGCCAAGAAATTATTGAAAAAATCAGTAATTTGAAGAATCCAGAAGGAGTAATTTTTATTGCAAATTATCCTAAATATAAAAAAGACAATTTGAATAAAATATTATATCTAGATGAAATTAATGATCCTGGTAATTTAGGTACCATGGTAAGAACTGCTCTTGCGTTTAATTTCGATGCAGTAGTTTTAAGTAAACATTGTGTTTCAATTTATAACTCCAAAGCTTTAATGAGCGCTAAAGGAAGTAACTATTCTATACCTGTTTTTGAAGAGAATCTCGATAATATCGCAGAAGGCAAGAAAATTATCGTTTCTACATTATCTAGTGATAGTATTTCAGCAACTTCTTTACCAAAATTAGATAAATTTGTTTTAGTGATGGGAAATGAAGCCCATGGGGTAAGTGAAGATGCTTTAAGTAGAGCTGATATCAAGGTAAAAATAGATATTCAAAATATAGACTCACTTAATGTTTCTGTCGCTGCCGCCATTCTGATGTACGAATTAACTAAATAAATTAAGTAAATTCGATTTTATGACCTTGAAAACAGGGTCTTTTTTAAGCAAATAAGACTAGTCTTAATTGCTTTGTATATGATATAATCACGTAAGTACAAAGGAGGAAAAAGCGATGAATGAACTTAAAAAAGTAGACGATATTGTCGATTCCGCTAACAAGGATATTGAGAACGCTGACGACATCGAATCTATTAATAATGTCCGTAATAAGTATCTCGCTAAAAAATCTGAATTAATCGGATTAATGTCTCTTCTAGGGGGTCTATCTCCAGAAGGGAGAAAAGAACTTGGCCAAAGACTTAATGAAGCAAAGAACACTATTGCAGATTTGATTACATTAAAATTTGACAAGATCAACGAAAGAGCTCTTCAAAAGAAACTTGAAGAAGAAAAGATCGATATCTCTTTACCAGGTATCAAACATGAAGTAGGAGGTAGAAACCCTTTTCATGTTGTTATCGATGAGATTACTGAAATCTTTATTGGCATGGGCTTTAAAGTTGCAAGTGGCCCTGAAGTTGAAAGCGACCGATTTAATTTTGAACTTTTAAATATCCCTAGTGATCACCCAGCTAGAGATATGCAAGACTCCTTTTATATTGATGAAAATACTTTATTAAGAACTCACACTTCACCAGTTCAAGCTAGGACAATGGAAGCTAGTAAAGGCGAACCAATCAAAATTATTTGCCCTGGCAAAACATACCGTAGAGATGATGATGACGCTACTCATAGTCATCAATTCGCACAAATCGAAGGTCTTTTAATTGATAAAGACATTAACATTGGATACTTAAAAGCAGTCTTAGAATTATTTGCTAAGAAAATGTTTGGTGAAAAAAGAGAAATTAGATTTAGAAGTAGCTACTTCCCATTCACTGAACCAAGTGTTGAAGTAGACATCAGCTGTGCTAACTGTGGTGGTAAAGGCTGCTCAATGTGTAAAGGTACAGGTTGGATTGAAATTCTAGGTGGAGGAATGGTCCATCCTAATGTATTAAAAATGAATGGTTATGATTCTGAAAAATATAGCGGTTTTGCTTTCGGCATTGGTATTGAAAGAGTCGCTATGTTACGTTATGGAATCGATGATATACGTAAATTCTACACAAACGATGTAAGATTCTTACATCAATATAGAAAGAAAGCATAAGGAGGTAGTGATATGTTAGTTAGTTTAAAAGAAATTAATAAATATGTCTCTTTAGAAGGACTAGATGCAAAAATGATTGCAGATGGTTTAACTTTCTCAGGAACAGAAGTCGAAGAAATTACTACCTTAGCTAGTGGCACTAATCTTATTATTGGTCAAATTGTTAACTGCATTGATCACCCAGATAGTGACCATTTACATGTTTTAAAAGTTGATTTAGGCCCAAAATATGGAACAAAACAAATCGTTTGTGGTGCTCCTAACGCTAGAGTTGGATTAAAAGTTATCGTTGCTATGGTTGGAGCTAAACTTCCTGGTGGCGAAATTAAACCTAGCGTCATTAGAGGAGTGGAGTCTAACGGAATGTGCTGTTCTTTACTCGAACTTGGGGTGGATGCTAAATATTTAACTGAATATCAAACAAAAGGTATTGAAGAATTACCTAGTGATGCTCCAGTTGGAGAAGAAAATGTTTTAGGTTATTTAGGACTTGATGATACAATCTTAAACTTAAAAGTTTTAGCAAATAGACCTGACTTATTATCTTTATACCAAGTCGCTAAAGAAATTGGTGCGGTCTTCTCAAGAAAAGTATCTATTCCAACATATGAAAAAGAAGAAACATTTACTACTTCTTTAAAAGTTGGTAGTGAGACTAAACGTTGTACTCAATTTGCTGGAAAAGAAATTAAAGGAATTAAGATTAAACCTTCACCAAAGTGGATGTCTTCTTTCTTAATGGCAATGGGTACAAGAAGTATCAATAACATCGTTGATATTGGTAACTATGTCATGCTTTTGACAGGTCAACCATTACATATGTATGACGCTGATAAACTTCCTAAAGATGAATTGATTGCTAGAGATGATTTTAAAGGCGAAGTAGTGGCCCTAGATGAAAAACCTTACAAAGTAAAGGAGGGTGATATTGTTATTACAAGTAACAAAGTCCCTATGTGTTTAGGTGGAGTAATGGGAGCTTTAAAGTGCGCTGTTGATGAAAATACCACTCACATTTATATTGAAGCAGCTTCTTTTGATGGAGCAAGCATCCGCCATACATCAAATAGACTTGGTTTAGCTAGTGAATCTAGCTCTAGATTTGTAAAAGGCACAAATCATTTCCAAGCTGAAAAAGTTATTAATTTCGCTTCTTTCTTAATCAAAGAATTATGTGAAGCCAAAGAATTCTCAAATATTGTTAACTATCAAGAAGATACATATGAACAAAAAGTTATCAAAACTTCTGTTTATAGAATTAACAATCGCTTAGGAACTTCTTTCTCAAGTAAAGATATTAAAGAAGCCCTCACAAGATTACATTTTGAAGTTAAAGGAGAAGAAGAACTTGAAGTTAAAGTTCCTCAAGAAAGACTTGATGTTACTTGTGATGCTGATTTAAGCGAAGAAGTTATACGACTTCTTGGTTATAAATATGTTAAAGCAACTTTACCTACATTACCTACTTCATTAGGCTCTTTAGATGAAGCTCAATTACGTTTAAAAACTATTAGAGACCTTCTTTTAGATTTAGGCTTAGATGAATGTTTAACTTATTCACTCGTATCTAAAAAAGAAGCAGAACAATTTAATTTATTAAATAAGGATAATAAATATCAAATTTTAAATCCTTTAACTGATGAACATGAGATATTTAGAACTCATATCTTGTCTTCTTTATTAAAGGTAGCAAGTTACAATATCAATCACCAAAATAAGAATCTTGCTTTATTTGAAACTAGTAACATGGTTTCTAAAGAAAGTAGAAGTGAACACCTTGCTATTGTCTTAGTGGGTAATGAACTTAATCAAAATTTAATGAATCAAGTTCCATATAACTTCTTCCACATGAAAGGTATTGTAGAAAACATCTTTACCATATTAGGCATTGAAAAATCCCGTTATAAATTTGAAAGATGTAAAGAAAAAGGAAAAGAACTCCACCCAGGTAAGAGTGCAGACATTATTTTCCAAGGACAAGTTATTGGTAAACTTGGAGAGGTCTACCCTTCTATATATAAAGAATATAGTTTAGGCAAAACTACCGCGGTGGTTTTAGAAATGAATCTTGATAGCTTATTAACTGCAAAAGTCAGTTTAATTAAGAATGAAAATTATTCTAAATTCCCAACTGTTACTAGAGACTTAGCTTTAGTAGTTAGTAAAGATATTGATTCAAGCGAATTAATCCGCACCATTAAAATGGTGGGCAAAGGAATAGTAAAAGAAGCAGAAGTCTTCGATGTATATGTAGGAGATTTAAGCTTAACTAAGAAAAAGAGCCTAGCTATTTCTATTACTTTCTCTAGTAAAGACCACACCTTACAAGATAAAGAAGTGGTCGATACTTTAGACAAAATTAAATTTGAATTAAATCGTGTATTTAACGCTGAACTTAGAAGCTAATTATGAAGATTGATTTAAGAAAATACGAGTTAGGAAAAAGCTATACATTTGAAGAAGATGTAGATTTTTCTTCTCATGAATTTTCTAGTTCTTATCGCATAAGAAAAATCACTTCTTGTCACGTTAATGTTACTTTACTTCAATATGAATATATCACTACCTTAACTTTATTTATTAAAGGAGAAGTTATTGGAGCTTGTAGCTACACTAATGAAGATGTAGTAGTTCCTTATAAAGTAAAAGAAATTATGACTTTCTCCGCTGAAGAAGGAGTAGGAGACTATTTACTTGAAGACGATTTAATAGATTTAGACCCATATCTATTTTCCTTAATTGATAACGCTGTTCCTCTTAACATAGTTAAAAAAGGAGCTAAGTTACCAAGTAGTGGAACAGGATATGAAGTCTTAACCGAAGAAGAATATCTAAAAAAGAAGAAAGAAGTTAAAGATTCCCG
>Ga0310695_10004420_pt1 | contig 25968 bp, 24 predicted proteins | sample RumenRJG_04DNA_FD_203882 | JGI IMG/M metagenome (GOLD analysis project Ga0310695, IMG submission 203882) | Bovine rumen microbial communities from Lethbridge, Alberta, Canada - RJG_04 (v2) (version 2) | ecosystem: Host-associated > Mammals > Digestive system > Stomach > Rumen | place: Canada... | reverse complement strand
GTCGAATTACTTTGCTGACTGCTTCATCATCAACAGGGACTACATGCTCAACTTCCTTAAATGGTATGAAGCTCTCGAGTACATGGATATGATAGAGATCATACGCGACAACCTCGGCATGATGGACGTCGGAACCTATGAGTTCAGAGGCTATCTCGGAAAGATCAAGGATCCGTGGCAGTTCCTCAAGGTAAACCAGGGAATGACGGACTACGATATCCGCAACGAGGTATTCTGCAATCCAATGAGACCAATATACACAAAGGCCCAGGACGAAGCGCCTGTATTCCACTATCCTGAAGCGGATGTAAGGAATTCCGTGATTTCGACCGGATGCATCATCGAAGGAAGAGTGGAAAACAGCGTTATCTTCAGAAGCTGCCACATCGCCAAGGGTGCGGTAGTCCGCAACTCCGTGATCATGATGCACGGCACCATCGGCGAAGGCGCTGTGCTCGACAACGTGATCGCTGACAAGTATGTGACTATCAATCCTGGCGTAAAGATCTACGGCGGCGAGAGAGAGCCTGTTATCATCGGAAAGCATAACACCATATAAAAAAACAGGGGTGGGATATGGCTAAGAAAAATATACTTTTCGCGGCATTCGAAGCATCACCTTTTATCAAGACCGGCGGCCTCGGAGATGTATCCGGGGCTTTGCCTGTACATCTCAGAAACGATGAGTTCGACGTCAGGGTAATTCTGCCGCTCATAAGCTCTATACCTGAAGAGTACAAGAGCAGAATGAAATTCGTTACCAGCTATGAGGTGCCGCTCGGATGGAGAAAACAGTACTGCGGACTTTTTACGCTCATGAAAGGCGGGGTCAAGTACTACTTCCTTGACAACGAGTACTACTTCAAGCGCGGTCAGATATACGGAGAGTTTGACGACGCTGAACGGGTGGCGTTTTTTTCCAAGGCCGTGCTGGAGACAGTAAAGTACATAGCAAAGAATTTCAGGCCTGATATCATTCACTGCAATGACTGGCATACCGCGCTGATACCGGTTTACTTAAGAGAGCTGTATAAGGAAGACCCTCTCTTCGACCGTATCCGCACCGTGTTCACCATACACAACCTGAAGTTCCAGGGTATGTACAGCAATTATGTGACCGGCGACGTATGCGGACTGGCAGGAACTCCTGCTGAAGAGCAGATGTCTCATTTCGGCGCAGTAAACTTCCTGAAAGGCGCTGTCATTTACTCAGACGCCGTTACAACTGTCAGCCCTACCTATGCTGAGGAGATATGCACTTCGGCTTACGGCGAGGGACTCGATGGTCTGTTCAGGGAGATGCAGTATAAGCTGAGCGGCCTCATCAACGGTATAGACCGCAAAAGCTACGACCCTGCGACAGACAAGGCGCTGGCGGTCAATTACGATGAGAACAGCCTTGAAAAGAAGGTGCTCAACAAACTGGCTCTGCAGAAGGAGCTCGGACTCGAAGAGGATCCTGATGTGCCTCTCTTCGCGATGGTGAGCCGGCTCACAACACAGAAGGGAGCGAATCTTATCGCTGACCTCATGCCTGTGTTCAGGGAAAGAAAGATGCAGCTCGCCGTACTCGGGACCGGTGACTACCTTTATGAGCACGCGATAGCTGACTTCGCGTATCATAATCAGTCAAGATTCGCGGCGCGCATAACCTTCGACGAGAAGCTCTCAAGAAGGTACTACGCCGGCGCTGACGTCTTCCTGATGCCTTCCGAATTCGAACCTTGCGGTCTGGCGCAGATGATATCCATGCGCTACGGAACTCTTCCGCTTGTAAGGGAGACCGGCGGGCTGAAGGATACTGTGAAAGGATACTGGGACTACGGCAATACAGCCAACGGATTCTCGTTTAAGGATTTCGACGACAACGGACTGCTCAGCGCTGTCGATCTGGCTATCGGCCTCTGGACCGGACAGAAAGACACGTGGCAGGAGTTGCAGCGCAACGCGGTAAGCATGCATTTCGGTTGGGAGGAATCAGCCGGAAAATACCGTGAATTATACGAGGAACTGCTGAGATAGAACCAATATGACAATAAAACACGATTCAAGAAAACCAGAATACAGAGAGCCCTTCGGAGCGGCGCAAACCGGGACGAAGGTCTCTCTTGCTATAGAAATAAGTGATCCCGCTCCTGAAAGCGTAAGGCTCATGCTCTGGCATGGCGACGATCCGGAGATCCACTATCTGGAAATGAGCGAAGCGGGAGGCGGAAGATACACTGTATCTTTTCCGCTGCCTGATGAAGGCTGCCTGGTATGGTACGCGTTTGAGATAGAAACGGAACGCGAGGACGGCAGGGCAGTCTTTTACTATGGAAACAACATCAGGGATCTTGGCGGAGAGGGGAGACTGTATGTCGATGATCCGCACCGCTATCAGATAACGGTATATAAGGCATCGAAAGTGCCTGAGTGGTATAAAAACGGGATAGTCTACCAGATATTCCCCGACAGATTCGCGCGCGATGAAGACTGGCGCGAAAGGACAGAAGCCGCAAACGCGAAGATCAATGAGAGGCGCAGCGACATGAAGAGGGTCGTGCAGGAGGACTGGACACTGCCGGCTTACTATGTGCGCGATCATTCCGGAAAGGTCACAGAATGGCCAATGATGGGCGGCAGTCTTAAGGGCATAGAGGAAAAGCTCGATTATATAAGATCACTCGGAGTAACGTGCATTTACCTGAATCCGGTGTTTGAGGCGTCATCAAATCACCGCTATGACACTGGGGATTACATGCGCATAGACGGAGCGCTCGGCACTGATGCTGATTTTGAAGATCTGGCAGCCGCTGCAAGGGCAAGAGGAATGCGCATAATACTCGACGGAGTGTTCAGCCATACCGGAGCCGACAGCATATACTTCGATAAGGAAGGCAATTACTCAGAGATGCATCCGGATGAGGAGAACGCCGGCGGAGCGTGGGGCGGTGATGATTCGCCTTACAGGGACTGGTACAAGTTCGATGAAAATGAGCGCTGCGGCTACAAATGCTGGTGGGGCGTTGAGGATCTGCCTGAGGTAGATGAGAACAACCGCAGCTTCAGGGATTTCATTCTCGGAGAGGATGGAGTCGTTGCCCACTGGATGAAGAAGGGCGCGTCGGGCTGGAGACTCGATGTAGCGGATGAACTCCCGGATTCTTTCATTGCGGAGACACGGGCAAGGATCAAGGCGACGGACCCTGAAGGCCTTCTGCTTGGAGAAGTATGGGAAGACGCCAGTAACAAGATCAGCTACGGGGAGCGGCGCAAATACTTCATGGGTGATGAGCTCGATTCCACGATGCACTATCCTATTAGAGACATACTTCTCGACTACATCAATTTCACCATAGGCTCGTCGGGAGCGGCTGAGAGGATGATGAACATCGCGGAAAACTATCCGCCTGAGAATTTCTATGCTGCGCTCAATCTTCTCGGGAGCCATGACAGGGCCCGCATCATGACGATGATGGCGGCTGAAGAGGACTACAGCTCGGCAACAAAAAAAGTAAAGCTGCTTTCCACGCTTCAGTACTGTCTGCCGGGAGTGCCGTGCGTTTACTATGGTGATGAAGCCGGTCTGCTCGGAGGAACTGATCCAGAAAACAGAAGCGGATTCCCGTGGGGCTTCGAAAATCTCGACCTCGGATATCACTACAGGATGCTTGGCCTTATGTATGATGAGCACCCGGCTCTGAAGGAAGGAGGATTCGAGATCCTCTCGGGAAAATACGGAATAGCTGAAGACATTCTCGCGTTCACCCGAAGCGGCAGGGATGCCGCGGGTACAGAGGAGACTCTGCTCGTTCTGGCAAACAGACGATACGAGCCTTTTGAGGTGGATCTCAGAAACATAGACGGACTCAAAGGCGCTTACGCACTTGAACTTCTGACATCAGAGGAGATGACTCCGGATGAAGACGGAAGCCTCGGCATCATAAGGATGGACAGCCTGTCTTCAATGGTGATAAGCATCAGAGCTGAAAAGCCTGCGGCAGAAGACCTTGGCAGAAGCGCCGGCGTCATCTGCCATATAAGCTCGCTGCCTGAGGGAAAGCTGGGCAAGGGAGCGAGAGACTTCGTCGATGAGATAGCCTCCGCAGGATTCACCATCTGGCAGGTGCTTCCTGTGAATCCGGCCGGTCAGGGGAATTCTCCGTACAGCAGCTTTGCTGCGTTTGCGGGAGAGCCGGCATTCATCGATTACAGCGAACTGCCGGATACAGAAGGCTATTACGAATTCATCAAGAATAACGATTACTGGCTGCACGACTACATCGCGTTCAATCTCATAAAAGAGATGAATGACGGAAAGCCGTGGTATGAATGGCCGGAGAAATACAAAAATGCGGACCCGCTCGAATTCATAGGCACGCTCAGCGAAGAGCAGAAGAAAAAGGCGAGCAAGCTTGTGGGAGAGCAGTACTGCTTCTTCTCACAGTGGAACGATCTCAAGGCCTATGCGAATTCAAAAGGCGTCCGCCTGATGGGCGACCTGCCGATGTACATGGCTGCTGATTCGGCCGATGTATGGGCAAACAAGCGCCTGTTCAGGATGGACAACGCGGGCAGGCAGAGCGTGCATGCCGGAGTACCGCCTGATGCGTTCAGCAATGAAGGTCAGGACTGGGGCAACCCGCTTTACGACTGGAAGGTGCTCGAAGAGGACGGGTACGGCTGGTGGCTGAGGAGGATACGTCAGTGCGCCGAGCGCTTTGACATACTCAGGATTGATCATTTCAGAGGCCTTTCCGAGTACTACGCCATCCCTGAGGGCAAAGACCCTAAGGAAGGCTGCTGGCAGCACAGCGCGGGACTCAGATTCCTGGCTGATGTACGCGGCATACTCAGGGCCGAAGGTTTCGGAATGAAGCTTCTGGCTGAAGATCTCGGACATCTCGACGCCGGGGTGAAGAACCTGCTTAAGCTCAGCGGGCTTCCGGGAATGGATATCTGGCAGTTCTCTGCAGAAGACATGAGGCACATGAGTGACAATGAGCCTGAAAAGGCCGCGCACAGGGCCTTCTACACCGGAACACATGATAATAATACACTGCTGGGCTTCCTGAAAGAAAAGGATGGCGGAGAGCACAGCAGCGGGAATGGTTCTCCGGAAATGGGAAGCACGGTCGAAGCTCTTGCTGTAATACGCAGGATATATGAGAGTCCTGCCGCGCTTGCCATGCTGCAGGTGCAGGATGTGCTCATGCTTGGAGAAGAAGCACGAATGAACGTACCGGGAATACCAGAAGGCAACTGGACCTGGAAAATGCCGGGAGAGACTGTAAAGGAAGCATTCAGGGAAGCCTCCTCGCGACTGGGATGGTTCAGGGCTCTGGCGGAAAGAACAGGACGCAAATAACGCAGAACGGAGAATCGGAATGATCCGGAATATAGTTTTTGACATAGGTAATGTGCTCATAGGCTTTGACGCGAAGGGATACCTTATATCGCTTTTCGGTGAGGAAAAAGCCATGCGCGTCGGAAAGGCGGTATTCGGCAGCGGATACTGGCAGGAGCTGGACATAGCCAGACTCAGCGAGGAGAGGATACTGGGTCTTTTCTACAGCGCTGCGCCCGATCTCCGCGACGAGATAAAGGAATCATTTGACAGGATAGGTGAATGCGTCACTAAGCTGGACTGGCCGACAGCACTGATAGATTCGCTGAAAGAGAAGGGCTACAGAGTCTACTTCCTTTCGAACATGTCAGAGCATGTGAAGGCTTCAAATAAAGCCGCGTTCGATTTCGTCTCCCATATGGACGGGGGCGTGTGGTCGTGTGATGTGCATCTGATAAAGCCCGATCCCGATATCTACAGGAGCCTTTTCGATAAATACAGCCTTGTTCCTGAGGAGTGCCTGTTTATAGACGATCACGCTGAAAACATCGCCATGGGAAGAAAGCTTGGAATGAAGGGCATCGTTTTCAGAGATCACGATCAGTTTGATGCTGATCTCACCAAGGCTCTGACAAAGGATGCAGGTCACGATAAGCTTACTGTGCTGTGCTATGGCGACTCCAACACATACGGCTATGATCCGTCCACAAGCGGAAGGTATCCGTATGAAAAGCGCTGGACTACGCTGCTTGGCAGCATGCTGGGAGACAGGTATGAGGTGATCGCCGAAGGCCTTAACGGCAGAACGACAGCCTATGACCGGGAAGGAGCGCCGTGGAAGAACGGGGCGTCGAGCCTGATCGCGTGCCTCGGCACCCACAAGCCTATAGACTACGTAATAATCATGCTGGGCACAAACGACTGCAACGAAGAGCTCGGGCTCTCGGCAGAGGATATCGCGCGGGGCATGGAGACTCTTGTAGATACAGTCGAACAGGAGGCTCCGGCTCTTCAGGGATATGTGCCTGAGATAATAGTCGCCGCCCCGGCCGCGATACATGGTGATCTTGAAAGATTACCTTTCGCGCATCAGCTTACAGCGGATTCAGCCGCAAAGTCCACAGACATCGGGCCTCTCTACAGAGAGATCGCCGAGTGTCATTCCGTAAGGTTTGCAGACGCGACGGATGCTGCGGAGGTATCTGATGACTGCGAGCATCTGACGGAAAAGGGCCACAGGCAGATCGCCGGACTCTTCTGTGAAGCGATAAAATCGGGAGTTAAGCCATGATAAAATTCAGCGAGATACCGTACTCAAGGCCAGATATCGATGCACTTAAAACAGAGCTGCAGGCACTTACAGATGAGCTGAAGGCAGCGGCATCATATGATGAGGCAAAAGCTGCTTTCCTGCGTAAGGATTCACTGGAGCGCCATATCGAATCGGTTTCAACACTGGCGCAGATACGCCATTCCATAGATACACGGGACAAGTTTTATGATGACGAAGTAAGATTCTGGAACATGTCATTTCCGGAGATCCAGGAGTATCTGCAGAAGTGGACGGAGGAGCTGCTGAGATCGTCATACCGCGGTGAGCTCGAAGCTGAGTTCGGGGAGGTCATATTCCTTAACGCGGAGATAGATCTTAAGACCTTTGACCCTTCAATAATACCGTTGCTGCAGGAGGAGAATGATCTTACCATGGAGTACGAGAAGCTCCTCGCAAGTGCACAGATACCTTTCCGCGGAGGTATATATACGATCTCGCAGATATCTCCTTTCAAGAATGATGCGGATGACGAAACCAGACTTGCCGCCTGGAAGGCTGAGGGAGGCTGGTACAAAGATAATCAGGAGAAACTCGACAGCCTTTATGACAGGCTTGTTGCCATACGCCATGAAATGAGCCGGGAGCTCGGCCTGAGAGATGCCGTAGAGCTTGGGTATTTCAGGATGACGCGCAACTGCTATGACAGGAATGATATAGAAAAGTTCCGCGAGGCAGTGCGTAAGCATATCGTACCGGCAGCAGACAGTATCAGGCGAAGGCAGGCTGAGAGACTAGGGATGAGGTATCCTCTTAGCTTTGCCGATAATGCTCTTTTGTTCAGATCGGGCAATCCGAAGCCTGCGGGCGACGCGGACTATATTGTCGAAGCGGCCGGAAGGTTCTATGACGCTCTTTCACCTGAGACCGGGGAGTTTTTCAGAACGATGCGCGAGGGAGAGCTTATGGATCTTCTCTCGACCCAGGGCAAGGAGGGCGGCGGATACTGCACCAGCATACACGATTACGAGGTGCCGTTCATATTTGCCAATTTCAACGGCACGCAGGGCGATGTGGAGGTAGTTACCCACGAAGCGGGTCACGCCTTCGCTGACTGGATGAACAGAAAGCGTGTTCCCCTTGAGACGGTATGGCCGACAATGGAGGGATGTGAGGTGCATTCCATGAGCATGGAGTTCTTTGCGTGGAAGTCGGCAGAGGATTTCTTCGGAAAGGATGAACGCAAGTATCTTTACAGCCATCTCGCTGATTCATTCCTGTTCATCCCTTACGGAACTATGGTGGATCATTTTCAGCACAGCGTATATGAACATCCGGAGATGACTCCGGCGGAGCGCCATGCTGAATGGAAGAGACTGCTCGGCATTTACATGCCGTGGCTCAGACTCGACGGAGAGATACCGTTCTACTCCGAGGGAATGGGCTGGCAGAGACAGCACCACATCTACTCGAGTCCGTTCTACTACATAGATTATTGTCTGGCTCAGACAGTTGCTCTTGAATTCTGGGAAATGATGCAGAATGATTATGAAGATGCCTGGGCGCACTATATGGCCTACACCAGACAGGGCGGGTCGGAAGTGTTCACGAAACTGCTTAAGAAGGCCGGGCTTGCAAGCCCGTTCGAAGAAGAGACCATACGCGGCATCTGTAAAAATGCCGCTGAATACCTATCGGCATACGACCTCACTGGAATAGAGTAAAAGCAGAAGGCAGGCAGATCAGCTGCCTGCCTTCAGTATATCCATATCCACATCTCCGCTGATGCCGGAGATCTTACCCGTGCAGCTTGCCTGCCACATCAGATACGGACCTTCGTAGTCCGTTTTTTCTGTGTAATGGGCAAGCCAGACAGGCCTTACATCAGTTTCTTCCCAAATGCTCTCAAGATGGTTTTTGCTGCCGTAGAGCATGCAGCCGTATCCGGCATGTGACAGCTCATCAGCAAAAGAGTCATACAGCTTGTTGAGCTCATGGAAATTCATACCGTAATCCTGAAAATTACCGAAATCTTCCCAGTCAAATGCGATCGGGAAATCAAGATTTGCTCCGTCAAGAGTCTCGATTATCCAGTCTGCTGACGCGCGCACGAGTTTCTCCGTATTGTCAGTACTGTAAAGATATACGCCGGTTTTCAGTCCGGCCTCCCTGGCATTCTTTAAATTGTTGTAGAATCTTTTATCGGTGTTTATCTCTCCGTCGGATGTATATCCTATTCTTATTATCACGAACTCGCAGCCGGCTTTTTTCACCGCCTCGAAGTCGATGTCATCCTGCCAGGCAGAGACATCTATGCCGAATGAAAGCTTTTCATCCTTATAGGCTGAGACAAAGTCAGCGAAGGCCGTGCGTTCGGAATCATCCTCGTAAACAGGAACTTCATCAGCTACTTCTACAGTCAGATCCCATTCCGTTATATTGCCCGAGGCATCGGTCACTTTGACGTGGAGAGGGTATTTACCATTCTTCTCCATATCGACCTCTCCGTCGACGGATACAGCAGGGGAAGGATCCGCGTTGTCGCCGTAAGCGATCACGTCATTGATGTCGAATTCAGTTCCGCGCTGAAGCACCGCACCGTCCCAGCTCCATATCTTTAACGGCGGTATGCTGTCATTTACAGCATATGACATTTTAAACTCCTTTGATGGATTCAGAAGTCCGCCGAACAGAGGCTTTGTGACTGTATAAACGACCTCACCTCTGCCTGTCTGATCAGTAGTCAGGAATTCAGCTCCGGCGCTTACCTCTCCATTTGCTTCCTTTACATACTGCATGGATGGAGCGGTTTCACCGAATTCAACAACAGGCGATTCATCAGTAAAGGTGATTGAAAGCGAGTCATAAGCGGACTTATAAACGTACGCAGTTGTCCCCGCTATGGCAGCAATGAGTATCAAAATAAGGATGAGCAGAGCTTTCAGCGGCCCGCGTTTTTTCCTCGTCTTTTTTGTTGCAGTTTCTTCTTTATATCTGTCGCTTCTCATCGGATCCCCTCAGTATGGTTAATACCTTTAAATCGTATTATTACACAGCCGCAAAGTCAAATGCATTATGATACAATACGCATATGACAAAGGATGAACTGATAACAGCGAGAATAGAAGACAGGATATCCCAGTGCCGTGACGGGTATTATGTGACATCCACGGGATTTCTTGATACACACGAACAGGCTCTGGCTGTCGCGGCCTCAAGGCATGCGGCAGGGGTCAGGACGTTCATGTATGGCGGATATGAAGATGCTGAGCGCAGGATGCTGGTATGTGTTCCGAGAGATATTCCAATGAGCGATGAAGAGGCTACAGAAGGCCTGATCGAAGTGCTTAGGATAAATCTGCCCGCCATAGCGCGGGAACTCAGCCACAGGGACTACCTTGGCTCGCTTCTGGGACTTGGAATAGTGCGAAGACTGACAGGGGACATACTCGTAAGACCGGATGGAGCGGACGTGCTGATACTTCCGGGCATAGGTGAATTTCTCGTGAATGAGCTCCACCGCATAGGACCGGTAGAGGTAAAGACAGAGATCATCCCAGCTGAGGAACTGAAGGTGCCTGAAGTGCGATTCGAGATAATAAGAGACAGTCTGAGTTCGATAAGGCTTGACAGCGTAGTCTCTTCGGCATTCAGGATCTCCCGAAGCAAGGCTGCCGATGCAATACGCAAGGGGCTTGTTTCAATGGACCATGCCGAGTGCATAAAACCTGATGCTTCTGTTAGCGAAGGCTCATCAATAGTTCTTAAAGGGAAAGGGAAAGCGGTCCTTGCAGAAACCGGAGGAGAATCGCGCAAGGGGCGTATACGCATAGTAATAAAGCGCTTTATCTGATACAAAAACAAGAGATCCCGCAGGTATTGCTGCGGGATCTTTTATTATTGCCGGGTTTTCAGTTATGCTATTTTGAAGAGACCGAACCGCCGTTGTTCTTCGAGATCCAGCCAATCCAGGTCTTGCCTGCGTTGAGGTTCTGCAGAACATATGAGTTGGCCAGAACTTCTTCTTCACTCATGTCTTCGCTGTCCTCAGGAGAGACGATAGTGTATTTGTTGTAGATTGGCCATGTTCCGTCTTCACTTGCTTTGGCTTCTTCGAGAGCTGCTGCATAAGCTTCATCATTTGCGGCCTGTGCAGTCTCTGCATCGGTCGAAGGATCGATGATCTCAAGCTTGCCGTCAACTACCTGCCATTTGATATCCTTGACAGTTCCTTTGCTGAAGAGCTTGCCGTCACCTCCATTCAGCTTGTAGTCGCAATAAGTGACACTTCCTGCACTTCCCGGACCTTCATAGCCTTCTTTTGTGATATATTCGGTGTCATCGATCAGCACTAAGAGGTTCTCTCTGCAGAGGTCATTTTCAAAGTTAGCAGTATGATACATGCCATCCTCTTCGTTGTAAGTCCAGTATGTATCCTCATAAGCTCTTTCGGAGTACTTTACTCCGATCTGTGAAGCAGCAGTTTCACTAACAGGCTCAGTGACTCTGTTGAAGCATAGTTTTGTGTATTCTTCAGGCTCAGTCCTGAATCCGAGATTCTTGATCGTAGCAGGCACCTTGCTTCCGTAGATAATACCGCGGTGTTCAACATTTACAGCTCTTGTTGTATCCCTGCCGTACATGCCTTCCTGATCATCGAGATACATCTGATCGATGTGATCGACATTATCAGTCTTGAATACCTCCTTCGCACCGATGTAATCACCTTTTGAGTGGCTCATGCCCCAATGGATGAAGATAGAGTCAAAGAGCTCTGAGAATTTGACGAAAGGAGGGCGGGCACTTCTTGTCGGTCCTATGATCTCAGGAAGCTTTTCATAGTCTGCGTAAAACCAGAGCGTTCTGGTGATTCCGCCTTCTACTTCTGCCTGAAGGATGATGTCAGGCGCATAGTTTTCATCGTCCATTCCCCACTGAGGTCTGGCGTCAGGAGCATTCTCAACAACAAACGCAGCGACACGTCTGCCGGCAGCTGCTTCATCGTATCCCTGTTCAGCTGTTTCACCTGTCAGAGCGTTGCTTGCAGGTGGTTCAGGCTCTTCAGGATCAGGTTCCGTGCAGGCAGAGAGGAGAGTAGTACCAATCAGCGTGATGCACAGAAGCATCACGAGTAAAAACTTGCTTTTTTCTTTTTTCATGTTGTTACCTCCTGACATTGAGTCAGTATATATTCGTACATAGCTATCTTACAGTAACAGTTATTTATTAGTACTGCATCTTAACACAATTTCATCAAAGTGCTATAATTTGCGAAGTCAAAAAGGGGACAGAGAAAATCATTATTCAGGAGGGTATTCAACATGAAAAGAATTCTTACAGTCCAGGATATTTCATGCCTGGGCAAATGCTCTATAACGATAGCGCTTCCTGTGATCTCAGCACTGGGAGTGGAGTGTGTCATACTGCCGACGGCAGTGCTTTCAAATCACACTCTTTTCAAGGCCTTTACAGTAAAAGATCTTTCTGATCAGATCGAGCCTATCACCAAACAATGGGAGTCTGAAGGTGTCGAATTTGATGCGATATATACCGGTTACCTTGGAACCGAAGAACAGATCGACATGATGAAAGATCTGTTCAAAACATTCGGAAACGGCGATGATAAGCTTGTATTCGTAGATCCGGTAATGGCTGACAACGGCAAGCTCTATCCGGCATTCGACATGAATTATGCGCGTAAAAATACTGAGCTGTGTTCGTGCGCTTACATAATCGTTCCGAATATCACGGAGGCATGCATCATGACCGGTATGGAGTATCGTGAAGAGTATGATGAGGCCTATGTAAAGGATCTGCTTTCAAGAGTCGTAAACCTGGGCGCGCGCATCAGCGTTCTCACAGGTGTTTCTCTCAGTGAGGGAAAGACAGGCGTTATGGGTTATGACAGGGATAAAGATGAGTACAGCGTTTACCAGAATGACAAGGTAGACGCAACTTTCCACGGAACGGGAGATCTATTCTCAAGCACTATGATTGGTGAGATTATGCATGGGAAGGACTGGAAGGACGCTGTGCGGATAGCGGCCGACTATACAGCCCATACTATAGCGGTTACCATGAATGATCCAAAGAAACCATGGTATGGAGTAAACTTCGAAGAAACGATACCGTATCTTGTCAACCTGAAATAGGGCAGAAGCAGCTGAATCCCGGGAGTCAGGCACGTGGCCTGCTTCCGGGATCTTCAAATTGCAGCAATTTTATTTTTTTGTTGAAGAATGACATCTTACATATTATAATAACCTTTGTTGTGGGGCGTTAGCTCAGCTGGGAGAGCGCAAGGTTCGCAATCTTGAGGCCACGAGTTCGATCCTCGTACGCTCCACCACTTAAAAGCCTTGCAATTAGCTGTGTTCAGCGTTTGCAAGGTTCTTTCTTTTCTTAAAATAATCTCGAATAATTCAACTTTAGTTCAACTCGGCCTTCAAAATCATGCTTTTTTGAGGAAAACATCCGCTATTATTTCAGCGTTCTTTTCATCTGCCTTTGCTATCAGATGTGAATAAATATCGCTTGTTGTAGATGTGCGTTCATGCCCTAGACGCTTGCTGATGCTTACAGAATCCGCACCGCTGAAGTAAAGCATGCTAGCCATGGTGTGACGAAATGCATGTGCATTTAAGTGTGGAAGATTGTTGTGACGATTAGCGAACTTGTTTAACATCTTCCCCACTGAATCTGGATGAATCGGATTTCCGTTTTCTTGACATAATACGAAATCTTGATTCTGATAGTAAGAGCCTAGACGAAATCTTTCTTTCATCTGCCACATTCTGTATTCGCGTAACAACTCCATTGTTTCAACAGGAAGTGAAATGTAGCGGATAGATTCCTTTGTTTTCGGTGTATCTTCATATACTCCATACTGTGGTGAATACTCGACAGTATTACAAATGTGGATGCGGTTATTTTCAAAATCAACTTGCTGCCATTTCAGCCCAAGGATTTCACCGCGCCTTGCACCTGTTATTAACAACAAGTGAACCAATACTTTCAATCTGATTGGTTCTGATTCTAATGCATCGCGAATTGCATATACCTCTTCTGGCTGATAATACTTTGGCTCTGGCTTGTTCACCTTTGGTGTTGTAGCGTTGACAGCAGGATTAAACGGAATCAATCCTTCCTTGCATGCTTGCGCTAGAATTGTGGAAATAAAGCGATGATAACCAAGAATTGATTTTGCTGATAATGGTTCGCCTGTTCTCTTGTTAGCACCTTCTTTTCCAAGGTCAAGATAAAATGCGTTCAATGTATCAGTATGTATATCACGCACTTTCAGATGTCCAAGGACGGGATAAACACGCTTGCTTAAATCTCTATAGAATTTCTCTGTTGAGTGCTTCATTCCGTTATTTACTTTCAAGTCGATAACGTATTCACTATAATCTTGAAATTTCTGGCGGTTATCAGAGCGCAATCCTTCACGGCATTCTTTCTCGAAAACGGATGCATAAGCCATTGCTTTTTTCCGTGCGCTCTTTTCTGACCATGTGGGTTCAATCTTGAATGTGGTTGTCCACGGCTTCAATTGCTTCCCGTTCGCATCACGCCCACGGTGAACGCGGATCGAAAACGAAATAAGTTTACCATCTTTATTTCTGCGTTCCTGTATGCTTGCCATCGTTATTTTCCTTTCTGATATTTCGTTATATCCTCAATAATATCTGTGAATATTCTGGATGATTTCCAGAGTGAAGCATCTACACGCTCCATAAGGTCATATCTTGCAAATAGTTCGCTCCCGTTCTCTTCTGCTTCAGAAATATCTTTGGTTGTGGCTTTCACAGAGTAGATATACATCATCAATTCGTGAAACTGCGGATTTGAAATGATGGATGATAGCAGATGCAACATATCTGGTTCAATGTCGAGAACAGGGGTTTTGTTGTTCCATTGGTGAAGTATCTCAACCGCATCTTCAGTTAATCCCGTATAATCACATGCAGATTGAATGTTGGAATCTATCGTTCTTACATCCGTATTTCCCAACAGATAATCAACACTTACACCCAAGGCGTTAGCGGCTCTGTTGAAATTCATTATTCTTGGGTCAGCAATATTTCCTTGCAGCCAATTAGAAACAGATGATTTTGATATATCAATTTCTTCTGCAAATCTATCTTGTGACCATCCGTTTTCATTGAGTAATTCGGCAATGCGCTTTGCATGAAGAGGTGCGTTCTTTGGTGGTTCTATGTATTTGTAATATTCCTTCATTAAGTTTCCCCTTTCCCTTCGTTCGGTTTACAAAACCCATGTTAATAGGAATTTATAAAAGTAACTTTATATTGGATATTTAACATCGGTTCAACAAATTGATATATACTTTCGTAAAACGAACAAAGATTGTATGTTGTTCTGTTTACTAAACTATATCACACATTAGAACAGAAAGGAAGAAGAAGATGCAAGAACTTGAAAAATGGTTAACGATTAGAGAATTTGCACGAACGGGCATCCTATCAGAACATGCAACGAGGATGTTAGTGAAACAAGGAAAACTCCCACATATAAAGGTGGGCAACAGAGTAATGATTGATTATGATTCTGCACTTTCATTTTTAAGAGAATCCGCTCGAAATGAAGCAGAAAGGGCGTGATGCTTGTGGGGATGTTAGAATCTTACACCGCTGCAAGTATTGAGAACAAAACAATTGAGCAACCAATGCCAATTGTAGAGGGCTTCCTTTCTGTAGGATTAGCACTTCTTGCAGGGCATCCAAAGCTTGGTAAAAGCTTCCTATCATTGCTAGCTTGTGTATGTGTTGCTCTAGGCATTCCTTTTCTGGGCAGACCCACAATGCAAGGTGCTTGCTTGTATATCGACCTTGAAGGCAGCCCATACCGAACACAGCAGCGATTGAACATGATTGGTCTGGGATTTCCAGAAGAGTTGCAAATAGTCCATGATGCACCGAAGCTTGGCGAAGGGCTTATTGAAGCACTTGAACAATGGTGGTCTGAAGCAAATCTAACGCCACGACTAATAGTGATTGATACAATCTCACGAGCGCGCGGTAACAGGCATCGAAATGAAACAGCATACGATAGTGATTCGAAGATGTTTGCACCGCTTCAGAGATTCGCTCTTGAAAAACAGCTGTGCATCCTGCTAGTTACGCATCTGAGGAAAAGTAATTATCATGGTGATTCTGATGATTGGCTCGAAAGGATTAACGGCAGCATGGGATTATCTGGTGCATGCGATACTGTACTAGGTCTATTCAGAAAACGCGGTGAAAACACAGCGATCCTGCGCACTTCATGCCGTGACTTTGATGCAGGTGATGCGGTACTGAAATTTGATGATGGGTTATGGACGTTTGTTTCAGATGATGTAGATGATTTCAAATTCCGACAGAATCCGCTTGTAAAGTTCATTGCTAGCATTGATTACTTCAGCGGTACGCCTAGCGAACTATGCAATATGTATGTTGATTTCTGTGAGAAGGAAGGAATCCCACATGGGTTAGCATCCGCATCACAGGTTGCTAGCTTCGGTAAAAAGATTGGCAGCTTAAAAAAAGATATGTGGCGAATCAATCATAGTTTAACAAGCGAACGTAAAAAAGATGGGATGCATTATTGCATAAGTAGCTATGAATAACACTAATACATACAACCCTACATCCATACAATCCTACACCTCTATACACCTATTCTTAAATATGGGGATTACATACATCGGTATAAATATCTGTAGGTTGGTGTAGGTTTGTAGGGGTGTAGGTTTGTATATACAGAAAGGATGATGTGATGGATAGATTCATGGATGATAGAGAACGAACAAGATGTGAAGATTGGATTCGAAAGTATCTGACAGGCTATTCACGGAAGCAAGCTGATTCATATGTACTGAAGCACATGTTTCAGCGCATGACAGGGATATATGCATCGGATGCAGAATTTCAGACTTGCATGCAGAACTGTGGGTTCGAGCCAATGCCAGATGCACCATCGGTGTTCAATGCAAAAATCGACAATGTAGTTATTCAGCGTGTGTATTGCGGAAATGAAGAAAATCATAGAAAAACGAAGAGAAAATGGGGGTAGAAGATGGTTAGTGATGAAAAAATCATAAGTGCGTTATTAGCTAATAAGAGTATACGGGATGTATCAATCAAGCTTGGTATAGCTGAAAGTGTTATCTATGGAAGGCTGCGAAATCCTTCATTTAAGAAGATGTTTGATGATGCAAGGACAGAATTATTAGAAGGTACAAAAGACCGCTTGCAACTCGAAATGAGCGGTTCTGTGGCTGTTCTTGCAGAGGTTCGAGATAATACAAGTGCAAGCCCACAGATACGAATTAATGCAGCGGATGCAATCCTGCGTCACGCTTACCGAATGACAGAAATGTTAGATATTATCACGCGGATCGAAGCATTAGAGAAACAGATGAAGGAAGATTGACAGATGAACATTTATAGCAGATTGAACAAGATAGAGAAAAGTCAAGGTGATACGTTTGATGATGTGTTGCTGTGGGTTTCACAGGGCAGATATTACGATGAACTATCTGAAGCAGAACGGAAACGCTACGATGATTATAAATGCTCCCTTGGTGGTGTGGATGTTGATAAAGCATCTTGCTATCTGGATAACGTTTTCAATGATAAAGGTGAAGATGCACCTCTTCATTTCAAACTCACAGCAGAACGATTAAGACCGCCAACAAAGGAAGAATATGAAGCAAGGGTGAAAGAAATAGAACGATTAGTGTTAGATGAAGAGGATAACGGCAATGAGTAATACAAGGTACTTTGTAATATGGAATACAGATAAAGCGAACCGCTATTTTCTGCGATGTGAAGCAATAAGGGGTAGCGGATGCGGAACTGTAGTTGCAGGACGTAGCAGACAGGATGTTGTGAATCTTAATGACAAATATGCAGATGGTCATGGCAAATTGGCTGTGAATGACCTTGCAGAACTAGTTGGAAATGCACTCGAACAATTCAAAGAAAGGACAGGTTTATAATTATGAGTAATGAACTTAATCACTACGCTAAAGACCTTGACACAATAGCAAGGGATTTTATATCAACTGTGGAAGTTGCAGAAAACAAAGTGAAGGAAGCTGAAAAGGATGTGTTACGCGCAAAGAATGAAGCTGACCGCATGACAGCAAAAGCGGAATTGATGCGTCAACAGGATGCATTGAGATTAATCAAACGTGACCTTCCAGAACAGACAATGCAGCATGTGAAAGAACTTCGCAATGCACTTGCAGCAGATTTGAACCGCGCATTTGCGGTCAATCCAGATGAAGTAGACAATAATGCAATGAAGATGCTTGAAAGAGCAAACATGATGAAGCCTGCGGATTATGTGACTATGTATGACCGCTATGCAGCCGAAGGAAACATCACAATGTGCAGAATAGTCGCGGATGCTGCGGGATTAGCTGCGGAAAAGCTAGATAGAAAAGACCCGAACTTCTCTATATTACGAAATGTTGAACTTGCAGCACGTTCCTTCTCTGGTATAGACTATCTGCATAAATTCGATGTTATTACAGATGTGTTGAGAAGAACCACAAGAAATCATGCATTGTTTTCCCGTTGGGATAAACTGACCGCTGAAATGATTGAACAGTTTTAGTTCAACAAAAGTTCAACTCCGATACAAAAAGTTGAACTCTGATACTAAACGATATTAAACACAGAAGCAATGAATCCGTTGGAATAACAAGGACTTAATAAACGTTGCGAAACGATGAAAAACGGCTTGATTCTGATTCGCAATCTTGAGGCCAGGGGTTCGATCCCCCTACGCTCCACCACCAGACCCGTTGAAAATCAACGGGTCTATTCTTTTGGCGGTGGTTAGATGTGATTAGATAGTGATTAGATGGGGCAGAATCGTACGCTATGCCAGTGATTGTGCGATTTTTTCATAGCGTTCCTCATCTGTTGTGAGATCATAACAGTAACATTGCTGAGTAGTGCGCAGATCCTTGTGACCGAATTCCTTCTGTATGATGAGATCATCAACTCCATTTACATGCAATACTGACGCTACAGTCTTACGCGTTTTATGAAGGCTTCTTTGCGGTATTCCAAGTTCTTCGCAATAGTTGTTGATCATCTTACCTAATCCGGAATAGAAGCTTTCAAACCCTTCATTCACGCAGAAGATAAATTCATCTGTCGGCATGTCAAGCCGTTCTCTTTCTTCACGGACTTTTTCTATGATATCCAGTGCGGCAGGGACGACACTTACTATTCTCCAACCCTCGCCGTCCTTAAGGCGTCCTTTCAGACACTTCATATCGTGACTATAGGAGTCATGCAGTATGATTTGCTTGCCGTTGATATCATCAAACCTGAGAGCAGTCACTTCTCCACGTCTCAGGCCGACATACAGCAGGAATGCTATTGCCAAAGGAATAAATATCTGCACTCTGTCTCTTTTCTCTTCATACTGCTTGAATGCATACTGTATCAGAGCATCGCGCTCATCAGGAAAGAAAACCTCTTGCTCACTTGGCTTTTTCACTTCAGGCTTCAGCACTCTGCTTTTCGGAATCCTGATCCGATCAAAAGGGTTACTGCTGATGATTTCAATTTCCATAGCGTATTCCAGCATCTGGCGCATGACCAGAGAGAAATTGTTATACTGATGACCATTCATTCTATTAGAGCGAACCTTCTTCAATATCCATTCCTCTATTTCAGCCTTTGTAAGGGTGCATATAGGCTTCTTGGTGATTGCCTCTCCCTCATAGAAAGATTTCCAGGTTGTTTTATCTCTTTTGATGGTGGAATCTGTAACATAAAGGCTTTTATGCTGCTGCCACTCTTCAAACAGTTCTTCCAGTGTGATACGGAGCCTTTTTCTTTGCTTTTCGGCTTCTGTATAGAAGTCATATAGCATAGATATCAATTCATCATGAGATCCCCTTGAAACTAGTTTTCTTCCGTTAGGTTTTTCTGCATCAGGCAAGTATGTTCTCCAGCGTCCATCAGCTCCTTTCCAAATACTAAGTGAATGATTTTTCTGTACATAATCAAGCTTCTTTTTGCTCATAAGTTTATGCACGCCATCTTCATCAAGGATACCATCGTCAATAATTGATGACAATATTTCCGCGGCTGTAAACGGCGATACAAAACTGAGCGTGTCGGTCGTGACAGTTGTGACGGTGTTAGCGGGAGTTGTCCTCCTGACCGTCACGGCCGTCACAACCGTCACAGATTTGGAAGGAGAGTACTCTTCCTTCGGAATGTGTCCTCCTGTAAGTGTACTCAATACCTTCATCAATAAGCAGGCTCATGCGGTACTGATTCACATACTTGGTAAGAACATTTGGTGCGACCGACTCTTCGCCAAGTTCCTCAAGTAATTCAGTAGCTGAGCCTTTCCAGGTCCTGCAATCCCTTATGAAATCTATCAGCCTAAATAACACCTCAGGCGTATGCTCCTGAGATATCTGCTCTTGTGTTTTCTCGCTGATCAGCTCCCACTTGTAGTCATTAAAGCATATCGTCAGCTCATGGTACTGCAGATCCCTGCCTTTTATGCACAGGGTAGCTCTGTCAGTGTATTCATTCTCCTTGTCGAGAAGGAACATCGTGTCCACAGCGCCTATGATCCCCTTGGTGCCATTGAACCGGTTGAATTTGTTGCGGGCATCTCCTTGTTTACGTACATGGTGTACAAGGAAGACATCCACGCCTTTTTCCTTGACAAATTCCTTAAGCTTTGCCATGTCTGCATAGTCATTGGCATAACTTAGTTCTTTGTCATTTCCTCTTACAAGCTGCAGAGTGTCTATTATGATCAGCTTTATGTCCGGAAGGCGGTCCACGATCTTTGTCATCCGTTCAATAAGACCTTCAGAAAGCGATTCGCTTTTGTTAGCCAGATACACCTTTCCCGGAGCTATCTCATCAGTCAGCCTGAACAACCTGTCCTGAAGCCTTTCCATCGAGTCCTCAAGACTGAAATAGAATACATTGCCCTGCCTTACAGGGTGCCCGAGGAAATCCTCTCCCTTGGCTATGCACAGAGCCAGATGGAGCATCATCCAGCTCTTGCCGGTCTTTTCATCTCCGGCTATTATGCTGACCCCACTTGGGACCAGATCATCAACAAGAAACGGCGGCTTGTTCATAGGAGTCATAAGAAGCTCCTGAGCATCTACGAATTTGAAATCTTCTAACATTAATTATTCTCCTTTTTCTTTCCACGTAAAAAAGACTCCCGACAAGGGGAGCCTTAGCGATAACTTATTTAGTTCTTTCTTAGTGATAACTTATTCGAAGCCGAAGTTGAGGCCGGAGAACTTCTGGTATGCTTTTCCAAGTTTCTTTATGCGTTTGACTACAGCGCTGTGCGTCTTGTAGCCAAGCCTATCCGCGATCTCCTGAGTGGTATAGCCTTCTGCTCTCATCTGTAATATCTGCTTGTCCTTATCATCGATCGTGGACAGGAACCTGTTTACATCAACTCTTGTTTCGACCTCTTCTTCGAAAGAGCTGACAGGGTCAGGGACCTCCCAATCAATGTCGTCATAATACTCCTTCATTTGTTCCTGATATCCCTCAAGAGATATCTGAGGATGCTTTGTCCTTGTGTGGTACCACTTGCGGTAGAAGTCCGTCTTCTGATGACTCTCACGGTAGTCAAAGTCTTCGAAACATCTGTATTCTTTCTCAGTATCAAGTAAGATCTGGATGTCATGCCTTTTCACAGCCATTGGAACTATGATGCTCATAAAAAGACTTACATCTTCTATAGGAACAAAACCAAAATAAAGGTTTTCTTTCGGCTTGTGAAATAGAGTTTCAAACGTCGGCAGCAGTCCTACTATGGTGAGTTCCTCTATCCAGATGCCTGCTGCATGGGCGAGCCTCCATGACGGAGAATCCCCTGAGAAGATTTCCATATATGGAATCTCCGGGCATAGGTAAGGCCATGCCATATACGCATAGCAATCTGAGATGCATTCCGTAAACAGATCACTTGCCACCATATTAAGAGCATCACCATCGACCATCAGCTGGTTGAAGTCACGCGGGAAAGAGTAGAGCTCCTGACCGCACTTCAAAAGGAAGCTTTCCGGAATGAAATAGAATCCAGGGATGAACTGTGCGTTCTTGAATTTCGCAAAAACACCGCCGGGTAACTCAAGTATGACCCTGCTAATTATGGGATCCTGCATAGTGGTATCCTCCCTCAACATACGAAGAACATCCGTTTAAGTTCAAGTAAATAGTACTGGATACCCTGTCCGTTTTTTGACTCTATCAGCTTGCGGGGAAAAATTGTTTATCGCTCCAGGTTCCGTTCCTTGTTCGTGAGTTTACGCATAGCACGCTGCTTCTCACGTTCAGCTATCAGCTTTTCTCTCTCGGCCTGTTCTCTTGCAGCTTTGTCCCTAAAAAGATCCTTCAGCTTGTTTACGAAAGCTGTGACCAGCTCAGGGAAGTGCTCCATAGCATCAAGGAACGGCCTTGTCTTCTCGGTAAGTTCTTCATACTGCCTGCTAAGGTTCTCATACCGTGTGCTGTATCTCTCGAAGCCATTTCTGTAGTACTCTATAGTCCTTTGCATGTCCCACAGCCTTGTCCTGCTCGTCAGACCTTCCTTAGCAAGAGAAGTGAGCTCCTCATAGTCTTCACCAGAGAGAACGACCTTGCCTGTGATATTCTTCTTCCCAAGACTGTCTATATCTTCATACCTGGTCTTAGCATCAAGTGCCGGCTCATACTGCAGTTTCATCTGCTCAATGCGCCCCTCTATCTCGGAAAGTCTTTCCTTGTCCTTCTCGATCTTGAACTGAAGAGTGTCAAGATGCTCAGCTGTGCTGCCTCTCTCTCCGCGTTCAAATCCTGTGAAGCCATGACTGATCATGTGCTCATACACTTCATCCTGCAGTATGCTGTAGGACTTCCTGTACTTCGGCTTGCCGTTGGCTCTAAGCACTACCTCGCCATGCTCATCAGTCTCCGGGATATTGGATGCCCACTTCTTTGAGTGGCTCACCTGATGGATGACTTCCTTCACCGTTCCTCTCAGCTCGGGATCCTTGCACCTCTTGCTCCATCTGATCTCCTTGTCCACTACAGGGATCACCATGGCGTGAAGGTGGTAGTGGTACACATCTTTGCCAAACCTCTCGCTCGCCTCTGTGTTCAGCTCATCAGCATGCATGACTGCAGAGACTATGTTGTCTGCTCCAAACTTCTTCTCTATGAAGTGATATGCTTCCTCATAGAACTTCTTCGCATACTCATAGCCTCCATGATCTTCAAAGTATGTCGTGTTGACATCGATGATGATCTCATCGAGCAGAGTAGCATCCTCACGGAGTCCTCTGGTGGAGATCACTCCCTCAGCCTCGAGTCTCCTGAAGATCTCTGTGTAAGTCTCATCACCCGGATCCTTGAAGTGGATGTTGTACCTGCTCATCTCAGTTATAACGTTCTCATTGCCGTAGCTCTGGTTCCTGCGCTCGTTGTGCCTGTAGATCTTATCCAGCCCTGAGGCCTTATACTGCACAACTCTTGCGCAGGACATGTCCGGCTTCTTCGCTGCCATAGGCATTCCTCCTTCCTATAGATGCGGGGCGAAGCCGGTTACACAACATTCCTGCTGAATGTGTGTAACCCACTATGACACTTTCAGCTTCGCTGCAAAGATGTCGTGGGCAAGGCTTTCCCCCTTGATTCCCTGCGGAAACGAAAAAGAGGAGCAATGCAGGTGTCGCCACCTGAGTTACTCCTCTTTGCTCACAAGAATGCTCACGGAAAATATTCCCTGACTGGGCTCTGATCTCATCTCGTTCCGACGCCGCTTCAATAAAAATGGAGCCAGCGGCGGTGCTCCTGCATGAAAAACGTTTCTCATTCTTTCTTCTTCCTCCTCTTCGAACTGTACTCGGGACATGAGATGATCACGGCACGGAAGCTCTGCTTACACTCACGGTCACATTTTCTGCAGAGCTCGTTGTAGCTGATCCTGCCATTATCATCTAGATAAAAGTCCCATTCAATCTTGTTTTTCTTTGACATCCTCGGCATATTTATCACCTCCGATCTTCATTACGATGTCCTCAAAATAAATAACGGACAATATAAAACGCCCACCTGGCCGAGAGAAAATGTACGATCTCGGGGCGAAAATGGACGTTTTTCTTCGCTGTAACGCGATAAAAATGTTTAAAGGGATAACGTACTTTGCATCAGCTTTGGGGCTGAATTCTGAAATTTTTATCTCTCTGTTATTTAACGACAGAAGCTATGCTGAATTGTTCCAGCAATTACGAACTGTTTCATAATTATTTCACTAAGCGCTGCACCATGAACCACAGCTATTCATCTACTTATTAACGACAATACAACAGCATAATTGTTCCTAAGATATTCAACATTTTCAAAAAGATTTCTCAGCCGGTATCGAGCGTTGCTTCAAAGCATTATCTCTAATACTTAACGACAAAGCTATAGAGGAATTGTTCCTATTAATCTTGAAATGCAGTTATTCATTTTAGTATTTTGAACTTCGTTGCTTTTTTCGTAAGCAAAGATTCTTTGCGCTATGATTTCAGCGAGTGTAAAAGCTCTTTGATAGACTTTGCTGTACAATGAAACTACACTGACCATGCAAATCAAAACCAAGGAGCATCAAGATGGAATTAGGCAAAAGAATCCTAGAGATCCGTAAAGAGAACGACCTTACACAGGATGAGCTCGCAGAGATCTGCAATGTTACCAGACAGACGATATCAAACTGGGAGAATGGTAAGAGTTACCCTGACCTTGATACATTAGTCATGTTAAGCGATTCTTTTGGCGTTTCACTGGATGCAATGCTGAAAGGAGATAGAGGAATGGTCAGTGAGATAACTAAAGAACAGAAGCAAGGCAGATATCATAGAATCAAAATGGCAATTGCAGTTATAATAGCAGTTACTATTTTCCCGGCAGCTACTTTGATTCTGCAAAATACTTTTACAACACTCAAACCTTCGGACTATCAGATCTCTGTAAGAGAGATCACTCTTGAGGATGTCACTGTAGATAAAGAAAGAGAAATAGCAACATATATTGATCCTGATGGGCCGGACTATATCATCAAGGATAACGGAGAGAAGGTTCCAATATCTGCAGAGCGTCATGAAATTAATGAGGCTGATTATTACAAGCTCCTCACCACAGGACATGTATATGAAGTCATTCTGACAACTGATAAGTATTATGATACATATTTACTGGGAAGTGGTGATGAGCCGAATACATTGGAAATTACAGTGGAGCGCTCTAATATAAACTTTAATGCAGACAACGTCAGCAAAAGAGTATCAATGATCTGTTCAGAGGATTTTGACAAGATAATTGATGTTAAATCAGAATCCGTAGTCTGGCAGGCAGACAACTGAATCATGCTATCATAATAAATGTACAATGATAATCACATTAAGTGTTACAATATGCTGTAGGGTGAAGGGACAGCGGTCTGCTATTGAGTTTCCAAGATGAAAGGGGTAATGTGCAATGCTAGACAAGAAAAGGCCCACATTATTATCGTTAGCAATAGTTATAGCACTGTTTTGCTCGTTATGTGGCAATTTAATTCAATATATCAATGCCACACCTAAAACAAAACCTGAACAACATCTTAGTCAGTTGGAATACATAATCCCTGATGGGTTTACGCATTATTCAGAAGATGGCAAGGAACTTGCTGGTGGTGAAATAGACTTTGATACTGGAAATATTTTTATATCCAAGAAAGATTATGCAGACTGCACAAATAAAGTGTTCCTGACTTTTGAGGAAAATCTTCGTCATAAGAAGCCCTCGAAAAATGCGGAGAGCTTCCAAATCGGAGAAGAAAGAGGCATTGAAGACATTCGCTTCGAGACGGATAACCTAAATGGTTTTGTTGCTTATGTGATGCCAACATCGACTAATACATACGATTACATTATCACTATGAATAGTTATGGCTCGGAGTTCGATCAGGGCGATGCTGAAACAGACAAGGAATTATTTGATGCATTTTACAGTGACTTATTTATGAGCCTAAGAATTAATACTGACCTGTCGAGAGAATATAGCAAGTAAAAAAGATAGATCTACAACACATATAGAGATTTACGTAAAAGCTAAAAATGATTAGATGAGTGATTAGATGGAAAGATGATGGCGTGCAACCTCCTCTCTTTTCAAGGATTGCAGGCTGAGCGTCGCGATTCGATCCCCCTACACTCCACCATTCAAACCGTTGAATTTTCACAATGTCATTAACTTAAGAGTAGTGAGAAATTTTCTGTAAGTTTCTCACTATTTTCTTGTTAAATATGCTATACTTGTAGTGAGAAAAGAGGTTGGCA
>Ga0310695_10004419_pt1 | contig 25971 bp, 31 predicted proteins | sample RumenRJG_04DNA_FD_203882 | JGI IMG/M metagenome (GOLD analysis project Ga0310695, IMG submission 203882) | Bovine rumen microbial communities from Lethbridge, Alberta, Canada - RJG_04 (v2) (version 2) | ecosystem: Host-associated > Mammals > Digestive system > Stomach > Rumen | place: Canada... | reverse complement strand
CGACACGGACGTGCCACCCAGCTTATCAATACAGGATACAGCCTGAAGGAGATAGCAGACATACTCGGTCACATGCGGCTGGACACGACGACAATCTATGCGAAGGTAAACATGACAACACTCCGCGAGGTGGCGGACATGAACTGGGAGGGCCTGCTATGAAAGTGAAGGAAATGACAGAATCGTATATCGTCTATCGCAGGTCTCTTGGCGAGAAATACATCACAGGTGCTACTATGCTGCGCTGCTTTGCCAAGCATGTTGGTGGAGATACAGATGCTATGGAGATAGACATTGAGGCATGTTCTGCCTTTTTATATGGGAAGGATGGCAAGGTGACTGCGAGCTGGTTCCTACGCTACTCCACATTGAAATGGATGTTTGGGTGGGCTGTGGTCAGAGGATATATGGAGGAGATTCCGTTGCCGGAAGAAAAGCCCAGACAGCCTGGGCACATGACTCCCTATATCTACAGCAAGACGGAGCTGAAGAAACTGTTTGGCGCTGCGATGACCTATCAGAAGAACCGTAGCAAGATACCTCCGGAGTGCATGCAGATGATACTCAAAGTGACTTACTTCCTCGGCCTGCGGATACGTGAGACGGTTTCCATCAGAATGGATGATCTGAACCTACAGGAGCCGCACGTTATCATACGTGAGTCCAAGTTTAACAAGACCAGGATAGTGCCTTTCAACCACCAGGTGCGTGAGATGCTGCAGGGCTTTGCCGAATGGCGTGCCTCACAGCATCCGGGCTGTAGTGGCGAGAAGGCTCTGTTCCTCGACAGGAAAGGGCAACCGATGTGCCTTGACACCGTAAGGGGCTGCTTCCAGAGAATCAGGGAAGCGGCAGGAATCAGCAGGAATGACGGGGCATACTGTCAGCCGAGACTGCACGACCTGCGCCACACTTTTGCCGTCAACCGCCTCACGGCATGGTATCGTGAGGGCAAGGACGTACAGAAGCATATCAGCTCACTGTCCACCTATCTGGGACACGACAAGGTCTCTAACACATCCGTCTACCTCACCATGACGGACGACCTGCTAAGAGAAGCAAACAGACGATTCAAAGCCTACAGCAATGGAGAAGAAACATAGTGACAGGGAATATGCAGGCTACTGGATAAGACGGTTCCTTTGCAGCTATCTGACGGACGTGCGCAATCTGTCCGTGAACACCGTCAAGGCATACAGGGATGCCATACGTCTGCTCATTGCCCATATATGCGAGTCAAGACATGTGACAGCAGACTCCATCCTGATTACGGACATGTCGTCAAAGGCAATACTACAGATGCTTGATAGCCTGGAGTGCAGTCGCAACTGCTCTGTGAAGACGAGGAACCTCAGGCTCTCCGCATTTGTCGCCCTGGCCAAGTTTGTTGCTGCAAACAGTCCAGAGCACATCGAATGGTGCAGGGAAATAAGGAACATCCCCGTCAAGAAGGCACCAAGAACCCTCATCACCTATCTGGAGAAGGAAGAAATGGACGCCCTTCTTGATACACCGGACAGGAACACAGAGCAAGGATGGAGAGACTACGTGCTGCTGCTTTTTCTCTACAATACAGGGGCAAGGGCAGAAGAAGCCGCGTCCCTGCAGATAAAAGACCTGTATATGCCAAAGGGGAAAGGACTGCCTGTCGTCACTATTACCGGCAAGGGTAACAAGAAACGCAGATGCCCGCTTTGGGACAATACCCGCAAGGAACTGAGAACGCTCATAGGCAAAAGGGAACCTGATAATTTTGTCTTTGTCAATAGACTACAGCAGCCAATGACGCGATTCGGTGTATACGAGATGGTCACGAGACATGCAAGGACTCTGGCAGAGAGGATGCCGTCAGTAAAAGACAAGCGTGTGTCGCCGCACACCATCCGTCACACCACAGCTACCCATCTGCTGCAAGCTGGCGTAGACATCAACACCATCAGGGCATGGTTGGGGCACGTGTCTGTGGAGACAACGAACATCTATGCTGAGGTGAATTTGGAAATGAAGGCCAAAGCCTTGTTGAATTGCGAGATGAAGGCTAAAAAATCCAAAAAACACTGGAGGGATGACAAAAACCTAATGGCATTTTTGGATAGTCTGTGATTTATGTGTAACTTTGCGCAGTCAAATTTATGTTGTGTTGAAAATGGAGAAAGTCTACGCACATAGGGAGTTTGGGTTGGAAGCCAACATAATTGGCTGCGCAACATATGAACTGTTATGTTGTGCCCAACATAATAGTTCAAGGGCGAGAACAACGAGCAGGATCCTATGGAGTTGTACCGTATCGTCCGTTTTAAGTCATCCAAGAAAGATAGGCGCATACAGTGGATGGAGTTCCAGCCAGCCCTTATCGGTTCCAAGGAAACGACCAAAGCAGGCTATCTGTCCTTCACTGGCCATAAGTACGGCGAACAGTCATACCTTCTCACCATCCCTGCCTCAGAGTTGGAGAAAGGCGAGTACGGAATCTTCTACATGAGCATTATTTCGGCAACTGCGATCCCCGTTGGTACATTCTCGGTAAAATGAGCATCCAGATACAGTTTTCTGATAAATGTGTTTCATACGACACCTTCATCAATGACCTTGCGACGGCTCTTGTGCCGAAACTCCGCAAGGCGATGGAAGATAGCCGAGATGTCATCAGCCAGAGAGAAGCCTTTCGCCGATACGGACAGGGCAACGTCCTGCGCTGGAGGCGCAAAGAGCAGCTTATCCCCGTCGCCAAGCGACCAGGCATCATAGAATACAATGTCGATGACCTTGAAAAGTTGAAGTCACGGCATCAGGACTACATTTGACTAATGGGCATGGTGTGGGATTTCCTGCCGAGCCGGTTGTGAGGCTGAGGAGCCTACATCGTTGCCCGTCTTCAGTAAATAAAATGGGCATGGAGTGGAAATTCCTGCCGAACACACTGGGACGCTGAGGAGTCCACGCCTGCCCACCTTTGATAAAGTAACAATATCAAAAGAATATGAGACGTATCGAATTTGACTACTACGGGCTGTATCTCCTCAAATACTTGCAGGATGAAAACGACCCACGCCAGACGGATGACGATTTCATCAACTCTCGCGCCGAAGCCGCTGCCGAAGAGTTTGAATTGGCAAGCCGTGAAGGAATAAGCGTCGATGCGTCGCAAGAACGAGCAATAGCCGTCCTGATGGATGGGTTAACACAACAAGAGCAATGAGTATGTTAGAAATCTGGATAGAAGAAGCCAAAGTAAACGCCCCTAAACTGAACCGCCAGCAACTGGAGAGCCTGTATATGAGTGCGCTGCGTGTCGGTCTAAGTTTTGAAAAAAGAGCGGATGAACTATTTGATAGAATTGATGCGCAATACAATGATATAAGTGCCTTGCGCCATCAACTTCTCCGTCTGGGTATAACGCCCTGTACTGACAAGGAACAATGCAAGGTAATACAAATGACTGCAAGATGAACAGGACGAAAATTGAAAATGCGTGTGTCGATTGGTCTTTCAACGATAAAGCCAACGGACTGTATAAGTTCCTTATTCCGTGGTCTGAGCATGACTTTGCACCAGGCGATATGGTCACAGTCCGCGAGTTGAATTGTCTTGACGAAACCACAACAGCCACCGTCGAGGAAGTTCTGGAAGACGGGATCATCGTCAAAGCCGACTGGATAGACATTAGTGAAGAGTATGAAATTACAAAAAGTGAAGATATGAACACAGAAGAGACAACGATGGAAGAGCTGCTGCAGCAAAAACTAATCAATGGAAAGATTACCTGGCTCGAATTTATTCAGCAGGGAGGGCATGGTGACGAGTTCCGGCAGTACTGCGAGGAAAACGGCATGAAGGCCACTGAGCGAACGGCGCAACAGTTCTGGGATTGGATGCAGGAACAGGAAAAGCAAGCCCATATTGAATCTGAAAGTTGAGCCATTTAAAATAAAACACTATTTCCGGTCGCCCAGCAGCGCATTAAAGCCTGTTTGGGCGATTTTAAGTCGTAAATGTGTTAAATCAAGACTTTGTCTATTATATATTTGGGCATCATGTCTATAATCTTTAATTTTGTGAGTGAAATAAAGATTATCAGTGGCTGGATTTAAGTTCCAGTTGAAGTTCGAGCCAGACCCTCTCACGGGTTGGGAGGGTTTTTATCAGAGATTATTAATGTTATTATATACTACGCGATTCACGGGCGGGCTGTACCGCCTTAACATGAGGACTTCGACCACTCATGAAGTACCTTCCCCCAAGGGATATACCAGTTTTCTGGTGTACAAGCATACAATTTGCAAGGTATATACAGCTGTACGCGAAATAAAGTCTTGTCCTTCCGTGGTGTACGAGCATATAGTGACCCGATAAAAAGTGATTACTTGGTAATATACTCAACATGAACGAGAAGCAAAATATTCAGAATCTACAGAACTTCGCGGAAGTGGAGTTTATGATAGACCAGTATTTCGACAGGAACCTACAGAAACTTGTCGATAAGAACTACAAGGATTTGCGCGAGAAGCAATCCGTAGAACTGGCTAAGTCCTATCAGGAGAAATCAAGCTGTTTCATGGCTGATCCGAGTATCGCCATGCAACAGGCCATGATAGAGGTTAATAATTCTGGCAAGTGGAACACCAAACACACCGAAGACTTAGTGAAGACGGTGGAGGGTAGTATCTACAATAACAAGAATCAGAAGGAAGATATTACCTCCCTCATGGATCAGTGGAGAGATTGCGTTATCGTCCGTCTGGGTCAAGCCCGCTACGATGAACTATCCAAAAAGGCAGGAGGCGATTTAGCCGCACATTATATGGCTGAGCGCATCAATGAGAAGATCTTCCGGCGATTAGCCAAATTGGGTGCTCCTAAATCCACTCTGGAATATGTCTTTACAAATGGCATTAAGGAAACCTTTGTAGGCTTTCTTACCCTTTCGTCAGTACCGAGCAAGAGCCAGTCTGAGGGTGATTTACGGCTGGAACAGGAACAGGAAGCCCTGTTCAGCGACAAAGCCAGATTTGCGGGTCGTGCCGTCGGTTTTGTAGGTGACATGCTTACTCCTGGTGTTGGTTTAAGCGGAAAGGCTATCAAGACCGTTATCTCGGCTGGTGCCAAGGGTATTGCCAAGACGCTTGCCATGCCTGCTGCTGACCTCGCTTTTCGTGGCCATATTTACAGCGAAATGGATAAAGAGCGAAAAAACAACCCCAACTACACCAAGGAGTATAGTAAGGCCATCTTTGGTGATGAAAGGGCATTAACCGAACTTCGTACTACTGGCTGCACTGGCGTTACAACAAAGAGTGCCGGAGTAAATATTATCAATAGTACTCTCAATCACAAGGTGCTTTCCAAGACCACTGATAACGAAATCGTACAGCGCGAAAAGAACGCTCTGGTGAAGGCTTTTGACGGCAATAGTGAAAAGGCCATGAACGTCATGCACAACACTTTCCAGTCGATGGGCATCAAGGTTACAGACAACAAGCCTGCACCTGGTTGGATGCAGCAGAAAGATGAAGACTTCCTGATCAGGAACGCCGCCTATTACACAGCCCTTACCATGGAAATGAAGAGGAAGGGTATAGGTAGCAAGATGATAGGTAATCAGATGATGTCCCTACAGGAAGTCGCCCAGAAGGGTTATGACTATGGCCGTGCCTGTTATGACAAACAACTTGCAGCCGTCAACAAGATGGTTGAACAGGCAGAGCAGGAAGAAAGAGCCGTCCAAGAGGTGCAAGCCCGACAGGTGGCCATGTACGAACAGCAACAACAGTACCAGGCACAACAACAGGTACAACAGGAACAGGTGCAAGCACCCCAGATAGTAAAACCCACCACTCAGAACATGAGCGGATGGGAAAGCATGATAAATCAGTTCGGTTTGACCGGCATCGGTGATCTCGGGAAAAACATGGGTTATATAATCTCTATGTTACCAGATATGCTTCTGGGTATGTTTACGGGGCAGACGAAGAGCCTACACCTAAAAGACAACATGTTCCCCATTGCAGCCATCGTTGCGGGTTTCTTCATCAAGAACCCGCTACTGAAGATGCTGCTTATCGGTTTGGGCGGTGCCAACCTCCTGAACAAAGCCGGGCATGAATACATGGCGAAAGAAGGCATCCCAACTTCACGCACATCGAGGGTTTCCAGAACCTACGACGATGAACTGCTGGACGCTCGTGTGAGCGGCCAGCCAGTCATGAAGGGCAACACGCTCATAGCGTCCATCGATGGTGTACCCAGTATTATCACCATTGATAACGCTACAGCTGCTGCATATGATGAGGGAAAGATACCCCTTAACACGCTTTGTAACGCCGTGCTAAGGAAGTACGACGAACAACGTGCAGCCGTCTCGATGAAATATGACAGAGCTGTTGCTGAACAGCAGGATGAAACAATCTCCAGAGGAATACGATAACTTAAAAAAATCAAATTATGAAGAAGATAGTATTATTTATCCTGATGATGCTGCCTGTGGCAGTGATGGGGCAAGACGATATTTCGAACTTAACCTTACTATACGATGTAACATTTGAAAGAAAGATTGATATGCTCAATCTTGAAGGAGAGTGTTACGATAGTGTAAGAATAAAATTTGATATTGCCGCTTTACAGCAAGAAACCGTTAAAGTTGATATCTGGGATAAACATGAAAAGAAAATCTACCAACACACCTTCAGGAAGATGAATTGTGTCCGGGTTACCAAAGAATTTGATGATAATCTCATAATCGTTGGTAAGCCGTCAATGCACTTCCTAACAATAAAGAAATGTGATGATGGACCAAAATTTTGTGTAGTCCGCGAGCGAGAAGGATTAACAAAGAGCCTACGGGAATATCTTTGGGAATATTTCAAGAAGCAGAAACAGCCGACAGAAACATTATCGACAAATACCGATAAAGTTTATGACGTTGCAGAACACATGCCGCAGTTTCCGGGCGGTCCGTCCGCAATGTTTAAGTTTATAGCTGATAATATACACTATCCAGAAGATGCTGAAGACAAATGTATTCAGGAACGTGTAATTGTTGGTTTCATTGTTGAATGTGATGGTTCAATCAGCAACGCAAAGGTAGAATATGGAACAGATTCCCCTCTTAATCAGGAAGCATTGCGTGTTGTCAATAATATGCCAAAATGGACTCCAGGCAGACAGAACGGGAAAGTAGTTCGTGTGAAGTACACCGTACCAGTAACATTCAGACTTCAGTAGTAAAATTGTACGTTATTATTTTAAGCGGTAATTGATTTGTAATTAAATAAAAATATAAGTGAAATCATGATAGTACAACAAAAGAAAGAAAACCGGTTGGTATACTTATATAAGGCAGACGGTAATGGGTTAATAAAGGAGTTGTCCGAACCTTACGAAATACCCTCGCTACACCAACTCGCGGATGATGTGGGTTGTTACATGCGCGTGATCAATATCTCAGATGTCCGAAATTCTATGAGGTTTAATCCTATTCAGTTGAAATATATCCCAACCCTTCAGGATGCGATTACGTATTCCGACAACCTTCTAAACTATTTTTGGGAAAACGCTGAAGGTGCACCACAGTATTTCAAACTATACCAAGAGTCATCAGTCAATTTTTTAGCTGCATGCATATGGTTCCTGATGAATTACAAGCGAATGCCGTACGACGCTAAGCATTATCAACTTTGGCCAGAATATTATACAGATCATGAAACAGGTCACAGAAGACTTACGGGTCGTGTGTTCGATACAGAAGAACACGTTAAGTACGTAGAGGAGGCGTTCTGGCTGGGCAAGTACAGCGACATGCCGCATGTTCTGGCATTCCTGAACCTCGGATATAAGACAATGCTTGACGTGCTGGAAACGGACAATGAGGTGTTCCCGCTGATTGCACCGCACAGGATGATTTTTCGTAATCGTGAAGATGAACTTCTTGATCTCTCATTACTTCCCTTGAGGACTGTCTTATGTAGATTCCAGACCAAGGAGATGTACTGGGTTCTGCATAAGGACGGCGATGATTTTGATTTATCCGTACCCTTGTGCCGTGACTATCTGATGCTTGTAAGCAAAGAAAGTCAACGTAAATTGCTTAATATATTCTCTCTTCTTATTGGTGCTTCCGTCCCGACAGGAAAGGATTGGGATTGTTTGGATAAAAAATTTCCTTGGGAGTCCTACAATACAATCCTTGAAGGAGAGAATATCCGTCCATACAGATTCTCGTCAAAAGAAGAAATGGAAAAGATTCTCTACGCCAACTACGATAGCGTGAAAGTTGATGTGGATAATATGATTGAAGAAATAATAAAAGAATATCCTCGGTCTTATGAAGAAAATTAATTTCAATCAATTAAAGTTCAAACTACCGGCAATAATGTTTTTTCCGTTGCTGTTTTTAGGATATATGGTGGTAGATTGTATTCTAACTCCTGTGCCACCAGTAAGAGAATTGCCTTCTGCGTATAGTATAGACTCTGATTTACATAGTAAATATTATGATGACAGTGTCTATTATAAACAGGCGTGGGCTGTCATCGACCACAACGATAGTATCATTCATCAAAATAGTAAAATCTGTAATATTATTCAAGAGTACAACAGACATCTTATATCATTAGGAAAGGATTCGTCGGTGGTATTATCCAACCTTATAGTAATATCTGATTCCCTATCGATCAAGTTCCCTGTCCGCCCGGAGAAAGATAAGAAAAAGGAAAAAGGAAAAGACCTTCTTGATAACATGAAGACCTGGGCGAGCAATGCTGCAGGTTTCTTCGGTGACATCTTTACCAAGGGAGCCATCAAAGTTTATACAGAGAATGAAATTCCCAAAGATAGTATAATTAAAAATTGAGAATTATGGCAGCATTCACTACCTATGTAATCATACTTATAGTTGTATATATAGTATATTATGCAGTTGCTATCCTGCGGGAATTACGCAATTCCCATGGCAAAGGTTATGCTATTAACGAGACTGAAGTCGAAATCATTTTAGAGTCCGTTTTCGGCTTCAAGGAGGTATATGTCTCAGATGGTTTGGATAAAGACGATACATTCGATGTTTCTGAAGATTACACAACTGCTCAGGATAATACGCTTTATGAAGAATTGAAGCGGCAAGCAGAGGAGTATTATCCATCCATCCCAGATTATCAGGAAAATATGGATTCCAAGGAGTTCAGTGCAGCGACGGACCAGTCCATCGTTGAAGAGGAAGAATACTCTGCAGATCAAGAATTCTATGATGAGGAATTATTTTCTGCGGTATTTCCTCAAAAACTTGAGAAAACTACACATGTAGTTAGAAAAGAAATTGTCGCACCTGAGCCGACGCGGTTTGATCTTGAACGTTGGTTACGTTATAGTCAAGTTGGATTTAAATTTGACACGAACTACAGATACCTTTTAATATGTCTTTATATCAATCGGCGAGAATACGAAAAGAAAATGGGGGCAGAAGATGTGCGTGAAATAATGACTGTCTCTGATGAAGGTGAAATCATGTCAGACATTTCAGCGTGGTGGAAAAGGCAGGATCTCGCTGTGAAATATTTCCGTGAAGAAATCATCAGCGAGCATGAAATGATTGAAGCCATCCCGACATATGGTTTAGGTCGCGAGGTTCCTTTCAATCCTATGCTGTTTGATATCAGGAACATTCCAGCTACTAATTTATGGTTTGAAATTTCAGACTGTCATGTTATCAGAACGGGTTTTGGTACATACGGGATTCTTGCGTCCATTAAAGATGGTCCCATCCTGACTGCAAAAATATCAGATGATGATATGGATATTTATCTTGAAAAGGACCCGGACGGCCATTACAGGAAAAATATTCCTCCTGAAAGTCTGATGGTTAAATACCTGCTCAGTCATATCAGCAGAGACTATCCGAAACACGAAGGTATTGTCGAGGAGGTTGACAGTTACGAGTTAACAGGTGAGCCACCTGTATTCATGTATGATGAGAACGTCTGTTTAAGTGACGAAAAGAAAACCGAAGCCCTCCGTGACACCCGTGTTTTGTGTGTAAAAGACGGAGGGTGGAAACGTTATTACCTTGAAACATCCATATATGGAATACATCGGGCCGTCATGCTAAAAAGTGAGGAGGTATCTAAAATCCTTGAAGTCAACGAGAGGCTTGAGTTCACCCGCAATATGACCCCAGAAGATGTGGCTGGTTATTATTGGGGGCATGAGTTTAAATATTTGAAGAACGGCTGTGTTCCTGAGCCACCACGGCTTCTTATAGATATCCTTAAAGATGGCGTAGCCCTTCCTGAAGAATATGATGTTGTCGATTATCCGAAAACAGACTATTTTTCTGTATTGCAGATCAAAAAGAAATACGTAAGGATATACCAGGAAAAAAATGAGGATGAACTTCCTGGCCATTATATTTATAATCTCGTGATAAGGATTGGTTCGTCTGGCTTTTGGTACAGACTCACCATCAACGATATCTGCAACTACCTCGAACGGGATGAGTGCGGTCGCTTCACCCGCCGTGTTTCCATCGAGCAGTTAGCATCCGGTCATATCAAGATGTATGCCGGTGTGGTCAAGATGTATAAGGCTGGTGTGCCGCAAACCGTCATTATTAAAGCGACGGGGGTATCTAAGCATTATATTCGCAAGATAATAAACAATTTGGCACTCAACAAACCGCGTACCCATTTGAGTGAGCTTAAGGCAGCGAAAAGACAGCAGATTAGGGAAGATTTCGTTAATGGAGTCGACTTAACAGACCTCCGTTTTAAATACGGTCTTAAAGAGTACAAGACATTGTACAAACTTTTAGGTTCCATGGTGTCAGGACAAAATGCGGTTGTTCCAAGCGAATTTGATGAGTTTGTTAAGACAATATCGTCTGAGGAATAACCATTTGTAAAACTTAAAAGAATGAAGAAATGCCAATCAAGACTAAATCGGAAAGAATTGGTGTCACTACTTCACCTGTTCCTGGTTCTGCTCACGCTGCAAATCATCTAACTGCTTCTTCAAAGAGCATTTAAGATGATTGAGAGTGACAACAGCACGTAGGATCCGGCTATCATTCGCCGTTTCTTCACCTGGTACAAGTTCCAGCATCACATCGATGGCTTCTTGGATGCTGTCAACGTCTAAGCCTAACTTTAGGCCCATTTCTGCAAATACCTTTTTTCGCTCATAATTTTACCCTTTCTGTTTTAATTGTTATACACTTGTGCAAAGATACACATTTCGATTGAAACCACCACAGCTGATGAAGCGGTTTGTTGTGGCCGTATCGCCAAAATAATCTTCCGGCGATTAGCGATCACGGTGGTAATCGTCGGTGACGTGCCAGATGCCAGAGATAGTTCCCTTGCCCACAACAGCCCATAACAAAAGAATAAATATCAGATACATAACTTAAAACTTTTATATTGTTCAACATTTTATCTTCTCATTTAATATAGTCATTACTTTGCTTCGATACCGTTTGATGCACTGTTACCTCCACCGTGCCATGCAGCCTTCCATCGTTGAAAAGCATCTGAGGCATGGCGGGCGATGCTTGTTCTGGGTGTAGGGACTTTAGCATCTGATATACCCTTCAACTTCCGCCGTGCGTCGAGGTCTGCCAACAGTATGCACAAATCGGTATTGTATTTAACCAAGTCCTTATAGATAGCCAAGTAAGATTTCTGCCTCTCGCTATTGGGAAGGTATGAATCTTGGACGTTTCTCAGTCCGCAATCGATGGCCTCATAGATATTCTGCCACCTTTTGTAATCCTGAGCAGAACCTCCAAGGGTGGAAATACGGTTAATGTTTCGGAGGAACACCGCCTTTTTGTTCTCCACCTTCGCCTGTTCCAAAGGCCATGCCAGATCAACTTGTCTGTCAATGAGGTTGTACCCCTCTATCTTTGCCCTTTCCTTCAGGCAGGAATCGATTTCTTCTGCCATTGGAAGTTCCCGATACCAACTGTAGTAAGTCAAGATACGGTAAAGTTCTTTATTCTCGGCTGCTGCCCACTGTCTGTAATCAGGATGGAAAACGTCATAATACCAGGTGAAAAAACCACTTCCGAGGTTGCCAATACCAATTTCACCAACCGTAAACTGCTGCATTACCGGGTCATCGTGGAAAGTTGATGTTCCCTGTGCCGATGCTGTAACCGCCATCAGAGCGGCGTACAGGACTGTTATAATTCTTCTTCTCATAATTCTATCTCCTATCTTTAGTTGTTATTTCTTTCCGTGCTGTGCTGCCTTCCATCTTCCGTAGGCATCATTGCATATTTCTTTTATCGTCTTATGAGGGATAAGGTTCTGCGTCCAGAAGCCCGTCCTGACATGTATATACTTCCAGAGAGTGAAGTAACAGGCTGTCACCGTTGTACGAATGTCCGCGAGATTATTATCTATACTCTGGAGAATCTTCAAGATCGTTTCCGTTGTGCAAGCGGCGGGTGGTGCTCCTGCGATAGGAACCGTGTACAGTGCCAGTTCATACAGGGAGTTGACAATTCTCTTAGCATCCTCATAGACGGTGTTTATACAAGCCTCTCCAACGGTGAAGATAATACTATCCTGCGGGATGATAGGCAATTGTACTGTGTTGAACCAGTCCCAAGCCTCCTGTGGGTTACTGATGTTGCTAATACCCGTCCTTATTCGGTACTCACGTTCCGCTATCATCTTCCTGTAGCGGTCTAACAGGTCTTTCGTTCCCTCTACCCTTTCCTTCACTTCATCGTAGGTGTTATAGGCACTGAAGGCCACCGAAGCCGATTCCACAATAACATCGATAATGTCAAACATACGATTGTATTTATCCAGTTCGGCGTTCACGTCGCGGTATTCGCCCGTTGTCTTCTTTGATTCCTTGTGCAGCACCTCATTAGCCTGCTCGATGGTTGCTCTGGCTATCACATGGCTACGGATGCGCTTCTGATCGTCAATCATCTGCTCGATAGTGAGGTAGTCCGTTCCAAATACCTGTGCCGCTATATTCTGGGGTAGTGCCAGGAGCATTACCAGAACTGCCAGATGTCGTGTAAGGTGTTTCATAATAATTTTGTATTACGTATTACATATTATATAATTCGTTATTCTTGTGAGAGGATGCAGGGGAACTCTGGGGGAATCCCCCTGCCTATAGTTCTGTTCATTTCTCGGCTGTGCCATAGATGGCCACGAACTGTTTGAAATAACTGTCGATATAGCCCATGATTGCGCAATATCTACCATTAACATAGGTGTTACAACCGTATGCGAGATCACCTTCTGTTTCTTCCTTTTTCTCCAACGTCACCTTATACATCTTCTCGGTATAGTCTTTCCATGCCTCAAAGTCCTTCATATTGTACCATCTATAAATAACTGATGACATAGACAAGCCCATATTGTTGCCGTTAAAATAGTAAAGGACGCTATATTTGTCATCTGGAGTTCTAAAGCCTATTACGTTCACACCATTTGACAGGTCTGGAGCCTCTTCAAACTTGCTGCCCTTCATCCACTGGCGCACCTCGTCCACTGATGCCCTCCAGTTGGTACAGGGAATGACATAATCAAAGTCAATATCGACTGTCTCTACACCGCCACCCTGTTCACGAACGATTCCGATCTCGTCATCATCACCGCCGCAAGAGGTGAAAGAGGTTGTACACACGATAGCCAGTGCCATCATCATCATCACGCTAAATACGTTCTTAACCATCTGCTTCATAATCATTGTGCCTGTTTCTATCCCGTCGGCTGCGGTTCTTGTTGTTGTTGTTTGGCTCTTTTCCTCGAATATCGGGTTTTGTGAGCCGTGTCTTTTTCTGCTTTGAAAGTTTGTCTTCGACTTTTCTTTCTGAGTTTTTTTTTGAACATCGGTATAATGTTTCGCCGTATGCCTATTTTGCTTGCCTTTTTCTTAGGATGTTCGCCCGGGCAATAGACCAAGGAATTTCCACTAAAATTCTGCGGAATACCTTATTTTTTTTAGCCACCCGTTGGCGTTAAGAAAAAATGAGGAAGGCTGCTGCATAATTTTTGGGGAAATAGTGCAGCGGTACTTGGTCGTTTGCACAGAACATTCTACCTTTGCAAGCCAAAATAGGTATGGCGAAATATTCTGCCGTCCTTGAAAAGACGAAGAATGAAAGTCGGAGACTTGTACCCCCAAGCGTCCTTTTGGCTGCATCTTTATTTCTCCTGCCTTGCAGCCCATCGCGCTTGTTAGGATATGCCGCTCTTGCGTCCGCGTTAAAGCGGATAGCGCATCGGAGAAAGCGTAGCCCCGCGTGATGGATGCCTCCTTCTCGCCTCTGGAAAGCCCGCCGCCAGAGACTTTCTGACGACGAGCCGAACAGAAGCAAAAACGTGCAGAATAGCGCACAAGATATGAATAGGATTTTATTTGCCATAGTTGCGATACATGTAGTATATTGAATCCCAGGACACGTCGTTTTTGATGCCCTCAGTTAGTATTCTGTGCCTGCCGGGTGTGCTGTCTGCCATTCTAAAGACAGTTACATGCACCAAGAGGAACAATAGGATAACACAGAAGATAAAGGCGATTGGGTTAGCCTTATAGAAGGACTTGATTTTCTCTTTTAAAGTGTTCATATCGTGAAAAATTTTAAGTTCGACAATAAATGATTTGATGATAATTACAGGGGGTTAAAGAACCTTTCCAAGAGGTCCTTGCTTCATCCCAGAGGCAACCCCCTCACCGAAGTTACGGGCAGAGAATGTGGTGTCACCTTCAGGAATCATCCACGCTGCCAGATCGGGAACGAGGTTAAGGCACTTAATACTCACTGCGCTACAAGCAAGCAGATAACCCGCCGTGATAAATGCAGCCTTCACATAGCCCTTGAATGCCGTCGGGTTCTCCGTGATGGCCTCCAGTTCCTCGATTTGTACTGACAGAGCAATGTCAAAGAGCAGCAGCACGTAAAAACCGACAAAGTAAAGCATGGCTCCGTAGAAATGCACCGTCAGGTAGCGTATCAACCATTTAGCCCACGCTCCTTCCCATTTCGGAAGGATGCTGAACGCCCACATGATGGGGCCGAAGATTGTCAGCATTCCCAACATGATCTGTTGGACGTATATTGTACCCCACCAGCCGATTCTCCACATTAGCAGTGCCAGGAACATGCCTATCTTGTCTATCAAGATCATTATTCCCGTGACGGTGGCCATATAATCGACCTTTTCAGAATCGACGCTCTGTTTAGTGACGCTTTCCGTTCCGAGGCTTTCAGCGGCCAGCAATTCTTTCTCTCCGCTCTTTGGGCCGTTCTTCGCGGCGGCAGAACTTCCTTTGCTTTCATTCATCAGAGAATCACGCTTAATCACCAACGGTTTCAAGGCATCGAATTTATCCTGAACCTGAACGGCCTCCGCTTCGTATAGGTCATGCGTGTATGAGCCTATACAGTTGGGGATGTATGCCAGTCCGTCAAGGATGCTGTAGCCTCCATAGGTCGGGTACCACCAGAACATGATGATAGCCACACCCAGCACACGGATGATTTTCAGCGGGTCGAAAGGCTCGCCTTTGAGCATCATCTTGTAGGCCATGCCGGCTGCTGCGATGATGGCGAAGAGTGCGCCAAGGCACATGCACATTTGTAAAATCATCCAGAAGGGGCCTCCCTCTCCTGTGAAGGAGGCATCGGTCAGAAACTCATTCGTCTGGAAGATCACCGCGTCGATATCACTCTCGAACAGTTCCCCTCCCATCGTAATAATGCCGTTCAACGTATCATCACCAGAAGACGCGGCGGCAGATGCTAAGAAAAGATTTGTGCTCATAATTCTGTCTTTTTTAATTAATACTTATATTTGCTTCTGTAGTAAATCAGTAAGAGTTCTTTCCGGCTATTCGCCACGTCTGAAAGCATTGCTCTGCTATGCTCTTCTTGTCGATGCCGTAACCGTCAACGCGGTTTGTTATCTCCTTCCACACGTCGTTGAACGTAGTGTATTTGATGACGATGGAAGTTGCAACGATAGTCCTGTTCAGCTTGTGCATCTTGGGGCGTATCTGCTTAAACAATATTTCCCGTTCTGCCTTTGTCATCTTGGTTTGCCCAAGGCACAGCATTTTAATATCTCCGCACAGGTCAATACCCTCCTTCACCACTTTCCGATAGAACTTGTTACGCCTGGTACTGAAAGCCGTTGCCAGAGCGTTATCAGGTGCGTTAAGCACGATGTTATTCAGTTCCTTCAAATTCTTCGCCGTCTTCGACACCTCGTTATAGATGCCGTATATCTCAACGGCCATAGCGATAGTTACCTTAACAGAATCCAGGAACTCGTTAAGTTCCTTCTGATAGGCCACCACCTCTTTTTCTTCCTCCTTCATAAAGATGTGTCCGGCAGTCATCATCAACTGTGCCTTTTCGTTGGTCTCCAGATGCTTCTTTGATTTTTTAGAGGCAGTGGTGACCACAAATGCACGGATGGCATCAATCTGTGCTCTGACAGTCCCCCAGAAGAAGGGAAGGGACAGTAAAAGGATGGTAATAAACATTCGTTTCATAAGGCAATCTGTTTAATGTGAATTAACTATCAGTGCGGCTTTCTGCGCCCTTCTCCATCTATCGAAAGCGTCATTTGCAATTCTGCCCCTGTCAATGTCGAGCATTCCCGCTGTTACCTTGTTCCACACGTCCATTAGGTTATAAAACGCGATGCTTAATGCAAGGCTGCGTAACTTGCGGTTGAAGTTGGCCAGTGATTCATTGAGCGTCCAGAGTAGGGCTGTCCGTTCTGAGCCTTTGAGCATGTTCCATTTACCGCCTTTGTCTATTGTCTTATCCAGCGTGTCATAGACGGCAGAGGCAGCGGTGTACGCTTCTACATAGAGAGTGTTCATTGACATGGTGGCGGCTATGCCTTCCGGATTGGCTGTGATGGCTTTTCTCAGCGAGTTTAGATTCATGAGCATTGCCACGCCCTCTGAATAGAGGTGTGAGCCTGCTTTCAGAGCTTCGGCAAATCCTCTTGAATCCTTCAGATAGGCATTATATTTCGCCTCCCAGGACTTCATCTGAAGGAACTCAGCACCGATGGCTCCTTGAAGAATTGATGTCTTCTGAATTTTGGTAGATTGATTGCTCACCATGCTATTGATGCTGTCGTTACCTAATTCTATTGCGGCGTGCTGTGTAGGATTAGACATCGAATAACTCTGGCATAATGCCCTGCTACTGCCCGTAAGCAGTATCACGGCGGTAATGGCGGTATGTATCAAAATCCTTTTCATAATCAGTTCTTTTTATTGTTCTTTTTATTCTTCTCGTTGTTGATAGCCTTGTAGGTACTCTCGCGCCAACGGCTGAATGCTGCGCTACCATGCCGCATCTGCCACCCGGTATATTCAAACAGTCCATTGAGTTTGCCTTTCAGGAAACTTTCTATAGATTCCTTGCCATGCAGCCATTTCTCTATGAGTACCAGATTGGCATATATCTTTGTCAGCTTATGATCGACCTCGCGGGCGATGGCCAGACGGTCACTAACCCAAAGCAGATGAATGGCATCATCATTGTCTTCTACCGTCGTAGGCTTGTTGTATTCATATTCCAGATCGATTGTGCAGCCGGGGTGTTCATCCATAAGTTCCTTCTGTCTGGCTGCAACCTCCTTTGAGCGTTGTTCTGCGGTGGTTTCATCGCCGAAGGTCATCATGTCTATTACGTCTTTGGAACTATAATCGGTTGTGAGTTTCCAATCAACGGCCAGAATGCTACGGTGGTAGCGTATGCCAAGGAAATAACTCTCTCCGCGTTCCTTTCTCAGTTCTGCGCTAAACTCTATGACGCTGCTCATGAGTGACGGGCTTTTTCCGCGACGCACGAAAGTATATCCTACCCACATACCTTCATCAAGCCACGTTATCTGATAGGTAGATGCTAATTCGCGCATGACGGCAGGGATGCGATAGACATCATCCGTTTCCCCGACGTAATCATTGATTAGTTCCTCGCGGATATTCTTTACATCGTTCAATTCGTTGTTTACGGCTTTACGCTCTGTTTCAAGGTCGGAAATCTGGCTCTCGGCATTGCTTATCTTCTTCCTGATCTTCTCATAGTCAGCAGGGTTGGCCATGCCTAACTCGCTGCGCCAAGACTTGATTTGTGCGTTAAGTTCTGTAATCTCGGCATCTATCTGAGTAATGCGTTCCTGGAGTTCATAGATTTTATTATCGTATGTCGAGGTGTTAAGCCCATCCCCGCTTTCAAGGGAAGTACTCATGGCATACTCCTTTGAAGTCTCATTAAGGGGTGAATGGTGGGGGTTTACTTTCCATTGGAAAGAGCCTTCACCAAGTTTAGCACCACCTTCACATTCCATTATAAAGCTGACAGTGTGGCATCCTTCCAATTTCTTAGCGTCTGCCTGACTGTAATATTGCTTGCTGTCTTTGCCTATTTTGTATTTGTGATTCTCCTTGTCCGTGCCGTTCTCTATCTGGTCGTTCATTTTGACTTCCATCAACTTCTGCTGCATGTGCGCCTCAAAGACCTTTTCGTCCATCGTCTGGGAATCAAACCATTCCTCGTAAACCTCGCCGTAATGATTCCACGTTCTGCGCACAACGATGTCGTAGGCATAGGAATGGGCAATGATATTATTCTTATCACCTCTCCAGATATAGTAACTATTCAGGTAATAGTAGATATAGTATGTGTAATCGCTCTGGGAGGCATTAAGTTCGTCAACCCTTGCCTGAGACCAACCAGAGGCATAACTTTCACTCCTTGCCTTTATCTGCTGTATCTGGGAGGCAGAAAGTACGAAATTTGCGTCACCATCGAAGCGCGTCCACTCGCCGCGTCCGTATGTGATGTTATCCTTGATGGAGGCATCGGGAGAGTAGTTAATGACCTCTTCCGTTCCTGAATCCTGATAATAGATATACCAGCGTTGCTTGTAGTAGCGGTTGGAAATATGTTGCACGTAGTCGGTAATATACTGGCTAATATTGTAATTTTCAAATTTAAATAATTTAGCCACGCCTGCGCTGTCGGCAGAGCCGATTTGCCCAAGGAGCATATCTTTGACGTTCTGAGGGTCAGAAAGGGTTTCGTAAATCTCCTTGAAATCCTCGCCCATATTCTTGATTTCCTTTGGTTTCATTTTGAAAATGCCACCGACTTTAGAGGCGTTTACCCACATGGAATCGAGGCTATTCATTCCTGCCCCTGCCAGAGTAGAGCCCGCTTCAAGAAGGTTATCAAGATCGAGCATCAGATCCTCTTTTGCCAGATTCAGGTCAAAGTCTGTCAGATTCGACCACAAATCCTTCCACTCCACGTTACCCAGTTGTGCGAGATTGAAGAGAAACAACAGGTCATCGTTGATGGCCAGCCATGCAATATCCTTGAAGGAAAGATGGCCGTTGGTGACAACTGTTTCAAACTGCATGCACAGTTGTTTAACCTCGGTAGTTGTTTTGTACAGATATGGCCCCCAGAACAAAGCCTTATCTGGATATTTTACCATCAGGTTTGCCACGTCCCAGATTTTGGGCATGATACGATGGCTTACCATTTCATAGATGCGCTTGTAGTAATAGTTTTCCTCGGAGGAAAACAGTCCGGCATTCTTCATGGCCTTACGATCCATCCATTTAGTCATGAAGATTCCTGCTGCCGCCACCTCTGCGCCCGAATATTCCTTTAGAATCTTCTCAATTATTTCAAAGGACATCTTTTCGGTCTGATACTCGCTGAACAGGGCGGCAGTCATGGCAATCGTTGTTTCTTCGTCAAAATTCAGGGTGGCATATTGCGCCCTTACAGGCGTTATCCCTGCAAGGATTAAGAGGACGGCAAGTAAGGTGTGCCGTAAATTATTAAATTTTCTATTCATGTTCATTTTTTTGCTTCTCGTTTCTTCAACAAAGTTACTTATAATAGTAACTTAGCCCTAATCTGAGACAGCAAATCTCTTGATTTAACACATTGAAGACCTTTATGGTTTTAAATCGCCAAAATCAAGACCAAAACAGGAAATTTTGGTGTATGAAATCAAAATATTCATTCAAAGACTCTATTATTATTCAAAAATTTGGAAATGTCGGAATCTTTTTGTATCTTTGCAGCAGAAACTGGAGATTTTATGGTTTCTCGGACCTCATTCGCCGGGTGGAGCAGTTCGACATCTCCTCGTTCTTCCACTGAAGACAAGCCAGACGAAGTGAGGCCTTTCAAAATAGTCCAGGCCAAGTGACTAACCTCAGCGCGATTGGTGCGCTGTTTAGTTACAAGGCTTGGATTTTTGCATTTTTAACAGAATGTGGTTCCATTAAAATACCCTCCCAACACGTGAGAGGGTCTGATGGTCACGAACATCAACTGGAACATTTCCAGCAACTGGTAACCGGAACAACAACACCGCAAAGTTACATACAGTTGATTAGTCGCCCAAATTTATAGTGAATAATGTCTTGATTTAACACATTTACGACTAATTTCGCTTTAACGTCTTGGACCTTTGCGTGCAAGTTTCGGGCCAGGACGCATCAAACGTGTCGCCATGAAACAACACTTCCGCAACCAGCGGTCATCGTCATCATCCTTATCACGTCCCCATCCACTGCCGGGACCACCGCCACCACCGCCATGCGCCTGTGCAAACGAAATAGCCTGGTCGATATAACCAAGGAAGAGTGCACCTGCGATAGCCGCCACCTCATTCGGGAATTTAATGAAGGATTCTGCCTCTTTTGTGCTGACCGCAAGGTCTTCCATAAGATTGTCAAATTTATTCCGATGTTCCTCTGGAAGAGTTTTCGTAAAGTCGTCAATCGCATTTTGACGAACCGTCATCTGTTCACCAACAATGTCGTAGAGTTCGTTCTTTACATCTCTAAGCACCCTGTCTTCAAGTTCCGGCATCTTACGGTTGATAGTACGCTGAATCTCATCACTGCTTCTCTCCAATTCTATACGCTTCAAGGCTATCTGGTCAAGTTTCTCTTCTGCTATACGCAGTTTTTCCAACTTATCTTTCAGCTGCTTCTCGATGTCATCCAACTCACCTTCGAGACGTTCACGTTTGAGCAGGATGTCATCGTTGGTGGTCTGTCCCTTTTTGACCTCTTCCCTCAACGTAGAAATCTCCTCTTCTATCGCCTCTTTTCTCCTCGTTAGATTCTCCACCATTCTCGCCAGTCCTTTGACACGAATATTCGCTTTGTTCATTTCATGGTTGAGGAAGTCGTTTTGTCTCTGGAGGGTAGTGTTATCATTCTCCAGTCCTTCCTTCTTGTTCTCCAGTTCCGTGCACTGCCCAGAGAGCCATTCCCAGTACTCCTCAGAGGTGCGATGTTTGGCTCCAGTCTCCATGATAGGGTCACCCCGTTCAAGTCCCCACTTTCGGTTAACAACTGCCATTTCGTCGTGTAAAAGATTTGTATGTTCTCGAAGTACCGATTTATCCCGCCCGAAAACATCATGATAAGAGATTTTGTTCTTCTCATTTACTGGTACGACAGTACAGTGTACGTGTGGGTTCTTTTCGTCCAGATGCACAACGAAGGCGATGATGTTATCCTCACCATATTTCTTTGCGATAAAATTATACATATCAACAGCCCATTTTTCTATGTCTTCCTTACGCTCTATGCCTCGGTTGTCAGCCCCTTTTTTATAGTCCACTTGCTGATTACCGAAGGCAAGTTCGCGCATCCTTTCACGGTTGCCTCCGAGCATAAAATTAGCAATAGTGTTGCGGTTAGGTGCGAGTCCTTTCTTCATCTTAACTTCGTTTGGATCAACGATGCCTCTGCGCCGCAGGTTGTCTTTGAAACGCTGATCTATTGCGTAGTTTTTGCGGACGGGCATGACCACCCCGCCACGACCCACCTCGAAGTTCAGGTTCTGTCTTGTGGGATCGTAGTAGCCGTATTTTTTTGCATCGGGGTCCATGACCTTGTAGTTACGGAGGTGTTCCGTACTCTGTCCGCGAGAGATTCCTTTTCCCTCTTTGAGGTCACACATTTGCTTTGCCATAGTTCATGTTTTTTTAGTTCGACGTTAGGAGAAATTCAGGGGCCCAGGGGGCTTCCCTTGGCCTAATTTGCGACCCCAGCTTGCTGCCCGAAGGTAAGGGTCGTACCACTTGTTGGATTCGGTAGAAAGCCAAAAGTGGTAATTAGGCTTACCGAATGCGCAGCATTCAGTCGCGCAAGCGCCTTCAGGGAGCGTCACGGGACGCTGCCGTAGTGGGCCGTAAAACGGCCTCTGTAACCTCGGCAGAGCCGGGGTGTTGCCGTAGGCCACCTTGAAAGATTGAATCGCTTAGAGAGGAAATCTGAAGGTGAGAGACACAGACGGGTGAGATGACCTAAAGGGTCTGAACCCTCTACGTCAGTCAGCCGTATGCAAGTACGGTTATTCATCGCCTCTATAGACGCGGCACCTAACTCGCAGAGTGAGCCGATGAACTTACGTACGGAAGTTCTATACCACGACCAGACATCCGCGAGTTGCTGGATGCCTGCCTCCAGGAACTCGCCGTCACAGGTGACGTTGACTGCGTGCTGGACGTCACCTACACCATAACCATGACCTACACACACGAGGGCATACAGGCATGTACTCATAGTTGAGAGGAAATGGATGCCAGGCTTCTTCCATGTCGGTACACTTCCCTCCGATACCAACAGTACTACACGAAGGTCTCCGTCCGACACTTCCCCGCTGTGAAAATACGTATAGAAAAATAACTTACAAATTAAGAAACTACCGCAACCAGAAAAATGAACGAAAAATAATTGACGTTCATGATGTTCGTCACCAACTCTAACACACGCCGGTGATATACTGGGAACAAGTAGATGTTGGTGTGGTGAAACCAACTTGCATGACAGAATAGTAATGTCAAGAAAAAAACACTCGCAAAATAGAGCACTCCAAGCATCGAAGGATGTTGATAAATTGTTGTTGTCTCTTACTTGCAGCATTATGCACGATGACAGTTGGGTAAGTTGTGATGATACACGACTGCAAACCAATGCAGCATCTCCTACCACCAACAGTCTGAAGACCTCAAAAAGCCATGTGCGACATGACATCTGGAGAACTGTGAATGATGATTCCGTGTAACGAAATCTGAAATCAGAATGTTTGTACCAATCGCCACTAAAATCACCACTAAAATCGCCAGTCGATTCACCGCTGATTGCATAAAACTTTAAGACATCATTAGCACACTGCGAATGATGGTGAAAAAAGAGTGTATTATAGTTGCTTACAAACATACCTTACTCTATTACTTTGCGTAGTTCTTAATTAGGCCCTCACGAAGGAACAGGACACGTCCCTGCTGCTTCTCACCATTCTTGATGTGTGGAAACTGATCCTTCAGTTTACGCATATGATCTTCACTCACGCCAAGCATTCTTGCGGCCTCCTTAACTGTTACATACTCAGTTGGAGGAAGGTCATCTTCCTTCAACATCTTATACAACTTCCGTGCTGTTGCTGCAGCAATCTGGTCAATCTCTATGGGTGTCAACATATATCTATATATTATTGTGTTAAACTCACTGCAAAATAAGATAATATGTTACGGACTGCCAAATTTCAGATTGACAATCTCTTGATTTAACACATTTACGACTTGCAAAGTCTTAAATCGGCTTAATCAAGACAAAACGTAAAAAATAATTCCCTGAAAGTCAGGGAAGACAGGCAAAAAGCATCACCCCAAATAATAACTATTTGGGTGGTTTACAAAAAATATACGTACTGGACAAAATTAGCAAAATATGTCCAGTACACAAAAAATAATGGTTAATCAAGATAGTGATAGTACACCACTCTTACCTGTAGCTCGCGTTTTCTTGCCAATTCTATCATATTTGCCGTTCCTCTCGAACTGCCGTCCCAGAAAGCAATCAAGGCATCGGCTACATCTGCCATCTGGCGATTTCTGATAAAGCCTGCAGCCTTGCCTTTATGCTGCCAGTCAGCAGGGAACCGTTCAACTTGGTAACCACGTTCCGAGGCATAGCGTTCACCGAGGCGGTCTACCCCTCTGGCCGCTCCACTAACTATAATAATCTTGTGTGTAAGATGCTTCTGACATAACAGCCTGTCGCATTTCTCACGCAGAAGGTTGTAATTGAAGAAATCACGCCCTCCGGCAACAATCAGCCTAAATTCAGGTAGTACTGTCATATAGTCACAGTTCCTTTGTATAGCACTGAGCCGAAGGTTGCCTTCCTCAGAGGCTTGGCCTTGGCTTCCGGCACATAGGTAATCAGACGGAAATACACCTCCTTGCCGTCTGATCGGTCAGAGGCACAGCACGGATGGCGGTCATAGACTGCTCCAGGGCATGCACCACCGGCAAAGGTGGAGAATGCACAGTGTTTGCAACCCACTTTCTCAGTGTCACAGACGGTAATAACCTTGGCACCGTCGATAGAATCAATCCAGGTTTCACCGATTTTTCTTTCAGTTCCATAATTCGTAATCATGTTTTTGTACTGTTGAAGTTCTTCAGGAATATGTTCTTAATAAAGGCGTTAAAGCCGAAACAGAAGGTAGCGATACTTGCTCCAACGAGCACCAATTCAAAGTTTGTAAGATGTTCCATAATTAATACTCTATTTTTGATGTTGCTGTTTCGTAGATCTTACTATCGGCCAGTTTGACGTATTCACGTCCCGCCAGAGCTGCCAGACGGCTGTCCCGTTCCAGGTGTTCGTAACCCGTCTCGATACGTCGCTGCATCCTGTCGATGGCACGGTCAAGATCTTCTTTCACCATATCAAGGGTGCGCTGCACCTCCTTCAACTTCTCTATGTACTCTTCTGGTGTCATAGTCAGCCCTCCGCATGTTTTGTGATGATGTCTTTGACGGTCTGAGTGGCTGCACCTGTCTTGGCTGCTATCTCAGAGAAAGGCCGTCCCTCCTTGAAAAGTTTCACAACCTCCTGCTCCATTTGATGCCAATCTTTGTCCCAGGGGTCTTCATCCTCCTTTCCGTTAATCAGTTCCTCGACCTCGTGAGCCTTGACCCATCCGTCGGCCACGTCATCGTCCTCGACCATATTGTCTGCAGACAGATACTCCTGCAGGAGCCTTCTTGCATCCTCGATGTGCTTCCACGCCTCGATGGGATCATCGTGGGCATTCAACTGTTGTGCAGCGTAGAGATGGCTCTCTGCATCTGCAACCTTCGTGTAATCGTGACTGTACTGCTTCATATATTTGCTGCCTTTTTATATTCCGTCGGCTGCGGTGTTTATTTGTTATTTGTGGATGGGAGCGGACTCGAACCGCCGTTACATGGAACCTGCCCATCATTCTACCCCTGAATTACCCACCCTTGTTTGTACTTTGTTCTGCGCTGTCATTGAAGTTATCGGCATGTTAGATTTTAGATCCTGACTTCTTTGAGTCTTTCCTTATCAAGTCTGCCTGTGTGCCTTCAATTTTCAGTCGTCATCGACTTAGTTGAGTTTTGAGTCCTTTTTCTTGCTGGTAACCAGGAACAGACTCATAGGGGACTAAGCCAAGAAATTCAGGAAGAAATTTTGCGGAATACCCAGATTACATCTGTGGAAGGCTGCTGCAAAATTTGTTTCGGAATAGCCTGCGGTTCTTGGTGTGGCCCCGGTCTGTCCTACCTTTGCAAGGAAAAAGACTCCAGAGAAAACTCAGCTAACCACATGAGGTGAAAATGGCATACAGGACAGGGCGAAGATAGACCAGAAAAGATTTGCCCCTTATTCAAGTTCCGGCACCCAGTGACGGATTATAGAATGAAGCTGCGTCTGGCTGTCATCACAGGCTCCCTCCAGGAAAGCGGATGGGCATCTCACAAGAGAAGGTTACAAGCAGGGCTGAGATTCAACAAAGGAAGGTGGTAGTGTCAGGCCGTGTCCCGCTGACATGGTTTGTGGTGCGTCGGAAACGAGTTCCAGACCCACGATGAATTGTGTGTGTGCGGTTAGCCGTGCATACTC
>Ga0310695_10004418_pt1 | contig 25972 bp, 16 predicted proteins | sample RumenRJG_04DNA_FD_203882 | JGI IMG/M metagenome (GOLD analysis project Ga0310695, IMG submission 203882) | Bovine rumen microbial communities from Lethbridge, Alberta, Canada - RJG_04 (v2) (version 2) | ecosystem: Host-associated > Mammals > Digestive system > Stomach > Rumen | place: Canada... | reverse complement strand
GCACGAAGCCAACCTCAAGATGAGATCTCCCTTAGGGTCGTTGAAGACGACGACGTTGATAGGCGGCAGGTGCACGGGCGGCAACGTCCTCAGCCGAGCCGTACTAATCACCCGAAAGCTTTCTTGTTGCGAGCCTTTCTGCAGGCGCCGCCGAGCGCGGTGGCCGGAGTGGGGCTGGCGTGAAGACACAAGCAAGACGGGCGAGCTCGATAGAAGCTCATACGACGAAGCACAAAGAAGTCGCGAAAGAGGTTTTCGCGGAGTAGCGTTCCCCCGGTGGTCTTTTTAAAGCCATCACAGCCGCGGCACACTCGATGCGCCGTCAGGGCTGAAAAAGGTAAAGAATTAGGTGGTTATAGCGTGAGGGTCCCACCTCTTCCCATTCCGAACAGAGAAGTTAAGCCTCACCACGCCGATGGTACTGCGAAAGTGGGAGAGTAGGTAACCGCCCCCTAAGAGAGGAGATGTCAGCAATGATGTCCCCTCTCGTTTTTTTTTGTTACCGTACCGGTCACATCGTGGGGTTCCCGCCATTTCCCATTCCTGGCACAGAGCCCTAAGCGTCACCACGACAATGGTCAGCGACGCGGGAAGGCGTAGGTAACCGCCCCCTAAGAGGGAGTCACTGGTAAAACAGCGGCTCCCTCGTTTTTTATAGAAGCTATAGAAACAATAGAAGCTATAGAAGTGGAGCGGGAAACGGATGGAACGGAGGAAACGGATGTGACGGAAGGAACGGATATAACGGAGGGGATGGATGGGTGGTGGTTGTTTTTTATTGGGGAAAGGTGTGGGGGGTGATGTGTTTTTTTAGTATCTTAGCGAGCGCAAAATGTTGTGAATAATAACTAAGATTACAATGATATGAAAATCAATCACTTAATGCAGGCGTTGTTGCTGCTTTCGTTGCTGGTTCCCGCTCGACTGGCGGCTGTTGAAACTGTCTATTCTCCTGACCGGAACATCTGTGTCAACGTGGATGTCAAGGATGGTGTACCTTATTATAATGTATTGTATAAGGACAAACAAGTGATCAGGGACAGCCGTTTGGGACTGGATCTGGTCAGCGCCAAGGGTAGCGGTAAAGGCACCAATTTCAACAATAAAGTGTCGATCGGACGCAATTCGTTGCAGGACGGCTTCTCAATCATGACTACTGATTATGTGTCATTCGATGAGACATGGACTCCCGTTTGGGGCGAGGAAAGTGCGATACGCAACAATTACAACGAGATGAGAGTCACGCTCAACCAGGATGAGTTTGGCCGCTATATTGTGCTGATTTTCAGGGTTTATGATGATGGATTGGGTTTCCGCTACGATTTCCCTGAGCAAGATAACCTCACCTATTTTGTCATTAAGGAGGAGAACACTCAGTTTGCCATGCCTGGCGACATCACCGCATGGTGGATTGGTGGTGACTATGACACGCAGGAGTATGAGTACACGCGTTCGCGGTTGAGCGAAATCAGGAGTATCTTCTCCAGCCGCATCACCGACAACGAGTCTCAGCAGCAGTTCAGCGAGACGGGTGTCCAGACCTCGCTGCTGCTCAAGACCGATGACGGCATCTACATGAACCTACACGAGGCGCAGCTGGTGGACTATCCCTGCATGCACCTTAACCTCGATGACAAGAATATGGTGTTTGAGTCGTGGCTTACGCCCGACGCACAGGGCAACAAGGGCTACATGCAGACGCCTTGCCACACTCCCTGGCGCACCATCATGATTGTGGATGACGCACGTGACATGCTGGCTTCGCGCCTGATTCTTAACCTGAACGAGCCGTGCAAGATCGAAGACACGTCATGGATTAAGCCCGTGAAATACATGGGTGTGTGGTGGGAAATGATCTCCGGTAAGAGTACATGGCATTACACTGATGATGTGTCCTCGGTGCAGCTGGGTGTCACCGATTACAGCAAACTTAAGCCCAATGGCAAGCACGGCGCCAACAATGAGAACGTGAAGCGCTATATCGACTTTGCAGCTGCCAATGGCTTTGACCAGGTGCTTGTCGAAGGCTGGAATGAAGGTTGGGAAGACTGGTTCGGCAACAGCAAGGACTATGTGTTTGACTTTGTGACGCCCTATCCCGACTTTGACATCAAGATGCTCAACGACTATGCCCACAGCAAGGGCATCCGCCTGATGATGCACCACGAGACGTCGGCCAGCACGCGCAACTATGAGCGCCACCTCGAGGAAGCCTATACGCTGATGAACAAGTATGGCTACAATGCGGTGAAGAGCGGCTACGTCGCCGACATCCTGCCCCGTGGCGAGAACCACTATAGCCAGTGGATTATCAACCACTACCAGTACTGCGTCGAGCAGGCCGCCAAGCACCATATCATGGTCAATGCCCATGAAGCAGTGCGTCCCACGGGACTGTGCCGCACGTGGCCCAACCTGATTGGCAACGAGAGTGCGCGTGGCACCGAGTATCAGGCCTTTGGCGGAACCACGCCGGGCCATACTGCTATCCTGCCGTTCACGCGCTTGCAGGGTGGCCCGATGGATTACACGCCGGGCATCTTTGAGATGGACCTGTCCAAGTTCGCTCCCAACGACACCAAGTGCCAGTCCACCATCTGTGGCCAGTTGGCGCTCTATGTGACGCTCTACAGCCCCCTGCAGATGGCTGCCGACCTGCCCGAGAACTATGCCCGCTTCATGGATGCCTTCCAGTTCATCAAGGACGTCCCTGTGGACTGGCAGCGCTCGGTTTACCTCGAGGCCGCTCCGATGGAGTATGTCACCATTGCCCGCAAGGACAAGTACAGCGACGCGTGGTACCTGGGCGGCGTGACCGACACCAAGCCTCACGACAGCGTCATCAAGCTCGATTTTCTGGACAAGGGCCGCCAGTATGAGGCGACCATCTATGTTGACGGCAAGGATGCCGATTACAAGACAAATCCGCAGGCCTACACTATCACCAAGAAGAAGGTGACGGCTAAAACGACGCTCAAACTGCATAGCGCCCCTGGTGGAGGCTTTGCCGTGAGCATCAAGCCAATGTGATATTCAAGTCCTGGGTGAAGCCCGGGACTTGACGTTTAGGGTTAAGTGGCCGCGGCAGAGCCGCGGCACGGGGGACCGCTAACGGGGGACCGCTAACAGTGGGGCATATTTGGTTTTGGGGTATAAAAAGAATGGGCAAGCAGCCGAAGCATACTTACCCAAATCCTCTCTCCACTGCGGTGTGTACGTGACTCGAACACGCGACCCCCTGCGTGACAGGCAGGTATTCTAACCAACTGAACTAACACACCAACATGTGAGTGCTATGGAGCATTTCTTTTCCAAAGCGACTGCAAAGGTACTGCAAGTTTTTGAACTGACAAAGGATTTTGCGAGAAATTTTTCAAAAAAATATCACACCATCTGTTAATTAACTGATAAACAATGCAATAGAAAAATCATCTATTGATGTGAATCAGTCCATCAGATGATGTGATATTGAAAAATGAAGCAGGTTATTCTATAGTCTTTCTTTCTCGCTGCTGCCTGCGCCGGTGCCCTTGTATTTGCTCTGGGCGGCATTGAACTTGTAACGGACAGTGAATTCCACCTCTCGCGAGTCAGTACGGGAATTCTGCCACAGTGTGCGTGCTCCGTAGTTCAACCGGACTTGGTCCTGCGAATTCAACAGGTTATGACCTTTAACCATCACCGACAGGTGGTCTCCGAGGAACGATTTGGTAACGCTCAGGTCAAGACGATATCTGGCCTTAGTGAGTGATATATTCTCCTGATCCCCCTTGCTAGTAAAAGAGAAATCGGCACTGGCTGTTAGGGTGGGAGTCAACCTGAAGTTGTTGTTGAACTGTGCAATCCAGATGGGGCGCTCGGGGCTGATGACACCAGCGGGTGAAGGTATCTTGATCAATTCCTTCATCATGCCCATTGTGAGAGAGGGCTGATAGAGGCCGAATCGTGGACTGAGTGTTACCATCAGCATCACGGCATCCTCGTTATCGACATTCTCGCGGTAGAGCCATGTTATCGACTCGCTGCCAGGAACCTCGCGACCCACGTTGACAATCTGGTCATCGGTGTGTTTATAGTTCAGCATCAAGGTTACCCAGCGGTACATGGCCATGAGCGAGGCTTCGTGACGGATCGATGGCTTGAGCAAGGGGTTACCGCTCTGCCACGTGAAACGGTTGGCATAGGTTACGCTACTGCTCAATTCATGGTAGTAGGGTCGCTTGATCTTCGCCGCGTAGTTCGCTATGAGCTGCACTGGTCCGGCTGCAGCCATAAATCCCACACTGGGGAATAGATGATGGTAACTGCGGCTCTGCTCGGCGATGCGTACGCCCTGATTGTAGTAATTGGTTGTCACGTTCTCGTTGCGCAGTCCCACCTTCATTTGGCCAAAGGGCAACTGACGGGCATACTCAGCAAACAGGATGTAGTTGTTTTCGCGTTGCTCGGTGAACGACGTGGGCACGATTTGCTCGAGGTTAATGTACTCGTCGTTGCGTCGAGTGTGGTCAAACTCGGTGCCCACTTCCAAATTGCCGCCCCACAGGTTCCACGAGAGCACGAGTTTGGTTGCGCATAGCTGGTTGCGCACAACGCTATTGCTCGTTACCGTGCGGCTCTGCTGCTCCTGACTCACCTCATCATTATTATGCGTCTCGCTGTTTTTGAAGAAGACATAGTCGGTATTGAAATCGATGGAAGTTTTGCCCACCTTACCATTGTAATAGGCATTAAGCGTGTGAGGCATATTGTGCTTGGTGGACTCGTATAGGCTGTTGTCCAGGTGGTCATAGAACTGGCCATTGGCAATTACATCGGCTGTGAACGTGCCACTGGTGCGGTCCAGGAAATAAGCCTTTGTGTCATAACGGAAACCTGCCGAATGGTTGTCGTTGAAGATGTAGTTGGTGCCGATTGAAGTATAGAGCGAGTTGTAGTGGGATTTGATATTCATCAGCTCGTCCATATGCCACAGGGTATCGGCTTTTACGTCAAGGATGACATCATCGTCTTGCTTGCTGCGGCCGTCGTTGTACCACACGCTGCCGAACACATCAAGCCCCTTGTGGCGGTAGTTCCAATTTGTGCCTAAGTCCAGGTCAGAACGCTCGGCCGCATAATAGGAAGCCTGGGTGTTGAAGCTGAAGCCCTCGCCCTGGGGGCGGCGCGTCTTGATGAGGATGACCGACTCGACCGTCGCGTCATACTTTGCTCCGGGGCTGGTAATCAGTTCCACGCTCTGGATGTCCTCGCTGCTGATTTGCTCCAGTTCGGTCTGGTTTTGGAGTTTGCGTCCGTTGATATAGATGAGCGGCGTTCCCTTGCCGAAGACCTCGATGCCGTCCTTCTTGCGCTGCACGCCCGGCAGGTTCTCGAGTACAGCCTTGGCGGTGCCCACCTTGCTCAAGAGGGTGTTCTCGACCTCGGTTTTGAGACCTTCGGCCGTCAGTTTGAAGGACGGGCGCTGGCCCTTGACAACGACCTCGCCAAGCATGGTCGCCTCGGGCTCCAGCGCGATGGTGCCCAAGTCGCTGTCTGCGGCATCCAGCAGCCGCGTTTTGTAGCCCAGATAGGTAATTTTGATAAGCGGTTTGGCGGCATTGCCCGTGAGCAAGAAATAGCCATTATCATCGGTTGTGGTTCCGGCAATGAACGTGCTGTCACTGGCATTGAGCAGAATGATGTTGGCAAAGGGGGCGGGTAGCCCTGTCTCATCAACCACCCGTCCCTTGAAAGTGGCGGCAACTGCCGCCGTTGCCACCAGCATTGCCATCATCAGTGTGAGGAAGAATTGTTTCATTTGTCTATAGGTTTTATTGAGTTGTCGTGTTGTCGGCAGTATGACTATCCTACCGTTTTCCCTATAGACGCTCAATGGAGGGTGAAAGGTTGCAAGTGGCAAGAAAAAACTGATTTTTCACCCTTTTGGAGGAGAAAAGGGCCGCGGCGGAGCCGCGACACGGGGAACCGGCCTCTTGCAGTTGAATTACTATCCTGAGGGTCCTGTGCTGGGGCTGTGTTACGGTTACGATGATAATTCTTGCTTGATGGCTTGCCGGTGTGGGCTATTTGAGGTATATTTGCGTGATGGATTGGGAGAGGTACAAGAGCAAGAAGCAGTGGGCTGATGACTTGAAGTCGTCGATGAAACGCCGCCGGGTGGGGCATGACTATCAGGGCCGTTGCATCTACATGATCACTCTGGTCGTTAAGGAGAGAAGGCCGTTGCTTGGCGTCCTCAAAGGCGACGGCGAGACTGTGCCTGCCGTTGTAGAGCCCACTCCCCTTGGACGAGAAGTCATGCAATCTCTGGTTAATATACCCCAATTCTATCCCGAGATTGCTGTTTGGACCTTTCAGCTGATGCCTGACCACCTGCATGCGATTTTCTTTGTTAAGGATAGGATTCCTGTGCACCTTGGCAAGGTCATCAATGGCTTCAAGGTGGGATGCAATCGTGCCTATAAAGAACTCGTCAAGGGCGAGCTGCCTGGATTGTGGGAAGATGGTTATAACGATGTAATCCTTGATAGGGAAGGGCAGTTGCAACGCATGAAGGCGTACATCCTGGATAATCCTCGCCGCCTGGCCATGAAACGTGCTCATCCCGATTTGTTCCAAGTCCAGAGGAACATAAAAGTGGGTGACTATACCTTTGCGGCACTGGGGAACGTATTCCTGTTGGATGCTCCTTGCCTGATGCAAGTGCAGTGTAGCCGCAAACTCACAATGCCACAAATCACAGCCACTGTGCAGCAGTTCCTGTCACATGCTCAAAATGGGGCGGTCCTCGTTTCGCCGAGCATCAGTCCAGGTGAAAAAGCTGTGATGAAAACGGCATTTGAGCGGGGATTTCCTGTTATCGTGCTTCAAGAAAATGGCTTTGCGCCCCTGGCCAAGCCAGGAGGGCGGCGTTTTGACGCCTGCGCTCAAGGGAGACTGCTCATGCTGGCTCCGTGGGAACACCATAATGACAAGCGAGTGATCAAGCGCAGCCAGTGTCTTGACCTCAATGAAATGGCGAGGGTGATTTGCCTCAAGAGAGAGCGGTGAGGGGCCGCGGCGGAGCCGCGGCACGGTGGACCGGGCTCTTGTGGACTGGGCTCTTGTGGCAAGGGCGAGCGGTGAGGGGCCGCGGCACGGTGGACCGGGCTGCCTGGTCTCCCGCGCTGTGGATGCTGTCATCGAGGCCCTGACTGTACCGATCAGAGACTGTTGTGGGGATTGAATGTGGGTGCCAATTGAGGGGTTACCAGGGGGATTCGGCTTGGGATTCTTTCATGAGTGCTTTGCCGTAGGGCGTGAGGTACTCGGGGGCGCTTGGGTCGTTGGGATAGAAGAGGGGGACATCGATGTTGCCCTGGGCGAAACTGGCGATCTCATAGACCTGATAGACGAGATGCAGAAATCCCTCTTCGAAATACCATACCGATGGAATCTTCAAGGTGCCGTCATCAGGCAGGAACAAGTCCTCCTCGGTGTAGTCATACTTGATGTTGATTGACTCCAGGATGTGGGGACGGATCAATTCGGGGTCAATCAAGATGTCCTCTAAAGTGACGATCTTGCCGAGTTCGGTGTCATAGGTGATGTAGTTGTGGGCATACATGCCATGGGCCCCTCCTGCGTAGATATAGGAAAACAGATGGAATGTGGCGAACCTCTTGCCCAGGGTCTTGAGTTCGATTGTCTCGGTTTTGTAAGAAATAAAGGATTCTATATCTTCAAAACTGTCAAGAATCAGATAAGGGCTATTGTCGGCAAAGGATACATCCTCGTTGTCGGAATATAATATATACTCGATAGCCCTATCCATCAGTTTGATATTGTCTTTGCCAGTCAGCCATTTGCATAGGGCCTCTTGCAGCTTGGGACATTCCTTGCCGTTGAGCATCACGGGCCAGAGGGCTTTGATGGAGTTTTGCTGATAGGCAACGTCTTCTCCTGCTCCGAGTCTTGCTCTAACCGTCTTGTCGATGTTATGGAACTGGCACGGATTCAGGTATGCATCTGATTGTCCCCTGATGGGGAGGGTCCATGCCATCATCGTGAGGGCAGTCAAGATAATGGTTATCTGTTTCATATGAGTAATCGGGTATGGTTAGTCGTTGAGGTCGAGGAGCTCGAGGCCGTAGGGGGTGTAGAGTTGTTTGATTTCCTCGGGCTTGAGCATGTGGGGGTAGATGGGGGCGTCGATCATGCCCTGGGCATAGCTGGCGATTTCATAGACCTGATAGACCACATGGAGCGCCGAGCCATCGATATAGAAGTCACGGGGCAAGGGCAGCAAGCCGTTGTCGGGGATGAATAGGTCGTCCTTGTTGTAGTCGTAGGCCTGCTTTATCGCTTTAAAGGTGACATTGCGCAGCAGGGTGGTGTCGGCGATGATGTCCTCGAAGGCAACGGCTTTTTCGGTCTTGAGGTCATAGGTGACGTAATTGTTGGCGTAGATGCCGTGGGCTCCACCTGCCATATAGGAATAGGTTCCCAGATGGTAAAGCAACAGACGGTCGGTCATGCTTTGCATGATCACGTCAACTTCGCTGGTCGAGAGTTTGCCCTCATCTTGCATGACGGCGTTGACGGGAATGAGCTGGTCGCTCTGGATGTCGGTGTAGTTGGCAGGATTCAGCAGGAAGTCGATGACTTTGTCCAACTCATTGAGGCTGGCGCTGTCGGTCATGGCTCTGAACAGGGCCTGCTGGAGCTCGGGACAAGGCTTGCCATTGATGATCTGTGGCCAGAATGCCGAGAATGAGTTGTCAAAATATAAGGAGTCGCCCTCGTCGTTGACGCAGGCGAACATTTTGTCCGCATCAATGTTGCTGAATTGGCACAGGGTGCTGTCGGTGACTGTGGTGCCATCGCTTGACAAGGCCTTGCCGTTGTTATTGGCACATGACCACAAGGTGGGAACTGTGATGGTGATTAAGAAGAGAAGGATGATCTTTTTCATTGCAATGATAAGTTAAGTGTTAGTTTCGCCCGCAAAAATACTCATTTTAATAAATAATACCCCGAAAGGCATAAAAAAAATCCTCGACTCACGTCGGGGATTGCTTAACTAATTAACCTTCTAATACCATTAACATAAACCTTAAACAATTTGTTTTTATTCGAAAAAGCAACTGCCTCGCGGCACCTGGATTTTCATAACCTTAAAAACTATTACCATGAAAAACCAATGCAAAAGTAGTGCAAATATGTTATATAACATAATTTTCAAGCACAAAAGGGCTGAAAATTAACATTTGTTCAACGAAAACGTTTGCATTGCCCGTTGTGTTAACGAGAATTAACAATTTGAGGCAGGGACTCTTTATTCGGCCGTTTGCCCTGTTCGGCGGTTTGTCCCACGCAAAGGCGCAAAGTTTTTTTTGTGAGGCGGTACGTCTTAGGCCACGACAAGGTGTGGCCGTACAGTTTAGGGTTATCGGCGGGTGAGGGTCGCGAAGTAGATCATGTCGATTTCCTCGTAGGAGAAATCACCGCTGAAGAAGTTTCCCGTCTTCAACTTGAGGCAGTCGGACAGGCGTTGCAGCGCCTGTTCAAACATCTGCTGGTGGTCAAAGGCCAGCGGTGGCAGCTGGTGGATGGGGAACCAGCGTGCCACGCGTGCGTCGTCGCCGCCCTGGACATCCTGGACGCGGGTGAGGGTGAAGTAGGCGATGGAGATGACACGTTCGCGCGGGTCGCGGTCGGGCGTGGCAAAGGCACCGAGCTGCTCGATGTTGGTGACGCGCAGGCCCGTTTCCTCGAGTAGTTCGCGTCGTGCACCGTTGGGGGCATCCTCGTCGATGTTGAGAAATCCGCCCGGGAAGGCCCAGCAGCCCTTGAAGGGTTCGCCGCCCCGTTCGATGAGCAGCACGTTGAGGTGAAGTCCGTCATAGCCAAACACGACGCAGTCGGTCGTCACGGCAGGGTGGGGATATCGGTAGCAGTAGTTTCCTTCCATCTTGTCAATGGGTTGTTATTTAGACAATTGGTGCTTGGTAATCTTATCGTAATAGAAATTGAGGACGTCGCTGGCAGCGACAAACGAGGTCTGCTTGCCGGCAAGCACGGTTTCCTCCTTGATGTTGAGCAGGCGCTCGATCTCGGGGTCGAAGTAGAAGCGTGCCAGCAACTGCTCGTTGATGGTCTCGCGCATCCAGTAGCGCTCCTGTTCGTGGCGTTTCTCGTCAAAGTAGCCGTTGGCCTTGACGTGGGCAAAGTAGCGGTCGATCATATCCCACACCTTGTCGATGTCCAGGTCGTAGTAGCCCGAATAGGTGATCACCTCGGGCAGGAAGCCGCTTGGGGGCAGGGGATAGAGGTGGAGGGCATTGCGGAACTGCGCCGCTGCCAGTTTGGCGCGCTCGATGTTGTCACCGTCACACTTGTTGATGACGATGCCGTCGGCCATCTCCATGATGCCTCGCTTGATGCCCTGCAGCTCATCGCCCGTGCCGGCGAGTTGTATGAGCAGGAAGTAGTCCACCATCGAGTGGACGGCGATTTCGCTCTGTCCCACGCCGACGGTCTCGACAAAAATGGTGTCATAGCCCGCCGCCTCGCACAGCACGATGGTCTCGCGTGTCTTGCGTGCCACGCCTCCCAGCGAACCTGCCGAGGGGGAAGGGCGGATGAACACGTCGGGCTCGATGGCCAGGCGTTCCATGCGCGTCTTGTCGCCCAGGATGGAGCCCTTGGAGCGCTCACTGCTGGGGTCGATGGCGAGAACGGCCAGTTTGTGGCCCTGCTTGATGACGTGCATGCCGAAGGAGTCGATCGACGTGCTCTTGCCCGCACCGGGCACACCGGTGATGCCGATGCGGCGCGAGTTGCCCGTGTAGGGGAGGCACTTCTCGATGACCTCCTGTGCGATGATCTGGTGCTCGGCATTGCGGCTCTCGACGAGCGTTACGGCCTGTCCCAGCACGGCCCGGTTACCGTTGCGTATGCCTTCGACATACTCGGCTGGCGTGAGTTGCGGACGGCGTTTGCGCTTAAGGTAAGGGTTGACGCTGGGCAGCTGCTCCACGCCGCTGTTCACTTGCAGTCCTGCGTATTGTGCGTCGTTCTCGGGATGCTGTTGTGAGGGGCATTCCTCGGTATGCTGTATGATTTTAGTTTTGGCCATTTCGGTTGTAAGTTTTTCGGTTTTCAATTGTCGATGATGCCGACCAGTCGGATGAGTTGCCGCGGCGAGTCGGGGTCGTTACACATGAGCGTTAGTTGCGTGTTGAGTAATTCTTCCTTTATCATGCCCGTGTTGACAGTAACGGTGATGGTCGCCTGCTTGCCGCGCTTGACCTCGGTGCGGTCAGCGCTCACGGTGATGCCTTCGCCATCGGGCACCCACAGCCGCCTGATGGCGAGCGGGGACTTGCCCCTGTTGGTGACGATGAACTTGCGGGTAACGGTCTCGCCACGTTTCATGGTGCCGAAGTCGATACGGTCCCCGCAGTCCACAGCAGCAATCGGCGCGTTTTCCAGCTCCTTACCAGTCAGGTGGTCGAAGTTTTCCAGCACCTGTGCTATCACTTGGACGGTTGCTGTTCCAGACAGTCCGTGGGCGTCCCCGTGCAGTCCCTTACAGGACAGCGTGAGCGTGTCGGTGTTGATGCCCCACAGTGGTGCGTGTGCGCTCAGGTAATGTACCGTGAGGGCTGTCACGCGGGCTGGAGGCACCGTGTCGGGCACCATGGCAGGGTGCAGGTGGGGCTTGGTGCCTGTCACCGACACGATGAGCGTGTCGGTCGAAGCGTTGTAGGCGCTTAGGTATTGTACCTTATTGGTTCCCTTGACCAACTCCCCGAAGGGGATGTATGGCTGGCTGATGCGCAGGGCACCCGCGCTCAGGGGATACTGCTTGTCGAGTGTCTCGGCAGTGGGAATCACGTTGCCGACGATTTCCAGGGTGGTGCGGCGCGGGATGGTGTTGGTGTGGATGATCACTTCCTTGCTGAACTCGCCAGGCCGTCCCGACGGGTTGTAGCTGATGCTCACCAGGGCCGTGTCGCCTGGCTGGATGGGCGCTTCGGGGTAGCTGATGCCCGTGCAGCCGCAACCTGCCTGTGCCTTGACGATGAGCAGCGGCTCGTCGCCGGTATTCACCAGCGGTATGGCGCATCGGGCCTTGCCGTTTTCCTCGAGGATAACGCCAAAGTCATGCTTGCGTTCCAGCCACGTCGCTTGTGGCTGTGCGGTGGCCATTATCGCCGTGAGCAGCAGTATAGTGGTCAGGACACGTCTCACTTTTTCTTGGGGATAATGGTACCCTCGATGCGCAGTGTGATGGTGCGATCCTTGCCGTTTGTCTTGACTTTGACGCTCTTCTTGAAGGCGCCGGCTCGGCCGATGGGGCTGAAAGTCACCTTGATTTTGCCCTTCTTGCCCGGCTTGATGGGCTTGGAGGGAAATTCGGGACGCGTGCAGCCGCACGATGCCGCCGCGTCGATGATGAGCAGCGGCTTGTCGCCCGTGTTGGTGAACTCAAAGGTACAGCTCACGGGGCCTTTAGCCTCCCGTATGGTGCCGAAATCATGAGTCAAGGTCGCAAACGTCGCCTCGGCCTGCTTGTCGTCGGCCACGGTACTCAGAGTCACCATGCACACAGCGAAAAACGCTATTAAAAACCTTTTAGTCATTGTCATTATTCTATTGGTGTTAAGTCTAACTTGCAAAGTTAGGAACATTTTTTGGTGATGCAAACTGAAAGGGTGTAAATTAATATTATTTATATAATAGATGAGTTGAAAATATGTTCATTATTTGTGAAACCCAATAATCTTATTTAACTTTGCGGATACTAATAGGAATGCAAGATATCAATATAAACCTAATAAAAAACGTTGATTATGAAAAAAACGAGATTACTCATTGCGTTGCTGGTGATGCTGGTCGCCGCCAGCGGCTATGCCCAGGACAGTTACCGCCAGGCCGTGAAAGATTACTTGACAGTCGTTGACCAATTTGAAAAGTCCAAGTCGATCATTCCAATGATGAGCAAACTGTTTGTGGGGGACGATCAGGTGGACGTTGACCAGTTGACGAAACGATATCTTGATGAACGGTTTGAGGATGACATTACAGATTCGTTCATGAACGTGTTGATGGAGCGCAACATGAGCGAGGCCGAAATCAAAGAAGTGACATCGATGTTCAGCATGCCCGAGGGGAAAAACTATCTTGTCCACCAGCAGGAGTGGATGACCGACTTCCTCACCAATCTTATGATGTCAATGATGTCGATGTATGGTGACCCAGATGAGGACGTTGTGATAGACGATGATAAAGCTCCAGAAATGGTTCTTCACGATATTACTCCCAATGCTGATATCGATGCCGCCTATGCCGCCAGATTCAATGAAGTGTTGATGGAATCGGATTTCGGAAAGAATGTGATGGCTGGGATGATGGAGAGGATGAACGAAGTCCCCGACTCTACCTATGAGCAACAAGAATACAAAAGGTTCCAAAAAGAATGGATGACCCATAACGTGCCCACCATCTTGCTGAATAGCGCTTACGGCAATTTGACCCTCGAGGACCTTGATTTTGCCGCCAAGTGCTATGCCAACGAGGCCTATCGCAAACTCGAAAGCGTAGATGACGCCGGCGAAATAGACAAATCACAAATGGTCAATTTTGTGGTCAAATACACTGATTGGATGAAGGAACAGGGGGCGAAGGTCAGCGATGACCCCACGGTTGCCATGGAGTTCATTAATTCGCTATTAGGCATTGATATGGATAATATGAACAATGAACCTAAAAAACCGTGGTACGACTTCGATCTTGGTGAATAGGCCAAGGTGAAGAATGCCATGCCATAGTCGGCATCAGCCGAAAGCAATATCATGTCAGCCGCTGTCTGAGAAATCGATGACAGCGGCTGATATCGTTTATAAAGTTGGGCTTTTTTATAGATTTATTGTGTGAGAAATGGACTGCGTGCCGGAAATTTTAGTAAATTTGCAGGATAAAACCTAAAATAGAGTACAATCATGATGAAAAGAATCCTGTTTTTCCTCACCGCGGTGACGGTGATGACGGCAATGGCCGACACGCCGTTGTGGATGCGCTTTGCCCGCATTTCGCCCGACGGCAACAAAATCGCGTTCTGTTACAAGGGTGACATCTATGTGGTTCCCTCAGGCGGAGGCCAGGCTGTGCAGTTGACCTCACAGTCGAGTTATGAAACCCAACCCGTGTGGTCGCCTGACGGCACGACGCTCGCTTTTGCCAGCGACCGCAAGGGCAATTTCGACATCTTTGTGATGCCCGCTACCGGAGGCCAGCCCAAGCAGCTGACGCGTAACAGCGCAAGTGAGACTCCGTGGACCTTCAGCCCCGACGGCAAGTACATCTACTACAGTGCCGCCATCCAGGACGCCGCAAGCAGCATGCTGTTTCCCAGCGGCCGCCTGACCGAGGTGTATAAGGTGCCCGTGGAGGGTGGACGTTCCACCCGCGAGCTGGGCACACCTGCCGAGTACATCACGTGGAACAAGACAGGCGACTATTTCGTCTATCAGGACCGCAAGGGCGGCGAGGATGACTACCGCAAGCATCACACCTCGTCCATCACGCGCGACATCTGGTGCTATGACGCCAAGACAGGCAAACATACCAACCTGACCGACATCGGCGGCGAGGACCTGAACCCCGTCCTCAGCCCCGACGGTAAGACCGTCTATTTCCTGAGCGAGCGCAACGGCGGCTCGATGAACGTCTATTCGATGCCTATCGACCGTCCCAGCCAGCTCAAGGCTGTGACCAGTTTCACCGTCAATCCCGTGCGTTTCCTCTCTATCGATAATAATGGCACGCTGTGCTTCACCCAGGACGGCGAACTCTACACCATGCGCCAGGGCGGTCAGCCCCGCAAGGTGGATATCAGCCTGTGGCACGATGACAGCGACCAGATTCAGCGCATGTCGCACACGCGCGGCGCAACCGATGCCGCCGTGTCGCCCGACGGCAAGATGGTGGCCTTTATCGTTCGCGGCGAGGTCTTTGTGACCTCGGTGGAGTACAGCACCACCAAGCGCATCACCGACACCCCCGAGGCCGAGAACTGGGTATCGTGGGGCGCCGACAACCGCACGCTGGCCTATGCCACCGAGCGCAACGGCAACTGGGAACTTGTGCTCGCCACCATCGAGCGCAAGGATGACCCCAACTTTGCCAACGCCACCCTTATCAAGGAAGAAATCCTGCTGCCCTCGTCCACGGTGGAGCGCACTTGCCCCTGCCTGTCGCCCGACGGCAAGAAGCTCGCCTTTATCGAAGACCGCTTCAACCTCAAGGTGCTTGACCTCAAGAGCAACAAGGTGACCCAGGTCACCGATGGCTCGACCTGGTATGAGACCAACGGCGAATTCAACTACAGCTGGTCACCCGACAGCAAATGGTTTGCTCTCGAGTATATCGCCAACCAGCGTGACCCCTATACCGACATCGGTATCGTGTCGGCCAACGGTGGCCCCATCACCAACATCACCGGTAGCGCCTACTTCAGTGAGGGTCCCCGCTGGGTGATGGAGGGTAATGCCATCATGTTCCGCAGCAACCGTTACGGTATGCGCAGCCACGCCTCGTGGGGTTCGCAGGACGACGTGTTCCTGGCCTTTGTCAATCAGGAGGCACTGGACCGCTACAACCTCAACAAGGAAGACTTTGAGCTGCTGACCGAGGCCGAGAAGGAGGCCAAGAAAGCCGAGGAAAAGATAGCCGAGGAGGCCAAGAACAGCAAGAAGAAAGGCAAAGCCGCCGATAAAAAGGCCGAGGCCAAGCCCGCCAGCAAGGACATCAACGTTGAACTCGCAGGCATCGAGGACCGCATCGTGCGCGTGACGCCCAACTCGAGCAGCATCGCTGGCTGCATGATCACCCCTGACGGCGAGTCGCTCTACTACCTGTCGGCCTTTGAGAAAGGCTATGACCTGTGGAAGATGGACCTGCGCAAGCATGAGACCAAGCTCTTGAACAAGCTGGGCAGCGGCGCTGCCGACATCCAGGCCAGCAAGGACGGCAAGACGCTGTTTGTGCTGGGTGCCAACAAGATGCAGAAGCTCACCGTCGCTGGTGACAAGCTCACGGGCATCGACTACAAGGCCGACATGAAGATGGACCTGTTTGCCGAGCGCGAGTATATGTTCAATCATGTTGACAAGCAGATTGAGAAGCGTTTCTACAACCTTACCTATCACGGTTGTGACTGGAAGGCCAACGTGGAGACCTACCGCAAGTTCTTGCCTCACATCAACAACAACTACGACTTCGCCAACCTGCTGAGCGAGTTGCTGGGTGAGCTGAACGCCTCACACACCGGCGGCCGCTACTATCCCAACAGCGGCGAGGCCACCTCGGACCTGGGCCTCATCTATGACTGGAACTACACCGGCGAGGGCCTCAAAGTTGACGAGGTCATCGCTGGCGGTCCCCTTGCCAAGGCCAAGAGCAAAATCAAGCCTGGCACTATCCTGGAGAAAATCAACGGCACCACCATCGACTTGGAGAACGACTATACCGAACTGCTCAACGGGCAGGCCGGCAAGAAGACCCTGCTCTCGCTGTTTGATCCCAAGACCGGCAAGCGCTGGGAAGAGGTTGTGAAGCCGATTTCCAAGGGCGCCCTGACCGACCTGATGTATAAGCGTTGGGTGAAGCGCAACGCCCATATCGTTGACAGCCTGTCGGGCGGTCGCCTGGGCTACGTCCACCTGGAGTCGATGAACGACGCCAGCTACCGCGACATCTACAGCGATGTGCTGGGCAAATACAACAAGCGTGACGGTATCGTCATCGACACCCGCTTCAACGGCGGTGGCCGCCTGCATGAGGACATCGAGATCCTCTTCAGCGGCAAGAAATACTTCACCCAGGTGGTGCGCGGCCGCGAGGCGTGTGACATGCCCAGCCGCCGCTGGAACAAGCCCAGCATCATGCTGCAATGCGAGGCCAACTACAGTAACGCCCACGGCACGCCCTGGGTTTACAGCCATGACAAGTTAGGCAAGCTTGTGGGTATGCCCGTTCCCGGCACGATGTCGAGTGTGTCGTGGGAGCGCCTGCAAGACACGTCGCTCATCTTTGGTGTTCCCATCATCGGTTACCTGCTGCCCGAGGGCAACTACCTCGAGAACACGCAGCTTGAACCTGACATCAAGATTGCCAATAATCCCGAAACCGTCACGCTCGGCGAAGACTTGCAGCTGAAGGCCGCAGTCGAAGAACTGATGCGCGAGTGCGGACTGAAATGATATTATTAACATGTGGGGCTGTTACGGCCCCACTTTTTTAATACTTCACGATTATGATGGATTTCATTACCAACAATCTGACCGACATCATCGGTTACACCGCGTCGATTTGCCTGATACTGGGCTACATGCCCCAGGCGATTTACACCATCCGCACCCATGACACCGATGGCATCGCCTTGCCCACGTTCCTGATGATGGGCTTGGGCGGCATCTTCTTTGCCATCCAGGGCCTGATGCTCAAGAACTGGCCCCTGTTCATCACCAATGTCATCACGACCGTGTCGAGTGCCATTGTGTTTGGCATCAAGATGTATAACGACTATTGGAAGAAAGACCGCAACAAGTGATAGGAGCAGGCTACCCGACATTGGTAGTTGAAAAAGCGTTGTTTTTCTTTGATGTATCGAAAATTAGGTGTAATTTTGAAAAATTTTTGATGCAAGAAATTGCAAAGTGGCAGAAATTTTATTAAATTAACTTAATTCTTGAAATCGATATTCACCTATTGGGGACAATCAATAACTTTAATATATTTAGTGATTTATGAGACTTAAACTGTTTTTGCTATTAGCACTCTTTGCCACTCTTCCGATGCTGGCGCAGCTGACGGGTGTGCAAGGTGTGGTGATTGACGCTAAGAGCGGTCAACCTGTAGTGGGTGCGACTGTGATGCTCGACAATCAAGGCAATGCGGCCACGACAGACTCTGATGGTGCGTTCATCATCGACGATGCCTATCCCGGCCCCGACCAGTTGCTCGTCCTCGCCTATGGCTACAAGGACTGGGAGACAGCGGTCACCATTGTCAGTGGAGTGGTCGAGAAGATGGGTACGATTCAAATCGAGCCAGTCTCGTTTGAGTCGGCCGAGGCGCTGGAGTACCGCAGTTCGATGGCAGAACTGGCGCTTACCGAGTCCCAGCTTGAGGATGAGGAGGGAAATACCCAGGAAGTGGCCCTGTTGAGCGGCGCTACCGACAATCCCTTCTATCAGGCTTCGAGCTACAACTTCAGTACTGCCCGTTTCCGCATTCGCGGTTACGAGAATCAGAAGACTGAGACCTACATCAACGGCGTCCCCTTCAACGATGGAGTCCGCTTCGCGTTCAATTACTCGATGACCGGTGGCTTGAACCAAGCGTTCAAGAACAAGACTGTCGGCTTGGGTTTGGAGGAAAATGCCTACGGTTTTGGCGGCATTGGTGGCGCTACCAACATCAAGACCTTTGCTGCTGACTATGCCCCTGGCACCCGCTTGAGTCTGGCCTACACCAACGGTAACTATCGCTGGCGTGGCATGGTCACCCACAGCACGGGCTTGAACAAGCACGGCTGGGCAATGACAGTTTCGGCCGTGGGCCGCTATGCCGAGGAGGGTGTTTATCCCGGTTCATTCTACAACAGCTGGGGCTACTTCCTCTCGGTAGCGAAGGTCTTCAGCCCTCAGCACTCGTTGTCGCTGACCACCTTCGGCGCTCCCACCAAGCGTGCTGCCAACTCGGCCATCTTTGAGGAGGCCGCCCGCTTGACCGGCAATACCATGTACAATCCCGACTGGGGCTGGCAGGCTGGCAAGAAACGCAACTCCAAGGTGGTTGAGTCGTTTGACCCCACCGCCATCCTGAACTGGTTATGGAAGCCCGGTGACGGCATCTCGCTCAATACGGGTCTGGCCTATCACAAGTCGTTCTACGCCAAGGCCGCCCTGAACCGCATCTCGGCTGCTGCCGACCCCCGTCCGGACTACTACCGCAACCTGCCGTCCTACTTCACCGACGAGTCCACCAAGGCGCTCTATACCGAGCTGTGGTCCACCGAGGCACCGATGACTCAGATTCTGTGGGATGATCTGTACAACATCAACTACATGAACAATTATCTGGCTGACCAGACCGGCGTGGAGAGAGGTTCGACCTACATCCTCGAGAACCGTCACAGCAACCAGTCCAGCTTCACGCTGGCATCGACGCTGAACAAGCGTTTCTCGCACCGTTTGTCGATGCAGACGGGCGTTAACGCCAACTATACCATCTCGTCCTACTACAAGACTGTCAAGGATCTGATGGGCGGCCGCTACTGGCTCGACGTGGACGTGTTCAGTGAGAGGGACTTCCCCGACAATAAAGACATGGCTCAGAATGATATGGATAACCCCAACCGCAAGGTGATGAAGGGTGACCGTTTCGGCTATGACTACGACTTGTTGACCTTCAAGGCTGAGCTGTGGCACCAGTGGGTGCTCAACCTGCCCAAGTGGGAGATGTTTGCCAGTGTCAAGGGTAATTATTTCGAGTTCCAGCGCGACGGTAATATGCGCAATGGCCGTTCACCCGAGAATTCCTATGGCAAGGGTGAAAAGCACACTTTCTTGACCTATGGCGCCAAGGGTGGTATCACCTTCAAGCTTGACGGCCGCAACCACTTCACTGCCCATGCCTTCTACGGCACCGAGGCACCTCGCCCCTATGACGCTTACATCTCGTCGCGCATCAAGGACGACGTGATTGATCTCAAGGTGGAGAAGATCTTCTCGGCCGACGTGAGCTATTCGATGAACTACCGTAACTTCAAGAGCGTTGTCACCGCCTTCTTTACCGACCAGCGTGACAATACCGAGCGCACGGCATTCTATGACGATATTTACAGCACCTTTATGAACTACGCGCTCACCGGTGTCAACAAGCAGTACAAGGGCGTTGAGGTGGGCTTGAGCTACAAGTTGTCTTCCTCGTTGACCGTGAGCGGTGCCGCCAATATCGCCCGCTATCAGTACAAGAACAACCCCTATGGTGTGCGCAGTCTTGAAAACGGTTCACAACCCGATGTGACGCGTCAGGTTTACCTCAAGAACTTCTATGTCGCCGGAACACCTCAAGAGTGCTATTCGCTGGCCTTTAACTGGGCCGGTCCCCACATGTGGTTCGTTGAACTCAATGGCGCCTGGATGAACCGCTCCTACGTGAGCATGGCTCCCACGCGCCACGAGACCATGTCTGACCTGTTCTTTAAAGCAAATAACGAGGACGAGCTGAAGGCCCTGATCAGGGACCTGAGCGCTCAGGAGAAGCTCAACGAGGCGCTGGTCATCAATGCCAGCATCGGCCATGTGATTTACATCAACCGCACGGCATCGTTCAACATCAACCTGAACCTGAACAACATCCTCGACAATAGGAACATCCAGACCGGTGGATACCAACAGGGCCGTACCGATACCAAGGATATCACCAACACGGCCAACAAGTTCCCCAACAAGTACTACTATGCTCAGGGCTTCAAGATGTTCTTAAACTTGGGCCTGCGCTTCTAGTCTAAAACAACGCGACAAACCAATCAGATATTAATAAAACAAACAATACATCGACATTATGAAACGTTTTAATTATTATCTCAGTCTGATGCTCCTGTTGGTGTTTACCGCAGCATGTAACGATGAGTTTGACCAACCGCCCATGGTGGTTCCTCAGGCATCACGCACGGCCAACATGACCATCGCTGAATTCAAGGCCAAACACTGGCAAGATGCTAAGAACTACATTGACACCGTCAAGGAGGATGAGGTCATCCACGGCTGGATCACCAGTAGCGACGAGGCTGGCAATGTGTATAAGCAAATCTACATCAGTGACGGCACTGCCGGACTGACCATTTCGATTGACCAGAGCAGCCTGTACAACAAGTATCGCTTGGGACAGGAGGTCGTATTGCCCATGAAGGACCTGTTCATCGGTAAGTTCAACGGCTTGCTGTGCTTGGGTGTGCCTTATTACTGGCCCGAAGGTAATGCATGGGAATCTAACCGTATGTCCTATGAATTCTGGGAGAACATGGTGGAACTCAACGGTTTCCCCGATGTTTCCAAGGTGGACACGACGCTCATCGAGTTGAGCGAGATCAAGGATGCCACCAGCCGCGACGTTCTGCTGAAATACATGAGCCGTCTGGTGCGCATCAATAGCGTTAAGTTTTCTAACGCTGGAGAACCCTTCTCACTTGCCGACGAGAGCACCGACCGCTTGATTGTTGACGAGGAAGGCAATTCTATCTCAGTGTATAACAGCAACTATGCCTCGTTCCGAGCCGATTTGCTGCCCGAGGGCAAGGTTGACGTAGTGGGTGAGCTCAGCTACACTTCCAGCAAGGGCTTCCACATCATCCTGCGTATGGCCAGCGACGTGATTACCAGCACCATGGGTGGCACGAGGGGCAATCCCCACACCATCGCTCAGGCGCTCGCCGAGGTGGATAAAGGCCTTACTTTCTGGTATGGCGGTTATGTAGTGGGTGCTGTAGGTCCCGAAGTAACGACCGTTACCAGCAACGACGACATTGAATGGAGCAGTCCCTCGACGCTCAACACCACGCTTGTCCTTGCCGACGATCCTGAGTGTAAGGACTACACCAAGTGCATGATTGTTCCTCTGCCTCAGGGTTCACCTTTCCGTGCGGAAGCCAATATGCATGACAATCCCAAGATTTATAAGACCTTTGTTAAGGTTAAAGGACAATCAGCATCCTATATGGGCGCTGTCGGCCTCTCGGGCAACGAAGGCACTATGAATTTGTATGTGCTCAACATCCCCATCACCGAGATGGAAGAGGGCTTCAGGAATGGTATTCCCAGCACGTGGACCAATATTGCCGTGAGTGGTGGTCACCCGTGGGGCACCTATGCTTATCCTGCTGCCGCACCCACTACCTTCTGCGCTCAATTCAGGATCAACAACGAGACCGTTACTGAACCTGTCGAGTCGTGGCTGATCACTCCCTTGTTGGACATCAAGAACGCCAGGAGCAAAGTCTTCAACTTCATGTCGGAGGTGAATAATGTGGGTAATGATGTCATTGAGGTTTACCTGCTTGACTCCAAGGATCCCACGACAGCTACCGTAAAGGAGAAACTGAATCCCATCCTGCCCTCTAAGCCCACCAGTGGCACCTATAGTGCTTGGACTTCATCAGGAGATATCGACTTGAGCGATTGGGCCGATGGAGCTTACTACGTCGGCTTCTGCTTCAAGGCTCCCGCAGGCAGCAACTTCACCACCTGGTGCATCAACGGTGTGACCTTCGGTAAGGGCGAACCTACTCCTCCCGCAACTCACGCCGACTTTGAGACGATGCCTGGCAATCTGGGCGAGTGGGGCAACTTCACCTCCAAGAAGGGCTGGACTGCCACCAACTGCATGTTGCTCAAGGGCTCGGATGTTGATAACAACCCCGAGTTCAAGTTCATCACCAAGGGTGCCATCGCACCGACGCTGAACGGTAACACCAGCAGCGTGGGCAAGATTGTGTCGCCCGTGCTACATGACGGCATGAACAAGCTTCGCTTCAAGTATGGCTATGCCTTCTCGGGCAAGGTGATCCACTTCCGTGTGGATGTGAAGCAGAATGGCAATGTGGTCAAGAGTTGGGATATTTCTCAGCAGGATGTTAGCAAATATACCGTCTTTGACTTTGAGGAGGCTCTGACGGTAAATGGAGACTTCACCATTGAGATTACCAACCTGAGCCCGTCGGCCGCCGCTTCAGAGAAAGACCGCCTCTCGATCTGGGATCTTGAGTGGGACCAGTAATGAGTTAACAGTGAATAGTTAACAGTGAACAGTTAACAGTGAATAGTTAACAGTTAATGGTTGACAGAATAGTTATTAGATATGGAAGGCTACGGCCGACTGAATACTGACAACTGTAAAGATTATGATGAAGAAAGCATTATTGATGGCCCTGGCGCTGGTGGCATTGCTGCCGGCGCTGGCCTGGGGCCAAGAACAAGAGGCGACAGACAGCGTCCTGAACCAGCCGGAACGTCGTTACACGATGTATGGCGTGATGTTCTATAACCTCGAGAACCTGTTCGATACCATCAACAACAATGGTAAGCGTGACTTTGAGTTTTCGCCTAATGGTGCCCGCCAGTGGAACGGCACCAAATACTGGCAGAAACAGCACAACATGGCCTACGCTATCAGCCAGATGGAAGTCAAGGGTTCGCCTGCCGATGGTCCTGTGATTATCGGCGTGAGTGAGATTGAGAATATCACCGTGCTCGAGGACCTCGTGCGTCAGCCCGAGATCAAGGACCGCCGTTACCGCATTGTGCATCACGACAGTCCTGACCCGCGTGGTATTGATGTGGCGTTCCTCTATAACCCTCGTTTCTTTAAGGTGTTGAATGTCACGACTCAGAACATCAACAATTATCTGGAATCGGACGAGCCCAAGCTCACCCGTGAACAGCTCACCGTCACTGGCATGCTGGCTGGCGAGAAAGTGTCGCTGATGATCAACCACTGGCCTTCACGCCTGGGTGGTGAGGAGCAGTCGAGCTACCTGCGCGAGGCTTGCGGACGCATGGCGCGCGCCACCATCGACTCGCTGCTGCGCGATGATCCCAACCAGGGTATCATCTTCATGGGCGACTTGAACGATGACCCGCAGAACAAGAGTTGCAGCGAAGCCTTGGGAGCCAAGAAGGAAATCAAGGACTGCACCGAGCCGGGTTCGTGCTTCAATCCCTGGTGGAATATGCTCAACAGGGGCATCGGCACGCTGGGTTACAAGGGCAATTGGAACCTGTTTGACCAGATTATTTTCAGCAATTACTTCCTGCGCAACTACGAGAGCAAGGACAAGCCCACCTTGACCTTCTCACGTGCCGAGGTGCTGAACCGCAAGTTCTTGCGCGGCGACGAGGGTGACCGTCAGGGCTACCCCCTGCGCACCTATTCGGGAGGTGTGTTTGTGAACGGTTACAGTGACCACTTCCCCACCATGATTTATCTGGTAAAGGAAATCAAGTAACCCCCGTTTAGGGTAAAGATTAACTCATTTTACTGCTCCGTAACTCGATTTTTTTAGGGGTTACGGAGTAGTATTTTTGATTTTTACTGCTCCGTAACTCGATTTTTTTAGGGGTTACGGAGCAGTATTTTTGATTTTTGTTGCTCCGTAACGCTTTTTTTTCTACCTTTGCGGAGCAGATAAAAAGAACGTTATGAAAGAGAAACTAATTGGAAGAGAGCGGGAAATCGAGATTTTGACCCAGTGTACAGAATCAGAAAGAGCCGAATTTGTGGCTGTGTATGGTCGCAGGAGGATTGGCAAGACATTTCTTGTGAAGCAATTCTATGCCGATCAATTTGATTTTTACACATCTGGCATTTATCAAGGATCCAAACGCGACCAACTTGCTTTGTTCAACAAACAACTGAACAAATATGCTGATAGTGCCTATCCCATGCCCAATACCTGGTTTGAAGCCTTTGACCAACTGGAGCATTATCTTTCAAGGTTGAAAAAACGCAGAATCATCCTTTTCTTTGATGAATTACCTTGGATGGATGTCCCTCGCTCCAAGTTTTTGCAGGCATTAGAATCGTTTTGGAACATGTATGCCTCAACAAAGTCCAATCTCAAACTGATAGTATGTGGGTCGGCTACAACATGGATGATGAGCAAACTGATTGGGAACAAGGGTGGCTTGTACAACCGATTAACGAGCAGCATCAGGCTTGAGCAGTTTACATTACATGAGACCGAGGCCTATTTGAAAAGTCGTGGCATAACGTGGGAACGGCAACAGATTGTGGACTGTTATATGACGATGGGCGGCACGCCTTATTATCTGAGTTTACTGCAAAAAGACAAAAGTATCTTTCAGAATATCGATGATTTATTCTTCGCTCCCGATGCTCCGTTACGCACCGAGTACACTTTCCTGTTCCGCTCGCTGTTCAATGATTCGAGCAATTATAAAAATGTCATCAATGTGTTGGCACGCACCGGTCAAGGCATGACGCGCAATGAAATCCGCACCGCCCTTAAGCTGCCTGACGGAGGTATGTTGACTGATATACTGAATAACTTGTGCAGTTGTGACTTTGTGCGCTGTTATAAAGGTTTTGGAAAAAAAGAACGTGATGCGTTTTACCAGCTTTGTGACCTATACATCCTGTTTTATTTGAGGTTTATTGCAGGAGGTGCCAATAATGACCGACACGCCTGGAGCAACATGATTGACAATCCCGCTCGTCGAGCATGGAGTGGCTATGCCTTTGAGCAGGTTTGCTTTGCTCACATTGAGCAATTAAAGCGAGCGTTAGGAATTAGTGGCATTTTGAGCAACGTGTGCTCTTGGCGAAGTCGCAGTACAGAGAATAAGGCTCAAATTGATTTAGTCATTGACCGCCGTGACCAGGTCATCAATTTGTGCGAAATGAAATATACAATGACCCCCTACGAAATCACAAAGGACTACTATCAGCATATTTTGGAACGTCAAGAACAGTTCCGGAATGAAACACGTACCCGCAAAGCCTTGATGTTAACGATGGTATCAGCCTCAGGCCTTAAACCGAATGCCTATGCAGGTGCCATCCCTAAAGTAATCACATTGGATGATTTATACTGGTAGTTTCTTAATAATGACAATAAGATGATTTTGTTGCTCCGTAACCCGTTTTTTTTAGGGGTTACGGAGCAGTATTTTTGTTTGCTCTGAGCGGATAAAAGGGTGGGGAAGTGCAACTTTTGGTGGTGGGTGGTTCGTCTAATGGGTGAAAAACGGTCAATTGATTCCCGTTTCCTCCTGACTTCGTCACTTTTTTCTTGAGTGATAATTGTTAAAATATAACTGACTTATTAGCAATTTGTTATAATTTTGCGTCACCCATTTTTGGGTGACGCAAAAGGTTTTTTAACTATGTTTGTGAG
>Ga0310695_10004417_pt1 | contig 25983 bp, 19 predicted proteins | sample RumenRJG_04DNA_FD_203882 | JGI IMG/M metagenome (GOLD analysis project Ga0310695, IMG submission 203882) | Bovine rumen microbial communities from Lethbridge, Alberta, Canada - RJG_04 (v2) (version 2) | ecosystem: Host-associated > Mammals > Digestive system > Stomach > Rumen | place: Canada... | reverse complement strand
GAAAAATCGTATTCCGATCTGAAGGGGCATTCATCATCGTTTGTGCCGAAGGAGGTCGGGACGACTGTAAAGGAGGGCCGGGCTCCGCCCGGCATGAACTGAAGTATGAATAAACAGCGAGTCATGCGGCTGCAAATGCCGAGCTGGCTCGAGCATTTGCAGACATTTGACGCAGACCGCCTGCGGTCTGCTGCGTCCGTAAACACGAGGAAGAAGCCATTTTGCATGCCCTAAGCATGCAAAATGAGCGGAATCCGAGTGTGACAAACCGAAGGTTTGTTGGGGCCATGCGAGAGCGCCCTTGGCGCGGAGCAGCGCGTTGATTTAATCATACGCGGTTTGTGGTATACAGCCATGGAACGAAAGTGTGAGGTCATAATCGCAGGTATGGAAGAAAAAAATAATAAAACCCGAAAAAAGGAGGCGCTTCAGCGGATCATACATCCGATTCCGCCTTTATATAATGAGGATTCCAAAATATTGATTCTGGGAAGTTTTCCTTCGGTAAAATCCCGGGAGATGGCTTTCTTTTACGGGCATCCGCAGAATCGTTTCTGGAAGCTGCTGAGCCTGCTGCTGGAGGCCCCGTTTCCTGAGACCGTGCCGGAGCGCAGAGAATTTCTTTTATCGCACCGGATCGCTGTGTGGGATGTGATTGCTTCCTGTGAGATTTACGGATCATCGGATGCGAGTATCCGGAATGCAGTGCCCAACGATCTTCGGCAAATTCTGGATGCCGCGCAGATCCGGCAGATTTATGTCAACGGGCAGACGGCAGGAAAACTGTACCGGAAGTATCAGGAGAAAACTCTGTGCCAGGCCTATGGCGACTGCACGAAGGCGGTGATCCTGCCCTCCACAAGTCCCGCGAATGCGGCCTGGAATATGGAAAGGCTCCGCGCGGCATGGAGTGTCATTCTTGAGCCGCTTGGGAAAATACCGCAAAGGGACGATCCTGATTGATTGGACAATCATGTTCAAATAGACAATTGTATACTGTAAATAGAAACAACAGACAAGCTATGACAGACTGGTTAAAAACAGTAAAAATAGAAATACAAGAAATAAATAAAAAGATAAAAATTAAAAAAAGAGAGGATATGGCTGTAAGGCATGAATGAAAATACTCAGAAACTGACCTTCGGAGCTCTGCTGGTCGCAATTTTCGGTGTACTGCTCCTTCTCAACCGCCAGACGGGCGGAATGCTGGAAGAGACTTTTATCTTTTTGTTCCCGATTCCAATGGTGGCTTTTTCGGCCAGATACGGCTGGAAGGACAGCCTGCCGGTCTTTGTGTGCACGGTGCTGATTTCCATTGTCTGCGGAATCTTCACGTCCGCATTTTACGCGATCTCCCAGTCTTTTATAGGCGTGGTCTACGGAAGCTGCCTGCATGCGAAGCGGGACTCCAACAAGACTATGCTTCTGGTGATGGGCCTGAGCGCGGTCTCAAATCTTCTCAGCAGTATCGTGCTCGCCTCACTGTTCGGCATCAACCTCCAGGAGGACATGGAGATGATGCAGACCATGATGCGTCAGGCGATTGAAAAAACCGGTGTAAGCATGACACCGCAGCAGATGCAGTCGATCGAGCTTCTGCTTCAGAAGGACACGCTGATGCGGATCTTTATCGTCTCCATGATTTTCATGGGTGTCGTGCAGGGATTTATTGTCTGTCAGCTCAGCCTTCTGATCCTGCGCCGTCTCCGCTTTCAGATTCAGAAACCCGCTCCGATCACATCCTATTATCCCCCGCGCTGGACGGGTTATATTGCGCTTTTGGTCTTCGTACTCTACAGTTCAACTCTGGCCATGCCTGCAATGTCGGGCCGGAAGGAGATCATCCGTGTGATCGGCCAGGTCGGGGCCCTTTGCGCCTATATGTACCTGCTGTGCTTCGGCTTTATTGCGATCCTGTTTCTGCTGAGGGCGTACGGCCCGGGTTCTCGTCTTTTGAATATTATTATTGCGCTTTTGGGATTTTTTGTTTTGCCCCAGCTCTTTATGATCCTCGGCTGTGTCTACATTTCCACCGGATTTCATGACTGGGTCGTGGGTAAAATGGCGGAGCGGATCGCGCGGGACCAGAAATATCAGCAATACCGCAGGTGATTCAGGCCCAAACCTCCGCTGATCCTTCACCGTTTTCGCCTGCGCGAAAAAGCTTCAGGCTGCCGCTCCGGGGAGCGGCATAGGAGGAAAGAGAGAAAAATATTGCCGATGCAATATTTTTTCTCTCAGAGGTTTGTGCCGCGAGACGGCACAAACCTCCGCTGATCGCATCGGAGAAACCGCCTTCGCGGATTTCTCCTCGCGGTGCCGCTCTGAAGAGCGGCATAGGAGGAAAGAATGAAAATAAAAACTGCTGTTCTGCAGACAAAGGTCTTTGCGGACAAGGAAAAAAATATTCGACAACTGGAGGAGATCCTGGCTTCGGGAAAAACGGAAGGAGCGGACCTTGTCACCCTGCCGGAAATGTTTGCCTGCCCCTATGAGACAGGGAATTTTCCTCTGTATGCGGAGGCCGAAGGAGGGCCTTCCTGGCAGGCACTCTCCGCGCTGTCCAAAAAATACGGGATCTACCTGTCCGCCGGCAGTATGCCGGAACTTGTCAGCGCGCAAAAAAGCGGAAGCTGTGAAGGAAAGGACCGGGTGTATAACACGGCCTATGTATTTGGCCGTGACGGCAGACAGATCGGAAAGCACAGAAAGGCTCATCTGTTTGACATCAATGTCGAGGGCGGACAGTGCTTTAAAGAGTCGGATACCCTTTCCCCGGGAGAAAAAATCGGCTGTTTTGATACAGAATTCTGCAGGATCGGACTCTGTATCTGCTATGATTTCCGTTTCCCGGAGACTGCCCGCCTCATGGCTCAGGACGGCGCAAAGGTCATACTGGTCCCGGCTGCGTTCAATATGACCACAGGGCCGGCCCACTGGGAGCTCATGTTCCGCCAGCGCGCGGTCGAGAGCCAGTGCTATGTGATCGGCACTGCGCCAGCCCGCGATCCAAAGAGCAGCTACACATCCTGGGGACACTCCATCGCTGTGGATCCATGGGGAACGATCCTCACTCAGATGGACGAAAAAGAAGGGATCCGCATAGTGGAACTGGATCTCGACTACGTGGACAAGGTCCGCCGGGAACTCCCGCTCCTGGCCCATCGCAGAACGGATCTCTACCAGCTGCGCAGGCTGTGAATAAACGGAACGGCATCCTGCAATCCGCCGCGAGATCAGTGTGAGGACCCACGGCGCGAAGCAATAAGTAATTTGTTCAACATGGGTGAAATCAACAATAAGCAGGGCAGCATGTCGGAAAGGCACCAGAAATGAGCGAAAAAGAACGTCTTCAATATGAAAAACTGGTCCTGATGCCGATCGGGAAACTGATTCCCTTTCTCGCCATACCGACGGTCATCAGTATGATGGTTACGATGATCTATAACCTGGTGGACGCGTTTTTTGTCGGAAAGCTGGGGACCAGCGCGAGCGCGGCGATCGGGATCGTGCTCGGTGTGCAGTCGATCATCCAGGCTTTCGGCTTCATGCTGGGGCACGGATCCGGGAGCCTGATCAGTGTGCATCTGGGACGCGGAGACCGGGAGACCGCAGACCGCCTGCTCTCCACGGCATTTTTTACCGCGGCGGGATTCAGCGTCCTGCTTTCAGCTTTCTGTATGTTCTTTATGGCTCCGCTGATGAGGCTGATGGGCAGTACGGAGACGATCCTCCCCTATTCCAGCAATTACGCGGGCTATATTCTGATTTCGGGACCCGCCCTGATGTGCAGCTGTGTACTCAACAACGTCATGCGCTATGAGGGAAAGGCCGTTTTTGCCATGATCGGCCTGGTCTCCGGCGGTGTGCTGAACATGATCGGTGATCCGATCCTTATGTTCGGCCTCGGCCTCGGGATTGACGGTGCCGGTCTTTCGACAGCTATTTCCCAGTATATAAGCTTCGGAATTCTGCTCTATATGTTTCTCTCCGGCAAGACGATCACACGGATTTCGATCCGTTCATACACCAGAGACATTAGAGAACTGCTGAAGATCATAAAGGTCGGCTTTCCCAGCCTGATCCGGCAGATGCTCAACAGCCTCGCCACCATGACGCTGAACAACTGCGCCATGCCCTATGGAGACGCATCTATTGCCGCCATGTCGATCGTAGGCCGCATCTCCATGTTTATCGGCTCTGCCATGATCGGCATTGGCCAGGGCTTCCAGCCGGTTTCTGCCTTCAACTACGGAGCAAAAAAATACGGCCGGCTGCGGAAGGCTTTTTCCTTTACATTCAGGACGGGAATGATCATTCTGGGCACGCTGGGGATTCTGGGGATGATTGCGCCCCAGGCTGTTGTCCACCTCTTCCGCGATGACCCCCGGGTTGTGGAAATCGGCGCACTGGCGCTGCGTTTTCAGTGTGTTGCCGTATTTTTTCAGTCTTTCAGTGTGACAGCAAATATGATGTTCCAGAGTGTCGGCAGGAGCCGGGAAGCGTCCTTCCTGGCGACATTGCGCAGCGGCCTCTTTTACATACCTCTTCTGATCATCCTCCCCCGCTTTATGGGACTTCTGGGGATTCAGAGCGCCCAGATGTGGTCGGACATACTGACAACCGCTGTCTGCCTGCCCTTTGTCATCCGCTTTTTCAGGGAAATCCCCAAGGAGGATCAGGAGGCGGCGATCGACATCGCCTATCGGCGCGCAACAGGAAAATGATTTGCGTAAAATGGCTGAAAAAGAAAAAGACCGGCGGGAAATGCCTGTCGGAAAATGAGCAGCAGGAAAATGACCGGCGGAAAATAACCGGCGGATAATAACCGGCAGATAATAACCGGCAGATAATAACCGGCAGGGAAAGGATTTATGAAGCTGATACACTGTGCAGATCTGCATCTGGATTCAAAACTGCATACACATCTGGACAGGGACAGAGCCAAGCTTCGGAGGGATGAACTGCTTCGTAATTTTGAACGGCTTGCACAATATGCTTCTGAAAACGGCGTGGAGGCGGTCCTGATCGCGGGGGATCTTTTTGACCGGGACAATGTCTCGGCACTGACCAGGAATACGGTTCTGTCAGTCATCGAAGCGAATCCGCAGATCCGCTTCTACTATCTGCGCGGAAATCACGATCTCGGAGACTGCCTGGCAAATACAGGTTCCGATGCAGGCGGTGCCCTGCCCAATCTTTTCCTGTTCGGCAACCGCTGGAAGACTTTTTATGAAGGGAAGGAAGGACTGATCGCGATCACCGGTATGGAGCTGACCCGGGAAAACAGTGCTTCCGCCCTGGCTTCTCTGCGCACAGATTCCTCCCGCTTTAATATTGTAATGCTTCACGGGCAGGAGTCTGCGGGGCGCACGGGTGATATCAGCCTTTCTGCTCTGCGGGGACGGGGGATCGATTACCTTGCTCTGGGACATATTCACGCATACAAAAAGGCATCGCTGGACAGCAGAGGGATCTACTGCTATCCGGGATGCCTGGAAGGACGCGGTTTTGATGAGTGCGGTCCGCACGGCTTTGTTCTTCTGGAAATAGATGAGCGGACCGGGGGGATGGAAAATCAGTTTATTCCTTTTGCCCGGCGCACCCTCTATGATCTGCGGACCGATGTGACCGGCTGCCTGACGACCGCGCAGATGAAGGACCTCATGGAGGACACATTGCACGCGTCAGAGTGTACTGAGCGGGACATGGTGTCCATGACTCTGTGCGGCCAGCTGGATGTGGACTGCGAAAAGGATCTCGGTTATCTTCGCATGAATCTGGAGCAGGAATTCTTTTTTGCCCGTCTGCAGGATGCGACCGAACTCCGTATACATGCGGAGGATTATCTGTACGATGAATCCCTGCGCGGGGAATTTGTGCGCCTGGTCATGGCAGATCCGGCCGTTTCGCCTGAAGATAAGGCTGACGTGATCCGATGGGGCTTCAAGGCCATGGACGGAGAGAATCTGCTCTGATCCGATTCCTCCGATTTCATTCCGCCTGTTTTTACGCACCTTTGATTTCCTATTCCGGAGCCGGAAGTCCGTATTCCCGATTCTGATCTAAGACGGTTTTTTATTTTTTCCTCAGCCAGAGATCCAGATCCACGACGCCTTCGATGCCGGGGACAGTCCCTTCGTTGGTATACTGCCACCAGGTGAAATGGTAGGGAGTCTGGGGGAGAGGTTCATAATCCGCATACCAGATCTCGTACCGGTTCATGGTATCAGTGTCAAAATAGTTGTGTTCCCAGGGAAGGTTGGAATAGATATCCACCCTGCAGGTTGAGCTGGTCTCAACGGTTTCCCGGAAAGCGGCTGTATTTAAGGCGACCTGGTCCCTTGTGATGTCATTGGCGCGGCCATCGTCGTCTTTGATGATCTCGGGGTCATACATAAGAGGGAGATCGGGCTCAACACCGGACTTTTCGATGACACTGACAGAGAGTGCGGCTTCCTCGGCAGCTTCCTCTTCATTCAGTGCCTGGGAGAAAAAGTAGGTGCCTACATGCAGTCCTGCGGCCTGTGCCTGCTGCAGGTTTTCCACTGCCATAGAGTCTTCTACAAGAGTACCGGCCTCGCCGTAGCCGCGAAATCCGACCCGGATAAAAGCGAATTGATAACCTGCCTCCGCGACGGCCTGCCAGTCAATGGTGCCCTGGTGTTCTGAAACGTCGATTCCCTGCAGGCATTCGTATTCCTCTGATCCTTTTCCTGTATAAATCATCCACTGGGGGTTCTCTTCGGCTGAGATGAACTGAGAGGCATTGTAAGCGGTTTCCCGTACATCGGGATCGACGGTCATTGTGTGCCATTCTTCCCATGCATCGATGTATTTTAACAGCCGGCCCCCGGCTGTTTCGCTGTCTGTGCCGGCTGCTGCCGCGGATGTGCTTCCCGTGCCGGCTGCTGCCGCAGATGTGTCCCCGGAAGAAGCCGGGGCTGTTCCGGCGCTTTCGGCGCGGTCTGCAGAGTCTGCCGGATCTGCGGGCTTTTCAGACACGGCAGATCCTTCCGCAGTGTCAGATTCAGCAGGTGCTGCCGGTATATCGGAAGCTGCGGAAGCATTGGTCTTCGGTGCGCCGCCGCATCCCGCAAGACATCCTGCCGTCAGAATTACACAGCAGATCAGTGCGGCAGGAACACGCACTTCTATACCTTTCTTTTTCCGGGGATTTCCGGTGCTATACAGTCTCTTTCCGGTCTTTTTTGTTTTCACAAATGCCCTCCTTTACCGCAGTCAGAGTTTCCCGGCGACGGATTCATTATACGTGGAGTGCAGGAGTTTGTATACCGGAGAAGGATTTATTATATGCGAAGTGAAAGATTACATATACCGGAGAGGGATATCAATGTCTGCCTTGGCCCGCCGAGCCGTCAGAAATAGTGCTTCCGTCTTATTTTGGTGGTCCGTCTGAGGTATCCTGCAAACACAGGGTGAACAGGCCGTTTGCAGGTGACATTGATATCCCTCTCCGGTACAGAGGCGTGATAAAGAGCGTTAGAAGCGATGTAATGCAGTGCAGAAGCGGGAAGATTTGATGATTTTACGACGGGAGGAGAGCATTCTGTTTATTTCCTTATGAGAACAAGTATAAATAGCAATGGATTAACATAGAACATACCTTTTTTTAACAAAGGCAAAATATCTCTTAACAATCATTTTTTTTCTATGAAAATGGAAGATAATCCGGGCGTACACATGGCAGGTGAGCATGCCGGTGTGATAAGATGATGTAAAGGTCAAAAGGTATCCGCATTGGGCGGGGCGGGAACTGTCACTATATCGCAGACATTAAACAGTGGGGGGAAGAAATGTCGGGGAAAAAGCGTACGATTCATCCTTTTACGATCAATATGATATTTAAGAAAATCGAGGACCAGAGAATCCTGCGCTCTGCGGAAGGCCGGTTTTCTTTCACCCGCGAAGAAAAAGTCGAGCTTGTTTTCCCTGCGATGATCGGAGACTACCTGCGGCAGCTGTCTTCTTCCTCGTATTATTCCTGGTTTTTGCACGGACAGGAAAACGGCGGCCGGGTGCGGGCAAGGGTTGAAAAGGAGTTTTTGGCACATACGATTCAGTTTGTGCAGGAAATGGCAGAGAAATGCCGCGCGTTTTTGTGCCCGCAAGGGCATCCGGTACTGGACGCTGCTGTGTGGAAGATCCTTGTGGATGAGCTGGGCCAGAATAATCCCATGTTCGTCCGGGACGGACATAAGTCGCGCCAGCTTCTTGCAATGATACATGCTGCTCCGCACCGCGTCCTGACAGTCATGCTTCTGGCGGCGGGGATGAACGATTTCTCGGAAGAAAAATACGAGTCTGTTCTTGCCTGCTGGCAGTTGATGGACAGAGACCTCGCAAAGAAGGACTATTCACAGCCGCAGGAATTTGCCAGGACAGGAGCGATCCTGTATGCGGACGGACTCAGGCAGGAGGCACTTGCAAGCTACCGCAAGGCTGTCCGTATGCTGGAAAGCGATATCGGAGATCATGGTCCGGAAAACTGCAGGGATTCAGAGGGGAAAAAGCTGCTCGCATCTATGCAGTACCGGATTGGGGAGATGCTTCTACATGGGGACGGCTGCAGTGTTGATAAGGACGCCGCAGAAGAATTTCTGACCAAAAGCGCCCGGAATGGAAATCTGCATGCTTTTTACCTTCTCGCTATGCTGCTTATACAGTCAGGAAAAAACGATCAGGCGGAACAAATACTCAGAGAAGGTGCAAAGAGAAAAGATCCTGCCTGCCTGAGAGCGCTGGGGAGCGCATATTATTCCGGAGACACTTTTCCCGGAATAAAAAAGAGCCTCAACGAGGCAGTACAATTCTATCTTGTGGGGGCCTGTCCCGACGACCTGTCTGCAGGAGATGCACAATGCCAGTACATGCTGGGGCGTATTCTGGAGGAGAGCAGTCAGGACGGACCGGCGGAGAATGCTGTCAATAACATTAGTTTAACAGGCCCCATGGCGGAGCCGTCCTTCTGGCTGGAGGCAGCCGCCCGGGGAGGAAACCGGGAGGCGGCGGCGCTGCTGAACAGGCTGAAATGGGGAATTCGGGTAAATACCGAGAGTGCTTTCAGCTCTGCAGGTGTCAATAAAGATGCGATCGATCCCCGGGATGAAAAACCGGGGAACAACAGAGCAGCTGCCTCGGAATTCCCTGGTCCTGAGGAATCAGCGAACCGGAATCTGCCATATCAGGATATTTCAAGTGCAGGTATTTTTCCCGCGGACCAGGCTGTGAGGAAGAAGATCTGCCTCCTGAATTCAGACGGAGAGCGGAATCTCTTTTTTGCGAAAACGCTCCCTGCGGACATGTATTCTGTTCAGATTTGCAGAGAAAAAAGTATGGCCGGTATGCTCCGCGAAACAGTGGAGCCCTATCTGAGGGGCGGAAGGCTGCGGGAACTCCCTGAGATTCTCATGATGGCACTGGATGACAGCGAAGCGAAAAATATGAAGGATTCTCTGGAGATCCTGCAGACAGTTGCGAAACTTCACGCCGAGACCGAGGTGCTGACCGGCACCTGCAGACACCCGGACAGGGGCGCAAGCGGCGGATCAGGTGCAGATCCGGACAGGGACAGTCTTTTTTATCTTCTTTCCGACCGTCTGAGTCTTTATATGTGTGGCAACCGGCAGAACTGCTCGCCGATTATTGACAGTGTGTGCACACAGATGGGTGATTTTTATATTCCCATTTATCTGTGTGACCCGGAGCAGATGATATCTTTCTGGCTTCTGGATCGTATGCCTCTTTTCATCCCCTGTCTGCGGGGGGATTCCTCCCGTATGGATACTTTGATTTTCGGGGATCATCCGGGAATTGTCCGGCTCTGCAAGGACGCGTTCGCTGTGGCTCAGATCAACGGAATTCCCTTTTCCCTGACTGTGATCGGAGAAAAGGCAGATGAGATGGAGGAGCAGTTCATGACTGACTGCCCGGGAATTGAGGATCCCCCGGCGGGAATTGAGATCGCCAGACCTGTCTTTATCAAAATGCGTCCGGAGTCTCGCCGACTCCAGAAACTTCTGTCTGTACGTCCCCAAAAAGACTGGACGACGGAGGAGAAGAATCTTTCCGTGATCCTTCAGGCCGCGGACTATATTGTGGTCTATGCGGCAGAGGAGAGCAGGAACCTGAGATTGTCCATGTTCCTGCGGGAATGGTATCTGAAAACAGATCCTTCTTTCGGCAGGCTTCCCTTTATTGCAGCATTCTGCGACAGGGAAGAGCGCGCAGAGCAGTTCCGTACACTCTCTGTAGGCGCGGAGGCGGCGGGTTTCAGCTGGTACAACAATTATGACATCCGCTGCTTCGGAACGCAGAGGCAGCTCTATTCTTATCAGACGCTTGTACAGTGCAGGGTGGAGCGGCGCTCAAGAGCCTCTTTCTTTATTCTCAGGGGAATCCGCAATGAGGAGGAGTGCAGAGAGACAAAAGAAGGCCGGGAAATCATACATCACGTGCTGCACGAATATTTTTCACGCTTTTATAACCATGATATTTCCGCGATCAACGCGCTTGCGCTCAACTATCGACTGTTTTCTGCGGGCATTACCTTTCCGGACTGGCACAGCTATTTAACAGGCATCTCGCAGAAGAGACTTGCGGACCAGTTTGATAAGTGGCTGCGGACAGAAGATGCGGAGGGCAATGATATTGCCGGAGAAGAAGCGGCAGGGGGGAAGGATAAAACCACTGCGGGGAAAGATGCTGCTGCAGGAGAAGAGTGCATGTCACAGACTGCAGAAAGACGCCTGGAAGTATTGTCCATGCAGGAACATGACAGGTGGTGCCGTGCCATGCTGTCGCGCGGCTGGATGCCCGCCAGCCCTGCGCAGATGCAGACATACATACAGCGCGGCTGTACCAGATATCAACTGTATCTGGCAAAACTGCACCCCTTTCTGTGCTCATGGGAGGAACTGGGAGAGATGAAACCCGTTCCGACCGGCATGCAGCGCATATATGGGTACCTGATGCAGCAGATCCGCCCCGAAAAGGAATCTTTCGATATCCGCGGGATTGACCGCGAAAATATAAAAGGGACATCGTATCTGGCCAGGATCGAGTAATACAGATATCGTGTAATCGAGCCTTGAATGGGATCTGAAGATGAAATTAATTTCCTGTCATATTGAGAATTTCGGGCATCTGCGGAACTTCGATTATGTGTTTTCGGACGGGATCAATGTGATCTGCAGAGAGAACGGATGGGGGAAGAGCACCTTTGCGGCATTTCTTCTCGCGATGTTTTATGGATTGCCATCAAAAGGGAAAAAGAGGCAGGCGGTCTCCTCCGGGAGCAGGCTGCCTTTGCAGAATGCCCGCGGTGCCTGCAGGCCCTGGCAGGGAGGTGTCTTCGGCGGGCAGCTTATTTTTGAGGCAGGGGGGAGAACCTATGAGATAACCCGTGTTTTCGGTGACCGTGAGGGAGAGGATGAATTCGACCTTCGGGATCCGGACACGAACCTTCCCTGTTTTGACTATACAAAAGAAATCGGAAAAGAACTGTTCCTGCTGGACCGGGAGTCTTTTTTGCGGACTGTCTTCACGTCCCAGCAGGACTGCCTGACAGAAGCGACAGATGATGTGAACGCCCTGATCACGGATCTGGCAGAATATGCGGGTGACATGGAGAGTTATGAGGCGGCGCAGAAACGCCTGAAAGAGGCCTGCAGCCGCCTGACGCCCAAAAGGGCAGCCGGCAGACTCCGCCTCCTTGAGGACCGGATCAGCCAACTGGAGCGTACTGCGGCCGCCGGCTATGATCTGGAGGAAGGCATTGCACTTTGCGGCAGAGAGCAGAATGAACTGAAACAGCGGCAAGGGTCTTTGGAAAGGGAATATGTCAGGCTGGAAAAAGAGCTTGCTGCAGCAGAACACAGAGAGAATGATGCGGTCCGTGCAGAGGAAGCAGACAGAAGTCTTTTTGCAAAAAAACAGATCCGTCAGCGGCTTTACCAGTCGAGGGAAAGGCGCCGCCAAGTGCTGGAAAAGACCTCCGCATTCTTCCCCGGACGTGTCCCTGTGCGCACGGAAGTGGATGACCTTTTGAAATCCTGCCGCGAAATGGAACGCCTGGAAGAACGGATCAAGGCCGGGATGCTCACCGGGGAAGAGCAGGAAAGACTGAACATTCTGGAAGAGCGCTTTTCGGATTCCATATTTCTGGATAATCCTGCGTACCCGGATGATCCTGCACATCTGAATGATCCTGCTGATGATACCGATCCCATGGGAGAAACCGCCTCCGCAAATTTCTCCCCGGGTGCCGCTATGGCGGGCGGTATGACTGGAAGAGCAGAAAAACGGAGGCGGGAAAAGGCGGAAAAGGCGAAAAAGGCGGAAGATATTTCCGGTGGAACTCTTATTGCCCTTGCAGGAATATTGCTCATCCTCATTGCGGTCGGTATGACTGTGTTTTTGCTTGCCGCAGGTGCTTCGGAGAACGCTTTTTCTCCTGCGGCAGTCGCCGCGTCTATACTTCTCGCCGGGGCAGGCGCAGGAGCCACGGTCTTCGGCGCTTTGAAGCGGTCATCGTCCCTGCCATCATCGGATGATCACCGACAGGAAAAGAAAAGTGTACCGCTCAGTGCAGGGGAAAAACATGAACCGTCCTTTATCTGCCTGCCCGGGAAGGGAATGGATCCTTCCGTGGACAAAAACAGATCAGAGGAAGACGCCCGCGCCTATGCGGAGTATGCCTATCTGTCTGATAAGGAACAAAAGCTGGAGCAGATCCATGCGGATTGGGCACAGGCACGCAAACTGATCCTTCGCTTTCTCAAAGAACTTGGTTTTTCTCCGGAAAAAGATCTGCATGCGCAGCTGACGTCTATCCGGGATGCTGCAGATGACTGTGAAGATGCCCGCGCCCTTCTCAGAGAGTCCGATGAGGAGCTGCGTCTCTTCGACGAAGAACTGCGCAGATCCGGTCTGACTCTGGAAATGCTCCAGAGCGCAGGTGCAAAAAAAGCGGACAAGCTTCAGGAGCAGGCAGGAGAAAGCGGTCAGAGCATGGCGGCACTGCGGCGCCGCAGAGAAGAGGTACGCGAGGAACTCCTCCGGTGCCGGGCGCAGGAAGCGGACGCCGAAAGCAGGATGGAAGACCTTGTCAGAGAACGCGAAGACAGAGAAGAGATGCTGGAGGAACTGAAAGCCCTGCGCGCACAGCAATGCAGGGATCAGACTGCCTACCGCCAGATCACGATGGCTTCTGATCTGCTGCAAAGGGCAAAAGAATCCCTGACATCCCGTTATGCAGACCCTATACGAACCAGTTTCAGCAGATATTGGGAAATGATCACGGGACACACTGCCGATGATGTATATGTCGATGCAAATTCCAATATTACTATAGAGGAAGGCGGAAAACAGAGAGATGCTGCGTCTTTCAGCACCGGCCTCAGAGATCTTGCCGGTATCTGCCTCCGCACCGCGCTGGCAGATGCCATGTATCCGACGCAAAGCAGAGAACGGCCTCCCCTTATCCTGGACGACCCTTTCACAAACCTCGATGACGGGAAAATCGAGGGCGCCATGCATTTCCTGAAAGAAGCGGGCAGGCATTACCAGATCCTCTATTTTACCTGCAGCATCACGCGCTGCTGACAAATGAAGGATAAGGCACATAAAGAAATCTGGTATCTGGACAGACTTGATTTAAAATGGCTGATCAAAAATGGGTGATCAAAAATGGGTGATCAAAAATGGGTGATTCAAAATGGCTGATCCAAAAGAGGTTGATCCAAAAGAAGTTTGATTTAGAAGAAGCTTGATTTAAAACAGGATGGATTCAAAAGAGGCTGATGTTCCGCCGGATCCGGCAGTACATCAGCCCCTTTTCTTTTTACATGTTTTGATCCATCTATTCTATAGAAGATTTCAGGCTCCTATATATGGACATTTATAATCCATCCCGTACTGTAGATAACAACTCTGCCTGGAGATGCTTACTGAATCTGGATATATCCAGTGTGCTCGATGCCTTCGCCTGCAAGGTAATAAGTAACCTTGTACCAGAAATTGTCAAGACGCTCAACTACGTTGAGATAATCTCCGGGGTTGGCGTAGTACATGACATTCTCAGCAATCTCTTCAGGAGTGGAATAGATATTTCCGCCGAAACGAACAGTGTATGTGGTTCCGGGATCAACTACCAGATACTCACCCTCTTCAGGAGTCTCTTCAGGAGTCTCTTCTGCAGCTGCAACTTCCTCTTCATCATCAACGATCTCTGTTACGCCAGCTTCTTCGGGAGCTGCGGTCTCATCAGCCTCTGCGACTGCATCGGTGGTGCCTGCAACAGCAGCGACCTCATCAGCATCAGCAGCCTCAGCAGCAGCGGCAACATCTTCGATGGAAGTTGTAGCAGCGGCATCAGCGACCTCGGCAGCCTGTTCAACTACAGCAGCATCGCCGGTAGCGGCAGCATCAGCGCCATCGCCTCCGTCCTTTTTGCTGCATCCTGCGAAAACAGCAGCTGCAAGAGCGGAAACCAGCAGATATGTGACGAGTCTCTTCTTCATAAATCATAACCTCCGAAAAAAAATAAATAAATAACAGTGTTGGGGGTGGAACAAATACATTGTATCATTAATACGGAAAAAATGTGTGTTTTTTTCATTATTATTCAGATTCCGTGTTTACAGCCCCGAAAAGAGTAAAAAAAGCTCAGATGCGGCAGTTTATTGCGGCAGGGTCCCGTGTTCCTTCCTGTAAGAGAGAGGGGCAGAGCCGTACTCGGCGCGGAACACTTTCGCGAAATAGCTCATTTCGCGAAAACCGCACAGTTCCCCGATCTTTTCAACCTTCATAGGGGTGGACAGAAGCAGCTGCTTCGCTTTGCTCAGGCGGAGCTGGCGCAGGTATTTCCCCGGGGTTGTGTGCAGAACATTTTTAAAACATCTCATACATTCCGTATTGCTGATGAAGGCGGCAGAGGCAATCTCGCTGTTGGTGATCTCGTCCGTGATGTGTTCCTCCATAAAGAGGAGCATTTTTTTTATGCGATCTTCTTCGCGGAGATTTCGATGTATGGAAGATACGGCATTTACATCGCCGTGTTTCCAGATCTGTAAAAAAATATCTGAAAGATGGTTACGAACCCGGAACTCATAACCGTCCTCCTGCTGACAGATCAGCTCCCAGGCCTGTTCCATCTGCAGGATGACTTGTCGCTGCCATCCTTCGACAGGCTGAAAGACCATAAAGGGAAGGGACTGGTTGAGCTGCAGCGGATGGAGATATTTCTGCCAGAAAACACTGGTCGTGTCCCCGCCGATCAGACGAGGGTGAAAGACGATGGAATGAAAACGGCAGGAGGCGGAAGTATCGCTCCATGCTCCATGGAGGACTTCAGTGTTCACAAAGTAGGCCTCTCCGCTCGTCAGGCGGAACTGGCTGGTTCCGATCATACAGACGATGCTGCCGGATAAAAGATGGAAGAGTTCCAATTCCTCGTGCCAGTGCCAGGGGACCGGACGCTCCACAACATCGTAATCATAGACTGCGACAGGGAGAAGCCGGGTGGAGTGGATGTTTTTTTCTCTCCCGTTGACATTGACTGTCTCATCATATCGAAGAAGCGGCATAAGGGTTCCTTTCCAATTTCCTGAGAGATTGTTTTGATTGTTTTTCAAAAAGACACAAAGGGCAAACATCCTGAAAATGGATGTTTTGTCCTATTTTTTTGGCGTTTAATGAGGGAAAAACTAAAAATTCTGATGATAATATATCATAGCAGAAAGGAAATGCAAACTCAGACAGAAGAAAAAACGCTTATAAAAAGATTCCTTAAGGAGGATGTGATGGAGAGAGACGACGCATACATCAGGACCGGAAAATGGTGGCACGACAAGATTATTTATGAGATCTATCCCAAGAGTTTTATGGATACCAATGGAGACGGGATCGGAGATCTGGGCGGAGTCATAGAAAAGCTGGATTATCTGCAGGATCTGGGGGTGGATATTTTGTGGATTTGCCCCTGTTATCAGTCGCCGTTTATCGACCAGGGCTATGATATCAGCGATTATTACAAGATCGATCCGGTCTTCGGGACAAATGCCCAGATGGAGGAACTCCTCCGGAAGGCGCGGGAGCGGGGCATGGATGTGATCCTGGATCTGGTCGTAAATCACTGCAGTTCGGAGCATTTCTGGTTCAGGGAGGCTTGCCGCGATCCCCAGGGAAAGTACGGGAAATATTTCTATATCATGGATGCCGGGGAGGACGAGCTGCCCACGAACTGGCGTTCCTATTTCGGGGGCCCTGTCTGGTCGCCGCTTCCGGGCAATCCCGGGAAAAAGTATCTCCATGTCTTTCATGAAAAACAGCCGGACCTCAACTGGGAAAATGCGGAATTGCGCAGGGATATATTCTCCATGATGAAGTGGTGGCTTGACAAAGGCGTGCGGGGTTTTCGGATCGACGCCATCATGAATATTAAAAAGCCCTTCCCGCTGCGGAACTATAATCCGGACCGTGAGGACGGCATGGTCGAAATGGAGACTGTGATCGGACAGACCCGCGGGATTGAACAGTTTCTTTCAGAGATGAAGAGAGAGGTCCTGGATCCCTATGATGCCTTTACCGTGGCGGAGGTGTGCGGGGAGAGGGAAGAGGATCTGCCTTTGCTTATGGGCAGAGAAGGATTCTTTTCTTCCATGTTTGATTTCCGGGAGATGACTCTGGGGATGAGTGATAAAGGATGGTACGACAGGAAACCTGCCACGCTCAGACAGTACAGGGATATGTGTTACGCTGCTCAGAAAGCATTCAACCCCTATGGTTTCCAGACTAATGTGCTGGAAAATCATGACAGCCCGCGCTGCGGGGACCGGTTCCTGCAGGAGGCAATGCATGAGATTACCGGGAAGAACACTTTGACAAAAGATGAAAAACAGGCTCTTGCGGAAAAAGGGAAAAAGATGCTGGCGGTGCTGTATTTCTTCCTGCACGGGATCCCCTGTATTTACCAGGGGCAGGAGATCGGCATGGAAAATATGCCGCTTGAGCGCTTTGAAGATATCGATGACGTATCCGCCCTCGGGGAATACGGCTGTGCGATCCGCGCCGGTCTGACAAGAGAAGAGGCTCTGTCGGTCGTGCAGCAGTTCAGCCGGGATAATTCCCGCACTCCTATGCAGTGGAACGATCTGGAGGGAAGCGGCTTTTCAACCGCTGAACCCTGGATGCGGATCAATCCGAATTATGTCCTGATTAATGAAAAGCAGCAGGAAAGCGACGGCGGATCAGTCCTTTCCTTTTATAAAAAGATGATTTCGCTGCGCAAAAATCCCGCTTACCGGAACACTTTTGTGTATGGATCCTTTACGCCGGTCTGCGAGAACGAAAATGATCTGATGGCCTATCGCAGGACGGGAGAGGCGGATATTCTCGTCCTTGCAAATATCAGCGGACAGATTGTAAAGGTGCCTATAGATCCTTCCTTTTGCCGTGTGCTCCTAAACAATACAGACGCATTTATATTGGAAGGGGAAGGCACGGTCTGCCTGGAGCCTTTTCAGGCAGTCGTATTGGAAAAGATTACTTTGTAATTCCGGAATCCGCGAAGACTGAAAACAACAAAGCATGCGGCGGCAGCATCGTCGTTTAGACGCTGCCGATGATGTTTTGCAGGTTCAAAGCTCGTCAGAAGGTAAAACTTAAACTTGAAAGGAGAGCGACATTGAATAAGAAAATACCGCTGTACAGACAGGTTTATGAAGAACTTCGAAAAGACATCATGGAAGGGATCTATCAGCCCGGAGAGTATCTGCCTCCGATCCGGGAAGAGGCAAAGCGCCTTGGCGTCGCCAGAAATACGATTGAGAATGCCTATCTGATGCTGGCGGAGGAAGGCTATGTCCAGGCAAAACGAGGGCAGGGCAGCCGGATATCGGATGCCTGGCGCTCCCTCTATTTTGGGGAGGATGTTTCCGGGGAAAAGGCAGAAGAACTGTCATATCTGAAGAGTGCCGTACAACACGCGGCGCAGGCGGAAGGAAGCGGCGGCCGGGAGGCAGCGGCGGAAGCGCCGGATCAGTCCATGGAGGGCAGAACCGGAATAAAGCGGCACGGAGAAACAGAACAGGCCATCCGCATTGATTTCAGGGGGAAACCGCCTATATCGCCTATGTTCCCGCGGGGAATCGGGAGCATGCTGGAGACAAGGCTTCTGCAGGACTGTAAAGACAGCGGGGAGATCCTGGCAGGCGAGAGAGTCTGTTCCCTGATTCGAAGATATCTGAAAATATATCGCGGTGTCACATGTGCAGAAGAACAGATTTTCCTGTGCAGAAGTCATAAACAGGCAGTCCGGATGGTCCAGCAGGTTCAGCCTCGTATTCTTTATACTATTCCCCATCATGCAGGGCAGGGGAGCAATCACATAAGTCCGGAGGAGATTGAGGGACTTTACAGACGGATGGAACAGGAAAAGCTTTATGTCCTGGAAGACGACGCTGACGGTGAGGTGGTTTATGACCGAAAGCCTTTTTCCACGCTTTTTGGAGGCAGGGCGGGGGAAAGAATCATCCTGACAGGAACCCTTGACCGTTTTTTCGTTCCCGCTCTTAGTCTTCATTATGTCGTGTTTCCACAGGAGATCATGGAGATAAAAACATCTGTGCTCAGCAGAATCTGCAGGGACAGCTGCTTTTCGCTTCTGGAGCTGGAGATGCTCGATCTGATCCTTTCCTGGGAAAGGCTGCCGAACCATTATCGCAAATACTACTATCGGAACTTTTTGAAGAGAAATCATGTGATCCGCTGCATGGAAGAGGCTTTCGGAAGCTGCGCCGTACTGCACAGGACGGAGTCGGGGACGGAAATCATCGCCGCTGTACCGTGCACGGAAGAGGCTTCTGTGATTATGAACAGGGCGGCTGAAGCAGGACTGGGTCTCGATGCCCGTTCAGGATGGGGAAGGGACAGCAGACAGCTGTATGTCCGTATCTGTTATGAGAATATTTCCATGGAGGATATTGAGGAAGGTATCCGGATCCTTTCCGGAATTCTTGGCTTCCAACGGTCAGAGATATGATTCAGGCAGAGCACAACAGGATTTGCCATATGTTTTGACCAAATATCATTAAAAAGCCGCCGTTATCCCCATTATTTCGAGCGGTCTTGTCCCTTTTTTAGTGACTTTGCATAGGATACAATCTAAACAGTGTTATTTAATATGCATTTTGCATAAAAAAGGAGGATATTATGAGAAAGAAACTATTAGCAGTTGTGTTGGCTGCTGCAATGGCAGTCTGCCTCATGGCATGCGGCGGTTCTTCTTCCGGTTCTGCGGCAAGCACCGGGGAAGGATCGGGCGCTGCCGGCGGAGAGGGCATCCGTCTTTTGAACGGCAAGCCCGAAATTGATACGCAGCTCAAAAAACTGGCTGCAAAGTATGAAGAAGAGACAGGAAACGTTGTCAGCGTAGAGACCATCGGCGGTGACACAAACGCTTCCGATGAACTCAAGAAGATGTATCAGGCGGACAACATGCCCGATATCTTCGTTATTGAAGCAAACCAGGCGGCAAACTGGGACGGCCTTCTCGCTGATCTGACGGGTGAGGCGTGGACGGAAGATACCGATTACGAGCTGGTCGACGAAAAAATGGGTACGATCGGATTCCCTTATACGGTTGAGGCAACCGCGCTGGCTTACAATGCGGAGATTCTGGAGAAGGCAGGTGTAGACCCCGCTTCTCTGACAAGCCCCGCAGCATGGCAGAAGGCAGTTGAGACTCTCGACAGCAAAAAGGACGAGCTCGGTCTGACCGCAGTGTTCGGCTGGTGCGCGGAGCCTGCGAATCTGGGCTGGTCCTCCGGCACGCACGTTTTTGCGCAGTATCTGGATGCAGGCCTTGCACAGGATGACACCACCTACATCGATCTGCTCAATAACGGCGGCAAGATTGACGAGGCAAGGATGAAGGATTTCGCCGCATTTGTCGGTATGATGAACAAGTATTCTGATCCCGCCCTTCTGATCGACGGAACCTATGATAACCAGGTGGCCGGTTTTGCCGCAGGCAAGTATGCCTTTGTCACGCAGGGCAACTGGATCAACGGCGGTGTCACGGGCAGCCCCGATTACACCGGCTGGGCAATGGGCTTTGCGCCTTACGCATTCGAGGATGGCATTGATACCATCATTGCGGGCCCTCCGAGCTTCTGGACGGTTTACAGCGATGGCGATGTTGATGCAGCCAAGGCGTTCCTGCAGTGGGTTTCCGATGACAGCGCTCAGGAGATCCTGGTCAACGAGGCAGGCCTGATCAGTCCTTTCAAAGACTGCAGCTTTGTCGCGGCGGATCCTTTTGCCGAGAGCATTAAGAGTTATATGGATGCCGGCAAGACTTCCGGATGGCACACCATGCTCAAGAAGGACGGCCTTCAGAACAAGACCTGCCAGGTATTTGCGGATTATGCCAAGGGTGCGCTGGACGAGGACGCTTTCGTGAAGACCATGGGTCAGGTTATTTCCAGCTATTATAATAACTGAGCATTTATTTACGGAGAAACGGTAGAGCCCCGGTATTTGCGGCAGTAAGGCGGACTGTCCTGCTTTAAGAAACAGTTACTACCCTTAATAATTACTGTATTGGTATTTTCAAAGAGGGCAGAATTTTCAGAATCCTGCCCTCTTTGTTGGATTCTTGTAACTATTCAGCAAAGTCAGTTCTGATCTGCCGCATTGAGTAAGTGAATAACCGTACACTAGGAGGAGTATCCATGAAAGAAGATTCCGGCAGCAAAAAACTGCCCGCTCTGATTTGCCTGATCGGCGGCGCAATTCTGCTGATCTGGGCGCTTGCCCTCGATTTTTCGGGCAGTAAAGTGGGCTACAGAGGAGCGCTCCTTGTCATTGGCCTGATTGGTATCATTATGGGATTGTATATTTTCCCGACTCTCAAATATCACAGGACACTGGTTTATGTCGTTTTCCTGTTCCCGCTTTTATTCGCTTTTGTTGTTACAGTCATCATTCCTTTGTTTCTGGGTCTTTTCTACTCCTTTACGAACTGGAACGGTATCCGTTATACAGAATTCGTAGGAGTGGCAAACTATGCGAGGATGTTCCGCCAGCCAAGCTTCATCTGGTCTATCCTGATCACCGCGCTGTTTGTTGTTTTCAATATGATCCTGGTAAACCTGGTCGCGTTCCTGCTGGCACTTCTGTGCACATCCAAGCTCAAGGGCATGGGCTTCTTCAGGGCGTCCTATTTCCTTCCCAACCTGATCGGCGGTATCGTTCTGGGTTATATCTGGCAGTTCGTCTTCAGTAATGTCGCCACAAAGATTTTCTCCAGCATGAAATACTCCATGCTTTCCAGCACGGGAACGGCTTTTATGGCCATTATCATCGTCTATGTGTGGCAGTATGCCGGTTATATCATGCTGATTTATATCACGGGTCTCAACACGGTGCCCGGAGAAGTCCTGGAGGCATCCAATATTGACGGCGCCAACGCGATTCAGACGCTGTTCCAGATTAAGATTCCCATGATCGCGCCTACGATCACCATTTGCACATTCCTGACTCTGACGTCTGCCTTCAAGCAGTTCGACGTCAACCTGTCCCTGACAAACGGTACCGGTTCTGTGGCGGACTTCATGGGCCAGTACCTGACAAACGGTACGCAGATGCTCGCCCTGAACATTTACAATACGGCAGTGGTGGAGAATGAATATGCCTTCGGCCAGGCCAAGGCCTTCCTGTTCTTTGTCATCCTGGCATGTGTATCGATCCTGCAGGTACGTATTTCCAACAAGAAGGAGGTAGAGCTTTAATGAACAGAAAAGAACCTACTTCCCGGGTCATCCTTAAATTCGTGATCGCGGTCATCATCGCGATTTATGTCCTGTTTCCTTTTGCTCTGGTTGTCATCAACTCCTGCAAACAGACGGCAGACATCACGTCAAATCCCATCGGCCTGAACGGTATGAGCATCGGTCAGCTGATGAAGAACATGAACGATGTTGTCAACAACCCCAACTTCCTGTTCTGGCACGCATTTGGATTTTCGGTGCTGATCACGGTGCTGTCTCTGGTCCTGCTGGCCCTGTTCGGCGCCATGACGGCATGGGTCATCTGCCGCAACAAGACCAAGTGGGCGACCCTGATCTATTTCACTTTCATTGCATCCATGATCATTCCCTTCCAGGTGGTCATGCTGCCCCTGATCTCCACATTCCGCGATGTGGGCAAGTTTGTGGGTATTCCCATGCTGCAGTCCGTTCCCGGCATCGTGTTTGCCTATCTGGGATTCGGCGGCGCTATGACTGTGTTCATCCTGACCGGCTTCATCAAGGGAATTCCTTATGATCTGGAGGAGGCCGCCTCCATTGACGGCTGCCGTCCTGAACAGGTCTTTTTCAAAGTCATATTCCCTTTGCTGACACCGGTTATCACGACCGTTACCATTCTGAACGGTATGTGGATCTGGAATGACTATCTGCTCCCTTCCATGATGCTGGGACAGAACGGTGTGGTTAAGACGCTGCCTGTCGCGGTGCAGGCTTTCGTCGGTTCCTATGTCAAGCAGTGGAATCTGATTCTGACAGCTGCCCTGCTGGCGATCATCCCCATGATCGTGCTGTTCCTGTTTGCACAGAAACAGATCATGAACGGTATGATCGAGGGCGCAGTCAAGGGCTGATACAGGCCCCGGGGTATTGACATCATCTTCATCAGATCCCCGGATTTGAAAAGAGGCTGTGCCGAAGCCAGGTGCAGCCTCTCTTGTGTATAAGGAAATAAGAATGCTATGAAGAATATGTTGGACCTGGACGGACCTCTGGTGCGAGCGCTCAGTGATCTGAACACACTGGTGATCTTGAATATCCTGACGGCTCTTTTCTGCATCCCGGTGATCACTGCCGGCGCCTCTGTGGCGGCAATGCATTATGTGATCATGGAAATGTTTGAAAACCGGGGAAATGGCGCGGCCAGGGAGTTCTGGAAGCGTTTTAAGGAGAATCTCAGAAACGCGACTCCGGTGTGGCTGATCCTCCTGGCTGCAGCGGTATTCATTTATGTGGACTGCAGGATCATTATGGGCGGGCAGATGGGCCTGCCGCGGGCCATGCTGGTTCCGCTCTACATCGGCGCGTTTATAGAGGCTTCCATCGCCGTGTATGCTTTTCCCCTGACGGCCAGATTTGTCTATTCCACAGGCGCGACATTCAAAAATTCCGCGATCCTGGCAGTCGCCAATTTCCCCAGGACGGTGCTCATGGTCCTTTATCACGTGATCATGCCATATCTGCTCTTTAATGTATCACGGCTGCTGCCTCTCTTTTTCCTGGTGGGGATTTCTCTCCCCGCATATTTCAGCGCGCTGCTGTATATGCCGGTCATACGAAAGATGATCGGAGAACCGGAACCGGACGAAGATACGCCCGAAGACGGATCGGACGGAGAGGAATTCATGTAGTAAGAGACTGTTTTACAGATTATAATGAAAAGGAAACCTGCCGGAAAAACCTGTCCCGGCAAAACAGGAGGATATCATGCGAACAAGCGGAATATTGCTGCCTGTCTTCAGTCTGCCCGGTAAGTACGGAATCGGCTCTTTTTCAAAAGAGGCGTATGCATTTGTGGATTATTTAAAGGAAGCGGGCCAGGCTTACTGGCAGATTCTGCCGCTGGGCCCCACAGGATATGGAGATTCTCCCTATCAGGCCTTTTCCACATTCGCAGGGAACCCCTATCTGATCGATCTTGAGAGTCTGATCGGACAGGGGCTGCTCACCCGGGAGGAGTGTGAGGCTGTCGATTTCGACAGTGACGAGGGAGTAGATTACGGGAAGCTGTACAAGGGGCGGTGGAACCTGCTCCGGAAAGCGTTCTCCAGAAGCAGCCACAGGGATACGTCTGCCTTCGAGGCTTTTGAGAAGGAGAATGTCTTCTGGCTTCAGGATTATGCCGTCTTTATGGCGGTAAAGGACGCTCATGGAGGCGCGGGCGCGGAAAACTGGGAGCCTGATATCCGGGATTATAAGCCGGAGGCCGTACAGGCATGGTCTGAAAAGCTGGCGGAGGATATAGATTTCTATAAATACCTGCAGTTTGAATTTATGCGGCAATGGAAAAAACTACGGGAGTATGCAGCGGCGCAGGGGATCCGGATCATCGGTGATATCCCGATCTATGTCTCCGCGGACAGTTCCGATTTCTGGGCCAACAGAGAACTTTTCCAGCTCGATGAGCGCGGCCGCATCCACATGATCGCGGGCGTGCCTCCGGACGGCTTTTCAGCAATCGGACAGGTCTGGGGAAACCCGCTTTATAACTGGACACGGCACAAAGAAACAGGCTATGACTGGTGGATCCGACGGATCAAAAAGTGCAGGGAGCTCTACGATGTTATAAGGATCGACCATTTCCGGGGATTTGATGAGTATTTCTCCATTCCGGCACAGGCTGAAACAGCGGTGGAAGGACACTGGGAGAAGGGCCCCGGCATCAGCCTGTTCGAAAAGATCAGGGAAAAACTGGGCCAAGTCCCCATCATCGCGGAGGATCTGGGCTATGTGACAGATACGGTGCGTCAGCTGGTGCGCGATACAGGTTATCCCAGCATGAAGGTCCTGGAGTTCGCCTTCGACTCAAGAGACTCCACCGGAGCCATGGAATACCTGCCCTATCGCTATCAGCCCAACTGTGTGGTATACACAGGGACACATGACAATGAGACACTCAGGGGATGGATCGACAGCATTCTGCCCGCTGAGAGAGCGCAGGTCTGCGAGTACCTGGATGTCAGGACTGATGATCCGTTGGAAATCGTGGAAAAGCTGATTATCGCGGCATTTTCCTCTGTTGCAGATTACTGCATCATTCCCATGCAGGATTATCTGGGACTGGATAACAGAGCCAGGATCAATAAACCGTCCACCGACAGCAATAACTGGAAATGGAGGGTGAAGGGGGAAGATCTGTCCCCGGAGCTGGCTGCCAGGATCCGCAGGCTGACAGAATTGTACGGCCGCTGAGTGCAGCTGAGGGCCGGTCCTTTTGTTTCCGTCCCCATGTTTTTCCTTTCCCTGGACCTGACAGTTCGGCAGACAATCGTTTGGATACATCCGGCCGGGCATCTGATTTTGAGAAATCCGGCACCCCTGGCACCTGCTGCCGGGATCAGGCAGCTGCGCACAGGGCAGTCAAGTAAAAAAGTTACAGCCTGGCCAGCCTGAAACGGGAGGTGTTTTTTGCGTACTTTCGCGAAAAATCCGAGTATAGCAGCGCGCGACGCACGCGGAGCGCAGACTGCGCAATGCGGTGCTGGAATCGCTGCTTGCTGTGCTGCAAGTACACCCCCTTCGGGGGGAGTGTGTTGTGACAAAAAGAAAAAAGAAAATATCAGCTGAAAAGCTGAAAAAAAGAAAAAATCATGTTGACAAAACAGGGGACGGCAAATATAATAATTTATGCGCTTGCGAGAGAAACAGTTCGCAGCGGTAAAAAAACATAAACAGAGAAGACAATAGGATCGTACATTTTTAGTTCAGACACACTTGGAGAAATACTCAAGAGGCTGAAGAGGCGCCCCTGCTAAGGGTGTAGGTCGGGAAACCGGCGCGCGGGTTCAAATCCCGCTTTCTCCGCTCAAAAAGATGAAATGAACCGATCATTTTTATTCGACGGATTCGTTTCATTTTTTTGTTCCCAAAAATCACGGGCCGGATCGAGCTTGAAAAACTTTTTTAAGAAAATTAAAAAAGTTGTTGACAGAGACGAGATACTGTGATAGCCTATAGAAGTTGTCGCGCTTGAGAAAAACACACGATAACAAAACGAAGACCTGCCCCGCAGGCTTCGGAAAAACATTTCCAATCTTATATGAGTACTAGACAGAAATGCAACCCTGAATATATTCCTTTATATTTGAGGTCATCAATGAACGGCATACGCTGTTCATGACCAGCGGTCTTACTTAATGGACCGTGCCAATAA
>Ga0310695_10004415_pt1 | contig 25987 bp, 18 predicted proteins | sample RumenRJG_04DNA_FD_203882 | JGI IMG/M metagenome (GOLD analysis project Ga0310695, IMG submission 203882) | Bovine rumen microbial communities from Lethbridge, Alberta, Canada - RJG_04 (v2) (version 2) | ecosystem: Host-associated > Mammals > Digestive system > Stomach > Rumen | place: Canada... | reverse complement strand
TGATCCCGGACAAGGAGCGGGAAGAACTGGAGAAAACCTCGATCCGCCATGTGGAGGTCTGCCCGGAGGCGGGGACTTGGGAAATCGCGCTCGCGGTAGAGTCCCTGCTGCCGGATGCCTTGCTCCGCAGCATCGGTGCGCATATCGAGAAGAAATATGGCATCCATGAGGTGACGTTCTATCAGGACGTCGTGGACATCGATACGTCTCTGCACAAGGTCTGGACCAAGGTCATCCGGCGTTCTGCGCAGGACAACATCACGGTCTATCAGGCCCTCAAGCGCTGCACCTATGAGGTGAAGGACAACGTCATCGAGCTGAAGGTGGCCGGTGATTTCGGCGTCGACGTCCTGAAGACGCATGGCACGATCCCGGTCATGCAGGAGATCATCTCGAATCTCCTCGGCTATTCCTGTGTGGTGAAAGCCTCTGCCTGCTACGAGGTTCTCGAACAGCTCGAACAGATGGAGGAGGAACCCATCGAGGAAGCGGTCGATACGCCGGAACTCCGCCGTGCAAGACGCAAGGCAGCCGAGGAAAAGCAGCAGGAGCAGCGGAAAAAGAAAAAAGAGCGTGCGGCGGCGAAAAAGCCCGAGCGGCAGAAGCCGGCCGCGCCATCTCCTGCCGCGCCGTTCCAGGGCCCGGTTGTCCTGCCGGACACCGGCAATCTGATCTTCGGCCGCGGGGTCCGCGGCGAGGTCAAGACGATTGCGGAACTCGAGGGAGAGACGAAGAACGTCATCCTCGAGGGAACCATCGGCGAGGGCGCGGGCTCCGGCATCAAGACCATCGAGTTCAAGACCGGGACGAAGCTGCTGACCTTCTGCCTCGCGGACAGCACCGACGGCATCAGCTGCAAGAAATTCTTCAAGCCGAAGCGCGGCAAGAACGGCGAGGAGGAGACGCTCGAGGATATCCTTCCGAAACTCAAGGAGGGCATGCTCGTCCGCGTCCGCGGGTCCGTGCGCTTCGACACGTACCAGAACGAATACGTGCTGTTCGTCGACAGCCTCGCGAAGAAGGAGAAGACGTTCCGGGAGGATCACGCCGAGGTCAAACGCGTCGAACTCCATGCGCATACGACCATGTCCGCGATGGATGCGGTCGATTCCGTGGAGGATTTGGTCAGCACGGCGGCCCGCTGGGGCTGGCCAGCCATCGCGATCACCGACCACGGCGTCGTGCAGGCTTTCCCGAACGCGGCGAAAGTCATCAAGGACAAGAAGCTCGACATCAAGATCATTTACGGCATGGAAGGCTATCTGACCGGAGACAACTACGAGCAGAAGAAAGCCAACCATATCATCTTCATCGCGAAGAACCCGAACGGCTTGCGGAACCTCTATCAGATGGTTTCCCTGTCGCATCTCAAGTATTTCCATCGTCAGCCGCGCCTGCCAAAGCGGATCGTGGAGGAATACCGCGACGGCCTGCTGATCGGCTCTGCCTGCGAGGCGGGCGAGCTGATCCGGGCCATCGAGGAGAAGCAGCCGGAAGAGGATCTCCTGAAGATCGCATCGTTTTACGACTATCTCGAGATCCAGCCGATTCACAACAACGACTTCCTGAAGCGCAGCCCGAATTTCCCGGATATCGAGACGGACGATGATCTGCGTGCCATCAACCTCAAGGTCGCGGAGCTCGCGAAGAAGCTCGGCAAGATGCTCGTCGCGACCTGCGACGTGCATTTTCTGAACCCGGAAGACCAGATCTACCGCGCCATCATCCAGAAGGGCAAGGGCTTTTCGGATGCGGAAATGCAGCCGCCACTTTATTTGCGGACGACCGAGGAGATGCTCAAGGAGTTCGACTATCTCGGCGAGGAGCTCGCCTATGAGGCCGTTGTGACGAATCCGCGCAAAATCGCGGAGAGCGTCGAGGTGTTCAAGCCGATTCCGGATGACCTGTATTCACCGCAGATCCCGGGTGCCGATGAGGAAATCCAGTCGATGTCCTATTCGCGCGCCAAGAAGATGTACGGGGAGAATCTGCCGAAAATCGTCCAGGACCGCCTCGAGCAGGAACTGAAACCGATCATGGCGCACGGCTTTTCCGTGCTCTATCTCATCGCGCAGCGCCTCGTCAAGAAGTCGAACGATGACGGCTATCTGGTCGGCTCGCGTGGTTCGGTCGGCTCGTCGTTCATCGCGACGATGACCGGCATCACGGAGGTCAACCCGCTGCCACCGCATTACCGCTGCCCGAACTGCCAGTACAGCCACTTCATCACGGATGGCTCGTACGGCTGCGGCTATGACCTGCCGGACAAGGAATGCCCGGTCTGCGGCACGCCGCTCATCAAGGACGGGCACGATATCCCGTTCGCCGTGTTCCTCGGCTTCGATGGCGACAAGGTTCCGGATATCGACCTGAACTTCTCCGGTTCCTATCAGCCGGTCGCGCATAAATACACGGAGGTACTTTTTGGCAAGGACAACGTCTACCGCGCGGGATCCATCCAGACCGTCGCGGACAAGACCGCGTTCGGCTACGTCAAGAAGTTCTTCGAAGAGAAGGGCGTCAAGAAGCATATCTCCTACATCGACAAGCTCGCGCACGGCTGCATGGGCGTCAAGAGCACGACCGGCCAGCATCCGGCTGGCATCATGGTCGTGCCGCGCAATATGGACGTGCATTTCTTCACGCCAATCCAGCATCCGGCCAACGACATGAAATGCGGCACGATCACGACGCATTTCGATTACCATTCCATTTCCAGCCGCCTCGTCAAGCTTGATATCCTCGGCCACGATGACCCGACGGTTATCCGCATGCTGCAGGACCTCACGCACCGCGACCCGAAGACGATACCGCTCGACGATAAGGCGACGATGTCGATCTTCGAGGGGACCGGGGCGCTCGGCGTGACGCCGGACGAACTCGGCGCGACGTCGGGCACGTTCGGCATCCCGGAGTTCCGGACGCCGTTCACGCGGCAGATGATCGACGACACGAAGCCGGACTGCTTCTCCGATCTCGTACGCATATCGGGCTTCTCGCACGGCACCGACGTCTGGCTCGGCAACGCGCAGGAACTCATCCGCAACGGCACCTGCACCATCAAGAACGCGATTTCGGCGCGCGACGACATCATGATGTATCTGATTCATCACGGCATCGACCCGCTGCTGTCGTTCAAGACGATGGAGAAGGTGCGCAAGGGGCGCGGCATCGCGCCGGAGGTCGTCGAGAAGCTGCGGGCGGGCAAGATCCCGGAATGGTTCATCGCATCCTGTCAGAAGATCAAATACCTGTTCCCGCGCGCGCACGCGACCGCGTACGTCATGATGGCGTACCGGATCGCGTATTGCAAGGTGCATTATCCGCTCGCGTATTACGCGGCGTATTTCTCCATCCGCGCCGACGAGTTCGACGCGAACGTCATCGCGCGGGGCAAGGATTTCGTCAAGAGCCAGATTGACGCCCTCGAGGCTGCCTCGAAAGAGAAGAAGCTCGATGCGAAGCAGAATGCGACGTTGATCGTCCTGCAGCTGGCATGGGAGATGTATCTGCGCGGCTACCGCTGCGAATACGTCGACCTCTACCGCAGCGACGCGGAGAAATTCCAGATCGACGGGGACGCATTGTTGCCGCCGATCGCGAGCCTCGCCGGCATGGGCACGAAGGCCTCGAACAGCATCGCCGAGGCGCGCAAGGACGGGGCGTTCACGTCCGTCGAGAACCTGCGCAAGCGCACGGGCATCTCGAAGACGAATATCGAGATCCTGCGCGAGCACGGCTGCCTCGATGGCATGGACGAGAGCGACCAGCTCGCCCTGTTCCAATGAAGACTGGATAGATAAAGCTAAGATATGGCGGAAGCCGTGTCTTAGCCTTTTTTGAAAGATAAGGGGGAACTATGGCAGAAAACGGAAAGGCCTCGGAGAACGAGGAGAGCCTTGTCCCTGAGGCGCATTTTGTGCATCTGCATGTTCATACGGAGTTCAGCCTGCTCGATGGAGCGAGCCGCATCGGCGACCTGGTATCGACGGCGAAGAAGCTCGGCATGAAGGCGCTCGCCATCACCGACCACGGCGTGATGTACGGCGTTATCGACTTCTACAAGGCGTGCAAGGCTCAGGGCATCAAGCCGATCATCGGCTGCGAAGTCTACCTCGCGCCGACCTCGCGCAAGGAAAAGCAGGAGGTGAACGGCGTCCGCTACTACCACCTGATCCTGCTCGCGGAGAACCAGACGGGCTACCGGAACCTCGTGAAGCTCGTATCCCTCGGCAACATCGAGGGGTATTACTACAAGCCGCGCATCGATAAGGAAATCCTGCGCAAGTACCACGAGGGCCTGATCTGCCTTTCGGCCTGCATCGCCGGCGAAATCCCGAATGCCCTGATCCAGGACAACCCGGAGCGCGCCGATGAGCTCGTGCGCGAATACCTCGACATCTTCGGCAAGGACAACTTCTTTCTGGAAATCCAGAACCATGATCTGCCCGAAGAGCAGAAGACCTGGCCGGGCCTCATCGCGCTCGCGAAGAAATACGATATCGGCCTCGTCGCGACGAACGACCTGCATTATGTGCACCGCGAGGACAGCGAGTTCCACGATATCCTGCTCTGCCTGCAGACGGGCAAGACGATGGACGACCCGGACCGCATGCGGTTCAACAACGATTCGTATTATCTGAAGCCGGAGGGGGAGATGCGCAAGCTGTTCCCGGAGCTGCCGGAGGCCTTCGACAACACGGTGAAGATTGCCGACCGCTGCCAGGTCGATTTTGAGTTCGGCAAGATCCAGCTGCCGTACTATCCGATACCGGCCCCATACAAGGACGATGAGGAATATCTGCGCGCGCTCTGCAAGCAGAATCTGCCGCGCCGCTACCCGGATCCGTCGAAGGAAGTGCTGGAGCGGCTCGACTATGAGCTCGGCATCATCCACAAGATGGGCTATGACAGCTATTTCCTGATCGTCTGGGACTTCATCAACCATTCGCGCGAGCAGGGCATCGGCGTCGGGCCGGGACGTGGCTCCGCCGCTGGCTCCATCGTCGCGTACATCCTCGGCATCACGAGCATCGACCCGCTCAAGTATGACCTGCTGTTCGAGCGCTTTTTGAACCCGGATCGCGTGTCCATGCCGGATATCGATGTCGACTTCGACTATATCCGCCGCGGGGAAGTCATCGACTATGTCAAGGAACGCTATGGCTACGACCATGTCGCGCAGATCGTGACGTTCGGCACGATGGCCGCGAAGGGCGCGATCCGCGACGTCGGCCGCGTGCTCAATATGCCCTATAACGAGGTTTCGAAGATCGCGAAGCTCGTGCCGACGGAACTGCATATCACGCTGGAGAAGGCACTTAAGACATCTCCCGAGCTCCGGAAAGCCTACGAGGACGACGATCAGGTGCACCACCTGATCGACCTGGCGAAAAAGGTCGAGGGCCTGCCGCGCAATTCTTCGACACACGCGGCGGGCGTAGTGATTGCGCGCCATCCGCTGACCGATTACGTCCCAGTCTCGATTTCTGAGGATGGCACGCTGATCACCGAATACGACAAAGACCATGTCGAGGAACTCGGTCTGCTGAAGATGGACTTCCTCGGCCTGCGCACCTTGACCGTCATCAGCGATACGCTGCTGAACGTCAAGAAGACGCGCGGCCTCGATATCGATATCCGGAAAATCCCGCTCGCGGACGAAAAAACATCAAAGATGCTCTGTGAGGGCCGCACCGGCGCCGTGTTCCAGATGGAGTCCGCCGGCATGACGAATCTCGTCAAGAGCATCGCGCCGACCTGCTTTGCAGACCTCATCCCGACTGTCGCGCTCTACCGTCCGGGGCCGCTCGGCTCCGGCATGGTTGAGGACTTCATCGCGGGCCGCCGCGGTGAGAAAGAAGTCACCTATATGCATCCGCTGCTCGAGCCGATACTGAAAGAGACATTCGGCGTCGTGCTCTATCAGGAGCAGGTCATGCAGATCGTGCAGGTGCTCGCGGGCTTCACGCTCGGTCAGGCGGATCTGCTGCGCCGCGCGATGGGCAAGAAGAAAGCCGAGATCCTGATGTCGCAGAAGGAGAACTTCCTCGACGGCTGCGACAAGAACGGTATCGAGCCGGGCCTCGCGAACACGATTTTCGACCTGCTCACGCATTTCGCGGACTACGGGTTCAATAAATCCCATTCCGCGGCGTACGCGCTGGTCGCCTGGCAGACGGCTTACCTCAAGGCGCATTATCCATCCGAGTTCATGGCGGCGATGCTCACGAGCGTCATGGACACGCAGCGGGTGCCGTTCTACATCGACCTCTGCCGGCGCATGCATATCAAGATCCTGCCGCCGGACATCAATGCGAGCGGCGCGACCTTCTCCGTCGACGGCGAGGCTATCCGCTTCGGGCTCGGCGCCGTGCGCAATGTCGGCGACGGGGCCATCGCGTCGATTGTCGGCGCGCGGGAGCAGGACGGGCCGTTCCAGAGTCTCGTGGATTTCTGCGGGCGCGTGGACATGGGGCAGGTCAATAAGCGCGTCATCGAAAGCCTGATCAAATGCGGGGCGTTCGATGCGCTCGGCGCCCGCCGCAGCCAGCTGCTCGCAATCCTCGACCAGGCCATCAGCGAGGCACAGCAGCAGCAGAAAGACGCGCAGACCGGGCAGCTCGGCCTTTTCGGCGAGGAGGAGCTCGAGAGCGCGGCGAACCTCAACCTGCCGGACATCCCCGAGGTGCCCTTGCAGGAGAAGCTGCAATGGGAGAAAGAGAACACGGGCTTCTATATCACGGGGCATCCGCTCGACTCGTACAAGCGCAAGCTCGAGAACCTGCCGACACCCGGCTTCATCAAGCAGGGCGGCATCGCGGACAAGAAGACCGTGCGCATCGGCGGCATGATCAGCGAGGCGAAGCGCATCACGACGAAACGCGGCGATACGATGTGCTTCGTCACACTCGAGGACTTCACCGAAAGCATCGAAGTCGTCGTTTTCCCGCGCACCTTCAACCTCTATTTCTCGCTGCTCAACGTGGATACGCCGGTCGTGATCCAAGGCAAGACAGACTACCAGGACGACGGCGTCAAGATCCTCGCGGACAAGCTCTGGGATCTCTCCGAATACCTGCCGGAATACTACATCCTGTTGCCGCGCGAGAAAGATACCCCGGAAACAAAAGCAGCCATACAGGCAATCCTGCAGAAGCATGCCGGAGACCATCCAGTTTATCTCCATACTGCGGGCCGCTGGCAGAAACTGCCGGAGGAAAGCAATATCGATGACAGCGACGAAGTCCTCGGAGAACTGCGCGCGCTGCTCGGCGACGGGAATGTCAAGAAACGCTGATTGATGGGATTCCATATACTATACGGATAGATGAAAAGACCGGGGGCCGTACGCTTTTTGGTACGGCCCCCGGTCTTTTTTATTTCTTTAAATATAGTATTCCGTTTTGTCCTCTGGCTTCAATGAGAAAGCGGTAAATACTTTGTCGCGGATATGCAGGAAATCCGGACTCGTGCGATCGCGGCGGCCATGCAGGTCGACGGGCAGGATTGTCTTGATTTTTCCGGGGTTCGGCGTCATGATGACGATGCGGTCGGCGAGCACGATGGCCTCATCGATGTCATGCGTGACGAAAATGATGGTCTTTTTCTGCTCGCGGCAGATGGCGGAGATCTCATCCTGCAGGTTCATGCGCGTGATGGCATCGAGCGCCGCGAATGGTTCGTCCATGAACAGGATATCGGGGTCGACGGCGAGCGCGCGGGCAATCGCCACGCGCTGCTGCATGCCGCCGGAAAGTTCAGACGGATAATGCTCTGCAAACCGTTCGAGTCCGACGAGCTTCAGGTAGCGGAGCGCGGTCTCCCGGCGCTCCGCCACGCCTTGATGCAGGCTCTCGAGGCCGAGCTCCACGTTCTTTTCCACGGTGCGCCAGGGAAGCAGGCCGTAGTTCTGGAAAATCGTGACGTAGCGGATGGATGGGGCTGTGACGGAGGCGCCGTCAATCGAGGCGCTTCCCGTGGTCGGATGGTCGAAGCCGGCGAGAATCGAGAGAAGCGTGCTTTTTCCGCAGCCAGACGGCCCGAGCAGGCAGATGAATTCGCCCTGTTCGACGGTGAGATTGACATGGTCAAGGGCAGTGAAACTGCCATCTTTTTTCGGATAAATGCGCGACACATCGCGGACATCGATATAGCTCATAGAAGGCTCCTTTCTGCCATGGGGATGGATTGCCGGTTCTCGCCTCACTCAGGCCACATGGCTGCCGAAGCGGCGGCCGATGGCGCGTTCGACGACGGTGATGCCGCTGTCGAGCAGCAGGCCGAGAACACCGATGGTGATGATGGCGGCCATGAGCAGGTCAGCTCGCAGGTTGTTGCGCGCGTCGATGATCAGGAAGCCGAGGCCGCTCTGCGCGCCGACCATTTCGCCGGCGACGAGGAAGACCCAGGCGGTGCCGAGTGCGAGGTGCAGGCCGGTCGCGATGCGCGGGAAGACAGCGGGAAAGACGATTTTCACGAGGACTTCCGGCTGGCGGATGCCGAAGTTCTGTGCAACTTTCAGGTAGACGGGCTCGATATCCCGCACGGCCGAGACCGTCGCGAGCAGGACGGGGAAGAAAGCCGCGATAAAGATGATGACGAGCGCGGGCATTTCCCCGATTCCGAAGAAAAGGACGATGAAGGGCAGCCAGGCCATCGGCGAGATTGGGCGGAGTACCTGCGCGATGGGATTGAGATAGGCCCATAGCCTGTGGTACCAGCCGAGTATGAGGCCGAGTGCCATCGCGAGAGCGATGGAGGAGAGATAGCCGATGGCAAAACGGCCGAGGCTCGCACCGATATCCTGCAGCAGAATCCCATCGGTGATCAATTCCCACAGGCCTTTGAGCGTGGCCAGCGGCGAGGGAAACAGCGCTTCGTTATAGCCGCCGGCGTTGACCAGAGCCTGCCAGATCAGCAGGACAAGCAGCAGTGCGCCGAGGAGATGGCCGGCGTTTTTCCGGATATGCATGAGGTCACGTCCTTTCCGTGGTTTCGGTTGTTTCGGTTGTTTCTTCCGCAGGGAGAAGAGAAGTATCGACGAAATCGTCGTAAGAGGGGGCTTTCTGGATGAGGTTCGCGTCGAGCATACGGCGGATCAGTTCCTCATAGGCATCCTTCCGGATGATGAGGTCATTGAAGGAAATCCATTTGAGCGAGAGATCCAGGACCGCGGGCGGCGCTTTGAAGGTCTTCTGTGCAAGAGCGGCGGTTCCCTCGGGGCTTGCCGCAAGGGCATTGCCGGCCTGCAGGTATTCTTGTGTGGCCACAGCAGCCAGCTCGTGATTCTTCTTTACGAAATCGCCGTTGAAGACGAGGGCGCAGCAGAGGCTGTCCGGCCACAGATCTTCGGAGCGTTCGAGAACATGCCCGGTGCCGAGCGCGATGGCTTTTGCACCGAACGGCTCTGCGACACAGTAGCCTGCAATCTGCCCCTGTGCGAGCCCGGCGGGCATTTCCGGCGGGGACATCTCGACGACGGTCAGATCCTTTTCTGTCATGCCGTGCGCGGCGAGCATCTGGTCGAGCAGGAGTTTGTGCGAGGACTGCTTATGCGGTATTGCAAAGATCTTGCCCTTGAGGTCCTCGACGCGCTCTATCCCGTTTCCCGCGACGATGACGTTCCCGTCGTGGTGCCCGAGCGCGGCGGCCTTGAGGTCGATGCCCTGCTCGCGCGCTTTGACGGCGAGCTCGATGAGCACGGAGGCGCCGTCGACCTTGCCCGTATTCAGCGCGTCCATGAGTTCCGGCCAGGAGCCGTAGCGAATCAGTTCAATCTTCACCGGCCCGTCAGCCGTTTCCAGTGCCTTTTCCTCAAAAAGCGGCAGGGCGTGCGTGATGGGGAGGTAAGCGATGCGGACGGTTCTCGCCGTGCCTTCGGCAGTGCCTGTGCTGTTATTGGTGTTGCCGCAGCCGGATGCGAGAAGCAGCGCGGGGAGCAGCAGGAGCAGGAGCAGTCGTTTCATGGCATTCATCCTTTCTATCCGGTTTTGCTCCCGCAGGGCACAGCCGAGGCCGCCTTGGCGGTCAGTCCCAGCCGAGTGCCTTGCGGGAGGCATTGATATCGTCGACCATCTGCTTTGCCAGAGCTTTCGGGTCGGTATTGACGACCATGACGGCGCCGAGCGTTTCTTTTGTATCGTGTTTCAGGAAGCGTTCGACGTTTGGGGCGCCCTGCACGGGCGGCTCGACGCAGTGATAGGAGTCGATGCCGAACAGGCGGAACGCGAGCGAGGCGTCGAGGCCTTTCTCATTCGACCATTCCGGGCTCGCGAACGCGTAAGGCATGTCCTTGATGGCGTGGCCGGCGGCTTGGGCGATGCCACCGAAAACGGTCGAGGCGCGGGTGTTGTCGATGCATTCGCCCATGTGCCAGACCGGCGGGAGCTTGCCACCGAGGAACTCCTGCAGCTTGGCGCCGGCCTTTTTGGCCCCATCTTTGCTGCAATAGCCGAGTTTGAGCAGAGGGAAAGAGGCACAGCCGTTCGTGAAAATCAGGATGTCGTTCTTCAGCAGTTCGTCAGCGACGTCGACGACGGCGCGTTCATAGACAACGCGCGGATTGCTGCACCCGACCATGTTGACGATGCCGCGGATTTTTCCCTGCCGGAGGGCCTCTGCAATCGTTCCGAACCCGCCGAACTCCTCGGCGATGTTTTCCGCGTTGAAACCGACGTCTGCCGTGACTTCATAGGCGGGGATGAAGACCGGGACATCGCGGCGCGAGGCGAAACTCTCGATACCGCGCGTGACAATCTTGCGCGCGAGCTTTTCGGTGTCTTCGACGTTCGAGTGATGATGGTCGTAGGCGTAGTGTTCGGCGCCTGGCAGGCGGGCGCTGTCGCTCGTCGTGACGACCGTGGTCTTGAAGCAGCGCGCGACATCCATGATGGAGGGATAGACATCCTGCACGTCTGCGACCCAGAGATCGAGCGCGCCGGTGCCGAGCACGAGCTCAGCGCCAACCGCGTTCGAGAGCGGGATGACGCCCTCGTAGCGGTACATCGCGGCGAGGCATGAGCAGCAGATGCCGTAGAACTGGATGCCCTTCGCGCCGGCGGCCCGGGCTTTCTCCTGGAATTCTTCCGAGCGGCCGATGCGGACGATTTCCGAGACGAGCGTCGGCAGGTGGCCGTGCACGGCGATGTTCACATAGCCTTTCTTGAGCGCACCGATGTTGACTTTCGAAGTCGCGCGGTGCCCGATGCCGAACATCGCGTCCGTGCCGATATTCGAGGCGACGACGCCCGTGAAGCAGAATGCGAGCCCGCAGCGCAGGAACTGCTGCATGATGCTGTGCCAGTCGCCATCCGTGCCGATACCCGTGCGGTGATACGCGTCAAAGACCTCGTTATACGCGCTGATTGGCAGGATATCGAGCTTTTTCCAGACCTCCTGCCGTTCCTTCGGTGCGAGTGCCTTGATTGTCTCGTAATCGTCGGGCGTCGGGCGCGAGAGATCGGCGAGCAGGACGTCCGCGAGCTTGCCGGCGAGGCGTTTCGTGCTCTGTCCGCGCGTCTCGATGCCGAAGGCCCGCGCGACCTCGCGGATGCGCTTTTCACCGAGCAGGGGCAGATGGAGCCGCCCTTTCACGATGAATTTCAGCGAGAGCAGGATCTCGCGGGCATGTGCGCCATGCTGCGCGACACCTGCCGCTGCGCTGCGCAGCAGATTGCGGCTGACGATGAGGTCGGCATCGGCACCGCAGACGCCCTTCGGGCTTTTTGCCGTGATCTTGCAGGGGCCCATATTGCAGTTCTTGCAGCAGACGCCGGCGAGACCGAACGTACACTGCGGTTTCTGCGCGTCGAACCGGTCGAAGATGGTCGAGACGCCAATCTGCTCCATGCGCAGCATCATCTCGCGTACGGCCGGATCCGGCGTATGGTCGAGAACGTCCTGCTTCGAGGCGAACGTCTTGCGATAGGCCGCGACCGCTGCCATATAGTCCGCGGTGCCGCCGTGTACATGCGGGTGCTTGTGGTCGTGATCATGGTGGTCATGGTGTTCATTCAGGCTGTCATGCAGGTTATCGCGAGAAGCCTCGTGATGATGATTCGTGCTCATAAAAATTCCTCCGCTCTCCCAACAGATATATAGCATATATATTTACTATGAATTTAGCATAACTATACAGGATTTCTGGAAATATGTCAATGTGTAAACCGGATTTTCCGAAGAAAATTTCGTTAAAAATTGACAACGGCAGGCAGTCTTGTTATGATGAACGTAGAAAACCTAGTAGGTTGTGGATTTTTCTGCCCGCATTCTGGCCCGTTTCGCCACACAGTATCGAGGACGGTACTGTGTGGCGTTTTTGTGTGCTGGAATCGCCGGCGTTTCTGGAGGGATGGATTTGTCTAAGTATCGTTATCCGCTGCTCGTGTTCCTCGGCGGGGCATGTTTCGGGATTCTTTCTACGGTCGTTAAGATTGCCTATGCGTCCGGCATCGACAGAACCGGCGTCTCAAGCGGCCAGTTCTTCTTTGGCCTTCTGTTCCTGCTCCCGTTTGCATGGCGGGCCTGGCCGCACAATATGAGTGCCCGGCAGGTCCTGCTGCTGCTCGCCGCCGGCATTCCGACAGGGTGCACGACGCTCTTTTACTACCATTCGCTCGAGACGGTCTCCGCATCGCTCGCGGTCGTCCTGCTGTTCCAATACATCCTGATCGCGCTCGTGCTTGAGACCCTGCTGCACCGCACGATGCCGTCCCGCCAGAAAATACTGGCCGTCCTGCTGCTCCTGCCGGGCTCAGTGTTCGCGAGCGGTGTGCTCACAGGCGCGCCGCTTGCGGCAGATGCGAAGGGCGTTTTCTACGGCCTGCTCTCCGCGGCGAGCTATGCCGTTACGCTGTTCCTGAACGGCACGGTCGGGCGCGGCGTGCCGTCCGTCTGCAAGGCTGCCATCATGGCGAGCGGCGGCGCTCTGCTGACGTTCTTCGTGCTGCCACCAGCCTTCCTGCTCGACGGGCAGGCATTCCTGCAGATCCTGCCCTATGGCCTCGTGCTCGGCGTGCTCGGCGTGACCCTGCCGCCGCTGCTGTTCGCCATCGGCATCCCGCATACCGGTGTCGGCCTCGCCGGCATTCTGACCTCGTCTGAACTCGTCATCGCCATGCTCTCCGCGCACTTCATCCTCGGCGAGCCGGTCTCCATGATGGCCTGGATTGGCATAGCCATGATTTTCGCAGGCATCGTCATAGGGAATCGTTGAAATTATTCTTTTCCTGAATAAAATACCGAAGAGGCGGGTGAACCAATCTGCTCGTTTTTTTGTGCCTTGTAACGCTGATTCAAAAGGTGCGTGATGATGCGCGGACAACATCCTTCCATCGAATATTTTTTATTGTGAATTATACACATAATGTGTATAATTAAATTGAAGGAGGGATAAGATGACATTTCGTGAAATAGAAAAAATCCTTCTTTCAAATGGATGGTATTTTGTAGATGCCCGAGGTTCTCATAAGCATTACAAGCATCCGCAAAGGCAAGGTAAGATTACGATTCCGTGTCATCGCGGTGATTTGGACAAGAGAACGGCAAAGACTATCTTAAAACAGGCTGGTATCCAAGGGGTGGATGTTCGATGAACAAATTGACTTATCCGGCATGCTTTTATCCGTTTGAGGATAAGCAGGGTTATACTGTTGTTGTGCCTGATTTGCCAGGGTGCGTATCGGAAGGCGATACATTGGCAAAGGCCATCGATATGGCAACGGATGCGGCATCTGGCTGGATACTGGGTGAAATCGAAGCCGGAAACCCCATTCCGCCGAGTAGCGACCCGAGGAAAATCCGTCCGGATGAAGACGATGGCTTTGTGAATGTTCTTGTCCTCGATATGGATGCTTATGCGGAAAAGTATGGCCAGAAAGCAGTCCGTAAGAACTTGACCATTCCGGCGTGGCTGAACACTTTTGCTGAGTCGCATCATATTAATTTTTCGCAGGTTTTGCGGGATAGTTTGATTCGTATTTACAAAAAGGAACAGTTGCAAGCATAAGAGCATAAGACGGGCGGTTGAAGATTCGCCCGCCTTTTTGTATTCTTGCGTTATTGAATAGGTAAAAGCCTATTTAATTTATAAAAACTATGTATTTTACGAATAGATGAATCTTCTTTATAATAAAGCTTGTTTCGGCCGCGGGGCCGATTGGTTTTGAAATAGAGAGGATGGATTCTATGAAGTTGTTGGGTGGTCTCACGAGGACGCGTTGGTCGCGGGCGAGCCTGGGATTCGGGCTTACGTTTGTTTGTTCGCTGGCCGGGCAGGCGCTGGCGGCGCTGCCGGGATTCCAGTTGATCGGGCATCTCGTATTGGCACTTGTGATCGGCATGGCGCTGCAGGTCTTCCGGGATCTAACGCTGGCGGCGCAGGAGAGCACGCCGTTCATCGCGAACAAGTTCCTGCGCGCGGGGATTATCCTGCTGGGCTTCAAGCTGAATCTCGTGATCTTGATGTCGTCGGGGGTGAAGAGCCTAGCGGCGGCCGTCCTGATCATCGCGGTGATGATTCCGCTGAACTACGTAGTGCAGCGGGCGTTCCGGACGGAGCACACGCTTGCACTGCTGACGGCCTGCGGTTGCAGCATCTGCGGCGCGGCGGCGGTCATGGGGATCGCGGGGACGGTGAAGGCAAAGGCGGACCAGTCGGTGCTGGCCGTCGCTATCGTCGCGATTCTCGGCACGGTATTCACCCTGATTGAGGTCGGGCTTATGCCGTTTCTAGGCATGAGTCCCGCGCAGTTCGGCACGATGGCTGGCCTGAGCCTGCATGAGATCGCGCATGCGGTGGCGGCGGGCGGCAGCGCTGGCTATATCGGCACGGACAGCGCCATCATCGCGAAGCTTTCGCGCGTGCTGTTGCTCGCGCCGGTCGCGATCATCGTCGGCGTGATTGAGGCGCGGCGCCGCCGCAGTGCCGGTGCGGAGGACGGCAAGACGAGCGTGCCGATTCCGTGGTTTATGGGCGGCTTCATTCTCGCGAGCGCAGTCGGCTCGTTCCTGCCTGCTGTGCAGTCGGTCGTGCCGTCGCTGGTCCAGCTGGCGTATCTGCTGCTCGGCATGGCCATGGCGGCGCTCGGGCTCAACGTGAATTTCGGTGTCATCGTGCATCGCGGTGTACGGCCGATGACTGCAGCGTTCCTGTGCTCCGTCGTGATCCTGGCGCTTTCCTGGGGCATCGTGACGATGTTTTTCTAAGGATAGCGGCCCAATCCGCTTTCTATGGAAATAATGGGGCGAAAGTGTTGACGCGGCGGGCTTCCTTATGCTATACTAAACACGTTCCATGGTTTGGGTGAAGAATTTCCCATGTGGAATGTTTTTATGAAAAGATGATAATTTTCGTAAAGAGTGGGCGCTAGCTCACTCTTTACTCTTATGTCAGGCTTTCTGGCGGGGGTGTGAGAATGGGGAGAAAACAGATCGAGGACCGCGTGTACGATATGGCGGCGAAACTGCTCGAGGGGCAGACGGCGCTGGAGCTCGTCGATGTCGAGTATGTGCGCGAGCAGCAGGACTATTACCTGCGCGTCTACATTGATAAGGCGGGCGGCATTGATATTGATGACTGCCAGTCCCTCAGCGAGAAGCTCGAGGAGCAGCTCGATGCAGAGAACGTCGTACCGGGACAGTATATTCTCGAGGTTTCTTCGCCGGGCATCGACCGCGTGCTGCGGAAGGAGCGGGACTTCGTCCGCGAGCAGGGGGAAAAGGTGGACGTCAAGCTGTATCAGCCGCTCCTCGACGGCAAGAAGGCATTCACCGCTGTGCTGAACGGCTACGATGCGGAGACAAAGACGTTGAAGCTCGATGAGAGGGAGCTGCCGCTGGAGTCCATCGCGCAGATCCGCTTGCATATCGACTTTTGATAGAATATAGACAGGGAGGATTTCAATCTTGGCTAGAAGGACAAGAAAGACAACGAAAATGACGCCGGAGCAGGCAGGGCAGGAGTTCCTGATGACGCTCCGCGAGCTCGCGAAAGAAAAGAATATCGAGGAAGAGGTGCTGTTCGAGGCCATTGAGACCGCGCTGATCACGGCGTACAAGCGGAACTTCGGCTCGGCGCAGAATGTCCGCGTGGAGCTCTCGCGTCAGACGGGGCAGTATCACGTCTACGCCATCAAGACGGTCGTGGAGGACCCGGTCGATGAGGTCGAGGAAATCTCCCTTGCGCAGGCGCGCACAATCAAGCCGGACTATGAGGTCGGTGACGTCATCGAGATCGAGGTCACGCCGCGCGACTTCGGCCGCGTTGCGGCGCAGACGGCAAAACAGGTCGTCATGCAGCGCATCCGCGAGGCGGAGCGCGGCAATGTCTACGAGGAATTTGCAGGCCGCGAGAACGATATCATCACGGGTACGGTCGAGAACATCGAGGCGCGCAATGTGTTCGTCCGCCTCGGCAAGACGACGGCCATCATGACGCCGCAGGAGCAGATCCCGGGCGAGCATTATCAGCATGGCGACACGATCCGCGCGTACATCGTCGAGGTGCGCCGCACGGCAAAAGGCCCGCAGATCGTGCTCTCGCGCACGCATCCGGGCCTGCTGAAGCGCCTGTTTGAGCTCGAGGTGCCGGAGATCCAGGACGGTACGGTTGAGCTCAAGAGCGTGGCCCGCGAGCCGGGCAGCCGCTCGAAGATCGCGGTCTGGTCGAACGAGGAGGGCGTCGACCCGGTCGGCGCCTGCGTCGGCCCGCACGGCATGCGCGTGCAGGCGGTCGTCGATGAGCTCGGCGGCGAGATGGTCGACATCGTGAAATGGAGCGAGGATCCGGCGACGTTCATCGCGAGTGCGCTGAGCCCGGCCAAGGTCGTCTCCGTCGATGTCGACGAGGACGAGAAGGTTTCGCGCGTCGTTGTCCCGGATTACCAGCTTTCGCTTGCCATCGGCAAGGAAGGGCAGAACGCCCGCCTCGCGGCAAAGCTCACGGGCTGGAAGATCGATATCAAGAGCGAGACGCAGGCCGCCGAGGATGCGGCGCTTCTCGCGGACGCTGCAGCGGATGGCTCCGAAGCCGATCTACTGGCACCGGAAGCTGCGGCAGATGACGCGGGCGAGACTCCGGAAGGAGAATAAGCATGGCGAAGAAGCAGCAGAAACAGCGGAGGGTTCCGCAGCGGCTGTGCCTCGGCTGCCAGGAGAGCCATCCGAAGAAAGAACTTCTCCGGATCGTCCGCAGCAAGGAAGGGGAGTTCTCCGTCGATCCGACGGGGAAGAAGCCCGGACATGGCGCCTATATCTGCCGCAAGCGCTCCTGCTTCGAGGCCGCGCGCAAGAACCACGGCCTCGAGCGGGCTTTCCAGACGAAGATCGATGCGTCCATCTATGAGATGCTCGGCGCGGAGGTCGCCCGGATTGAGGCGGAAAGCGCAGATGCGCAGGGGGAAGCATGATGGCTGACCTCACGGAACAGCAGAAGAAAATCACGGATCTTCTCAGCATGGCGGCACGGGCGCGCCGGATCGTATCCGGCAGTTTTTCGGTGACGGAAGCGGTGAAGAAAGGGCAGGCAGCCTTTCTGATCATCGCGGTGGACGCCGCTGAGGAGACCAAAAAAGACTGCCAGCATCTGGCAGGGACATACAGGGTTCCCTTTGCTGAGGCACTCGACCGGGAGACGCTCGGGCAGTGCCTGGGAAAGGAGTACCGCGCGATGGCGGCACTCACGGACGCGGGGTTTGCGAAGAAGCTCCGTCAGCTTTTGGAGGAACAGGCTATGAGATGAAGCGATGAATCATCGGGGGTGGATTGATGTCAAAATATAGAGTTTATGAGTTGGCAAAGGAATTCCAGGCAGACAGCAAAGACGTGCTGCGCGTGCTCAAAGAGAATGGCGTCAAGGCGGCGAACAATTTTTCGAGCGTTGACGATGCGGGCTACGCGGTCGTGAAGCAGGCGTTCCAGAAGAAGGTGTCCGCCGCGAAGGCGCAGAAGCAGAAAGCGGCGATCACGTCGTACTCTGTCGATGGCCGTCCGGGACATCACGGGGAGACGCATGCGACGCACGCCGGTGCTGCGCAGGAAAGAAAGGCCGCGAAGAGCGCGAAGCCAGCGGCCAAGGCGGCACCTGTGAAGAAGGAAACGGCTGCCGCTAAGCCAGCTCAGGAGAAGAAGGTGCAGGAAAAGCCGGAGAAATCCGCTCCCGAGGCACCGAAGAAGCCGGCATCCATGAAGGAACTGTCGGCGCATGCCGGTGCGCATGCCTACATCCGCGTCGTGCGCCCGGCTCAGCACAATACGCCGCAGGATAACCGCAATGGCGGACGCCGCGAGAACCGCGACAACCGCGATAACCGGAACAGCGGCAACGGGCGCCGGAACAACGGCGGCAATGAGAACCGCAACGTGTCGCGCATGATGAATGCGGCGCTCAGCGAGGGCACCGCAGCGGCTGGCGGCAATACGGGCCGCGACAGCCGTCGCAACGGGCGCAACGGCGGGCACAGCCGGAACAATGAGCACAGCCGTTTCGGCGGGGCAGAGCGCCGGGAGAACCGCCGCGCGGAGCGCCGGAACCGCCATGCGGACCGCAAGAACCGCAAGGCCGTGCAGCAGGCGCCGAAGATCGAGATCGCACGTCCGACGCATATCAAGCTGCCGGAGACCATCGCGGTCAAGGATCTCGCTTCGAAGATGAGCTATACGGCGGCTGAGGTCATCAAGAAGCTCTTCATGATGGGCGTCATGGCGACGATCAATCAGGAGATCGACTACGATACGGCGGCGCTCGTCGCATCGGAATTCGGCGTCACCTGCGAGGAGCTGCCGCCAGATGTCGATCCGACGGAAATCCCGGAGATCGAGGACGATCCGAAGTCGCTGAAGCTCCGTCCGCCTATCGTGACGGTCATGGGCCATGTCGACCACGGCAAGACGTCCCTGCTCGACCGCATCCGCAACACGCATGTCACGACGCACGAGGCCGGCGGCATCACGCAGCATATCGGTGCGTATCAGGTCAACTGCAAGGGCAAGAAGATCGTATTCCTCGATACGCCGGGCCATGAGGCATTCACGGCCATGCGTGCGCGCGGCGCGCAGATCACGGATATCGCCGTGCTCGTCGTCGCAGCGGATGACGGCGTCATGCCGCAGACCATCGAGGCCATCCACCACGCGAAATCGGCGAAGGTGCCGATCATCGTCGCCATCAACAAGATCGATAAGCCGGGCGCGAACCCGGAGCAGGTCAAGAGCGAGCTCATGGAGCAGGGCCTTGTGCCGGAGGAATACGGCGGAGACACGATCATGGTGCCGATTTCTGCGAAGAAGGGCATTGGTATCGATGATCTCCTCGAGAACATCCTGCTCGTCGCAGAGGTTCAGGAGCTCAAGGCGAACCCGAACCGCGACGCGCGCGGCGTCATCGTCGAGGCGAAACTCGACAAGGGGCGCGGCCCGGTTGCGACGGTTCTCGTGCAGAACGGTACGCTCCGCATCGGCGACTCGGTTGTCTGCGGCACGACCTACGGCAATGTCCGCGCGATGATCAACGACCGCGGCGAGAATGTCAAGAAGGCTGGCCCGTCGGTTCCGGTCGAGATCCTCGGCCTCAGCGACGTGCCGGAGGCCGGCGACGTGCTCGCGGCCCTCGAGGAGAAGCAGGCGCGCTCCATCGCGGAGGCCCGCATCGAGCGCGCGAAGAATGAGCGCGTCAAGGCCAAGAAGGTTTCGCTCGACGATCTGTTCCATCAGATCCAGGAGGGCGAGATCAAAGACCTCAACATCGTCATCAAGGCCGATGTGCAGGGCTCGGTCGAGGCGCTCTCGAGCTCGCTGCTCAAGCTCAACAAGAACGACGAGGTTCGCGTATCGATTGTCCATTCCGGCGTCGGCGCGGTCAACGAGTCCGATGTCATGCTGGCTTCGGCATCGAACGCCATCATCATCGCCTTCAACGTGCGCCCGGATGCGAATGCGCGCAAGGTCGCGGAGAACGAGAACATCGATATCCGCACGTACCGCGTCATCTACGATGTCATCAACGACGTCAAGGACGCGATGAGCGGCATGCTCAAGCCGAAGTACAAGGAGGTCGTCCAGGGCCGCGTCGAGATCCGCAAGGTCATGAAGTTCTCGAAGGCGCTGGTCGCTGGTTCCTACGTGCTCGAAGGCAAGATCTGCAACAATTCGAAGATCCGCATCATCCGCGACAACGTCGAGATCTTTGACGGCGAGATCGATTCGCTGCGCCGCTTCAAGGATGAGGTCAAAGAGGTCAACGCGGGCTATGAGTGCGGTATCTCCATCGTGGATTTCCGCGATTTCCGCGAGGGCGATATCATCGAGCCGTACACGATGGAGGAGATCGAAGTCTCCATCGCGGACGCGAACAAGGCTGCCGCAGAGAAGCGCGAGGCTGAGGCAAAGGCCAAGGCCGAGAAAGAGGCTGCGGAGAAAGCCGCGGAAGAGAAGAAAGACTGATTTCTTTATCCCGCGTTGCGGATGACATCTGACCGCATAAAACAGCACAAAACAGCAGGAAAGAGTCCTCCCTCCTAGAGGGAGGTTTTTCCTGTCACTATGGGATTCAAGAACCCAGGATAGAACGAAAACAGATAAACGAAAACAGATATAGGAGGCGAAGGAAATGAGCCAGTTACGGGTAGAAAAAGTACAGGAACTCATGAAACAGGAGATCTCCGAGATCATCCTGCGCGAGCTCAAGGATCCGCGCATCGGCTTCGTGACGGTCACGGGCGTGGAATGCACGGGCGACCTGCGCGAGGCAAAGGTCTTTGTCAGCATCATGGGCAGCGAGCAGCAGATTGCGGACAGCTGGAAGGGGCTGCAGAGCTCGCTCGGCTTCATCCGCCGGGAAATCGGGCACCGCATCCGCCTGCGCTTCACGCCGGAACTGCATTTCGAACTCGACAAGTCGCTCGATTACGGGGCGCATATCCACGAGTTGCTCTTGCAGATCGACCGTGAGGACAAGGCACGCGATGAGAAATACGGCACGCATACGGAACCGTTAGAGGACGGTGCGCCGGACAAGGCAGACGAATAAAGGAAAGTCCATAACGGCAAGCGGAACAAGCGGAAAAATGAAGGGAGGAGCGCATGGAAATCACACTCCATGAAGCGGCAGAAAAACTGCAGCAGGCCGACCGCATCGTGCTGACTGCGCACGAGCACCCGGACGGTGACGCCGTCGGGAGCACGATGGGGCTCATGTATTTCTTGCAGGGGCTAGGCAAGCAGGCACAGGTCATCCTCGAGGACAAGGTCTCGAAGAACCTGCATATCCTGCCGGGGGCGCGCGAGGTGCGCCAGCTCAAATGGGAGCAGGAGATTGCGGAGAAGGCGGCCGAGGAGGCCGCGGAGAAAGCCAAGGCGGAGCCTGCAGAAGGCGCGGGATCCTCTAGTGAAACGGTGGATAAGGCCGGGAAAGATGAGGAATGGAAGCCGGAGCCTGTCGAGGCGGATCTGCTCGTCATCCTCGATACGTCGGCAGACCGCATCGGCCGCGTCAAGGACGTCGTCAAGGCCGGCGAGGTCATCAATATCGACCACCATATCACGAATCAGGAGAAAGAGCTCCCCGTCTATGTGGATGGGAAGGCGGCGGCCTGCGCGGAGATCATCTTTGAGCTGATCCGCGCGATGGGCGGCGACTTCTCGAAGAACCTGCCGATGGCGCAGTGCATCTACACGGGAATCGCGACCGATACGGGATTCTTCCGCTTCTCGAATACGACCGCGCACACGATGCACGCGGCGGCAGAGCTGCTCGCGGCGGGCGTGGAGCCGAACGTCATCAGCGAGGCGCTCGAAGTCAAGCCGTATGATGACATCATGAGCCTTGCCAAAGCGATGGAGCATATCGAGCTCCTGCACGACGGCCGTGCCGCCGGCGTGTTCCTGGACTACGAGACGATGCAGGAGCTCCGGCATACGGACGGCATTGTCGACATGATCCGCGTGATCGAGGGCATCGATATCGCCGTGATCATGAAGGAGAAGGTCAAGGACAACGCGCGCGTCAGCATGCGCTCGACCGGCCTCGACGTCTCGGTCATCGCTAAGCAGTTCGGAGGCGGCGGGCACATGCGCGCCGCGGGCTGCGGCTTCAAGGACACACCGTTCGAGACCGCGAAGGCAAAGCTGCTTTCCGCGGTGGACGCGGCACTCGATGCCTATGTGCCGGAAACAGGGGAAGAGGGCACACCGGGAAACGTCTGAAGGCGGTGGACGTACCGGGAAAACCGTTATCCGATGGTTTTCTCAATGTACTGAAACCGCCTGGCATGTCGTCGCACGATGTCATCGGCTTCGTGCGGCATACCCTTGGGATCAAGAAAGTCGGCCATGCGGGCACGCTCGACCCCGGCGCGGCGGGCGTCCTCCCCGTCGCCATCGGGAGGGCTACGCGGCTGCTGACCTTCCTCGAGCACGCAGACAAAGAGTACCGCGCAGAACTGACCTTCGGCTATGCGACGGACAGCGGGGATGACCTCGGCAAGGTGCTCGAGGGGCCGGTTCCGTTCGCGATGCCTTCTCCGCAGCAGATCGAGCAGGCTCTCGAGCAGTTCCGCGGCGACATCGTGCAGGTGCCGCCGACCTACTCGGCCATCAAGATTGACGGAAAACGGGCCTGTGACCTTGCGCGTGCCGGAAAGGATGTGGAGATCCCGTCACGGAATGTCCATATCGAAAAGCTCGCACTCGTGGAACGCCGCGAAAGCAGCCTGCTGCTCGATATCACCTGCTCGCGCGGAACCTATATCCGCACGCTCTGCCAGGATATCGGCACGGCGCTCAGCATCCCGGCCGTCATGTCGTTCCTCGTGCGCCGACGCGTCGGGGCTTTTGAGCTCGGCGAGGCGCTGACACTCGAGGAACTTGCGGAGCGGAAGCAGGCGGCCGTACTCATGCCGCAGCATTGGCTGAATCTGCCGCACTACATCCTGCCCGTTTCCCGTGCGAAGGCATTCATCAACGGACTCTCGACGGATGACCGGCGCGCGGCGGCGGATCACCGCTACGAGAACAACGCGCTTCTCGCGGTGTTTGCGGGCGGCCGTTTCCTCGGCATCGGCCGCTGGTCTGCCGGGCGCGGTGCCATCACGCCGTATCATGTCTACGCGCAGCCGTGAGGGCTGCAGGAGCGAAAGCATAAAAGCGTAAAAAGGAGCGTTCAACGCACCATGAAGATATACCATGAGCTTCGGGATCATCGTCAGGATTGCCCGGACGCGGCTGTCGCGCTCGGCATGTTCGACGGTGTGCATATCGGCCACGCGCGGATCATCCGCCGTGCGGTGGAACTCGCGCGCCGGATACACGGGACGAGCGTCGTGTTCACATTCCTGAATCATCCGCTCTCCGTGCTCGCGCCGGAGCATGAGCCGCCCGCCATCGCGAGCCGCGCGCTCTGCGCGCAGGAAATCGCGAAGCTCGGCGCCGACGTGCTCGTGATGATCCCGTTTGACCGGGAGCTGGCGGCATGGAGTGCCGACGCGTTCCTGTCGCGCCTGCAGGCAGACTTTGCCCCTCGCTATGTCGTGACGGGGCCGAACTATACGTTCGGCCGCGGCGGCATCGGCGATGATGCCTATCTCGTGCGCGAGGGCCCCACACATGGCTTCGATACCATCATCTGCGAGGCCGTGACCGCGGGCGGCGGGCTCGTCAGCAGCACGCGGATCCGGCATCTGCTCGCGGAGGGCAGCCTCGCACAGGCCGAGGCCTTCCTCGGCCGTCCGTTCTCGCTGCTCGGCCCCGTCGTGCACGGCGACGCGCGTGGGAGGACGATCGGCTTCCCAACGGCGAATTTCGATTTGCCGGACCGGCAGGTCAGCCTGCCAAACGGCGCGTACGTGGCGGCCGGGCTCTACGCGGGCCGCCGCCTCGCGGGCATGGCGAATATCGGGGACAACCCGACGTTCGGCGGCTGCAAGAGGCGCCTTGAGGTGCATTTCGAGGATTTCCATGAGGATGTCTACGGCAAGACGATGGAGATCCAGTTCCTCGCGCATCTGCGCGGGGAGGTGCGCTTCGATGGCGTCGAGGCGCTGAAGCGCCAGCTGCAGAAGGACCGCGAGAACGCACGGGAAATCTTTGCCGCGCGCTTCGGCAAATAATCCCTTTACACCAATCGGAAAGTATGCTATACTTTTCTAGGTCGCGGGCCGCTGTGCCCGCGCAATAAGGTTCCGCAGCTCAGATCGCGAAGCATCTCCGACGCATTCTTAGCTGCTGGAGGACAGATCAGTACAGGAGGAAAAAACAACATGCTGACTCAGGAAGCAAAACAGGAAATCGTCAAGAAGTACGCCGTACATGAGGGCGACACGGGTTCGCCGGAAGTGCAGATCGCACTCCTCTCGGCCCGCATTGATTATCTGACGGCTCATCTCAAGGAGCACAAGAAGGATCATCATTCCCGCCGCGGCCTGCTCAAGATGGTCGGCCATCGCCGCCGCCTGCTGAGCTATCTCTACAAGAACGATATCGAGCGCTATCGCTCCATCATCAGCAAGCTCGGCATCCGTTCCACGGTTGAGCGCTGATTGCGTTCCGCTTGCAACGAGGTTTGCAAAGGGGCTGTGTAATCACACATCTCCCATAACAAGGGCGGGCCGCTGACTAGAAGTAGTCAGCGGTCCGCCTTTTGTGGTAAATAAAGGATTTGTCCTGATCTTGCTGCACGCGAATGGAAGGTTGAAAAATCCTGTGGAGAACGATATGATAGAGGCAAGAACCATGGCGCAGGATTAGAGATGACTGCACATGGATGAGGAAGGATGTTCCGAGGAAAGGGTGGTATGGATGGCTGAGCAGGAAAAACGGGCATGGTGGAAAGAAGCGGTGATTTATCAAATATATCCGCGTTCCTTTGCAGACAGCAACGGCGATGGTATCGGGGATCTCAACGGTGTGACGGAGCATTTGGATTATCTGGCCCGGCTGGGGATCGATGTGATTTGGCTGTCGCCGGTTTACCGGTCGCCGAATGACGATAACGGGTATGATATTTCGGATTATCGGAATATCATGGAGGAATTCGGCACGATGGAGGACTTTGACCGCCTGCTGGCCGCTGCGCATGAGCGCCATATTCGTGTGGTTATGGATCTGGTGGTCAATCATACCTCCGATGAGCATCCCTGGTTCATCGAAAGCCGTCAGTCAAAAGATAATCCCTATCGCGATTATTATATTTGGAAGGATCCTAAGGATGGCCGGGAACCGAATAATTGGGAATCCTGGTTCAGCGGATCGGCTTGGCAATTTGATGAGCGAACCGGTCAGTATTACCTTCACTGCTTCAGCCGGAAGCAGCCGGACTTGAATTGGGAAAATCCCGCCGTTCGGGAAGAGGTTTTTGACCTGATGGATTGGTGGTGCCGGAAGGGCATCGATGGCTTCCGCATGGATGTGATTTCCATGATCAGCAAAGATCCGGCGTTTCCGGATGGTCCGGACAAGGGCGACGGATTCGGTGATATGGCGCCGTACGTCTGCAACGGTCCGCGCGTCCATGAATATCTGCAGGAGATGAATCGTCGGGTCCTTTCGCGCTATGATTTGCTTACGGTCGGCGAGGCGGCCGGCGTGACGGTGGAAGAAGCAAAAAAATATGCAAATGCGGAAGGCACTGAGCTGGGGATGGTCTTTCATTTCGAGCATACGGATGGAGCGGCCAATTCGGACGCTGTCATTGGTAAATGGACGGTGACGCCGCCGCGTCTTTCCTATGTGCGGCGGATTTTGAACAAATGGCAGACGGAATTAGAGGGCAAGGCATGGGGGAGTCTGTACTGGGATAATCATGACCAGCCGCGCGTGGTTTCCCGGTTCGGCAATGATTCTCCCCAGTGGCGTGAAAAATCAGCGGAAATGCTGGCAACAGTCCTGCACATGCAGAAGGGGACGCCGTATATTTATCAGGGTGAGGAAATTGGCATGACGAACATGCGGTTTCATTCCGTGCAGGATTGTGCGGATTTGGAGGAGAAGAATGCCT